>Ga0070741_10013053_pt1 | contig 14802 bp, 10 predicted proteins | sample Coa_R1_4_FD_66440 | JGI IMG/M metagenome (GOLD analysis project Ga0070741, IMG submission 66440) | Surface soil microbial communities from Centralia Pennsylvania, which are recovering from an underground coalmine fire - Coalmine... | ecosystem: Environmental > Terrestrial > Soil > Unclassified ...
ACGAATAGCGAAGTGCCGAGATCCTTCTGCGAGTCGTCGCGCGGCAGATAGAACAATCCGGTAAAGGCTTTGCTCGGTGAATCCGTGTGCGGCCCGATCGCATAGCCGGTATGATCGCGATAGACTTCCAGGCGCAACTTTACGTCGAGGTTGTCACGTCCATAACGCTTGCGCATCGGCTCGGCAAATTTCTCAAAAATAACACGCGTAAAATCGGGATGATCCAGGGTCTCGCGCATGGCAATCCAGCAAGTCCTAGATGCGGCATCAAGTAGCTCAATGTCGTTTCCAAGACTGATAAATTTGCGGTAGGCGCGAGACAGCGGGTTGACCATCCGCTTGTCGCTCTGCTCCTGGAAAATTTCCGCCGGCGGAAAATGTTTCTGGATCTCCCTGTAATAGTCCGCGGGGAATATGTCAGTAACGAAGATGTATGGAGTCGGTTCGGTCTTCAGCTCTGTCGCGCGAACGCGCTCGACCACGTTCGCCCGGATTCGCTCCGGCGAGAAAATCTCGCGTTCGTCAGTTTCGACGCGAGCTGGTGAAATCCGGTCCTTGTCGGTTCGCACGCTTAGAACCTCTAACTGCGCATTCGTTTTGCCATGAATACCGGTCAGTGTCTACAAATGGGACGGGCCTTCGCTTATCGTTAACCTTTGTCGCGCGGCCATTAAAAGCATTCCCATCGCTCAAGAATGCAGCGAACCAAGGCCATGCTGCCTGACCAGCTCGCGATAGGCTGGCATGGCAACATCCTCGATCACCTTCACGAATGGCGCGGGCAGGCTGTCGCGGCGGTCGATCATCTGCGTGTTGATGCCGTGCACGTCTATGTCAAAGGAAGAATTCGGCCGGACCGGCTGCCGCAGGTAGCTCGGTCTAAGCAGGATCGGATCGAACTTGATGCCGATGAAATCCGCGACGCGGCTCAAAGATGATTGGGGATTGGCGAGTACGTCTTCATAGATCAGCACCAGCACATTGCTGCGATCGGCGACGCGCTTAATGCCGTCCATGCAAAGTAGCCATTCTCGCAGTGCAAATCGCAAATTGGCGTGGTCGGTATTATGCCGCACCGTCGATGCATACCAGGAACAAGGATTGCGCACGAGAGATATCAATTTGCCGTCGGGATAATCGGCGAAAAACTGCTCGACGCAGGGCTCATACATGACGACACGGGGCGTGAATGCGGCCACGAAAAGTTCGCGTCCTGTGGGCCGATGGTCCTCCCAGGCGTCGAAAAATGCCTGAAAGTATGCATCCAGGATTTGGCGCTGTCGCTCAATGGGACGCTTTTGCGCGCAATATTCGAGAAACTGATGACGCAGCTTCTCAATCGAGAAGGAAAAAGGGAAAACGTCTTCGACCGCGAATTTATTGCTGCCCGGCTTGGTGTAGCCGTGGGTCACGAGATTTTCGAACGGCTTCTCGTAGAGAAAGTTGAACCAATGCTCCGGAGATTCCCGCAAGGTAAAAGCCGGCCAATCCCATTTGTTGGGCGAGCCGATATGAAGTTCATGCGGATGGACAAGCAGCTCCGGATGGCCGTCGAGCAGTTGCGCCATCATGCTGCCGCCCGAACGTTGAATTTGCGACACGAGGATCAGAGGAAGGAAACGTTCTGCCATCGTCGGCCTGGTGATCGTTAGTTTCGACGTGCCGGCTCTTAGTTTCTCGACCCGGGGCAAGTTCCCGCAACTCCATAATCATACAGCAACTGCTGGCGAATAGCAGCGCCGTAAGGGAGTTACCGAAAGATGCGGCGGCCGCGTCTGCGCCGACCGGGACTATTCCTTCCAGGCAGCAAAGGCTTCACCGAATACCCGTTCGCCCGGAACGCCCTTTTCCACCACGATCAACGCGTGCTGGCCGTCCTTGTAGGAAATCGGGATTTGCAGCCAGGGCCGATCCTTGAGCAACAGTTTGTTGCGTTGCGCTGCCGGTTCAGATGGGGTCAAGCCGATCAAGAAATAGCCTTCGGTGACCTTGACGCGCAGTCCCGCGAGCGGCACCGCGCTGTTTCTATCGTCCTGCATCAGCACGCCCGGCACGTCGGCTATACCGCCCGGAGAAAAATTGGGCGGGGTACCGAACAAAACCTCGATAGTGTGAGTGGCGGGAAGGTTTTTGTCCAAATTGCGCTCGAGGACAAGCATCACGCGCATCTGCCGTTCGGGAATTTCCACGTCCGCCTTGATCGCGACCTCCGGCGGCAGCCCCGGCCCGGGGGAAACCGTTTCCGTGCGCCACAACACCGACCCGAGATAATGCTTGTGCTCCTGCGAGTTCGGCACCTGTTCGTAAAGCACCGCACGCTGCGCCACCTCGGCGGCGGGCTTGTCGCCTGGAGCGGCGGAAGAGGGTTGACCTTCGGCCCCCACGCGATCGGCAATTTTGCTGCTTGCCGGCGGCGCCTTCTGCTCCACCGAGGCCGCACTCGGCCCCGCCTTGCCGAACATGTTCGGCCATTGCCGGTATCCGAAAAACGCCGCGGCCGCCAGCACAAGGACGGCGACAGCTATCAGCAGATTGCGCACCGGGAATCCGGCGCCGAGCGGTTGCGTCCGCCGCGGCGTTGAAAATCGATCGGCCTGCCCCCGCGATTCCGCGCCAAGGCGCTCGTTGCGGCGGGCGGGCGAAGGCAATTCACGCGGCGCGCGCAACAAGTCTTCCGCCTCGAATTCAGGCTCAATGCGCTTTGCATCGGAGCGCGGCGCCGGAAAGGCGTCGAAGGGATCCTGCGGAACCTGCCCGATCGGACGTTCGGCATCGCCTGGCAACTCCGCGGCCATGCTATTGCGAAAATCCTTCAGGCCTTCGTCGCTCAGCGATCGGCCGGCCCGGCCATTGTCGGCTTCTTCACCGCGCAAAAAACCGAAATCGCGCTCGCCGGAAAAGCGCGGTTCCGGCCGCATCTCCCCATTAGGCCCTTCGTAGTCCTCGGCAATCTCGCGCGACGAGAAAAACGTCTCGGCTTCGCCATCGGGGCTCTCGTGCTGCTCGTCGTCGGGGAGCCTCTCGGCCGCGCCCGGCTCCTGCTCCCACCGTGACGTTTCAATCCGCGGGCGTTTGGCTGCCTCCGATTCCACACGGCGGATGGCTTCCTCGAGCGCCAGCCGCTCCCGGGTAATATCGGATTCGCTCAGTGCGGGATCCACGCCGTGCAATTGCGCCATCAGGGCCGTGCGCGCGCGCTCGTAGATCGCGCGGCGGGAATCCGCGGTGCTGCTGTCAAGCGACGAGACGGCGCGCGCTATGAGTGGATAATAGTCGGCCATTGTTCGGTGTTTGCGCCTCTTTGCGAGCCTTGCCTGCTAAGCCTCAAAGGGATTTTGCATCAAAATTGTGTCCTCGCGCTCCGGACTGGTCGAAAGAAGCGCGACCGGACAGCCCACCAGCTCTTCGATGCGGCGCACATATTTGATGGCTGGCGCCGGCAGTTCGGCCCAGGATCGCGCCCGCGCCGTCGCACCCTGCCAGCCCGATACGGTTTCATAAACGGGCTCCACTTTCGCCTGCGCCCATTCGCTGGCCGGCAGATAATCGACCTGCTGCCCGTCCAGCCGATAGGCAGTGCAGACCTTGATCTCCTCGAAGCCGTCGAGGATATCGAGCTTGGTGAGCGCCAGGCCCTGAATGCCGCCGGTGCGGACCGCCTGCCGGACCAGGACGGCATCGAACCAGCCGCAGCGCCGCGGACGGCCCGTGACCGTGCCGAATTCCTTGCCGCGATCGCCGATCATGCGGCCAATATCGTTGTCCTGTTCAGTCGGAAACGGCCCCTCGCCCACCCGCGTCGTATAGGCCTTGCAGATGCCGAGCACATAGCCGATTGCGCTTGGCCCGAGGCCGGAGCCGGTCGCGGCTTGCGCGGCGACCGTGTTCGACGAGGTCACATAGGGATAGGTGCCGTGATCGATGTCGAGCAACGCGCCTTGCGCGCCTTCGAACAGAATACGTTTGCCCTCGCGGCGCTTCTCGTCGAGCAGCGACCAGACCGAAGCCATGTATGGCAGCACCAGCGGCGCCACCGCGCCAAGCTGATGATGAATAGTGCGGGCCTCGATTTCCGCCAGGCCCATTCCGCGCCGTAGCGCGTTGTGATGCGCGAGCAGCCGCTCGATCTTCGGCCCGAGCTTCGACAAATCGGCGAGATCGCGCAGCCGGATGGCGCGGCGGCCGACCTTGTCTTCGTAAGCCGGCCCGATGCCGCGGCGCGTCGTGCCGAGCCGCGTTCCCGAATTCGACATTTCGCGGACCGCATCGAGCTCCTGATGCAGCGGCAGGATCAGCGACACGTTTTCGGCAATACGCAAATTGTCGGGCGTCACCTGCACGCCCTGCTTTTCCAGGCGTTCGATTTCTTCGAGCAGCGCCTGCGGATCGAGCACGACGCCATTGCCGATCAAGGAAAGCTTGCCCGGCCGCAAGACGCCCGATGGCAGCAACGACAGCTTATAGGTGATGCCGTCGATGACAAGGGTATGGCCGGCGTTATGGCCGCCTTGAAAGCGAACGACGATGTCCGCCTGTTCGGAGAGCCAGTCGACAATCTTCCCCTTGCCTTCGTCGCCCCATTGCGACCCGACAACGACGACATTGGCCATGCAGATTCCTTCCCACGCGGGCACCGTCGGCCCGGCAACCCTCCTCCAAGTGCCCGCCTGAAGGCCTCGTTGGGATAAAGGAAGCGGCCCGCGGACGCAAGGCGCAAAGGCTTTCGTTGCCGCCCCAAACCGGCAGCCAAGTCATTGAAGGGACCGCTGTTTTGCGCGCCGCCTCGTCTTCCCGCTGCCGCTAGAAATGCAGCGGTTTGGCCTGCTGCACCTGCGGCAGCGCCTGCACCTTCTTCAATACCTCCGGCGGCAGTTCGCCGTCGATCTCGATCAAGGCGACAGCATTGCCGCCGGGCGCCTCGCGGCCGACGTGAAAGGTGGCGATGTTGATCCCAGCCTCGCCCAAGGTGGAGGAGAACTTGCCGATGAAGCCTGGCTTGTCGAGGTTGGTGATATAGATCATCGACCGGCCGAATTCGGCGTCCATGCGGATGCCTTTGATGTTGACGATGCGCGGCCGACCGTCGGCGAAAACCGTTCCGGAGACGTGGCGCGATTGCCGTTCCGTGGTCACGGTCACGGTAATCAGACTCTCGTAATCGTCCGTGCCCTCGCGCGTCATCTCTTCGATGATCATGCCGCGTTCCTTGGCAATGATCGGGGCGGAGACCACATTGACCTGCCCGAGCATCGGCTTCAGCAATCCCGACAGCGCCGCCGAGGTCAGCGCCTTGGTCTTCATGCCAGCCACCTCGCCCTCGTAGCAGAGCTGCACCTTGGTGATGCCGCTCTCGGTCAACTGGCCGGCGAAGGAGCCGAGCTTCTCCGCCAGAGTGATGAAGGGTTTGAGCTTGGGCGCCTCCTCGGCAGTGATCGAGGGAAAGTTCACTGCGTTGGAGATGGCGCCGCTGAGCAGATAATCCGACATCTGTTCAGCGACTTGCAACGCCACATTCTCCTGCGCTTCCGTGGTCGAGGCGCCGAGATGCGGGGTGCAGACCACGTGCGGATGCCCGAATAGCGGGTTGGAGGTCGCCGGCTCCTCGACAAAGACGTCGAAAGCCGCACCGGCCGCCTGGCCGGAATCAAGCGCCTCGCGCATCGCTTTCTCGTCCACCAGGCCGCCGCGCGCGCAATTGATGATGCGCACGCCTTTCTTCATGGCGGCGAGCGCCTTGGCGTCGATGATGTTCTTGGTCTTGTCGGTGAGGGGCGTGTGCAAGGTGACGAAATCGGCGCGCTTGAACAGCTCCGGCAGCTCCACCTTTTCCACGCCGAGATCGCGCGCCCGCTCCGGCGATAGGAAGGGATCGTAAGCAATCACCTTCATCTTCAGCCCCTGCGCGCGGTCGGCGACGATGGAGCCGATATTGCCGCAGCCGATGATGCCCAGCGTCTTGCCGGTGATCTCCACGCCGAGGAAGCGGTTCTTCTCCCACTTGCCCGCCTGTGTCGAGGCGTCGGCGGCGGGGATTTCGCGCGCCAGCGCCAGCATCAAGGTGATCGCGTGCTCCGCGGTGGTGATGGAATTGCCGAAAGGCGTATTCATCACGATCACGCCCTTGGCCGTGGCCGCGGGAATGTCGACATTGTCGACGCCGATGCCGGCGCGGCCGATGACTTTTAGCTTATTGGCCTTCTCCAGCACTTTCGGCGTGACCTTCGTGGTCGAGCGAATGGCCAAGCCGTCGAAGTTGCCGATGATCTCGGCGAGCTTGTCCTTGTCCTTGCCGAGGTTCGGCTGGAAATCGACTTCCACGCCGCGATCCTTGAAGATTTGCACCGCCGCGGGCGAGAGAGCGTCGGAGATCAATACCTTGGGCGCCATGGTGAGCTTCTCGATCTAATGGAGGATGAGGGGATATGCCGGCCTTCGCCGGCGCAATGTCGTCACGCCGCTTGCGCGATGGCTTCCTTGGCGCGGGCAAAGGCCCAATCGAGCCATTGCGTCAGTGCCTCGACGTCGCGCGTCTCGACCGTCGCGCCGCACCAAATGCGCAGGCCGGGCGGGGCGTCGCGATAGGCGTCGATGTCGTAGGCGACGCCCTCCTTCTCCAGGAGCGCGCCGATGTTCTTCACGAAAGCGGCCTGTGTTTCCGCCGAAAGCTTCTGAATGCCGGGATCGACCACTTTCAGGCAGACAGACGTATTGGAACGAATGGCGGCATCCTTGGCGAGGAAATCGATCCACGGCGTGCGCGCCGCCCAATCGGCGATGGCTTTGGCATTGGCATTGGAGCGCCCGATCAGGCCTTTCAGGCCGCCCACCGACTTCGCCCATTGCAGCGCGTCGAGATAATCCTCGACGCAGAGCATCGACGGGGTGTTGATGGTTTCGCCCTGGAAAATTCCTTCGATTAGCTTGCCGCCGCTGGTCATGCGAAAAATCTTCGGCAGCGGCCACGGTGGCGTGTAGCTAGTGAGCCGCTCCACCGCGCGCGGCGACAGGATCAGCATGCCATGCGCCGCTTCGCCGCCGAGCACTTTCTGCCAGGAGAAGGTCACGACATCGAGCTTGGCAAAATCGAGCGGCTGCGCAAAAGCAGCCGAGGTGGCGTCGCAGATCGCCAGCCCCTCGCGATTGGCGGGAATCCAATCGCCGTTCGGCACGCGCACGCCGGACGTCGTGCCGTTCCAGGTGAAGACGACATCGCTCTTCCAATCGATCATCGACAGGTCGGGCAGTTCGCCGTAAGCGGCCTTCAGCGTGGTGACGTCTTTCAGCTTGAGCTGCTTCACGACGTCGGTGACCCAGCCTTCGCCGAAGGATTCCCATGCGATCATGGTGACCGGCCGCGCGCCGAGCAGCGACCACAGCGCCATTTCCACCGCGCCGGTGTCCGAGGCCGGCACGATGCCGATGCGGTAATCGGCGGGGACGTCGAGGATTTCGCGGGTGAGGTCGATGGCGCGCTTGAGCTTTGCCTTGCCGATCTTCGACCGGTGCGAACGTCCCAGAACGGCGTCGGTGAGGGCTTGAAGGTTCCAGCCGGGGCGTTTGGCGCAGGGGCCGGAGGAGAAGCGCGGATTGGCCGGCCGCACGCCGGGCTTTGCATCGCTCATGACAGTCTACCCTTCCAGATAGGCGCCCCTCGGTGGGGAGGGGTGTCCCGCTGGTGGGCATAAGGAAGCAAGGCCGCACAGTCAAGCACGATGCAAAGAGGCAACGGCGCGGCGATGTTGTCGCCGCGCCGCGCCCGCGCTTGCCGTTATGCGCTGCTCAATCGATGTGGTAGCGGACGCCTAAGCGGATTTCGTCCGCTGCTACATCGTGGAATTTCAACTGATTGCCCACGGTATCCATGCCGCTGGAGACGTTGCCCATGTTGATGTGACGATAGCCGACATCGAGGTTGAAGCGCGGCGAAAGAGCGTAGCTGACGCCAGCCATATAAGCCCAGGCTGGATTCCATTTGGAGCCGCTCGGCGTGGTGCCGGTCGATCCCAACGACGCTTCCTCGAATTTAGACACATTCAGGTGCGCGATGCCGGCGCCGGCGCCGATATACGGCGTGAACCCGTACCAGGTGCCGAGATCGCCATAGAGATTGGCCAGCGCCGAGAAGCTATCGATATCGGCGGTAAAATCGTCGGCCCCGGCCGCTGTATCGGCGCGGTATTTGGCGCGCGTGCCATAGTCGAAGGTAAAGTCACTGCGCAGCCACTGCCATTGCATGCCGGCGCCGACGCCAACGAGCCATGACTTGCCGAGATCATCATCCAAGATGGGCAGCACGCCTTCATTGGTGACATTGTCTACCTTGTTTTGTCGGTAGCCTAAGTCCCCGCGCAGATACCAGCCAGACGCGAATTCGCTGACTGGCAGTGGCGGCGCTTCGACGGGCGGCGGCAACGGCGGATAGCCCCGTCCCAGGTCGGCTGCCTGCGCGATGCCACACAGCGTAAGACCGAGCGTTGTGGCCGCGGCAAAACTTTTCCCAAAACTGCACATAGGCTGATCCCCTGATTGACGCCCTTGCTCCACCGTGAGCGAGGCTACGGGCGAAGTCCGGGAATCATGTCAGACAGAGGTTAAGAGCTGATTAACCTTAATTTTTTGCCCGCGCCCGCGTTAACTTTCGGAGTTAATACAGGGCCCGCCCGCGCCAGGATCAACCCTTGCTCACGATCGGCGGCGGAGGCGCATATACCGGCGGCTGATAGACCATCGGCGGGGGCGGAGGCGGCGGCGCTTCGGATTCGCAGCAGGTCCAGCGCAGACCGAGCTTGAAGTCGTTCGAGTAAAGGCCCTTGAAGTGCATCGGATTGTTGACGTCGTTGGTGCCGTCATAGGCGGTGAGGTCGCCGGTGATGCCGTCGCCGAGGCTGACGAAGCGGTAGCTGAATTCCGCCGTCCAGTTGGGCGTCACCTGATAGGCCACGCCGGCCTGCACCGCCCAGGCGAAGTTCCATTGCGAAGCGGTGGCACCGAAAGCGACGCCGTTGTTGGGCGTGTTGACGTCGAGGAAGCTGCCGATGGTGACGCGATCGAAACCGACGCCCGCGCCGACGAAGGGCGTGATGCACCACCAGGTGCCGAGATCCACATAGCCGTTCAGCAGGAACAGCAGTTCCGATTTCTTCGCGGTATATTCGTCGGTGAAGCTGGCGTTGACGATGTCCAGGCCGTTGAATTCCGCCTTACCGCGATACTCGCCGGTCAGATCAAAGCGCAGCCAATCATTGACCTCAAAGCCGATACCGGCGCCGAACAGCGGCGAGCTGGTGAAATTATACCCATGCGAATCGATGCTGTTGCCCGCATAGAGAACGTTGTCGAGGTGATCAACCCATTGATTGGTCATCCCGATATCGCCGCGAAGATACCACTTGCCGAATTCTTCCTCGGCGCAGAGCGGAACGCCGGGCCACATGTAGGCTTGCGCACGCGGCACGCAGATCGGCTTCAGCACCGGCGGCGGGGGGGGCGATGGATAATAGGGCGGCGGTTCGGCGGCCTGGGCGCCCACGCCCGCCACTAGGAATGCACCAGCAAAAAAGGCTTTTGCACCGCGCATCGTATTGTCCCTCGATCCGCGCGCAAAACGACGAAAGGCGCACGGACGAATCCACCGGCGACAAACGATTGCAGCAAAGAGTTAAGCGAGCCTTAACCATGATTTTTAACCACGGGGCTTAACGAAGACCGCGACGGGCGGACGAGCCAAAGGCCAGCACCGCGACGCCGGACAGATCGGTAAGAACTTGTTTACCAGGCCGCCCACGCATCCGGCGTGACGCCAAGACGGATCAGATTGGCCCCTGGAGATTGTTTCAGGCGGCGACGTGATTGAGGGCGTCGACGATTTCGTCGACGACGGCCTCGACCAGGATCTTGTCGTCGCCCTCGCCCATCACGCGGATGACGGGCTCGGTGCCGGAAGGGCGCACGATCAGGCGGCCGCTTCGGCCGAGACGTTCCTCGGCCACCGCGATCGCGGAGCGGACCTTGGCGTTGTCCAGCGGCATGCCGTTGGCATAGCGCACATTCTTGAGCACCTGCGGCAGCGGATCGAAACGGTGGCAGACCTGCGAGACCGGTCGTTCACTTTTCTTGACCACCGCGAGGACCTGCAAGGCGGCAACAAAGCCGTCGCCGGTGGTGGCATAGTCGGACAGAATGATGTGCCCGGACGGCTCGCCGCCGACATTGAAACCATGGGCGCGCATATGCTCGACCACGTAGCGGTCGCCGACCGGGGTGCGCACAAGGTCGAGATCGAAATTCTTCAGGTGACGCTCGAGGCCAAGATTTGACATCACGGTTCCGACGATGCCGGGCCGAGATAGCCTTTCGTCCTCTTTCCAGCTTTCGGAAATGACGGCCAGGAGCTGGTCGCCATCGATCATGCGGCCGCGCTCGTCGACAATAATGACGCGATCAGCGTCGCCATCGAGCGCGATTCCCACGTCAGCCCGCATTTCCACGACCTTGCGGCGCAGCGCCTCGGGGGCCGTGGAACCGCAGTCCTTGTTGATGTTGAAGCCGTCGGGTTCGACGCCAAGAGTGAACACTTCCGCCCCGAGCTCCCATAAGGCCTCCGGTGCGACGCGATAGGCCGCACCATTGGCGCAATCGACGACCACACGCAGGCCGTCGAGGTCCATGGCCTTCGGCAGGGTCCGCTTGGCGAATTCGATGTAGCGGTCGTGCACGCCGTCGATGCGCTTGGCGCGGCCGAGATCCGCGCTCTTGGCAAGCTGCTTGGCAACGTTGCCTTCCATGTATTTTTCGATTTCGCGCTCGACGTCATCGGAAAGCTTGCAACCGTCGGGACCGAACAACTTGATGCCGTTGTCGTCGTAAGGGTTGTGCGAGGCGGAAATCATCACACCGAGGTCGGCGCGCATCGAACGGGTCAGCATGGCGACGGCCGGCGTCGGGATCGGGCCGAGCAGCAGCACGTCCATGCCAACGGACGTAAAGCCCGCGACCATGGCGGTTTCGATCATGTACCCGGAAAGACGGGTGTCCTTGCCGATGACGACACGGTGCCGGTGGTCGCCCCGACGAAACACGATCCCCGCCGCCTGCCCGACCCGAAGGGCAAGCTCCGGGGTGATGACTCCGTTGGCGCGGCCGCGGATGCCGTCGGTGCCGAAATAGCTACGTACCATCGCTGAAAATCTCTCCCCAAAGGCTGGCCTGGCGCGGGCGCCGGCCTACCCGGGCCAAGGTCATAGCTTAGCCCGATCCGGGTCCGAAATGGGTAAAAATTCGCAAGCGATTACAGCGTCCCAAATCAAAACGGGCCCCCGCGGTCGCACCGCGGAGGCCCACATGGCCTAACTCGAGGATTTGCCGGCAACTAACTCAAATGCCGTCTTTGTCCGGCTTGCTGCGAGGTGGCTGGGTCACGTTGACCGGATCGGAGCCGGGGAAGCTTTCTTCCAGACCCTCCTCCAGCGCCCGTTCCTGCGGATCGGCCGCTTTTCGCTGCGCCGGCGCGTGGTCGATATTCGGATCGCCGCCTCGGGTCTTGTTCACCCTATTGGCTTTGGACCCCATGGCTCACTCCTTTCGAGTGTGTGAGCAAAATAACGCCCGAGAAGCCGTTTTCGTTCCCCGTCGCGCTATTGCCCGGCCGACGGGAATCCTGTCGAATTGCTGTTTGGGCGGCGGCGATGACACGGGTCACCTGCATCGAAGATCTGAGGCGCATGGCGCGGCGCAAAGTCGCGCGGATGTTCTTCGACTACGTTGAAAGCGGCTCCTACGGCGAAGAGACGTTGCGCGCCAATCGTGAGGATTTGCGGCGGCTGAAGCTGCGGCAGCGGGTGCTCGTGGATGTCTCCAACCGCGATCTGAGCACCGTCATTGTCGGCGAACGGGCAGCGCTGCCGCTCGCGCTGGCCCCCATCGGCCTCTGCGGCATGCAATATGGCGACGGCGAAATTCTCGCCTGCCGCGCGGCGCAGGCCGCCGGCATTCCCTTTTGCCTGTCGACGCTGTCGATCTGTTCGATCGAGGACGTCGCCGCAGCGGTTGGCAGACCGTTCTGGTTCCAGCTTTATGTCATGAAGGATCGCGGCGTCGTGCGCATGCTGCTGGAGCGCGCGGCCGCAGCAAAATGCAGCGCGCTCGTCCTTACCGTCGACCTGCAGGTCATGGGCCAGCGCCACGCCGATATCCGGAACGGGCTGTCGGTGCCGCCGGAAATTCGCCTACACAACGTGGTCGATATCTTGAGTAAGCCGGGATGGGCGCTCAGCGTGCTGCGCGGCAAGCGCAAGAGCTTCGGCAATCTTGAAGGCCATGTGCCTGGCATGGAAAACGTGAGCTCGCTCGCCGCCTGGATCGCCGGGCAGTTCGATCCGACGCTCAGTTGGAAAGACGTCGAGTGGATCCGAAGCTTGTGGCCGGGCAAGCTGATCCTCAAAGGCATCCTCAATGCGGAGGATGCCAGGTTGGCGGCGCAAAGCGGCGCCGCCGCCATCGTCGTCTCCAATCATGGCGGCCGCCAGCTCGACGGCGCGCCCTCGGCCATTTCGGTCTTGCCGAGAATCGCCGAGGCGGTCGGCAGCGAAACCGAGATTATTTTCGACAGCGGCGTGCGCTCGGGCCAGGACGTGATGCGCGCGCTGGCGCTCGGCGCCCGCTCCTGCATGATCGGCCGCGCCTATATCTACGGGCTAGGCGCCAGCGGCGAGGCGGGCGTGACCAGGGCGATCGAGATCATCCGCCAGGAGCTCGAGACCACCATGGCGCTCACCGGAACGCGCCGCCTTGCCGATATCGGCAAGGACGTGATCGTCACGGTCTGATGGTTGTCTTCGGCTAAGCCGACCGAAAAATTGATCTGCCTCAATATCCACCTGGCGCACCGGGCATTTAATTATTAGCCGCTCGATTATTCCACCGAGGAACAATGAGCGGAGCTGATCGATTTTCGAAATATAAGCCCCGCTGCCGCGATGAGGACCGCATGAAAGCTCGTCGGTCGCGTGCGCAACATCCCCACGAAGTTCCGCCCGGACGCGAGCGCATGGTAGCCTCGCAAATCGCCGGACGCGGCATCAAAGACCCTCACGTGCTCGACGCCATGCGCCGCGTGCCGCGCGAGGCCTTCGTCGGCGAAGGCATGGAGGAATTCGCCTATGAGGATAGTCCGCTTCCGATCGCCGAGCAGCAGACCATCTCGCAGCCCTACATCGTCGCGTTGATGATCGAAGCGGCGGAAGTGAAGCCCGGCAATCGCGTGCTCGATGTCGGCACCGGCTCCGGCTATGCCGCCGCAGTGCTCGCCGAAATCGCCGACAAGGTTTTTACCATTGAGCGGCACAAGGCGCTGGCGGAAACCGCCGGCCGCCGCTTTGCCGAGCTGGGCTATCGCAATATCGAAGTGCGACACGGCGACGGCTCGCTCGGCTGGCCCGAGGCGGCGCCGTTCGACGCCATCGTCGTGGCGGCCGGCGGGCCCGAGGTTCCCGAGGCGCTGCGCAACCAGCTCAAAGTGGGGGGACGGCTTGTCCTGCCCATCGGATCGCTGGGACGCGAGCAGCAGCTCATCAAAGTCGTGCGCGTGAGCGCGCATGAGTTCCGTGAAGAAGATCTCGGTGCCGTCATGTTCGTGCCGCTGATCGGCAAACAGGGCTGGGCCGAGCCGCAGCCCGGGCAGCCCGCTTGGGCGCGCCCGGAGCCGAGAGCTCCCGCCGTACAGAAGCTCACGCCGTCGGAGATGATCCGGGAGGCCGCCATTCCCCTGCCCTCGCCCGAGGACAAGGCTTTTGCCGCCCCGTTCGACCGTTTCGCACAGGCCCGCGTTGTGCTGCTCGGCGAGGCGACGCATGGGACATCGGAATTTTATCACGCGCGCGCCGCCATCACCCGGCGGCTGATCGAGCGGCATGGCTTCACCATCGTCGCGGTGGAGGCGGACTGGCCGGACGCCGCCACGATCGACCGCTATGTGCGCCACAAGCCAGCCCTCGCGGAAGCGGAGCCGGCCTTCCGCCGCTTCCCCACCTGGATGTGGCGCAATGCCGAAGTGCACGCCTTCGTCGAATGGATGCGCGCGCATAACGAAAATCTCGCGCCGGAGCGCCGCGCCGGCTTCTTCGGTCTCGACATGTACAATATGAACGCCTCCATCCGCGCGGTGATCGATTATCTCGACCGGATCGATCCGCAGGCGGCGCGCGTTGCGCGCGAGCGCTACGGCTGCCTGACGCCGTGGCAAAAAGATCCCGCCACCTACGGCCGCGCCGTGCTGACCGGCAGCTACAGAAAATGCGAAGCGGAAGTGACGGCGATGCTGCGCGACCTGTTCGCGAAGCAGATGGAATACCGCGCGCGCGACGGCGACGATTATCTCGATGCCGCGCAGAATGCGCGCCTCGTCGCCTCGGCTGAACAGTATTACCGCATTATGTATTACGGCTCGGCGGAATCCTGGAATCTGCGCGACCGCCACATGTTCGGGACGCTGGAGCATCTGCTGGAGTGGAAAGGCGACGGTGCCAAGGCCGTGATCTGGGCGCACAACTCGCATGTCGGCAACGCGGCGGCCACGGAAATGGGGCTGGTGCGCGAGGAAATCAACATCGGCCAGCTTTGCCGCGACCGTTTCGGCGAGCAAGCAAGATCGATCGGCTTCGGCACCGACCGCGGCACCGTGGCGGCCGCCTCCGATTGGGACGGGCCGATGGAGATCAAGCAGGTGCGCCCGGCGCATCGCGACAGTTACGAGCGGCTGTGCCGCGACAGCGGGGTCGAGCGCTTCCTGATCGACCTGCGCGAGGA
>Ga0070741_10013054_pt1 | contig 14801 bp, 16 predicted proteins | sample Coa_R1_4_FD_66440 | JGI IMG/M metagenome (GOLD analysis project Ga0070741, IMG submission 66440) | Surface soil microbial communities from Centralia Pennsylvania, which are recovering from an underground coalmine fire - Coalmine... | ecosystem: Environmental > Terrestrial > Soil > Unclassified ...
CCCGCGTAGCTGCCCTGGATCGCGTACGGTCCGAGGAACGCGAGGTCGGAGTTCGTCTTGTCCACGAACTTCTGCGAAGGCTTGGTCTCCGACAGCACGCGCATGTTCCAGGTGGCCTCCGCCGCGTTGAACATGCCGGCCTTGAGCCCGACGCGGGGATCCGGCTTTGGCGCGTCCACCGCATTGCTCGGCGCGACGCCAGTCGTCGCGTTGGTCGACACCGAACGCGCGCAGGCGGTCACCGCGAGCATCGCGGCCACGGCCCCTACGAGTTTGGACGAAAGAGCGGTCACTCGATTCCCTCGGGTTTGGTCAGGAGTAGCCTAGAGCTTAGGCTTCGTGCATGATTTTGACAATAGTCGTTATAACGACTATTATGCCCCTGTGAAGTCTTCGTTAGAAGAAGCGACGTACCTGGAGCTGCTCAGGACGAGCGATCTGCTGACACGAGCCCTCGCCCCGGTGCTCAAGGCCGAGGATCTCTCGGCGACCCAATACAATGTCCTGCGTATCCTCCGGGGAGCCGGCGGCCCGCTGCCCTGCAGCGAGATCGCCAATCGGATGATTACACGCGATCCGGACATCACGCGCCTGCTCGATCGGCTGGACGCTCGAGGGTTCGTCTCCCGGAGCCGGGACGCCGAGGACCGGAGGACGGTGCTGGCTCGGATCACGCCGCAGGGCTTGCGCATGCTCACCAAGCTCGACACACCCATCCAGGATGCCCACCGCCGTGTCCTGGGCCACCTTGGCCGGGAACGTTTGGCCGAGCTCGGCGAACTGCTCCGCCAGGCTCGGAGCCAGGTGGCGTGAACTTTTTGGCGTTTACTTGATTAGTTGTTATAACGACTATCGTCTCACCAATCACTGGACCGCTATCATGTCGACCACCGTCAATCCCGACTCCCCGACCACAGTCTCGACTTGGACCATCGACCCGGTGCACTCCGTGGCCGAGTTCAAGGTTCGGCATATGATGGTCTCGAACATCAAAGGACAGTTCACCTCGCTGCGCGGAGTGCTCACCCTCGACGCCGAGGACGTCACGCGCTCTTATATAGAAGGGGAGATCGACGCCGCGTCGGTCACGACCCGGGATACCCAGCGCGACGCGCACCTCAAGAGCGCTGATTTCTTCGACACCGAGCGGTTCCCCACGCTCTCGTTCATGTCGACGCGGGTCGCTCGCGCGGCGAACGGCAGCCTCGACGTGACGGGCGATCTCACGATCCACGGCATCACGCGTCGCGTCGTCTTCAGCGTCGACGGCCCGACCGCCCAGCACAAGGATCCATGGGGCAACGTGAAGATCGGCGCGTCGGCCACGACGCACATCAACCGCAAGGATTTCGGCCTCGTGTGGAACGCCGCGCTCGAGACGGGCGGCCTCTTGGTCGGCGACGAAGTGACGATCACCCTGGAGATCGAGTTCACGAAGGCCTAAGCCAAAACGGCTGCCACCGCGATCCCGATTGCCACGACGTCCTCGACCACCGCGGCCGGAATGGCCCCGATCCGCGAGATCGCTTTGAGCCGCAAGCTGTGCCCGGCGAACGTGCCGATCACGGCACCGATGAGACCTACGACGCCACCGGCCACGCGCACGACCGGCGTGCCGGTGGCGACGTAGCACCCGACGAACGCGCCGCTCACGATCCGCGCCGCCAGCGGCATCGGTTTCGTACGCGATGGCGTATATGGCAGCAGGTCGCCAACGAGCTCGCCCACCGCTAACACCGCGACGATCGCGCCCGCGACGCGAACGTGCCGCGCCAACAGGAGCACCGCCGGTGCGGTAAAAGTCCGCAGGCCCGCCACGAGACCCAGCGCGAACGCGACGACCAGCACGTTCAGCATCGTCGAATCCTAACCCTGGCCTGGCACGATGGGCCAGGACGGGATATGCTGGCACGGTGGCCCTCTCCTCGACCGTCTACACCTTTGAAATCGACCTGTCCGACGTCGATCGCAACGTGTACACCCCGCTGTCGATCCGCGTCGCGCGCCATCCGTCGGAGACCGAGGAGTACCTGGTCACCCGCGTCCTCGCCTACTGCCTGGAATACGCCGAGGGCATAACCTTCTCGGCCGGCCTCGCCGAACCCGACATGCCGGCACTGACGGTACGCGATCTGACCGGCGCGCTTCGCGTGTGGATCGAGATCGGCGCTCCCGATGCCGCTCGACTGCACAAAGCCAGCAAAGCCGCGCCACGCGTCGTCGTCTACACGCACAAGAACGCGCCGCTCCTCGTGCGACAGTGGGCCGGCGAGTCGATCCATCGGGCCGCCGCGCTCGAGGTCTATGGGTTTGACCATGAGCTCATCGATAGTCTCGCCGCCCACTTGGAGCGGCGCATGGCGTTCTCCCTCACCATTACCGATCGCCAGATGTATGCATCGGTCGCGAGCGAGACAATCACCGGCGCGGTCACGCGCTATCCTCTCGAGGTCTGAAATGCGATTGCTGCTCGCCGCCGTGTTGGTTGCCAGTACCGCCAACGCCCAGCATCAGGACTCGGTCGTCGCCAGCCGCATTACGACGCTGTTCCATGCCCTGGGCACCGGAGACTCTGCGGAGCTCCGCCGCACGGTCACCAGCGACTTCTATCTGTTCGAGCACGCCCGCTGGAACGCGGACACTCTGCTCCGCTTGATGCCCGCGGTGCACGGCCGCCACTGGTCGCCCGATAGCATGCGCGTCACCGTCGCCGAGCCGCTCGCCTATGTCACCTATGTGAATCACAGCGAGGGCGCTCCGATCTACTGGCTCGAGAGCGCCGTGCTGCGTCACGCCGGCGGCACCTGGCGCATCGCCTTCATGCACTCGACGCGCATGCCGCTGCCCACGGACACGGCGGGCCTCGGCGACTGGCATCCGATGGGCAACGGCGGCTACATGATGCGTCTCGTCGGCAGCACGCCGCCGTCACCAACCGAGATGACCGCCTTCCGCGTGCGCTATCCCGCCACCATGAAGGCCGATAGCGGGGTCCACTACCACCTCGGCACCGAGCACGCCACGATCCTCAAGGGCACGCTCATGGTCGGCTTCGGCGATACCGCCGACTACTCGAAAATGAAAGCCTACGGACCCGGCAGTTTCCTCGTCATCCCTGCCGGCACCCACCACTACGAGACCATGCGCGGCGAGGTCGAAGCCCAGATCGAGGCGGTCGGTCCCATGACCACCATCTGGCTCACTCATGCCGGCCCTTGATTGACACGGTTCTTGCTCTACGCGCGTGGTATGCTGATTATCATTTTGATCCTGCTGTTCCTATTGGTCGGTGGCGGTGGATACTACATGGGACCCGGCGTTGGATATTACGGCGGCGGCATCCTGGATCTGATCATATTGATCCTGATCCTCTACCTCCTGTTCGGCAGAGGTCGCACTCGCCTGTAGCAGGCGCCGGATCGTAATTTCCACCGGATGCAGGCACCGGATGGCGACTACGAAACGCGCGTGCGTTCGAGCTTCGACAAGCAGCGGTTCATGACAACGATCGGGGCCACCTTGTCGCGCGTACAGCCCGGCGAGGTGGCCATCGACCTTGAGTACCGGGACGATCTCGTTCAGCAACACGGATTCCTCCACGCCGGCGTCGTCGCCGCGATCGTCGACAGCGCCTGTGGGTATGCGGCGCTGACGCTCATGCGGCCGGGCACCGCGGTGCTCACCGTCGAGTACAAGGTGAACCTCCTCGCACCCGCGCAGGGCCAGGCGTTCCGAGCCCACGGTCGCGTCGTGCGATCCGGACGGACGATCACGGTGTGTACCGGTGACGTGAGCGTCGTCGAGACGGGTTCGACGATCGCGGTGATGCAGGCCACCATGATCGCCGTCGACGCTCGCGACGACCGACGCGACTAAAGAGCAATTCAGGCCACGCGGCCCCGGCGCGAATAGATACCTTAGGGTATGCATCCAACCACCCTGGATGACTTCGAGGCCCGCCTCGTACCGGTCCTGCGCCTCATCGCCGATCGCGTGGATGAACCCCCATCGCTCGCCGAGCTCGCCTCCGCCGCGTGCCTCTCGCCCTTCCACTTTCACCGCGTGTGGCGAGCCGCGACGGGCGAACCTATAATGGAAAGCGTCCGGCGAATACGTCTCGAGGTAGCGGCCCACCGCCTCGCCGCCACGTCAGCGTCAGTCACCCACGTAGCGCTGGAGACGGGCTACAGCTCATCCCAAACGTTCGCCCGCGCTTTTCGGCAGGCCACGGGACGGACGCCGAGCGAAGCGCGACACGCTGGACCAGATGTGCGACGCCCCCTTCCCGGACCGACCGACTCCGCCCTGCGGGTCGAGATCATCACGCTGGCCCCTCTCACCATCATCGCCAAACGCCGCGTCGGCGCCTGCCCCATTCGCGACCTCGGACCCACCTTCGGCGCCGTCTGGTCATGGGCCGCCTCGAACGGCCATACCACCCGCGTCCGTGGCATCTACGGACTTCCCCTCGATGACGATCACTATGATGCTGGATTCGACTTCGGCCCCGATCTCGCCGCGCCCGACGGCATGCACCTCGTACGCATTGACCGTTGCGAGTGCGCGCAAATCCGCATGCACGGACCGTACGAGAATCTCGAGCCAGCGCTCGATTTCCTCTACGGCGGCTGGCTGCCGCAATCCGGCCGCGAGCCAGCCGACGTGCCATTGATCCATCGCTTCTACAACGATCCAGACAACACGCCAGAATCAGACCTCGTCACCGATCTACTACTCCCATTGCGTGTCTGAGCTACTCTCGGCGAATGTCTCTCGCCTCTTTGTCGTCACGGAGCGCCACAAAACGCGAATGCCGGAGATGGTCGTCGGATGTCCACTCTCGGAACTCGATCTCGGCGACCACCTCCGGCCTGACCCACTGATAGCGACACATCGCCTCGGCGGTCAGCCCTTCGCCCCATCCTCCCTTCGCTGACTGAGGCAGATTGTCGAACGGACAGGCCGCGACCTCGAGCTGCCGCAGTCGCAGAAGGACCTGGTGCCGTACGTCCGGCGTGAAGCCATTCTGGATCCTGCCGACGAACACGAGCCGGTCTCGATTATCGTAGTACCCAACGGCAACGTCGGCGAAGCTCCCGTTGTCGATCCGATAGCCGCCGATGACCAGTTCCTGGCGCCGGTTCACCTTGAACTTGACCCATGCGCCACTGCGAGCCTTCGACTCGTAATGGCTCTCAATACGCTTGGCGACGACACCCTCCAAGCCGTGCGCCCTCACCGCGGCCACAAGGGCCCGCGGTGCGAAGTCGAGAATGGGCGCACGCCTCACGGGATGCCGGACATTCTGCATAACGCCATCGAGAAGCTCCCGCCGCCTGGCGAGCGCAAGTCGTCGGACGTCACGACCTCGGAACACCAACACATCGAACACGAAGTAGGCAAGCCTTCGGGCGTCGCCTGCCCGGTGCTGCAGCAAACCGAATGATGGCATGTCCTGATCGTCGAACGCGACCACTTCGCCGTCGAGGATCGTGCCGTCTTCCACGGCGCTCAGGCCATCCGCGATCGAAGGAAATCGACCTGCGAACGAGTGATTGCGTCGCGAGATCAACGCCACCCGATCGCCCTTTTTGATCGCGAGCGCACGATACCCGTCCCACTTGATCTCATACTGCCAACTGGAACCTTCCGGCAGCTGCGATACCGCTTTCGGCAGCATCGGCTCGACGAAGGCCATATCGCTCCGCGGCAGCGCCTCGAGATCCACACCCGTGCCCATACCGACCTGACACCGGCCCCGGACCTCCCACGGTCACTCCGCCACGACGGCGACCGCTTCGACTTCGACCAGGAACTCGGGCCGAAAGAGCCGCGAGACCTGCACGAGCGTACTCGCCGGAGGACTCTCGCGGTCAACGTACTGGTCACGGATTTCTCGAAAGTGAGCCAGCTGCGAGCAATCGAGCACAAAGGTGTTGAGCTTGATCACATCGCGGAACGACCCACCTGCGGCTTCCACAGCGGCCTTCAGGTTTTCGAAAACCTGTTGTACCTGACGGCGAAAGTCGCCGGTTCCGACGACGTTGCCCGATGTATCCAGCGCGACTTGGCCGGCGATGAACACGATCTTCCCACCGGTGACCGTCGCCACCTGCGAGTACCCAACGGACTTGGGCATACTCGGCGGAATCAATAACTGAACGTTGCGTGACATGTCGCAGATCTTAGCCCCTGGTCCGACATTCTTCCAATCGATATTGTTGATTATGACTATCGATCGCATGAATTTGGCGGGGATCGACCTCAATCTTTTGACCGCGCTGGATGCCCTCCTGGCGGAGGGGAGTGTGAGTCGAGCCGCCGAGCGTCTCCACCGGTCGCAGCCCGCCACGAGTCACGCCCTCAAGCGACTGCGGCATCTCTTTCGCGATCCGCTCTTGGTCCGAGTCGGAGCCCGCATGCAACTGACCTCGCGCGGCGAGTCACTCCGCGGAGCGGTGAACGATGCCTTGGGTCGGGTGCGCGATCTGCTGGATGGAGAGCGCTTCGATCCGTCGCGCAGCACGCGGACGTTTCGTTTGGTCGTTTCCGACAATGCCGGCACCATGGTGCTGTCGCCACTCCTCAAGCGATTGGCGAACGACGCGCCAATGGTTGCCATTCGCCTTCTGCCGCCCTCAGTCGCACGATTCGACCTCGTGGAGCTGTCACGAGCGATCGATGTCCTCGTCTCGTGCGCGCCAAGCCAGTTCAAAGGCTTCTATCAGCAGCGCCTATTCGGAGATTGCGATGCGTGTGCGATGCGAAAAGGTCATCCATTAGCGAAGCGCCTCACCCGCAAGAACTTCCTCACGGCCCGCCACGTCGCGGTCGTCGCGCGCGAATTCTCGGAAGATCCGGTCGACACATGGCTGCGCGAAGAGGGCTGCTCCCGCAATGTCGCGCTGACGGTCCCCACGTATCTCCAGGCACTTCACATAGTCGCCGACTCGGACCTCATCGCGGTACTGCCCGAGGGATTGATCCGGGCACACTCCGCCGTACTCGGGATCGTGGCGACACCAGTGCCGATGGACGCAGGCACATTCGACGAATACCTCCTACATCCTGCCCGAACCCATACCGATGCCGGCTGCGTCTGGCTGCGCACCCTCATAAAGGAAGTTGCCGCTTCGTTCGACTCCCGCCAACGCCGAACTGGCTCTGTCATCCGGACCAGAGCCAGTTCGCGATCGATAGCCTAACGGCGTCCTACGGACACGTATACTTGGTATTCCCGTTGCGAGCCGTCACGTCAGCGATCGGGAACGGCTGCACGGTCGCGTGCGTATCCGGCCCCTGGTTCGCCACGTTGTCCCACGTGGTATCCGTCACCGCGGGCAACCCATAGTCCCGAATCGCGGCGACCCGATTGCCCGATGGCTCCCCCGTCGACGATGCGATATACTCGTTCAAGATGAGATCACGGACCCCCGTGTACGTCCCGGGATTCGCGACCGGCGCGATATGGCCGACCATCGTGCGGACGTTGTTTATTTCGCTCACGGCCCCAGCCAGATCGTTGAGACCGAGACGGATTTGCGCGCCGTAGAGATGCAAGTCCTCGTTCCGAATGATCGGAATCGGGCTCGCTGGCGTCGCGTACATCGCCAACGTGAGCGGCGAGGCGACGATGTTGTACGACGTCACGGCCGTTCCGACGTTCGGCTTGAACTTGTGGGTGAAGCGGAGATCCGTCGGATCCATCGCGTCGACCGCCTCGTTCAACAGGAAATAGGTCGTGATCGTCCCGTTGAGCGGGTTGGGGATATCGCCGGACTGACCCGAGAACAGGTGATAGACCGCCAACGCGTCATTGAAGTCGCCGAGCGAGTCGGGCGGCGCGAGCGCACCCGTGTTGTACAGGAACGTCGCGTGCAAGGCACTGTCCGCGCGAGTGAGCGCGGTGAGATCCGGCGATCCCGCCGTCGTCGTGGTCGGCGGCGTCCCACCTGGTGAACGCGCGATGGCATAGGCCAACTCGAGATTGGCGCGCGCCGCCAATGCGCGATTAAAGCCGGCGAACGAGCCCGCGGCGGTGCTCGGACTCGCTTGCGAGGCCACCGCCGCGAACCCGGCATCCAGCCCACCGGGCAGCCCGGGCGTATTGTCGACGTTCAACTGCGTCAGGCCAGAGTCGAGCAGGGCCACGATGAACTGCCATGTGTTGCGCGAGCAAAGAATGGGCTGAGGCGCCGTGCTGGCCACGAGCGGCCCCTGCACCGGCACGCCTAGGGTGTCCTTCGTCTCGGCCGCGTACATATAGGACAGAGCCTCGAGCGTGTACACGATGCCCTTGAACTTGGCCAGGTCTCCGGCGGAATACGCGGGATTGGCCTTCGGCAGATCCGCGAGCAGACTCTGGGCATTACGGATCGCGGTGAACTGATTCGTCCAGTTCGACGTCGCATAGAAGGTGCTGTTCTCGATCGCGACGCCATCACCCAACCACTCCGTGATCGAGCGCGGATCGGTAATCGTGAAATTCGCCGCCACCCGCGCGAAGCTGTCCATCGCGTTGATGCGAGTGCCGAAATCGAACTTCTGCATGTAGACCACGCCGCCCAGTCTCGCATTGAAGGCATCGGGCGCAAAGCCCGGCGTCAGCTGGTTCAGGTTCCCGACGGGGTCGTTGCTGCAGGCCGCGGCGAAGGCAACCACGGCTCCGATGATCGTCAGTGTTTTCATGATTAGAGCCCCAGGTCGACGCCGAAGAAGAAGCTCTTCGAGGGCGGATACGCGGTGATATCCTGCCCGCGCGCCGTCTGCAGGTTGCCGAAAACGCTGACCTCCGGATCAAGCCCCGTGTAGGGGAAGCTCATGAACAGGTTGCGACCCGACGCTTCGATCCGAGCCGAGCGAAGATGGCCGTTGCCGATCGCCTTCACCCACGAGACCGGCAGGTCGTATGAGAGACGGACTTCGCGCAGCTTGACGAACCGCGCGGACTCGACGTACACCGCGCTCCCGTTCTGCAGGCCCGCCAGGCGCTTCGCGATCCCGACGGAATCGGCCAGCAGGTACGGCCCGTTGTTATCGTAGTAGGCGTTCGTGATGTTGGCCGTGTTGCCGCCGACGTACCAATCGAGCACGCCGGAGAGATGCAAGCCCTTGTACGAGATCTCCTGATTGAAGCTCATCACGTCAGCCGGCGACGCGTCCCCGACTTGTTGGAAGGTTCCGTCGGGCAGGGTCTTGGCGCTGTTCACGATCTGCGACACCGACCGGCCAACCTGAATCGTGTTGGTGCCAAACGCCCCACCGAAGTCGTACTGCGTCGGGAACGCCGGGATGGGCAGCGCATCGACCCGACTATAATTGCGGTAGAACGTGTTGTTCATGATCCAGGTGAACCCGCGCGCATCGGCGATCGGTGATGCTTGGAGCGATAACTCGATCCCCGAGTTCGTGAACTGCCCGCCGTTCAGCACGACCTGCGACAGACCGGACGACGCCGGAGGAGCGGTCAGTAGCACGAGGTCGCTGACGCGTTTCTGGTATACGGTCCCCGACAGCTGGAGCTTCGATTTGAACATCGTGAGGTCGGCACCGGACTCGATCTCGGTGCTCGTCTCAGGCTTGAGGTGCGTGTCGTTCTGCACCTCGAACAGCACCTGCGCCACGTTGTAATTCTGCGCGAGCGCGTGCGTCCCGCCGTTCACGAGCGGCGTGAAGCTGGCGCTGAGCGGATAGTTGAGACCGTAGTTCGGTGCCGTCCCCGACCGACCGTACGCCGCGCGCAATTTGAAATCGTCGATGAAGCTGGCGAACTGCGGGATGCGGAGCGAGCCGGCGAACTTGGGATAGATGTGGTAGGCACTGAAGCTGCCGTTGTTCGAATTGCGGTCCGCCGTCAGGCCCGCCGTGAGGCTCAGGCGCTGCGCCAGCGTCAGGATCTGCTCCTGAGCATACAACGACATGGTCTTCGTATCGGTCTTGTTCTCGACCGACGTGATGACCTGGGCGGACGTGGGTGTCACAATGTTCGGTGGCAGCGCCTGCCCGATCGTGATCGGATTGTCGAGCGTGCGACGATCCTGTGAAATACCGATCGACGTCGTCGCATCGACGAGCTTGGACCCGGTGAAATGATGGATCAGGCTCAATGAGTAGTTATAGTACGTGTTGTTCGCCTGACCCACGGTCGAGGTCCCGACCAGCGCTTTGTTCTGCTCCAACTGCAGGGACGGAGGCGAGTAGTTCACGTCCGTCTGCCCGGTGAGATCCACCCCGCCAATCAATGACACGTGTAAGTCCTGCGCATCGGAGTGCAATACCTGCAAGGTGGCGGTCCCGCCTCCAATGAACCGATTCACCGTTGTCGGGGTCTGCTGCTCGGCCGCATCGGCAAACGCGTTGGCCAGACCGAAAGGATTCGCGACCCACCCCGTCGGCCCGACATGATCCATATTGAAGAACTGTGGCGTCGACGAGAAAATGTTGTACGGACTGACGCCGACGTTGTCGTTGCCGGTGATCCCGCGCGCGGTCACCGAATGCTGGTAGTACAGGTTGGTCGACGCCTGGAACGCGGAGGAGAACGTTTGCGTGAGATTCGTCCGCGCGCCTTGCTTCCGGTAATACGTCCCCAACATGATCCCGTTGTCGTACTGATCGTGCACATCCGCGTAGTAGTTCGTGCTATTCGTTGCCCCACGTACGCTCAAGTCGCCCTGTCCCGAGAGCTGGCCACCGCCGAAGAGCTGGTTCTGGAAGTTCTGTGGGCCGCCATACTGCGACAGTGGCAGATCCGTCGTCTGATGGGCGTCGTTCCTCCACCACGCATTCGCGCTCGCGTACGTCGGGAACGCGCGTAGCTTGAGCGAGTGCGCCAGCTCGTAGGTCCCGACTTGCCCATTCAACTCCCACTGCGCGGCGCCCGGCACGCCACGCTTCGTCGTAATGACCACGACGCCCGAGGCGGCCTTGGATCCATAAATCGCCGCGGCCGACGCACCCTTCAAGACCTCGATGGTCTCGATGTCATTCGGGTTCAAGTCGGCGATCCGGTTCGCGTTGTTGTCCTGATTCGACGGCAGGACCCCGCCGGCGCCGGCGCTCACGGCGTTCGCGTCGGAATTGATGGTCTCGTTGTTGACGATGATGCCGTCGATGACGTAGAGCGGCGAGGCGTTCGAGTTGATCGACGTAACCCCGCGAATCTGGATCTGCATCCCGCCGCCGGGGGAGCCGCCGTTGTTCTGCTGAATCACCGCGCCGGCGATCTTGCCCTGCAACGCGTTCTCCACGGTGGCCGCCGGGACCTGGTTGATCTGGTCCGAGTTCAAGACCGCGACGTCGTTCGCCGAGTTCTTGGACGAGATGCTCGTCGCGACGCCGGTGATGACTTCCGCATCGAGCTTCAACACGTCGCGCTCGAGCGCGATCGTGAGATCCGACTGGTCGGCCGCCAGAGGGACCGTGACCGACTTGAACCCGATCCGGCGGACTTGCACCATCTGCGCACCGACCGGCGCGCGAAACGCAAACGCCCCGCTGTCGTTCGTCGCGCCGCCGACCGTCGTATTGAGGAGCCGCACACTCGCCGCCGCGATCGGCGCGCTCCCCGGTGTCTCGACGACATGCCCCGTGATCCGGCGTGTCGTTTCCTGCCCCGCGACCGTGCTCCTCGCGAACACCAATGCCGCGAGACCTGCGCACACTGCGAGTTGCTTCATGAGCCCTCCGAGAGTGGATGTGCCAGGCCGAAGCTAGGCTGTTACTCGAAGGGCTGTCTTGAACGAAACGAACACACTCTCTATACACGGACGCGCGTTCAGGACACGATGCCGACATCGCTATTACAGGACGCTGTCAGGCTCAGGAAAAGACCGCGCGCCGGAATACGCCAGGTGAGGCGCCGACGGTCGCCGTGAACGCGCGCGTGAAGTGACTCTGATCGGAGAATCCGGTGTGCAAGGCGATCTGGCTGAGCGTGAGATCGCCGACGCCCAGCAGGGCGCACGCGCGCCTCACGCGCAGTATGGTCAGGTACTGCGCAATGCTACAGCGGTGGACTTCCCGAAACACGCGCGCGAGGTGCACCGGATGCACTCCCGCGCTCGCCGCCAACGCGCTGATGCGCACGAGGCCCACGTAGTGGGCGTCGAGATATTCGATGACCGGCGCCAGCCACCGGGGTTGCCGGTTCGCGGGTCGAGCGCGGGGCTCGAACGCGTAGCCGATGAGCTCCGCCATCAGCGTTTCGGCGGTGAGACAGTCGAGCGCATAGCCTCCAGCGCGGGCACGCAAGAATTCGCTGTGCAGTTGCAGCAGCGAACTAAACGCCAGCGTCTCATGGATTTCGGTCGCCCTCGTGCTCATGGGACGGTTCACGTCCGCGATCATCTGCGCGGTGTGGGCATCGAACTCGATGGCGAAGAGCCGTGCCCCGACGTGCCCTATTTCATCCTGATGCTCGACTCCGGCCGGGCAATAGCCGAACGAAAATGGCCGGTGAGGACGTTCGATCGATCCCAGGTGCTCGCGATACGCGCCGGTGAGCAGCAGCCAGAAGTGGGGGCATTCGTGCGTGTGCTGCGGGAGGAACGCGGCGTGCGCATGGTGCAGGTCGGTCATGCGCAGCCCGGCGACCTCGCGATGCGTGGCCACGCGGCCGTAGAACTGACCGCGCGCGAGACACCGCGTCCCTTGGTGCCGAGACATACCGCCAAATTGCGGTCAGGTATCCGTCTCCGCCCGAAGTGCGTGACGAACCGACGGTGCCCCGTGATGATCAGCTGAAATAGGGCAACAGAAAGGCCGAATCCTCGACGTGCTAACCTGAAGTGTCGTGCACGGCGGCAATCGGCACCCGATAGATGTTGCCGAGGCCATTGAGCACGCTATGTAACGCCTGCTCGATCTCCGGGTACGTCAGCGCCCGATCGCGCGGCGTATCGCCGAACCCATGCTCGCTCGTGTAGTAGAGCCACCGTCCGTCGGCCGTGATCCGAGGACTGTAATCCCGAGTCGGCGTGCTCAGCACGGTCAGCTTGCGTGCCGGCGTCCACCGGCCGTCGCGATGATCGCTCACGTAGAGATCGTACGCCTCGACGTCATTGGCTGGTCCCGCATCGAAGACCATGAAACTGTCGTCGGGCGCGATGTATGGCTCGCGCGCATCCCAATTGGGAATGTTGACCTCGGGTGGCAGGAGCTCCGGGCTGCTGTAGCCCGTTTCCGTCCGTCGCGTCACGTAGATCCGCGCCGGTCCATCAGTCGGCTGCACGTTGAAGTACACGACGCCATCACGCGTCTCGGAGATGAACCACAGAAACTCGAAGTGGTTGAACGGCGCACCCAGCACCTGTGGCTCGCTCCACCCGTTGGCGGATCGATGCATCACCCAGATGTGATAGGTCGTCGGCCGCACACCGTCGATCGGCCGGTCGGACAGAAAGTACATCCGCTGGCCGTCCGGGGTGAGGATCGGATCGTGATCGCGCCAGCGGCCGGAGAACGGCGCGACGTCGGGTTGACTCCACCCCTTCGCGGTCCGGTGCGACCGGAGGATCGCGTACGCATATGAGCGTGGGACGCTGCGCGAGAAGTAGATCGTATCGCCATCGAGCGTCAACGCCCCGCCGAATTCATTGAACTCCGTCGAGATCACGCCGGGCCCGACCATCTCGGGCCGCACCAGACTGTCGGGCGAACCGGCCAACGCCGCCACCAGCACCATGGCGATCATCGCGTAGCCGCCTCGCGAACCTGACGCGTTGGAATCGCGTAGATATTTCCCAACCCGTTCAACACGGATCGCAGCCCCGTCTCCATGGCCGGCCAGGTGAACGGCCGCTCGGGCGTATCCATCGCGAAGCCCCGCTCACTGGTGAAGTACATCGTCTCACCGTCCGGCGAGAAACTCGGACAGCACTCGGCCGCCGCGCTGTTCATCGGCACGGGCAGATGCACTGGCGGACCCCAGGCATCTCCGACCTTCCGGCTCGCGTAGAGATCGCCACGGGAATAACTCGTCCCCGGACCCACCATCTCATCCTCGCGCCCGGCCGACATGAAGACGAGCAACGTTCCGTCCGGGGAGACCGCCGGCCCGATCTCGAACCCGGACGAGTTCGGCGCACCGAGTGAGGCCGGCGTCGTCCATCCATGACCGTCGCGATGCGCGACATAGAGATCGAAGCTGCCCGCGCCACCCGGCCTGGTCGACGCGAAATACAGGCTCCCGTCCGGCCCAAACGCCGGTGTCATCTCCGCCCCATCCGAGTTCACGGGACTCGGAAGCGCCTCAGGCGCCGTCCACCCGCCACCGGCGGCGCGATGCACGATCCACAAGTGCGGTGCACCACCGCGCGTCGACATGAACACCAATGCGCGTCCATCACGCGACACCGCGGGATCACTATCGTTGTAGCGCCCCGAGAACACGGCCACCCGCGGCGTTGTCCAGCGACCGTGCACGCGCGCACTGACGCAGATCACGGAGTAGTATGGTTCGGCCGACCGCTTCACGAAATACACCGTATCGCCGTCCGGCGTGAACGCAGCGCTGCGCTCGTAATCCGGCGTCGAGACCACACCAGGCGCGAAGAGCACGGGCTGCGCGGACAACGTCCCACGCGTCGCGCACAGCGCACCGGAAAGCCAGACCAGCATAGCGCGCTTCACCATGGCCCCGATAGTCGCACGTGTCGCGCGCGGACGCAACCACCACTCCTTTGGGGGCGGTGCGATGCGCGTCAAATCATGGTCAAGCGCTTGGCAAGATAACGACGTCCCATTCCTCCAATCCCTGGCCGTCGCCAGGTGGTATCCTACAGCATGCCACGATGGCTCAT
>Ga0070741_10013055_pt1 | contig 14801 bp, 13 predicted proteins | sample Coa_R1_4_FD_66440 | JGI IMG/M metagenome (GOLD analysis project Ga0070741, IMG submission 66440) | Surface soil microbial communities from Centralia Pennsylvania, which are recovering from an underground coalmine fire - Coalmine... | ecosystem: Environmental > Terrestrial > Soil > Unclassified ...
ATCCAGCGCATCATGTTCGCTGGCGTATTCTGCAAAACACCGGCAATATAGACGCGATTTCCTATACCCGATAGTGGCGGTCCCACAAGACCCGATGCGCCCGAAACACCCGGAATAATGTGACAGGACCCGCAACCGTAACGCGCTATGGCGGCTGAGCCGCGCGCCGCGCTACCGCCGGTCGCGGCCTGCGCAATCTGTTCCGCTTGCGCGTTGCGATCGATGCAGCTAGTGCATGAGACCGCAAGAAGCATTACTCCCAATAGGGCAATGCTACTTTGCATCGAACCCTCGCTGCAGCAATGTGTCACTTTCGCGCATCCATGCCGCAAATAAGGTAAGACCGGCAATAAGATAAACGATGCTGGCCGGAACCCACATAATTAACCCGCCAATCTGCTGGTCCTCCAGCGGGGAAAGCCCCCATGCCTGTGTAGTGTTGGCGTAAGGCGAGTACCATAGATGCGGTGCAAACGTAAGTAGCGCTCCCAGTATTCCCGTGTGAATGGCAGTCGTGAAGATGTAAAGAACTCCACTGCCGTACGCGCGCCGGCCGTGTGCGTAAAACAGCGCCCACCAAAAGAGCAACGCTGACAAAAAGAAACTCAGGTGCTGTGCCGTGTGAATGAAATCGCTTCGCAAAGTTGCATCGAATAAAAAGGGGGCGTGCCATGCCCAAATTGCGAGTGCATGAATCCACCAGGCAGCCAGCGGCGCGGTGAGCCACAGCCATGAACTTCGAATCGTGCGCACTTTCGCCCATCGTCCTAATGTGCGGCGCCATTCAAAAGGCAACGCCCACAGGAAAGTAACTAGCGGGCGCGACATCGCCAGCAACGGAGCCGAGAGGAGCATCAAAATCTCGTGCTGAACCATATGTGCGCTGAACAGCACTTCCCCTAAAGGATGCAGCGGTGACACAAGCGCAACGATGAGACTCACCCACCCCGCCCAAAAACAGGTTCGCTGGATACGAGTCAATCCAACGTGCCGTCGTGAGCCGATCATGTATAGGGCGCTGGAGCTTGCGAGTAGAATGACAACACCCGGATCGAATTCCCATGCAGTCCAAAGATCGTGTGGCTGCAATGCATCCCCTTGATGTGCAAGCGCTCGCACGGACAAAATGCATGCCAAAGCGACAACGCGCCGTATTCTCACTGGCACGCTCCCAACATGAATTCTGGAATTGCTTGTGCGATCACGATCATGCCGCAACCGGCACTAATAATGACACCCGAAATCGCCATGAAGTTGCTTCGCGCGACTGTGTCCCCGGCGGAACTCGGGCCTTGTTCACCCAACGCCTTCCATTGCTGCCATGACAAAAGCGCGCAACCACCGCACAGGATCAGCGCGGCTAGTGCTACCCCATACAGCGCCCATTTGTTCTGGAATGTGCACGCCCAAGGGGCGAGCGCAAAGCGCGCTTCGAAACTGCACATCCAGATGATTGGTCCGCCCAGCAAGCCGGTCCACAGAGCCAGATTTCGGTTCATTGCTGTGTGCCGACGATGACCGGCCCCCAATAAATCACAACGTAAATAGGAATCCAGATTGCGACGAGGAAATACCAGACAACCGAATCGACGTAAACTCCCTGCCGCTGTTTCGGCCCGTAGCGTCCGATAGCGATAAGCACAAACAGCACCGCGGTGAACACCAGATCGCCGATGTAATCGAATGTGTGTAAGCCCAGAAATGCCCACACATAAGAGCCTTGAATATCGGTCATCCAGTTGAAATTCAGCGAGTGCCACTCGACGATGCGCATCGCCAGCGCGATGCCCGCTAAAACAAGATTCAAGCCCAAACCACCGAGCATTCCTGCGCGATCATTCTTCTTCGCGGAGTCGCCCGCCCAATAGGTGCCAAGGCAACTCAGCACAAGGGGAATCAAAGCCACGCTGGGCAACAATAGGTGTGGATACTGATCGCCCGGAGGCGGCCAGACATCCATGCGCAATCGTGTGTAGAAATAAGCCGCGATAAGAATCGCAAACATCGTGCCTTCGATGAACACGATCATGAGCTGACCCCACCAAAGCGGAGCCTGGTTCGAAATTTCGTACTGCTTCAGCCCGGAAACGTCGAGCGTTCGAACCTCACTCATCGGCTGGCTCCAACGGCCGTTTGGGCCAGAACCAGGCAATCAGCGCCAAGCCGGAGATAATCGCCCCCCAAGTGACGTACCACGCATTGAAAACCGAGCCAACGAATCCAATGCTCACGCAAATCCCCGCTACCAAAGGCCAAATGCTTGGTCCCGGCAGTATATAGCGATGGTGCGGTTCGGCATCCATCAAAGTCGTCACTAACACTTCGCGGCGGTCACTGCGCGTGCCAGTAACAAATGTTCGATCCGCGCCGGGAACCCACAACGGATAGCGGCTGGTTACTGCTGGAAGGTACTCAAAGTTGTAATTGGGGGGCGGAGATGCTGCCGCCCATTCAAGGCTGTCCGCATCCCACGGATTGTTACCGGCGATCGCGCCCTTCTTGCGACTCCAAAGGACATTCGCAATGAACAAAAGGCCCCCCACAGCAATTACCCACGCGCCAACTGTCGCCAGAAAATTGAGTTGATCCCACCCCATTTCCGGTGAATACGTGTAGACGCGTCGAGGCATCCCCTTAAGGCCTAGAATGTGCATCGGAAAGAACGTGAGGTTGAATCCGATAAACAACACCCAAAAATTCAGCCGTCCCAGACGTTCGTTCATCATGCGGCCCGTCATTTTGGGGAACCAATGATAGAAAGCCCCGAAGAGGGGAAAGACGGCGCCGCCAATCAAGACGTAATGAAAGTGTGCGACTACAAAAAAAGTGTCGTGAACCTGCAAATCGAGTGGGATCGACGCTAAAACAACCCCGCTAAGGCCGCCCAAGACAAAAATTGCGATAAAGCCATAGACGAAATGCAACGCCGTTGTCAGTCGCGGCCGCCCGCTCCATAACGTGGCAATCCAGCAGAAGATCTGCACGCCGCTCGTAATGGCAATCATCATGCTCGATGCAGTGAAATATGCCGCGCCGATCTGCGGAAGGTCGGTCGCAAACATATGATGCACCCAGAGCCCAAATGCAATAAATCCGTTTGCGATCTGCGACAACACCATCGCCGTATAGCCCACTATCTCCCGTCTTGCGTGCGCCACCACGATAGCCGACACGAAGCCCAGCGCCGGAATAAAGATGATGTAAACCTCCGGGTGTCCAAAAAACCAAAAGATATGCTGATACAAGAGCGGATCGCCGCCTTCGGCCGGATTGACGAAATGCGTAGCCACTGTTCTGTCTGACAGCAGATACGAGCTTGCCAGCACAATAGCGGGCATGGCGAAAATTACCATGAACGACTGGGTCAAAATGGACCAAACATAAAGAGGCATGCGGTTGAGAGACATGCCCGGCGCTCGCATCTTCGAAATCGTTACGATAAGTTCGCTAGCAACGCACAGAGCGGAAACCTCCGTGAACGTGATCATCTGTGCCCAATAGTCCGTGCGTTTGCCGGGCGTGAATTGCGGCCCCGAAAGCGGCGGGTAAGCGAACCAGCCCATGTCCGGGGCGGCGTTCGTGAATACACCCCAATACAGGAACAGAACACCCACAACAAATATCCAGTACCCAAACGCATTCAGCCGCGGAAACGCAACATTTCGAGTTCCACACATCAGCGGCACCAGGTAAATCGCCATGCCCTCCATCATGGGAACGGCAAACAGGAACATCATCGTCGTGCCGTGTGTGGTGAAAAGCTCGTTGTATCTGTCGGCGCTGAGAAAGCCGTTATTGGCGTGCATCAGTTGTGTACGCATCAGCAGCGCTTCGACGCCGCCGGCGAGCAGCATAATAAACGCTGTGATGATGTAACGCATCCCGATGGCTTGATGCGTTGTATACGAGAACCAACCGAAAATCCCGCGTGGGTGACGCCACGAACGCTCCAATTGATCGACATCGTGAGCCAGATTCGGCGTTTGAGGATAGATGTCTTGGCTCGCGGTCATTTCAGGCTCTCAAGATATTCAACTAGCGGCTGTAGATCGGTTGAGTTCAAAGCGATCGTCGCCATATGATTCCCAGGCTTAAGGCTTTGCGGGTCCAGAATCCATCCCGCCAGATTCCCCGCCGTATTTGGAACTGTATTGGCCGCAATTCCTCGCCGGCTTCCAAAGTGCGTAAGATCGGGACCATTCTGGCCGGCGGCGGTTGTTCCTTGAATCTCGTGACAATAAACGCAGGCATTGTTCATGAAGACCTGCCGACCGCGCTGCAGTTCAGGCGTTGAGGGACCGGCAGCCGGTTGCAATTGCGCCCGCATCCACGCATCGAACTTATCCTCCGGCTCGGCAATAACCCAAATCGCCATGTGCGCATGTTGCAGTCCGCAAAATTCGGCGCATTGGCCTCGAAAAACGCCTGGATGATCCGCCTCCATCCACTGCGTTGTGACATGTGATGGAATCAGGTCGCGCTTCCCGTTCAAGTTCGGCACCCAGAAACTGTGAATGACGTCGTTGGAGATGCCGCGGATCTGCACCGGTCGCCCTACCGGAATGTGCATCTCATTCGCAGTTACCAATATTTTCGTGGGATCGCTGTTCATATACTCGAGCTGCCACCACCACTGATTTCCGGTCACTTGAATCGTCAGCGGATTCTTTTTGTTCTGCAACTCCGAGTTGGCTTTACCGGTGCCAACGCTCGCAACGATCAAAACAAACAAAATCACGACCGTCGTAACGGTCGCTCCCGCAATAATGCGCCGTAAGCGCGAATCCGTTTCTTCCGACGGTTTGTGAGTTGCTTCTAACGGTTCCTGCTCGAATCCTCGATGGCGCCGCCCTAGGGTCATCAGCGTCAGAACCATCACGATCACAAAAATCGCACCCAATAGCCAGAAAAAAGACCACCAAAGCGTATCGATTCTGCCTGATTGCGGTCCTGCCGGGTCAACGGCCGATTGCTGATGCCCTGCGCAACTGATCAACAGCGACAAACATGCCACACCAAGCACGCCGGCAAACGTCGAAAAGATCTGCCTCGTGTTGTTCTTCATTTCGTTTTCCCGCGAACGCGGTTGACAATGTTCTGCGGGTTCGTCTCGATCGAATCCTGGCGCGATGCTGTCGCGGATCTCGGCTGCTCACCATTCATCGAGCGGATAAACGCAATGATTTGCCAGACCTGGTATTCGGGGATGCGGCCGCCCCACGCAGGCATTCCATTCGGCCTGCCTTTTACGATCGTGTCGAAAAGATTGGCAGGTTCGCCGCCATAAGTCCAGTGCTGTTTGATGAGTGGTGGTCCAATTCCGCCGCCGCCATTCGCGTGACAACCGGAGCAGTTATACCAATTGAAAAGGCGCTGTCCTTCCGAGATGTCATATGCGCTACCGTTATACGGATTGTTGACCACGGGTTGTGGACTGATCGGTCCTCCCGGGCGAAGCGCATCTTCTTTTGCCGCATCACCATAAATCGCTAGCCGGGTAGGTGACGGTCGAATATCGCGCTTCTCTCGCTGGCAAGCGGCTAGTAGCAGCAAGCACATTACACAAATGCCCATTGCTCCCGTGCGCATCATGCTACTCTTTACGGAATTTGAGGCACGCCGCACTTTCTTGAACCTGTGCCGGAAGCGCCATTAACGGAAAGAGTGTGTGTCTAAGGCAGGCTAAATACATACAGCATTCCGCCTTTCGTTGTGTATTTGCCGAGATCGGCCATTGCATTGGCAAAGCCTAGAGCAGCCGTGCCGTCAACCGCATTCAATCCGCCGGAGACAACTCCTCCGGACCATCCCCCAACCCCAGCAAGAACGGCGACGTACTCTTTCCCGTCTGGTCCCTTGTAGCAGACAGGCTGTCCAATTACTCCCGAACCGACTTTGAACTGCCACAACGGGTGGCCATTCCGCGCGTCCACTGCCTTAAACCAGCCGTCCATGGTTCCGTAGAAGACAACGTCACCGGCTGTCGCCAAAGCGCCGCTCCAAGCCGGGAACATTTCATTGATGCTCCACACTGTCTTGGCCTGCACAGGATCCCATGCGGAAAACACGCCACGGTTTCCGCCCGGTCCCGCGTACATGCGAGTATTCATTCCCACAAACGGCGTACCCGCGATGTAATTCGCCGGAACCGCTTGCGATTCATAACACAGATTGTTATGCGGAATGTATATAAGTCCCGTCTTCGGTGAGAACGCCGAAGGTTGCCAGTCCTTCGCGCCTGGCGGTGCGGGACAAGCGTCGCGTACAGTGTTGTATCCGGTCTGCTTAGTCGGATTCAGCTTCAATTTGCCCGTCTTTAGATCCACTCCTTCGCTGGTGTTTACATACCCAAATGTCTGCGCGGAAAGAATTTCTCCGTCGGTTCGATCCATCAAATACAGATATCCGTCGCGATCTGGATGCGCCAGCGTCTTTCTAAGTTGGCCGCCAATATTCAGGTCCAGCAGAATGTTTTCGTTAACGGCGTCGTAATCGTGGAGATCATGTGCGCTGATTTGATATGCCCAAATCGCCTCACCCGTTTCTGGTCTTCGCGCGAATAAAGTCGATCCCCACTTGTTATCCCCGGGCCGTTGTTCCGGATTCCACGGTCCAGGATTTGACGTGCCGTAATAGAACAGATCGAGACCCGGGTCATAAGAAATCCAACTCCATGCGCTCGCGCCGCCGATTTTCCATGTCTCCCCAGGCCACGTCTTCATACCCAAATCTGTTCCGCGATCCTTGGCATAAAACGGCTTGAAGTTCGAACCGATCAAAACATCTTTATCGGGACCAGTACCGTAAGCGCGCCATTTGATCTTTCCCGTTTCGGCGTCCAGCCCAACCAGCCAGCCACGAACTCCGAATTCGCCGCCGCTATTGCCGACCAACACCACTCCCTTCGCGACGATCGGCGCCATAGTAATCGATTCTCCGAGATTGATATCCCCAAGCTTCGTTCGCCAGACTTCTTTCCCAGTGTTGGCATCGACAGCCACCGTCTGCACATCAAGCGTGTTGTAGATGATTTTGCCGTTCCAGTATGCTGCGCCGCGATTGACCACATCGCAGCAGGCGGTCCCTTGCGATGCAGGTTCGGGGTGTGGCTGGTACATCCACTTCATTGGCGCGCCAGGCTTCGTAAGATCCAGCGAATAAAGGTAATTTGGATAAGGTGTCGCGATATACATCGTGTTATTCACGATGAGAGGGGCAGCCTCGTGCCCCCGAGTAAGTCCCGTCGAAAAGGTCCATGCCAGCTTTAATGAAGCGATATTTGTTGTATTGATCTGGTTGAGTGTGCTGTAACGAGTACTCGCGTAATTCTTCGCGGCCATTGTCCATTGGCCATCATCGGCTTGATTTTGGATTTGCGCCGCCATCGGGTCGCTGAGTATAAGTGCACTGAGTGCGAAGTAGAACCAGTACTTGGCACAGTGCCGCGCTGGCCGGCGACTTACACCATCTAACATTGTCGTGTGAAAGGGAACATACTATAGAAGACTGAATGTAAGTTGATGTTTCATTTGTAATGAATAATGTGGCTGCGAAACATTTGTTGATCGTCGATGTCTGGTGGACATGGCCGTATGGTGGACATCGATCGTCGGCATCTTGATAATTGGCTGGATTCTTAGTGAGATCTTCATGGATCTCTTTCAGCCTTCTGGCTCGGGCTCGCTGAGTGGGTTCATCGGTCGATGGCTATTCCAGATCTCCAAGAGCGTTCCGTCAACCATGCGCGTGTCTGGACCGCTCGCCATTGTGGTTGTTATATCCTGCTGGGCGCTTCTTCTGGCCGCAGGCTTTGCGCTTGTGTACTGGGCTCGATTCCCGCAGGGATTTAGTGTGCCCGAACAAGAGTCTTATGACGCCTTTCGTAGATTCTGGACGGTCCTGTACTTCTCGCTCTCGTCTCTCACCACATTAGGATCTGGCGCGCTTGCCCCCGCGGTAGTTGGATACGCATTGTAGCTGCGTTGGAATCGCTAATTGGAGCGGCGCTGGTGACGGCGAGCACCACGTGGATTGTTTTGATTTATCCGGCGTTGGGCCGCATGCGGGCACTTAGCCGGCGCGCTTCCAATTTAATTCGGGCGCAGGAAATGACGGGCATTGACTTACTCTCTGGAAAAGTCGAAGGATTATTAAGCGAATTAGCCGAGAATGTAATTCGTGTTCGCGTCGATTTTATTCACTTTCCGCTTATCTACTACTTCCATGCCGACACCGAAGGAGCGTCATTGGCGCGGTCTCTTGGACATCTCGCGGACTTAGCCGAACGTGCTTCTCAGGATGAGAGAGCAGAACCGATTCGTCTCGGTGCTAGCGTGCTCAGCATCGCCCTCTCAGACATAGCTGGGATATTGTCTACCAAATTTGTTCCGGCTTCGAAAGGCGAAATTCCTGCTGTCGTATTCAACGCTGTCCGCCGAGATCACGTGGAGCGCGATCGACCCGAAGACAAAGATAAGTGATTCAGCTCATTTCAAAGCCGCAGCCGTGCTTCATACAAATCTGGCAGATCGTTTTCGATCAGCACGACATCATTGGCAGTCAAGTTGGCGTTCATCCATGCTTGGGCAGCTTGAAAAGTAGGGAAGGGAATGACGGTTCCTGCCGGATTGTCTAATCGAAATGCCTTGGTCAACGCTCCAACGCGCTCTGGCAACACAGGCACCAGTACATCGACGTTTGTCGCGGCAAGTTCGCCGATCTTTTTATGTTCCTCGTCGTGTGCCGGACCAAGTTCCACCATTCCTGGTGTCACCAATATACGCCGGCCATCACTTCTCTTTAGTGCATTCAGCAGTCGCAACCCTGCCGCAAACCCAACGGGATTAGAGTTATACGCGTCGTCTATCATCGTCGAACCCGCCGGCCCTTGTTTGACTTCCAATCGATGGCTGATCTGCGGTACCGACGCGAGGGCAAGAATTGCGTCTTCCGGCGTTACTCCTAACATGCAAGCGGTCGCAAACACTAAGCACATGTTGCCGATATGGTGCTCGCCAAAAATCGGAGCTCTTAGCGTATATTCATTCGCGCGCCACGAGACTCGCGCCTGAATTCCGGTATCGGTTTGCTCCGCGTCCAAAATTCGCAACGCGCATTCCGGGCCTTTCCCGACGACAATCGTATTCGCATATCGGTCGCGAAATTCTCGCGCGTAATTGAAATCGAGCACCTGCTCTGCAACAACAACCGGCCCGTTCTTTTTGGCTGTTGCCTCCGCCAGTTCGAACTTCGTCTTCGCTACCGTGTCCAAAGTTTTAAACCGCTCGTAATGCGCCATGCCGATGGCGGTAATCACTGCGAAATCAGGCGGCGCTAATTTGCATAGCCTCGCAATGGAGCCCGGGCCATAAGCTCCCATTTCGCAGACGAAAAAACGATGGTGCGGCGAAAGCTGCTCGCGCACAATACGCGCAATTCCCATCGATGTATTGACGCTGCCAGGAGTAATCAACGTCGGCGCTTGCACTTCCAAAATGTGCCCCAGCAGGTGCTTCGTCGATGTCTTGCCGAAGCTTCCGGTAATTCCAATCACTGCCGGCTTCAGCGCGAGTAGCTTCGAGTGTGCTTCGCTCCAAAAACGTTTTTGTAGCTTCTGCTCATACGGTCTCGCTATTGCGTTACCGATCGGGAGTGCAAACGGAATCGCCTGCACGGGAATAATCCAGAAAATCGGATGCTTGAACCAAGTCGCGCATGCCACCGCCAAAAGCGCAAGTACAACGAATGCGGACCAAAAGATACGTTTCGCCCGCCCAGTCATAACCAGCGCCTTTTTCGACCGCGGTCTCATGCGCGGCTCCAACAGAAAAAACGCTAACAGTGTGAAGACAATGAGGAGATCCGCAATCCCGACATCAAGCACAATCGCGAGCTCTAAGCACCCGACGATAAAGATGACTATTGAGGCTTTTTTGTCGAACGAGTATCGTGTAACTAACCAACGCACGAAACGTCGCGAGTCGTACTCATCCTGCTGGTAAATATGCAAATAAGTCAGCAATCTGCGATAGGCAAAAAACCATAGAAACGTGCTGCCGATCAGGTAGCTCACCGCTGTATCTGCTCCAGAAATCTGCGGATCTTCATTGCGGCCTGATGCCGCCCGTCGGTCAATATGCTCAAATGCGTGAACCCCTCCAAGAGCGCCAACTCAGACCGCGGAATTAGCCGTTTTAGCCGTTCTCCAATTTCAGGTGGCGTCTCGGTGTCGTGTGTGCCATAAATCAACAGCGTCGGGCAATCTACTTGTTTTGCTTGCGCGCTCAAATCCTCGCGTATCACGCGCAGAAAAACAGACCGCATGGCCCCTGCCTGCCTGTAGTCCGCGCTGCCGAATCGCTGTCGAAGACGGTCTAGATCCTGACCTTCGCGGACAAAACGCTTCGCTATTTTGAATGTCGCCACGCGCGCATTCTTTTGGATGCGCTCCATCAGACTTCTGCGCCTCGGCAACCCGGCCGCCGCCATTAGCACCATGCCAGCCAACAAGCCGTGATGACGGGCGGCGAGTTGAATCCCAATTCTGCCGCCAAAGCTATGCCCGATCCAAACAAGCTGGGCGGCAGGCAACGTCCGCAGCCAGTCTGCCACCGCGTCCGCGTATTCCGCTGTGCCCCATGTGTCGGGAGGCGGCGCCGATCTTCCAAACCCGGGAAAGTCAATCAAACTAGAGGCGCCGAACGGCTTCAGAATCTCAACCAAAGGTTGAAATGCTGCTCCAGACTGGCCCCAACCATGGCCCCAAATCAGGTGCAAGCCCCGCGCTTGCGCAATTCCCGTCTCTGTGACCGCAAACGTTGCGCCCGCGGCCGTTACATACTCCGAATTCATCTGCTCTCTCTGTTAGAGTGGACACTTCGGCCACTACCTCGCCCGATATGGTTGTGAGTAAAAAGTCGATTTCGTTTGCCCACTATGAAAACGCGAGTGGCTGTCCTCTTCGGCGGCCGGTCTCCCGAACACGACGTCAGTATCGTAACAGGTCTGCAAGCTCTCGAAGCGCTTGATCCGGACCGCTTCAGCGGATTCCCAGTCTACGTTGCCACCGATGGAAAATGGTTCACCGGCGACGCGCTGCGCAATCGCGCCAACTACCTTCCGAAGGAAGCCACGCTCAAAATCCTTGAAGCCGTGCTTCTCGAGACTTCGCCCAGCATTGACGGACGCGGCCGGCTACTTCCCGTAAAAGCCGGCGGATTGTTTGCTAAGCCCAAAGCCGTTGAATTCGATGTCGCACTCTTCGCCTTTCATGGCCTCTTTGGTGAAGATGGGCGGATGCAAGGGCTGTTTGAGCTTGCCAACGTTCCCTATACCGGCATGCGCCCGCTCGCATCCAGCATTTTGATGGATAAAGCTGCTACCAAGCGCGTTCTTGCTGATACCGGAATCGCTCTCCTTCCTTATGCCATCATCGAACGGCCGTCCGGTGGCCTGTTGCCGAGTGCGCAAGATGTCGAATCGCGTCTGAATGGCATTCCCTTCCCCGTTATTGTCAAACCTCTTCATCTTGGTTCCAGCATCGGCGTTGCAAAAGCGTCCACCATGGAAGAGCTTCGCGGTGGCTTGTCGGTCATTTTTCGCCTAGACACCCATGCCATCATCGAACCGCTAGTTCAAAATCTCGTCGAATACAATGTAGCCGTTCGCCAATCGCCGCGTGGCATCGAGACGTCTGCTATTGAGCGGCCCAAATCGGAAAAGGAGCTGCTCGATTTCAAAGCGAAATATATGTCTTGCGGCACTTCCGCTAAGGGGGGTACAAAGCAGGCTGGCGCAATCAGTGAGGGAATGCTCTCGCTTACACGCGAGCTAAATCCTTCCATTGCGGATACAATTTCGACCAAAATTCATGAGTGGGCCAAAACCTGTTTCGCCACCGTATACGGAACCGGAGCACCCCGCATCGATTATCTCTGCAACCGGGAGACGGGCGAAATCTGGCTCAACGAAGTCAATCCCTGTCCGGGATCGTTTGGTTACTTCCTTTGGCAGGCCGGACCGCATCCTATGCTGTTTCCGGAACTTCTGTCGGCCCTGATTGACGAAGCCTTCTCGTGTCAGCGCATGCTCCAGCTCCCACCTGACCCAACGCACCCCGACGCGCGTCTCTTCCCACGAGGGTAGTCGTGCAGGCTCGAAAGCCCAAGCCGGCTGATCCAAGACTCGACCGTCGCCTTGCGAAGCTCGCAACTACCAGAGATGCTCAGCGTGACGCGGCCTTTCGCCGCGTGATCGCTTCCATACCGAGAGGTAAAGTCGCGACGTACGGTCAGGTAGCCGCTGCCGCCGGTTATCCGCGCTATCACCGCGCCGTCGCTCGCCTGTTGCGTACCGCTCCACCGGATCGCCTGCCTTGGCAGCGCGTCGTAGGTGCGGGTGGCGAGATCAAGCTTCCCCTCGACGCTGGTGCCGAACAGCGTCTTCGCCTCCGCATGGAAGGCGTGCTTTTCCGTGGCAAGCGCGTCAACCTCGATATTCACCAACACGTCTTCCGCACTTGGGAGATTCCATAACTGAAAAAGCGTTTAGAAGGGTCCCGATGTGCGATCCCAAGCGTCTCAACTCAGCTACTTATCGGAACATTGACGTAACGTGTCAAGTTAGACAAATCAAGAAAGTACCTATTTTGTTATACGAAGCGCGTAATCCCTCTTGACTTGTCATTCCTTTCAGCCGTAAAATCGCTCAATCTTAATTGCCGCCGCGTTGCGGTCATTCCGGCGTTCGAGTAATAGCAGGAAGCCGGCGGCCTCCTGCATGTGAAACCATGCAGACGAGAGTCGTCATGCCTGCTTTGGGGTCCGGCCATTTTGCCGGCGCCTGAGTTGCGCTCCTTCTAAGTCAAGCACGATCGTAAATACAGTAAGTCGGCCCCACCAGCTTATGGCGATGGGTCGTTGAGGTTATTTGCGGCTAATCGAAAGGGGAAAAACAATGAAGCTTCCGAGACACGCTCATTTAGCGCTTCTCTCTGTAAGTCTGCTGTCGTTGTGCAGCTTACACGTGAATGCTCAATCCGCGACTTCGGGTACAGTAGAAGGTCAAGTTACCGATCAGCAGGGCGCCCAGGTAGCCGGTGCGGAAATAAAGCTGATAGACCCGACAACTAATACTGCGCTTAGTACCAAATCGAACAGTGACGGACGATATCTCTTCGTCAACGTTAAACCCGGCAGCTACGACGTCACGTTCACAATGTCTGGCTTTTCGATTCACAAAGTAAGTAGACAGGACGTCCTGGTTGGTCAGGTCTTGACCCTCAACGCCATTCTCCAGGTAGGCGCGGTCAGCAGCGTGGTGGAAGTCACAGGTTTGGCAACCGCCGAACTGCAGACGGTTAACGCCACTATTGGCACAACAGTTTCCGGCTCTTCCCTGACTTACCTTCCGATCTTTGGTTCAGATTCCTCCAGCCTCGCACTGATTCAACCGGGGGTTACGCCAGATGGCGCTGTGGCGGGAGCGATGTACGACCAGAACACGTTCCAACTGGATGGCGGGAACAACTCCAACGACATGGATGGCAGTATGCGAGACTACACCGGCAGCTATGGACATAACTCGTTCGCGGGCGCGGGCAATCCTCCCAGCGGTGTCTTGCCCACGCCGCCAGATACGGTAGAGGAGTTCAAGGTAGATACTGCTGGTCAGACCGCCGACTTCAACGGTTCAAGTGGCGCTCAAGTGCAAATGGTAACCAAGCGTGGCACCAATGATTTTCATGGCACGGCGTATTGGTACTATCACTCGTCCGACATTGGCGGAGCAAACACCTGGGACAACAATCACACCCCGAGCGGAAATCTGGGATACACGCCCATACCAATTGCCCACGACAACCGCTATGGAGGGACAGTGGGCGGTCCCATGCTGCCCAGTTTTTTGGGTGGTAAAACTTATTTCTTCTTCGGCTACGAAGGCTTTAATTTCCCGCAAAGCCAGATCATCAACAAGCAGGTTCCCGCTGACACGCTTCGCGCGGGTGTAATTCAGATCAACCAAGCTGGCGCCTGGGTTCCTTACAATCTCAATCCGTATCCAGTAACTGTGAACGGAGTCACGTACCAACCAGCCGCCTGCACTGCGGGCGCGTGTGATCCCCGTGGGATCGGAATGAACCCCGTTGTTCAAACGCTTTGGAAACAGTACATGCCTGAGCCCAACAATACGAACGTCGGCGATGCCCATAACATCGCCGGATTCCAGGGACAGGTGTCACTCCCAACGACATCGAAATTCCTGGTGGGCCGCCTAGATCACGATTTCGGCGACAAGTGGCGATTCTTCGGCAGCTATCGGTATTACGCGCTCTCGACGCTGACCACCAACCAGATCGATATCGGTGGCGCTCTGCCCGGAGACAAACTCGGCGTACCCGCGTCGCGCGCTCCGCGTCCGCAGAAACCCGATTTTCTGGTGGGAGGCTTGACTACTACCATTAACCCCACCACTACGAACGATTTTCGTGTTAGCTACACCAAAATCTGGTGGCAATGGGCCACCTCCGCAGCGCCGCCGCAACTGCCAGGTTTAGGAGGAGCGCTGGAGATCGGCGGTGAAACCGCAAATGCACTAATTCCTTACAACGTCAATAATCAAAATACTCGCCAGCGCTTCTGGGACGGCCACGACACCATGTTCAAGGACGACGTCAGCAAGATATGGGGCAATCACATCCTGCAGTTTGGTGGCAATTATCAGAGGAACTGGGACTACCATCTGCGCAACGATAACGGCCAGGGCATCAATACCTCGCCCGTGTATCAGATCGGCAATCAGGT
>Ga0070741_10013056_pt1 | contig 14800 bp, 19 predicted proteins | sample Coa_R1_4_FD_66440 | JGI IMG/M metagenome (GOLD analysis project Ga0070741, IMG submission 66440) | Surface soil microbial communities from Centralia Pennsylvania, which are recovering from an underground coalmine fire - Coalmine... | ecosystem: Environmental > Terrestrial > Soil > Unclassified ...
CCTTGGATCATCCTCGATCCGGTAGGCGGTCGCGGTCGAGAACCCCGCCTTGGCCGCAGCGGCCTCGGGGGAAAGCGTCTGTCGGTAACTCATGTACAGCCTCATCTGGTGGTCGTTGATTTGGAGGCCGGGCAAGTCGTCGATCCCCCCGTTGCCGAGACGAATCAACAGCTTGGCCATCCGGCCTACCCGACCGCCAGACGGGCTCTGGAGAGCGCGCCGCCGGTGGTGGCGGGACGCAGGGAGGCGGAGCCGACCGTAGTCCTGCCACCACCGGCGCATTCTCATCCTGATTGTCGCTGAGTTCTCACCTTGATTGTCGCCGCCCAGATCCCCAGGGCACCAAGCGCAACATCATAGAGATCGCGACGGAGGAGTTTGCCGGCAAGGGGTTCAGCGGTGCGCGCGTGGACGACATCGCCGCCCGCACCAAGACCAGCAAGCGGATGATCTACTACTATTTCGGCGGCAAGGATGGCCTCTACATCGCTGTCCTGGAGGCGGCCTACCGCAGCATCCGCTGATAACGGCGATGGGCGCAGGGGCACTCTGGTCCATGTGCCTTATCCTGCCATCGCCCGACTCCATCGCGCCTGCATCTCTGCGGGCGTAACCGCCTCGATGCGGCTCGACAGCTGCCAGGAGTAGCCGAAAGGGTCAGCCACGGTTGCTGTGCGGTCGCCGTAGAATTCGTTGCGCACGTTCCAGGTCAGGGTCGCGCCGGCCTTCGCGGCTCGCGCCACGGCGGCGTCGACGTCGGCCACATAGAGCTGGAACTTCACCGGCGAGCCGCCAATGCTGGGCGGGCTCAGGCAACCGTAGTCGGGATACTCATCCGCCATGGAGATCAGAGCGCCGCCGATCCGCAGCTCGGCGCCCGACGGCTCGACGAGGCGAAAGTCCTCGGTGGCGCCGAACGCCTCCTTGTATAGCGCGATCGCCTTCGCGCAGTAACCCGCGCCTTGGGCCCGCACGCCAGCAGGGAACATGGCGTCCGCACCACTTTCCTCCAACACTGACCGCAGGTTGTGGGGAAGGCCACCTCGGAGGATCGTCTTGGCCGCTCACGATCGACGCGTAGCCGATCCTCCGGCGCGCTCCACGCCCCCTAGGGATTCAGAGCCCCGATGCTGTCGCCAGCCTGCCCAGGCCCGCGCGTGGCTACGCAGTGACCGTCGGCTGCAGCGGGATATCGATTACGAACTCTGCTCCCTGCTCCAGGTTTCGTGCCGTAACCGTCGCGCCCGACGCTTCCGACAACGCCGTAACAATGCGCATGCCCAAGCCGCTCGACTTGGCGATGTCAAAGCCTGAGGGAAGCCCCCGTCCCTCATCGCGGACAGAGATGCTCGCGGTATCGGCGTCTCGGCGCGACAGTCGAACTGAGACCCGCCCGTCGGCACCGTTCGGATAGGCGTGCTTGGCGGAATTGGTAACGAGCTCACTGATGAGCAACGCCAGCCTGATCGCCTGATCTGTCGCCATGAAGATCGGCTCGGAAGATTCGAAGGCCACGGTGCAGCTGCCTGTCACCTCCGACAAGTCGGCGCAAACGTCCTCCAGGTAGGCCGCCAGCTCGATGCTGCCGATGTCCGAGCTCTTGTAGAGCCGCTCGTGCGCGCGTGCGATGGCACTAACACGGCCCGAGGCCTCGGCCAGGACTTGCGTCACTGCGGGCTCATCCTGTGTTGTCGCGCGCAGGTTGAGCATGCTCGCGACGAGCTGCAAGCTGTTCTTGACGCGGTGATTAATCTCCTTGACCAGGACCTGCTGATGTTCGAGGGCAGCCTTGAGCCTCGTCTCATAGCGCTGCCGCTCGATCGCCATGCCGATGATGTTGGCAGCGCCCTGCAAGAAGGCGATGTCGTGCTCGGAGAAGTCACCCTCGGATCTGCTGTCGACTTCGAGCACCCCATACGGAGCGCCGTCGCCCTGCAGGATCACGTTGATCGCCCTGCGCACGCCGTGCGCGCGCAACAGATCGGGAGTCCGGAAGCGCTGCTCATTCTCGAGTTGGTTGGAGATGACCGGCTTGCCCGTCCGCAAGGCGTAACCCGAAGGAGATGCCAGGTCTGCTCCCACGCTGGCCACTCCGATCAAGCCCGGATCCCACCCGACGCCTGCGCGCATCAGCAGCCGGTTTTCCGACGGAATGTATTCCAGGATCTTGCACAGATCCGCTTCAAGCCCGTCGGCTGCCAGGCGTACGGCCTCGTTCAGCAACTCCATGAGCGGGGGCCCGCGCAAGGCAACGACGCCAAGCTCGGCAAGAATCTCTTGCTGGCGAATGCGCACCTGCACCGCCCGGTCACCAGCATCGGCGCCGTTGCGGCCTTCGGGCGCCTCTTCCACGACCGGTCGCTTCGGCTCGCTCGGAGCCATGGAATCCTGCTGGTTGCGCGAGAGCTCAACCCTCCTCTTTAGTCCAATTAGCAGCGATTGGCCAGCAACTTGATCAGCGCGTCGATCAATTGCTCCGGGCGAAATGGCTCTGCCAGGATGACGGCGCCCCCATGCCGCTCGTTCACTGCGCTTCGGTCGCTCGTTTGGAACAGAAATGGTATACCGCATCGGAGCAGTTCATCCGCCAGGCCAAGGGTGTCTCCGCTCGCAAGCCGCACGTCGAGCACGGCAGCGTCCGGCCGCTCGCGTGCTACCAACTCCCGAGCTTTCGATACTCGGCCGGTCGGCCCGACCACGCGCCCTCCCGCCCCTTTAACGATCTGCTCGAGATCGAGGGCTATCAACGGATCGTCTTCAACAATGAGGATACCCCATCCTCCCAACACGCCGTCCGGCTTCATGGCCGTCGCCCCCGGTTACAGCCAGACAACGCACCGTAGATGTTCCGGTTCCGGACTGCTCAGGCGTGAACGCCACACACCAGCCTCAACGGCAGACTGATCCGCTCGGGTCATATTGGCCGGTGGGCGAGGCCCCGGGCTCCATAGTGGCGCTGACCTCTCTACCTGTCACGGATCGAGGTTCGTGACCGTTCACCGGCTCAGCTGCCGCTTGGCGGCGGGCTTTGTTGTCCAGACCTCGGATCAAATCGCTCCACCTCGGTGGCAACGGCTCGCTGGCTATGGGCCGTCATAGTAGGTTCGCAGGACCTTCCCGAGACGCCACATGGCGGGCGTTTTCTGCGCGGTCATCGTCTTTGGCTCTCATATTCAACGAGTGCTCCTCTTTTGTCGAACCGAACGCGCTCTCGGCGGCTTACGCTCCTGTTTCGGCCCAATATCATCTTTCGCTCGAGTCTGTTCGCTGACTGCCGCATTCCGTCCAGCTGTCCCCACGGCGATCGGATCGCTGGCGGGGAACGTCAGCATCAACGCCTCTGTCAGCTTCCGATCGAGCTCTTCGGCAAGGTCCTGCGCAGAGGGGGTCTTGGTCGTTCGCCGGCGTGAAGTCTTTCCGCTCATCGATCGTCCTCAACCTTGCGCGACGACGAGCAGTTGCGCGTCCCCGCGTTGGATGTCGAGCGCCAGGACCGAGCCGGCCGCGCGCACTGCTTCTTCGAAGGCGGCGACCGATTTGACCGGCTTCTGATTGACGCCGATGATGATGTCGCCCGGCCGCAATCCAAGTGTCGCCGCAGCGCTGCCTGGTTGAACGCTTGCCACATAGACGCCCTCGACCTTGGTCTTTGCGGCAAGCGAGGCGGGGATGTCGGTAATGTCTGCACCCGTCAGCCGACGGCCCATTCCGGTCGCGCTGCTGCTCGCCTTGGCGGGCTCGATCGACAGAGTGGCCGTCTTCTGTTGCCCCTGGCGGGCGTATTTGATGGTCACCGCGGTTCCACTTGCGCGCAAGCCGATCCGGGTGCGCAGGTCCGACGCACCGAGTACCGGTTTGCCGTCGAGCTCGAGGATGGCGTCTCCGGCCTTGACGCCTGCCCGATCGGCCGGAGAGTCGCGGTCCACGCTGGTGACGAGGGCGCCGCGCGCGGCGGGGAGGTTGAGCGCGGTGGCGATGTCCGGCGTGATCGGCTGGACGATGACGCCGATGCGCCCGCGCCGCACCTCCCCGTAGCGCTCCAGCTGCTCGATGATCGCCTTGACCATATTGGACGGCACGGCGAAACCGATGCCGACATTGCCACCGCCCGGCGCGATGATGGCGGTGTTGATGCCGACGGCCTCGCCTTTGCTGTTGACGAGCGCGCCGCCCGAATTGCCAGGGTTGATCGGCGCATCGGTCTGGATGAAGTCCTCATAGTTGTCGGCCGACAGCCCGCTGCGGCCAAGGGCGCTGACGATGCCCGACGTGACGGTCTGGCCGAGCCCGAACGGATTGCCGATGGCAAGGACGACGTCGCCCACCATCAGGGCATCGGAATCTCCGAGGGCGACCCCGGTGAGGTTCTTGGCCTCGACCTTGAGCAGGGCGATGTCGGTCGCCGCGTCGCTGCCGATCAGCTTGGCTTCCAGCTGCCGGCCGTCCTTAATGGTGACGGTGATACGGTCAGCCGCCTTGACGACATGGTGGTTGGTGACGACGAGACCCTTGGCTGCATCGATGATCACGCCGGAGCCGGCTGCCGCGACTTGCCTGGGCCCTGCTTCGGGCGTCTCAAAAAAACGGCGGAAGAACGGATCGCGCATGAGGGGATTGTCTTCAGCCGCAACACGCGCCGTAACGGAGATGTTGACGACGGCGGGTGTGACCTTCTCGAGCATCGGGGCGAGCGTTAGCAAGCCACGGCTCTCGTCGAGCAAGGGGGCTCTTGCCGCGACCGTGGGCACCCAAGCCAGCAACCAGGCGAGCGAGATGAGTAGGACGGAGGGGTGTGCGTAACGTTTGCTGTTGGCCAACATGGGGTATCTCCTTCGATGATCGAAATCCGCCGCTCAGGTGATCGCGCCCCGGTTCTGCGATAGAGCGGACAGGCCGTGCAGGCAGTGCGCGACCACGAGCAATTGCGGCGCTGCCGCCAGCCAGGCGGCGAGCACGGCCGTCACGCCGTCGCGGCGGAAGCCCGCAAGTCCGGTCAGGACTGCGAGGATCGTGACGCTTCCGGCAAGCTGGGCCGCGTAGAGGGCGGCGAGTGTTGCAGGCAATTCAAAGGGCGTGCCGGTAGGGGCGGGACTCGCAACCCCGGCGGGTACGGGAGCTCTGGTGGCTGACAGTCTTTGCTGCATGGTCGACATGTGCGGACCTCAGCTGGCGACAAGGCCATGGCCGCCTTGGGCGGCGCATGGCCCTTCATGGCCTCACGACTTGACTGTCAGTCCGCTCCCGGAGGCGGTGACCGCGGTCCAAATCGCAAGCGCGCCAACCAGCACTCCGACGATCAGCTGGTTCCACAGCGCGTAGGTGAGCGCTGTGAAGCCCAGCAGATAGGGCGAGACGATCAGCCACGCCGCAAGCGCGGTGTTGACCCACTCTTCCCACTTCTGGAAGGCGATCAAGGCGGCGAGCGCGGCGACGGCGATGATCACACCGACGACGTGCGCGTTCCAGGCGGGTTTGGGTTCGCCGGCGTAAGAGAGGGCCCAGGGCGATATGGCCAGCCACAGGCCCAGCACCAAGTTGGCTGCGTCTTTCCACTGCAGTGTCAGCTTCTCGTTGAACGTTGCCATTGTTACCTCCTCTTCGTTTGGCGTCGCCCATAGACGGATGCGACGCCAGGCATCACATGAAGATGATGGCGAGGACCATGAGCATGCTGGCCGCGAAGCCCGTCATGCCCAGGGCCCGCGTCAGATCGAATCTTGCTTGCACGTTTCGGCCTCCATCGTCTCCAGGACGCGCAGGCCAGGCCCTGGGCCTCGCCTGCGCGCTGTCCTTGCTTACTGCGCCTTGACCTCGATCCTGCGGACGGAATGCTGCAGCTCTGCAGGCTTGGCCAGGCGGATGGTCAGTACGCCGTCCTTGAACTTGGCGTCGACCTTCTCGTCCTTGACCTCGAAGGGCAGGCGCAGCGAGCGCGAGAACGATCCGAAGCGGCGCTCCATGTAATAGGCATCGCCGTTCTTGTGCTCGTGCTCGGCCTTCTTCTCGCCCTTGATGGTGAGGATGTCGCCGGCGAGGCTGACCTCGACGTCCTTGTCGCTGACGCCGGGGAGCTCTGCCGTGACGACCATCTCCTTGTCCGTCTCGTCGATGTCGACGGCCGGCGTGATGGCTTGCCAGCCGGCGGAAGCCGGACGCAGTGCGCCACTGCCGAAGAAGTCGTCGAACATGCGATCCATCTCGCGCCGGAACGTCACGAACGGATCGAAGAAGTCCTCGCGCGTTGCCGGCACTTGCGATTTGTTGTTCCTCCAGGGAACGAGCGATTTGAAGTCGACCATGGTTACACCTCCTTCTTTTCAGCGTTGCATCATCATGAGCTCGAGCCAGTCGTGGGGTGGGGTGGTTGCAGTGGCCTGTCCCCCTGACCGTCCGAACCCAGAACTCGTGGCCGCGTGCTGGCGGCGAGCGCTCTGCCGCGCGGGCGGATCGATCACCTGGTAGTCGAGCCCTTGCCGTTCCGCGTAGTCGACCGCCGATGCCAGGTTGGGAAACGTCAGCCTGATTTGCGCGAAGGGATCCTCCGACGCCGTCCAGCCCATCAGCGGCTCGATCCAGCGCGGCGACTTGGGTTCGAACTCCAGCACCCAAGCTCGCTTGGTGCGCCCGCCCGACTGCATCACCGACGGTGATGGCTGGTAGATGCGGCAGGGCGGGGCCCCAAAGGGATAGCTGCGGCGATCCGGATGTCCGCGGGGACGAGTATTGCGAAGTCTTGCGCCCTCCGGCGCCCGGGACGCCTTCGCAGCCATCCTCGATCGCTCAGCCAGTCCAGTCTCTGTCAGTGCCTGCAGCATGTTGCACCTCGCACGTCGGCGCGCGTCTGTGTTCATTTCCGCGTTGCGGTCGCCCGGCTCAGGCGTGGTGATGCTCGATGGCCTCACCGCCGCGCTTGCCATTGGCCTTGAGTTCCGGCGAGACGAAAACGCCGACCTGGATCGGAATGCGGCGCGGCTTCAGCGCTTCGGGAAGCTCGCGCTTGAGATCGATCACCAGCAGGCCCTGTCCCATCGTCGCGCCGGTCACCTCGACGTAGTCGGCGAGATCGAACTGGCGCTGGAAGGAACGCGTGGCAATGCCACGGTGCAGATAGGTCCGGCTGTCGGGCTCGCGCTTGTGCCCCCGCACGGCAAGCCGGTTCTGCGCGACGACGATCTCGATATCGTCCCTGTCGAAGCCCGCGAGGGCCATGACGATACGGTACTGATCCTCGCCGACCTTCTCGATGTTATAGGGCGGATAGGTCTCCTCCGAGCGCATCAAAGCGTCCGATAAGAGATCCGGAATCCGATCGAAGCCGACGCTGGACCGGAACAGCGGTGTGAAGTCGAGTGTCGCCATAGCTATCCTCCTTTCGAAGCGACAACCACGGAAATCACTAACGTGCGAGAACCAGAAATAGGCTGCCCGGCCAAGCAGTTAGAAGTGCCGCTCGCGGTTTCAAGAGGGTCACCGAGAAATTTTGGCACTCTCCCCTTGACAGTGCCAACGACCTCCTTATGTGGCCTGCCAAGAGCGTCAGCTCGGGTGGGACCGGGCTGGCCCTTCGTTCACAAATTATTCGCTGACGGAGGAGGTCGAGCCATGAAGTTTCGGCCGCTGCACGACCGTGTCGTCGTGCGCCGCATCGATGCCGAGGAGAAGACGGCCGGCGGCATCATCATCCCCGACACGCTAAGGAAAAACCGCAGCAGGGCGAGGTGCTGGCGGTGGGACCCGGCAAGCGCGACGAAACCGGCAAGCTCATTGCCTTGGACGTCAAGGCCGGCGATCAGATTCTGTTCGGCAAGTGGTCCGGCACCGAGGTCAAGATCGACGGCGAGGACCTGCTGATCATGAAAGAGGACGACATCATGGGTGTCGTCGAGGGAGCCACAAAGAGCAAGGGCGCCGGATCCGGGTCGCGCAAGGAACGGGCCTGGGCGGCCATGCTCGCCGCTGCTCTTCTCGTCACTCTCACATCCACCCTGTTCTGACCTCAGTCGTGGAGATCACGTGCCATGTCTGCCAAGGAAGTGAGATTCTCCCAGGCTGCTCGCGAGAAGATGCTGCACGGCATCGACATTCTCGCCAACGCGGTCAAAGTTACTTTGGGACCAAAAGGCCGCAACGTCGTGCTCGAGAAATCCTTTGGAGCGCCGCGCGTCACCAAAGACGGCGTCACGGTCGCCAAGGAGATCGAGCTCGAGGACAAGTTCGAGAATATGGGCGCCCAGATGGTGCGCGAGGTGGCGTCCAAGACCTCCGAGCTTGCCGGTGACGGGACGACCACCGCCACGGTGCTGACCCACGCCATCGTTCGCGAAGGCGCCAAGTCGGTCGCCGCGGGCGCCAACCCCATGGACCTGAAGCGCGGCATCGATCTTGCCGTTGCCGCCGTGGTGAACGAGCTCAAGGCGCGTACTAGGAAGCTGACGACAAACGAGGAGGTTGCCCAGATCGGCACCATTTCGGCCAACGGCGATGCCGAGATTGGCAAAATGATCGCCCAGGCGATGCAGAAGGTCGGCAACGAGGGCGTCATCACCGTGGAGGAAGCCAAGAGCCTGACCACCGAGCTGGATGTCGTCGAAGGTATGCAATTCGACCGCGGCTATCTCTCGCCCTACTTCATCACCAATGCCGATAAGATGCTGGCCGAGCTCGAGGATCCCTACATCCTGGTCCACGAGAAGAAGCTATCGAGCCTGCAGCCGATGCTGCCGCTGCTCGAGGCGGTCGTGCAGGCCGGCAAGCCCCTACTGATCATCGCCGAGGAGGTCGAGGGCGAGGCGCTTGCCACCCTCGTCGTTAATAAGCTGAGGGGCGGTCTCAAGGTGGCGGCCGTCAAGGCCCCTGGCTTCGGCGACCGGCGCAAGGCCATGCTCGAGGACATTGCCGTCCTGACCGGTGGCACCGTGGTCTCCGAGGACCTCGGCATCAAGCTCGAGAATGTCACGCTCAGCATGCTCGGCCGCGCCAAGAAGGTCACGGTGGAGAAGGAGGCCACCACGATCGTGGACGGCGCCGGCAAGAAGGCCGACATCGAGGGCCGCATCAAGCAGATCAAGGTGCAGATCGAGGAAACGACCTCGGACTACGACAAGGAGAAGCTGCAGGAGCGCCTGGCCAAGCTCGCCGGCGGCGTCGCGGTGATCAAGGTCGGTGGCGCCACCGAGGTCGAAGTCAAGGAACGCAAGGACCGCGTCGACGATGCTTTGCATGCCACCCGCGCCGCAGTCGAGGAAGGCGTGCTGCCTGGGGGCGGCGTGGCGCTGCTCAGAGCGCGCAGCGCCCTTGATCGTCTCAACGTCGAGAACGAGGACCAGAAGGTCGGCATCCGCATCGTGCGCAAGGCGCTGGAGGCCCCCGCGCGGCAGATCGCCATCAACGCCGGTGAGGACGGCTCGGTGGTGGCCGGCAAGATCCTCGAGAACTCCAGCTACAACTGGGGTTTCGATGCCCAGAGCGGCGAATATGGCGATCTCGTTGCCAAGGGCATCATCGACCCGACCAAGGTCGTGCGCACGGCACTGCAGGACGCGGCCTCCATTGCCAGTCTGCTCATCACCACTGAGGCAATGGTTGCGGAGAAGCCGAAGAAGAAGAGCAATGGCGCCGCCCATCCCGAGATGGGCGCCGGCATGGACTATTGACGGTGGATGGAGGAGCCGGGGCACAGGCCGCGGCCCCTCCCGATGCAGGCTCAAAACCTATGAGGTGTCGCCATGATGGGAACGTTTGCCGATCCGTTCGACGCACTCTTCAGTTTGCAGAGAGCGCTCGACTCTCGCCTTGAAAGCGACTGGCTGCAAGGTGCCACCGCTGGCATGGGCGCCTATCCGCCCATCAACGTATTCCAGCAGGACCATGACCTGGTCGCCATCCTGGAACTGCCGGGGGTGAGCAAGAGCGACCTGGAGATCCAGGCCAAGGACAACACCATCCGCATTTCCGGGAAGAAGGACATCCGCTACAGCGAAGGGGCGAGCGTGCACCGGCGCGAGCGCAGCTCGGGCGTGTTCGACCGGACGCTGACTGTGCCGATTCGTATCGATCCCGAGCGCATCAAAGCGGAATATCGCGACGGTGTCCTCGCCCTGTTCATCCCGAGGGCCGAGAGCGACAAGCCGCGGACCATCAGCATCAATTGAAGCCAACGTCCAGCGAGCCAACGGAGGCAACCCATGTCCCCGCAGCAACTTCAGGTTCAAGAGAAGCGTGAGCTGGCCAAGAAAGAGGAGTCTACGGTCCCAGCTCGCATCTTCGTGCCGACCACCGACATCTTCGAAACCGACGAGGCTCTGACCCTGGCGGTCGAGATGCCCGGCGTGGATCGCAACAAGGTCGATGGCAACGTTGAGAACGGCGTGCTGACGATCCAGGGTCAGATCGACTTCTCAAAATATGCGGGTCTGCGGCTCCTCTATACCGAATATAACATCGGCCATTACCCCCGTTCCTTCTCGATCTCAGATCGCATCGACCAGGACAAGATCAGCGCTGAAATGAAGGATGGCGTGCTCACACTGGTGCTGCCGAAAGCGGAACAGGCAAAGCCGCGGCGGATTGCGGTCGGCTGACACCCATCCTTGCGGTGGTCGCCGGGTGTTGCTCGCAAGCTCGCTGGCGACGTTCGAGCCGCACTCAAACCGAAAGGACAGGTGACTGGAAAAAAAGAGGCAGTACCATGCGCAAGACAATCAGTCTCGCACTTCTGCTGCTTGCGGTCATTATCCCGATGCCGCTCTGCGCCGAGACCCCGCCCGCCGACATCAAAGGCCTGTGGCTCACGGCCGACTATCCTGCCGCTACGGTCCGTGCAGGGGATGAAGCCCGCTTCAATCTGTCTCTCATCAACTATCGACTGGCGCCGCAGCGCGCCGACCTCAGTATCGACAGCCCGCCTAAAGGCTGGGAGGTCGAGTTGCGCGGCGGCGGGCGGCCGGCACGCCGGATAGAGGTTCGCAGCGTGTGAAAAACCATCGTAGCGAAGGAATGTCGCCCATGACAGACATAGCAAAGAAGCTCAACGATCAGTGGCAAGATACCGCGAACCTGGTGCTCGGGATTTGGCTGCTGATCTCCCCGTGGCTGCTCGGTTACGCGGCTGAATCAAAGCCGGCGTGGAACGCGCACACGGTCGGCGTGATCGTCGCCGTGGCGGCGGTCGCCGCCCTCATCGCCTTCCAGAAGTGGGAGGAGTGGGTCAACGTGGCACTGGCGGCCTGGCTCATCGTCTCGCCGTATCTGCTGGGCTTTGCCTCTCTGCAAGTGGCGCTCTGGAACCAGTTCGTCGTCGGCGTGCTCGTCGGGCTGTTGGCGATCTGGGCCGCAGTGACCCTGCCTGGCGGGGGTTTTGCCGCAAGGCGTTGAGGCGCGAGTCACGGATAGGCGCACTTCTGGCGCCGGCGGCGAGCCGGCGCCAGAACCCAGAGCGCGTCTGTTTGAGAACAACGCACGATGTGAGGCACATAAGGAGAAGTTGGTGGGGAGATAGCCATGCCTGAATCGCGCATTCTCCTGGTCGAGGACGAGCCCATTGTGGCCATGAACTTTGCCGCCATCCTTCAGGATGAAGGTTATGAAGTGGTCGGGCCAGCAGCCAGTGTCGATCACGCCCTGGGCATCATCGACCGCCAAGGGCATCTGGACGGCGCACTGGTCGACATCACCTTGCGGGGACAGGCGGCAGGGCCGATCGCGGAAGCCCTGGGGCGGCGCGGAGTGAGGTTCGCGTTTGTGACCGGATATGACCGAGAGGGCATTCCAGACGGCTTTCGCCATGCGCCACTGGTGAAGAAGCCTTGCCGTGCTGTCGATCTGCTCGAGGCAGCGCGGAAAATGCGCTGCGCGCAGGACCGCGGAGTCGGCTTCGGTCCCGCTGGATGCATCGGCATGACTTCGGATGTCCAAGGGGTGGTTCATTGAAGCCTGCTGGACACGCCGTGGCTCAACGGTCAGAGAACGCTACGCGGTAGCGCAATCCGCCAGCGAACAGGCCGTCGCGACACTGCGACGGATTTTGGTTGGCCGGCGTGGCCTCCGGTTCGCCGTGATGGGACCGGTTCCTGCTGCCACCTACTATCGACTGGGCTTGACGCCGGGCAGTGTGCTGCGCGTCGCAGGCGCGGACTCTCAAGACTAGGGCGTAACAAGAGCCGCCAATGACGAACGTCGCCTTCGAGATCGCGGCCCTCGCCAATGCCAACGGTGATTGTGAAATCCTGAGCGTCGAGTGTGAGCCGACCGACGAGGTGGACGACGGCACACTGGAGGCCTGCGAGGTCGATACAGGTTCCTGGGAGTTTCGGTTCATCGTGCCGGGCGACTTCGACGGCAGCGAAACCGTGTTCGAACGGTTCGCGCGCTATCGCCTCAGTCCGGCAACCGTCTGCCGGGCCTGCCGGGAGGCAATGGAGGCGTCGACGAGCTTGAGCCACGGCTAGCCCTGAGCTTGGAAAAAGGTTCGTCCGCTCGCGTGGGTGCCAAGACGAGCCTGCCGGCGGTGTAGGTGTCGGGCTGGCATACCTGCAGATGCTCGGGGCAGTAGGAGGTGCCCTGTACCCGGCGCCGGCCGCAAAAGCCGAAGTCGGGATCGGTCTTGGGATCGCCAAACGGAAATCTGCATTGGTGTGGCAGCAAATCGACGAGTCTGAACCGCGCGGCAGCTTGGCAGCCGGTGCGACTCGTGTGCTGGGCGACTTCCTTGCGATAACCGACATCACGCGTGCGTTGGCAGCTGGGCTCGCTGACGGTGATGTAGCGCGCGGCCTTGCGTCTGGGCTTGGCGTGCGGGCGGTCTATGCGGTCCTTGATATCAGTGTCAGTCATCGAACACGCGCCACAAATGGACGGCAGTCCGCCGGGATGCGGCGAGGATATGCGGATCGGGTCGGGGCTCCCTCAGGCAGCTCAAATGTCGACCTTTTCACCACTGAAGCTGGATTGACTCATTGTTGTTGCCAACGCATGAGACGCGGCCCCGCGTCAGAAGAGAGCAGCCAAGTACCGATCGCAGAAGCGAAGAGTCGGCGCGCGTGCGGAGAATGCGCTTACGGCTCCAGCTGAGGTCTTGGGCCGCCTGCATAGATGGGGTTGAATTGCGAACACTCCAAGCGTGCAAGCCCCGCGCGATCCGGGCCGACAAACAGGTGCGACCTACCGTCCACCAGCAGCGACAGATTTGTGATTGCCATGCACCGATCGCTCATGAAGGGCGCTTGACCAAGCGTCACAACGAGCGTGCGAGGCGCTCGATCCGTGTCCTGATGTCAACTGTGCGGGCCAGTGCATCTCCGCGCGGAGCTCGAGCACCAGTCTGGCGATGACCAAGTGTCCGGGGCCGCAGAAGTGATCGACAGCGTACTGATCGCCAAGACCGGAGCATGCCGGCTCTTTCGGTTTGAGGTCAGATTCATTCATTCTCGGGCTCGGCACGGTGCACCAGCGGCAGGGCGCACGGGCTATCAAGGCGGTGTTGCGTCCGTACGGGTAAACAACCGTCCTCAAAGGCACGAGCAGCGATACCACCAGCCGCCAAATGGAGCGCGACTGCCGGACGACTCATCGACAGCGACAGCGAAACGGCCAGTCCGGCACACAGCGTCATAGAGGCTGCAGCAGCGAAGCGCCAAGCCTTTGCCTGTCTATGCGCCTGGTGGATGTGCTGGTTGCAGGCCGATGACGCCTTCGCATACGGCGTCGGCAGAACGGCCACCGGTGAGACGCTCGAGCCGAATGCGCGGGCGACGGCGTGCGCCATATGTGTCGCCGGCCTCCGGCGCTTGGGGATGAGGAACCAGGCAAGGCTGGCGACCTGTAAGGCGAGACCGAGCGCCATGGAAGCTTGGTGCGCCTCGGCCGGGTAGTGGCCGTCGGCCGCGGGCCACTGGGCGATGATGAGGCCGGCAAAGGACTGCAGGCCAAACGCAGCGCCGACGTGAAGGACGCCGAGCGCCGCGTTGGCGCGGCCGCAGGCCTCCTTTGGAAAGTACTGTGCCAGGATTGCAAAGCTGAGCACCGTGGCGGCGCCGGATGCGGAGATCACCGCAAACGGCACATGGGACGGAATTGGCAGGCCGAGGAGCAGCGCCAGCTGCGCACTCATCGACAAGGCGAGCGTCGACATCAGGATCAGCTCGGTCCGGACACCCGCGCGACGGAGGCGGTCGGCCACTGTTCCGAGCAAGAGGGCGCTGCCGGCGAGTGCGACCGCCATGACGGTGAGATGCTCGACGACGCTCGCCCGGTCAAGTCCTGCAACGTCCCTGAGCCACGGCGCCGCCCACAAACCCTGCAGCGACCAGGATGTGCCGATGCCGGTCGCCGAGAGCGGCGCGATGCGCCAGAAACGCACATCCTGATAAACCCTCCAGAGGCTGAGCTTGGATGACGGGGCAGCCCCTGGCCGGTTGTGAGCCTCGGGCGTTGCCACCAGGACCAGGAGCGCCGCCGCAGCCGACAAGGCCGCGAGAACGGCGAACAGGCCGCGCCAGCCAATCGCTCGGATGGCCAACTCGGCCGGGCCCGTTGCCGTCAACGCGCCGAGGGCGCCGAGCATGACGAACCAGCCGTTGGCGAGGGCGATCCGCTCCGGCGGAAACCACAGTACGATCGCCTTGAGACCGGCCATCAGGGCGACGGCGACACCGAGGCCGATCAGGGTGCGCCCGAGCATCAGCGTGAAGACACCATCGGCGAGGGCGAAGACGAGAGAACCGATGCCGGCGACCACCAGCAAGGCGCTCTGGATAAGACGTGGACCGCAACGGTCGAGGAGCACGCCGAACGGCAGCTGCAC
>Ga0070741_10013057_pt1 | contig 14800 bp, 17 predicted proteins | sample Coa_R1_4_FD_66440 | JGI IMG/M metagenome (GOLD analysis project Ga0070741, IMG submission 66440) | Surface soil microbial communities from Centralia Pennsylvania, which are recovering from an underground coalmine fire - Coalmine... | ecosystem: Environmental > Terrestrial > Soil > Unclassified ...
CGACCAGGTGATGAACCGTTACGCTCGCGGTCTGCTCGCCGCGATGCGCTCGCTTGGGGTCGATTGCTTCTATCCGGGTCGCGATGCGATCACCGTCAACCGCCGCGAGATCGCGATGTGCGCGTTCGAGCGCGATGCGTCAGGAGCGCTGCTCTTCGAGGCATCCCTCGCGGTGAGCCGCGGGATGCAAGAGCTGGCCGGGGAGCTCGATCTGCTCGACCCGTCGGGCGCGGTGCCTTCGGTGGTTCACGACTCCGGCGCCTGCACGACCCTGGTGAAAGAGCTTGGACGGGAGATTTCCTTCGACGAGATCGCGCGCGTGATAGTCGGCGGCTACGCGGCGATGGCGGGAGGAGTCAGTGAGCGGGAGCTCTCCCGCGATGAACTCGGACACGCGGCTCGATGCGCAAGCGAGCTGCGTGCGATCCATTGGCTTCGGCGATCGGCTGAGGCGGGGCGCTACAACCGTATCGGGCGGATGGCGGGACAACTCGGGCAACTCGAGGTCAGACTCGGCGTGTCGGACGGCAATCGGATAGAGCGGGTGATGCTGAGCGGCGACTTCCTGGCAAACTCCGATGGGATTGCAGAGTTTGAAACCGCTCTTGAGGGACGGCGGCACGATCTGCCCTCGGTCTCGAATGCGGTCAATCAGGTTTTCGGCGATGGCCGCAATTTCATTCTCGGGGTGGGAGATCTTTCGAACCTCGCGATGATGATCGTGAACGCGCAATGATTCCGGACGAGGATCGCGAAGCGATCATACGCGCCCTGCTGTCGGGCCCGGACGATGCGCGGGTAGCCGCATTGGCCGCCCTCTCCGCCGGCGCATCCGCGCTCGATGCCGAGGCGATGGAAGCGGTTGCGGGCTGCGTTGCGGCGGACAGCAAGACGGTGCGGCGCCGCGCGGCCGATACGCTCGCCGAGATTGCGCGACGCGACCGCGCCGCTCTCTCGGCAATCCGAAAGAAGCTCGCCGATCCGAATTTCAGGATTCGTTTCGGGGCGGCGTACGCGCTTGCGACCGTCGGGCAGGAAGGTTCGGGAACCGACGCCGTGCCGGCGCTGTGCGAGGCGCTGGGGGACGGAGACGGAGACGTGCGATGGGCGGCGGCGGAGCTGCTTGCGCATCTCGGCCGGTTTCATCGCTCGGTCATCATCGAGCGCCTGATCGCCCTTGCGGGAGGCTCGAACGCGGTCGCGCGAAGAACCGCCCTGTATTGTCTGCGCGATCTCGCGGCGGACGGCGATGATGTGCTCGGGGTCGCATCGGCGTCGCTTAAGGCGCCGGATTCGCACGAGCGGCTGGCCGCCCTTGCCCTGCTTTCCGCATCGTTCCCCGCCAGCGAGACAGCATCCGCACTCGTCCTCGAGCGGCTCGAATGCGATCGGGAAGCCGGAGTTCGCCGCGCGGCCGCGATCGCGCTCGGCGGCATGAAGGCAGGAGCGGAGCGGTCGATCGCGGCACTCTGGCGCGCCCGGCTTCAGACGGCCGACGGTTCGCTTGCGCGCGCGGCGCGGGTGGCGTTGGAGCGCCTCGGCGCTCCGGACGCCGGCTGAGCGCGGGTTGTCTCTCCCTCAGGCGGGCGAAAGCCTCATCGCGAGCAGCATTGGCCATCCTATATACGGCGTGGCGCGCGGGGTGGCGGCCGCGATCTCTTCGCTCATCGAAACTTCAAGTATCTCTTCAAAAACGAGACCGCTCCGCCGCGCGGCCATCACGAATTCCGACATCGCGTGCTCGTGGCCGCGCGGGTAGATCTTCATACCCGATGCCGGGTCGTTGAACCGGGCACGCACGCCTTTGAGATGCATGGCGGGATGCACGTTGGTGACGACGATGAATCCGCCGCTCCGGCATATTCGCCGCATCTCGCCGAAGTAACTCACGAGCGAGGGCATGTGCTCGGCGACAAGGCATGAGACCACGCGGTCGAAGGAGCCTTGGGCGAGGGGAAGGCCGCGCGAGCAATCGGCGCATACGAATCCCACGTTTCGGGAACCGGGCTTCGCCCGCGCCCTGGAAAGCATCCCGAGGGAAAGATCGACCGCGACCACCCGCGCGCCTCGCTCCGCCAGATACAGGGAATGGCGTCCGGTGCCGGCGCCGATGTCGGCGACGGCAAGTCCGCGCACCTCGCCGAGCATTCGTGCAAACACCGGCGCTTCGAGCGCCATCAGCGGGTTTCCGTCCGAATCGTAGATGGCAGACCATCGGTCGTAGCCTTCGCGCGTCGGGACGGTTATCTCGGCAGGCGGTTGGCGAAGCTCCGAAGCCATTGCACGGTCCCCCTTCGCGGGAATTCATCGAGCGGAGCCTGATGATCGATCAAACCCTGGGGCGAATGAAGGCCCGCGAGGGACGGAGCGATGATGCGAGGGCGAGGAGGTTCGGTTAGCCTTGAGAGATGGTTAAGTCGATCGGCTTCACAATAGTTGACGTTTTCACGCCGGTTGCGTTTGGCGGAAATCAGCTCGCCGTGTTTCACAAGGCGGGCAGCCTCAAGGCTTCGCAGATGCAATCGCTCGCGCGGGAGATGAATTTCAGTGAATCGACCTTCGTGATTCCGCCCCCAAGCCGCGCCGATCCGGTCCGGGTGAGAATCTTCACGCCGCGCAGGGAAATCCCGATGGCCGGCCATCCGACCATCGGAACCACCTGGGTGCTCGCGGCGCGCGGCGAGCTTGCCCCGAGCGACGCGACCCTGGAACTGGGAGTCGGCGAAATATCCGTTACGATCGAAGGGCGGCCGCGGAGGCCGGAGTTCGTCTGGATGACGCATCAGGAGGCGATCTTCGGCGAGAAGAGGACCGACCGGCGGCGGATTGCGGCGGCGCTGGGAATCGAACCGCGCGACATCCGGTCCGATCTTCCTGTTCAGGCGGTATCCACCGGAATGCCTTTCCTGTTCGTTCCAATCGCGTCCGCGCACGCGCTTGCGCGATGCGTATCGAGCGAAGCCGCGTTGCGAGGACTGTTCGACGGCCCCGAATCGGCCCTGCCGATCTATATGTTCGTTTGCGGACGGTCGCCGTGCGCCGCTGTGAGAGTCAGGATGTTCGCGCCGCACACGGATGGAATTGCGGAGGACCCGGCGACGGGTGGGGCGGCCGGGCCGCTCGGCGCCTATCTCCTCGCGCAGGGCTTCCTCGAACGCGGCCGCCGCACGCGCTTTACGGTGGTCCAGGGAGTGGAGATGGGCCGGCGAAGCGAGATCATGGTCGACGTCGATGCCATCGCGGAGGGAGCGGCATCAATCCGGATCGGAGGGCGATGCGCCATCGTGGCTGAGGGGCAGGCCCGAATCGCCGGGTAGCAATCGCCGCTTTCAACCCGGGACTTGGGCGGCATATGATTCGCTCGACGCCGTTGTTGCTCAGGCGGGGATGGAGCGAACCAGGATGACACTTCGCCGGATGTCGGCATTGGTTGCGGTCGTACTCGTGGCCGGATGCGCCGGCGGGGAGATCGCGGAGCAGCCCGTTTACATCACCAACCGTCAGGGCCGGCGCGTTGAGGAACTGACGATGAGCACTCCGCGCGCCGACCAGATGGCGGTTGCGCTCACGGACGGCAAGATCCTGATCGCCGGCGGCACGACCAACGCCAACGTCGGCGGCGTAACTTCCAGCGCCGAGATCTACGATCCCAACACCCGCACCTTCACGCCCACGGGGTCGATGACGGTGGCGCGCGAGGGCGCGACCGCGACGCTGCTCAATGACGGCCGCGTGCTGTTTGCCGGCGGCGTCCAAAACATCGGCTTTCGAAGCCAGCTTTCGAGCGCGGAGATATACGATCCCGTCGCGGGAACGTTCACGGCCACGGGTTCGATGCGGACGCCGCGCGAAGGCCACACCGCGACCCTGCTGCGCGACGGCCGCGTCCTGGTCGCGGGCGGCAGCGACAACGGAACCCACACGCTCAATTCCGCGGAGATTTATGACCCCGCGACGGGCAAATGGACCTTCATCGGGCACATGACGGTGCCGCGCGTCGCGCACGTTGCGGTTCTGCTCCGCAACGGCACGGTTCTGATTGCCGGCGGGGGCCGGGCCGACATGCCCGGCGGCTATATCGTCTATCAGAACGCCGAGATCTACGACCCGACCTTCAACCAGTTCAATCCGGTCCGTTCACGGATGAAGAGCGATCGAGTCGGCGCGGCGGCGGTATTGCTGGACGACGGACGCGCATTGATCGTCGGCGGCAAGAGCAGCAAGGTTCTAACCGCCTTTCATCAGGGAACATTGAATCTCGCTTCGTTCCAGCCGATCGCCTCGGCCGAGGTTTACGATCCTGAAAGCTCGAGCTTCGCGGCGGTCGGAGCGATGCGCGAGCCTCACTATCTCGCCCAGGCCGTCAAGCTCAAGGACGGCAACGTCCTGGTGGTGGGAGGATGGCTGCTTCAGGGGCCGGTCGTGGTTGGAATGAAGGATGCGGAACTGTTTCTGCCGGCGGCGGGAAGTTTCACCCAGCTCCCGCCGATGCACGTGGCGCGGCTGCAGAATTCGGCAACTCTGCTTCCGGACGGAAACGTTCTGGTTGCGGGCGGAATCGACGGCCAGAGCCTCGTGACCGCGACGGTGGAATTCTATGTCGCAAAGGAGCATCGTTTCGTCGTGCGCGCCGAGCCGGCGCCCGCGCAGGCCGCTCCGCAATAGCGTCCAACATCCGGTCACGGAACGATAATGCCCGAACCTGCACAAGCGACGACCCTTCCTTCCTTCACCCTGAACGACACCGCGGGCGGGCGTCATTCGTTTCCCACCGGCCGCGGCACGCTCCTGTGCTTCGTCAAGGAAGATTGCCCCACGTGCGGGATCGCGATGCCGCTGCTCGAGGCATTCCACCTCGCATTCGGAAAGCATCTCGACGTTCTGGTCATCGGACAGGAAGCCGAAGGCAATCGGACGCTCGTCGAGCGGCATTCGATGACGTGTCCGATGCTCGATGACTCCGCGCTTGCGGTGTCATTTGCATACGGTTTCGACTCGGTGCCAACCGTGATTCTTGCCGACGGGCGAGGCGCGGAGCTGCGGCGCTTCTCGGGCTTCGTGCGGGAGGATTGGAAGTCGCTGTGCGCGTATATCGTCGAGATGACCGGCGCGAAGGCGCCATCGATCGATTGGGCCTCGCTTCCCCAGTGGCGCGCCGGATGCGGATCGAAGGCGGTCGAACCGGGAATCGCCGAGCGGCTCGAGGCGCAGGCGCGCGGAGAGCGGATGCAGGCGCGGCGAATCGAACTGGGCGAAGGCGAAGACGTTTTCGAATTCATGTTCGAGCGCGGCCTGACCGACGGACTCCCAGTGGTTCCGCCGACGCCCGAGCGCGTCGCCTGGATGCTGACCGGGACACGGCGCGACCCCCGCGAAGTTATCGCGACGGTTCCGCCGAACCTGGCTCCCCTCACGATTGAGAAGGTCGCGATCAATGCGGTGATGGCGGGATGCAGGCCGGAGTACCTGCCGGTGGTTATCGCCGCGCTCGAAGCGGTTTGCACGGACGCGTTCAACATCCACGGAGTGATGGCGACGACGTGGGGTGCGACGCCGGTGATCGTCGTCAACGGCCCGATCCGTCATCGCCTCGGCATGAACATGGGAATCATGGCGCTCGGATACGGGAGCCGGCCCAACGCCACTATTGGACGCGCGGTGAAGCTCGTGCTCCGCAACGTGGGCGGCTCGCGGCCCGGCGATATCGAGCGATCGGCGCTCGGGGCGATCGGCAAGTTCACGACCTGCTTCGCGGAGTGGGAAGAGCGAAGCCCGTGGGAGCCCCTTCATGTCGAGCGCGGCTTCAGGAAAGAGGAGAGCGTGGTCACGGTTTTCGGACTCGAAGCCGGGTCGCGCCAGATTGCAGATCAAACCTCGCGCACCGCGCGGGCGCTGGTCGCCTCGCTGGGTCTCGGGCTCGAGGCATGCTGGCATCCGAAGCAGCATCTGGCGGGCGAGGTTTTGCTGGTCATTTCTCCCGAGCACGCCGACACCATCGCTCGCGATGAATGGAGCAAGGCGCAGGTGCGCAACCGGATCCAGGAGGTCACGGCGCGGCCGCTGCGCGAGCTTCTGCCTGACGAGGAGTGCGGGGAAGGGATACCGCTTAAGGCTTTCGGCATCAAGGAGCCGACGCCGGAGCAGCTCGAACAAAGGATTCCGAAGTTTCGTTCGGCGGAGAATATCAATATCATCGTTGCGGGCGGCGAGGGCGGCAAATTCTCGGCGATTTTCGCCGGATGGGTTTCGGGTCCGATGGGTTCGTCCAGCGTCAGCCGCCGAATTGAGGAAACGCCATGAAACAGGTGATCGTTGATCCCACCGATGAGCGTGTGCCGATACGGCGCACGCTTGCCGCGCGAGGCGGACGGATTGCCGGCCGGGTCGCCCTGCTCGATATCGCCAAGCCGCGCGGCGAGGTGCTCATGAATCGGCTGGCGGAGCGCCTTGCCGAGCGCGTCCCGGGTATCGAGATTCGCCGCTATCGCAAGCCCACGTTTACCAAGCCGGCGCCCGAAGAGCTGCGCCGAAAGATCGCGGAGGAGAGCGACTTCGTAATCGAAGCGCTTGCCGATTGAGGGTCGTGCACAACGTGCAGTGTGCACGACTCGGTATGGTTTGAAATCAATCGCAAGCCCTCGGTGATGATCGCGTCCGACGTGTTCGTGGACGCGGCCGAAAAGCAGGCGGCCGCCTTGGGTCTTCCGGAAGTCCGGCGCGTCTTCGTGCCTCATCCGATCCAGGATGCGACGGACGACGAGATGCGCGCGAAGGCCGACGCGATCATCGACCAGGTCATAGCGGCGTTGAAGGACTGACTGCGGCCCGAAACGGTCTCGCGGCTCCGTCGTATCCGCGGCGCCATCGGCACCGGTCATCGTCCGCGGGAAAGGCGGGCGGGGAGAATCGCGCCCCGCGCGATGCTATCATTCGCCCGATAATGCCGGCCGGCGGCCGGCGTTTTATTGGATGTACGCGCATCTCGATCCCGCTCCCAGGCGAATCGTCGTCAAGGAAGTCAACTGGCTCGGTGATCTCGTGATGAGCCTGCCGGCGTTGCGGGCTATCCGTCGATCGTTCCCCAACGCCGCGCTGGCGATCGTCGTGCGCAAGGAGTTGGCGGGGTTTTTCGACGGGATGGAGTGGATCGACGAGGTCATCCCCTACTCGGTGGCGAAGGGATGGCGGGGAATGGCGGATCGGTGGTCGATCGTCAAGGAAGTCCGCATGCGCCGCTTCGACCTTGCCATCTTGTTTCCCCGAAGCTTCGAGTCGGCATTGTGGATGACGCTGGCGGGCGTGCCGCGACGGGCCGGCTACGTCGGCGATGGGCGGAGCGCGATGCTCACGCACAGGACGGTTCCGCCTCCTCATACAATGACGGGTCATCAGGTGCACTACTGGCTTGCGATGGTGCGCAACACCGCCGGGGCATCGGGGAATGCGCAGGATTTCGAGCTTCGGCCCGATGCCGCGAAGGTCGAGGCCATGCGCGCGTGGCTCGCCCGGCATCGCAGGAACGCGGGTTCGCGAACGATCGCGATGGCGCCGACGGCGGCTTATGGTCCGGCAAAGGAATGGCCCGCCATCCACTTCGCCCGCCTGATCGACGAGCTCGCGGAGTCTCATGACATCGAGTGCGTGCTCGTGGGCGCGCCGAGCGAGCTACAGCGATGCCGCGAAGTGGCCGACGTCTCGCATCATGGGGCGATGGTTGCCGCGGGAGAAACGGGAGTGGGAGAGCTGGTTGCGCTCCTGTCGATAGTTGACGGGTTTGTCGGCAACGATTCCGGGGCGATGCACGTGGCGGCGGCGTTGGGCAGGCCGACGGTGGGGATTTTCGGCTCCACCAATCCGGAGCGGACCGGGCCGATGGGTCCCAAAACGCGCGTCCTGTGGCGGCATCTGGAATGCAGTCCATGCCTGCAGCGCACCTGCCGATTCGGTCATTACAATTGCCTGGTCGAGATCACGCCCGAAAGCGCGATCGCGGCGCTCAGGTCGTTGAGCGTGGTGGGGTGATGGGGTGGGATTTCCTGTTCATGCCGGTTTCAATATTCTGCACAAGTAACATCTCGGTGGCGGAATGAGACTCAAGGAACTGGCTGCCCGGCTTGAGCTGGAGCTTTGCGGTGACGGGGAAACCGAAATCTTTGCGCCCGCTCCGATCGAGGCCGCCGGCCCGGGCATGATCATCTTCGTGGCGGCGGAGAAGTATGCGCGAATCCTCGAGAGTACGAGCGCATCCGCCGCGATCGTGGCCGCGGAGTTCGCCGGACGGGCGCGATGCCCGGTGCTGGTGAGCGCGAACCCTTATGCGGACTTCGCGCGCACGATCGCGATCTTCTTTCCTCCCTACCGCCCGAAGCCGGGAATCGACCCGTCGGCCCGCATCGCGCCCGACGCAAGCATCGGCGAGAACGCTTCCATCGGCGCCAACGTCGTGATCGGCTCCGGCACCACGATCGGCCGCAATGCCGTCATCCACGCCAATGCGACCATCTATCCGAATGTTCGGATCGGGGACGACTTTACCTGCTACAGCCAGGCGGTGGTTCGCGAAGGATGCGTGATCGGGAACCGTGTGACGCTTCTCGACGGCGCCGTGATCGGGGCCGACGGTTTCGGATTCGTCGAGGATCGCGGCGGGCTGGTGAAGATTCCGCAGGTGGGCGCGGTGATTTTGGAGGATGACGTCGAGATTGGGGCCAAATCGACCGTCGATCGCGCGACGCTCGGCGCCACGATTCTTCATCGCGGCGTCAAGCTCGACGACCAGGTCCATGTCGGCCACAACTGCGAAGTTGGCGAGTACACGCGCCTTTGCGGACAGACGGGAATCGCCGGCTCGACTAAGATAGGGAAATGGTGCGTGTTCGGCGGGCAGTCATCCGCCTCCGATCACCTGACGATCGGCGATCGGGTGATGGTGGCGGCGCGCGGCGCGCTCCATCGCGATGCGCCGGACGGCGCGATTCTCGGAGGCACGCCCGGCATCGAGATAGAGCGATGGCGCCGGTACGCGGCCATATTGCCGCGCCTGCCGGAGTTGTTCCGGCGGCTGCGTGTGCTTGAAAAGCGAATCGTGGGAGAGGAAGAGGAGTGAGGATGGAAGCGACGGCAAAAGCCGCCCGCGCGCTGCCGATCAGAGCAATCGCAGTGGCCGCGCTCGCGCTCGCGGCGCTCGGTCTGAGCGGATGTCCGGCACTGATGATACCCGGACTCGCCTACTCGGGTTACCAATACGAAAAAACCGGCAAACTGCCCGGGATGCCCCAGACGCCGGAGGAATCCTCCGGACAGCAGCGCAAGGGCTCTTCTCAGGCAACGCCGTCAAACAGTGTTGAATGATTGCCTGCCTCAAACCGGCGGCTGCCAAGGAGTCCGATTTTGACAACCAAGGATAACGTCCGCATCGCGCCCGCGGATGGCAAGTTGGGAGTACTCATCCCCGGATTGGGCGCGGTAAGCACCACCTTCATCGCGGGCGTCGAGGCCGTCAAGCGCGGTCTCGGCGAACCGATCGGCTCGCTGACCCAACTCGCAACCGTAAGACTCGGCAAGCGGACCGAAGGACGCGCGCCCAAAATCAAGGATTTCGTTCCGCTCGCTTCGCTCGAGGACCTCGAGTTCTGCGGATGGGACATCTTCGAGGACAACGCCTACGAATCCGCCCGCAATGCCGCGGTCCTCGATCCCGCGCTGCTGGAAAAGGTCCGAGAGCCGCTCGAGAAGATCCATCCGATGGAGGCGGTGTTCGACCGCGAATACGTCCGCCGCATCAACGGACCCAACGTCAAGGAAGGCCGCAACAAGATGGAAAAGGCGGAAATGCTGATGGAAGACATCCGCCATTTCCAGGCCCGCACCGGGGTGAAGCGGACGGTGATGGTGTGGTGCGGCTCGACCGAAGTCTTTCATCAGCCCGCCGAAGTCCATCAATCGCTCAAGCGCTTCGAGAAGGGCCTGGTCGAGAACGATCCCGAGATCGCGCCGAGCCAGATCTACGCCTACGCGGCGTTGAAGATGGGAATTCCGTATGCGAACGGCGCTCCAAACCTGACGACCGACACGCCGGCGCTGCTCGAACTTGCGCGGCTCAACCGCGTGCCCATCTGCGGCAAGGACTTCAAGACCGGGCAGACCTTCATGAAGACCCTGATCGCGCCTGGGCTGAAGGCGCGGATGCTCGGATTGTCGGGATGGTTTTCATCGAACATCCTGGGCAATCGCGACGGCGAAGTGCTCGACGATCCGGGATCGTTCAAATCCAAGGAGGAGACCAAGCTCTCAGTCCTGGAGCAGATCCTGCAGCCTCAACTCTATCCGCAACTCTACGGCAACGTGTTTCATTCCGTGCGGATCAACTACTATCCGCCGCGCGGGGACGCCAAGGAGGGATGGGACAACATCGACATCTTCGGATGGCTCGGCTATCCGATGCAGATAAAGATCGATTTCCTGTGCCGCGACTCGATTCTTGCTGCTCCGCTGGTGCTCGACCTGGTCCTGTTCCTCGATCTGGCGCAGCGCGCCGGGATGCACGGAATCCAGGAGTGGCTTTCGTTCTACTTCAAGGCACCGATGCATGCGCCGGGGCTCTACCCCGAACACGATATCTTCATCCAGTTGATGAAGTTGAAGAACACGCTGCGATGGATGAGAGGTGAGGATCTGATCACTCATCTCGGACTCGAGTACTACGACTGACGCGGCCGGTCCGGGACGCGGGAAGAGCTGGTGCAGGCGGTTGTCCTGATAGCGATCGGCGGCGCGATGGGAAGCGTGGGGCGCTACTACGCCTCAAGGCTGATCATGGAACTTGGGGGCGGAATCTTTCCGATCGGCACGATGTTCGTGAACGTCACGGGCTCGATGCTGATCGGATTTCTGGCCGCCCTTTCCTCGCCTGAAAGCCGCCTGTTCATGAGTCCCCAGGCCCGGATGTTCCTGATCACTGGAATTTGCGGCGGCTACACCACTTTCTCGACCTTCAGCCTCGAGACCTTCGCCCTGGTCAGAGACGGCCAGTGGGCGGCGGCATCGCTCAACGCCGCGGGCTCGGTCATCCTGTGCATCGTCGCCGTATGGCTGGGCGCGGCCGCGGCCAATCTTGTCGGCAGGGGAGCATAGGCCGATGCATGTGCCTCGCGACGCGGTTCTGCTGAGGATCTTCATCGGCGAGAGCGATCGCGCCCAGGGGCGGCCGCTCTACGAGACGATCGTGCTGAAGGCGCGCGAGATGAAGCTCGCCGGCGCGACCGTGCTGCGCGGCCCCATGAGCTTCGGCAAGAGCAGCACCCTGCATACCGCGAAGGTGCTGCGGCTCAGCGAGGATTTGCCGATCGTGATCGAGATCGTCGATACTCAGGACAAGATCGATGCTTTCCTGCCGGTGCTGGACACCATTATGGGATCCGGCCTGGTGACGCTCGAGAAAGTGCAGGTCGTGCAGTACGGCGACAGCAACGGAAAGAACTGAACGCGGAGGAAGGCCATGCAGAAGAACTATGTCAATCCATCAACTCTGCTCCAGCCGCGCGGATATACCCATGTCGTCACCGTGGAAGGACCGGCCAAGATGGTCTTCGTGTCCGGCCAGGTCGCGGTTGACAAGGAGGGGAAGCTCGTCGGCCCCGGCGATCTGAAAGCGCAGATTCGCCAGGCCGCCGCCAATCTCAAGGCCGCTCTGGAGGCTGCCGGCGCGACTGCGGCCGATATCGTCAAGACCAACACCTATATCGTTAACTACAAGCAGTCTGACTATTCGGCGATGCGCGAGGCGCGCGCGGAGCTGTTTCCTTCAGGCGATCCGCCGGCCTCCACGCTTGTGGGAGTCACTTCACTCGCCGTGGACGGACTGATGGTGGAGATGGAAGCCATCGCTATGGTAAAAGCGAAAGCATGAGCGCATTTCCCGACGACCGCGACCCGACGCTGCCCGGGGTTGCCGATCCCTATCCACTGTTCCATCGCCTGCGCAGCGAGGATCCGGTTCACTGGAGTCCATTCGCCAACGCGTGGATGCTGACGCGGTACGCGGACGCGTTCGCGTATCTCCAGGATCGGCGCTTCAGTCGCGTCGCTTTCCTGGACCAGATGCGCGCGAGATTCGGGGCCGCTCAGCCGATTCTCCGCTTTCAGAGCGAGGAGCTTTCGTTTCTCGACGGCGACAAGCACACCAGGCTCAAGAATCTCGTCGGCAAGGCGTTCAGCCCACAGCGAATCGCCGCCATCCGCCCGCGAATCCGCGCCGCGGTCGAGGCCCGGCTGGACAAGCTTGAGCCGCAGCGCCGCTTCGATGTGATCGCCGACTATGCCTACCCGCTGCCCGCCGATGTGATCTCCGCGATGATCGGCGTGCCCGAGGAAGATTGGCCCCGGCTTCGCCAATGGGTGGACGGTATCGTGCTTTCGCGCGGCCTCGTCCGCACGCCGGAGCTGATGGCGCAGGGAGATCGCTCGGCCACGGCTTTCGAGGGTTACCTGCGCGACCTGATCGCGCGCAGGCGCGCCGATCCCTCGGATGATCTGATGAGCGCGTTGATAACGGCGGAAGAGCAGGGCGCCAATCTCAACGACGATCAGATAGTCTCGATGACCGAGACGCTGTTCGCCGCCGGTCACGCCACCACGCGGAGCCTGATCGGTCTGGGCCTGCTCGCCCTGGTGCGCAATCCGGGAGAACTCGAGCGGCTGCGTTCCAGGCCGGATCTGATAGTCCATGCCGTCGAGGAGATGCTGCGATACGATCCGCCGACACAGGCGCCGTCGCCCCAGGTCGCCATCGAGGATGTCGAGATAGGCGGAAAGACGATTCGAAAGGGACAGATGGTTTCGGTGCTGATCGGAGCGGCAAATCGCGATCCCGACAGATTCACGGAGCCCGATCGCTTCGATATCACGCGTGCGAACAATGAGCATCTTTCCTTCAGTCTCGGGCCTCACTACTGCCTTGGCGCGAGCCTTGCCCGCGCCGAAGCGCAAATCGCGATCATGGCGATCGTCGAACGATGTAAGAACCTGAGACTCGGGGACGGACCGCTTTGCTTCCAGGTCGCAGGCCGCTTCCGCGGCCTCCAGGCGCTGCCCATCGAGTTCTGAAGATCTCATCGCGCCCTCCCCCGCCGGATTGCGGTAACCGTTCGGCGGCGCTTTGATTGGAGTTGCCGCGGGGCGCGCGCCGCCATCCGCTGTTGATCGGCACCTCTCGACGCGACGCCCCGCGATGCCATGCGGGAGGAGCACAGGCGATGAAGAAAAGGAGTCTGTTGCCCGCGCTGATTGTCGCGATCCTGCCGGCGACCACCGTCATCACGCGTGCGGCATCAAACGAAGCGCCCCCGGGCGTTATCGAGGATGGCCGCCGCGCCTACGCGAGCCTGTGCGCGAGCTGCCACGGGCCGAACGGAAAGGGAGACGGCCCGATGGCCGCCGAGTTGAGCAACAAGCCCATCGATCTGACGCAGATCGCGCGCAACAACAAGGGCACCTTTCCCTTCTGGCACGTCTTCAACTCCATCGACGGCCGCACCATCCTGCGCGCCCACGGCGGACCCGAAATGCCGGTGTGGGGCAGCAGGTCCGAAGCCATCTACGGCAACGTGCCGACCCGCGAATGGATGCTGGCGGTAACCTTCTACATCGAATCCATCCAGGCGAAATAGAGGCGGCCGAACCGGCGGGACAGTCCGCCGCAGCCATTTGACAGGGGGGAGATGGTTTGATGACGTGGCGAAATGGCGGCTTTTGACGAATCCACTTACGGTGAGCGCGTAGCCGACGTTTACGACGAGCTTTTTGCCCATCGCGCAAACACGGTCGATGCGGTCGAGTACCTCGCGTTGGCGGCCGGTAAGGGCCGCGTTCTGGAACTGGGCATCGGCACCGGCCGCATAGCGCTTCCGCTCGCGGAGCGAGGAATTCGGGTTTCTGGAATCGACTCGTCGCCCAGGATGGTTGAGCAGCTTCGGCTGAGAGCGGGCGGCGACGCGATTCCGGTCACGATCGGCAATTTTGCCGACGTCAAGGTTTCCGGAAAATTCTCGCTGATCTACGTCGTCTTCAATACCTTCTTCGGCGGTTTGCTTTCGCAGGAGCATCAGGTCCGATGCTTCGAGCGGGTGGCGCGGCGCCTCACCGACAACGGCATCTTCGTGATCGAAGCGTTCTTTCCGGATGTGGCGCGATTCGATCGGGGCCAGCGCACATCGGTCGTTTCCCTGGACATCGATCGGACGGTGCTGGATGCGGTGATGCACGATTCGATCAACCAGTGTGTGAGCGCGTCCCACATCGTCATCGGTCCCGACGGCATCCGGCAGTTTCCGATCCGGCTTCGCTACGCATGGCCCTCCGAGATGGACCTGATGGCGCGGCTTGCCGGCATGCGCCTGCGCGCGAGGTATGGCGGATGGAAGGGTGAGCCGTTTACCGCATCGAGCCCGCTTCACGTTTCGATATACGAAAAGGTTCCTGTTGTTGAGCCGGAGCCGAAAAGACAGCGGCGCGCGGTCCGCAACCGCAGGCAACAGCCACGAGTGCGACGATGAACGCGATCGAAGAGACCTACAGGCAGAAGACGCCCGGGTCGGCGCGGCTTGCGGAGCGCGCCGAGCGCGTGATGCCCGGCGGCGATACCCGCACCACGACCTACCATCGCCCCTACCCCCTCGCCATCGCCCGCGGTGACGGTCCCTTCCTGTGGGATATCGACGGCAACCGCTATATCGACCTGCTCGGCAACTACACGAGCCTGGTGCATGGACACGCCTACCCGCCGATAGCCGAGGCGATCGCG
>Ga0070741_10013058_pt1 | contig 14799 bp, 12 predicted proteins | sample Coa_R1_4_FD_66440 | JGI IMG/M metagenome (GOLD analysis project Ga0070741, IMG submission 66440) | Surface soil microbial communities from Centralia Pennsylvania, which are recovering from an underground coalmine fire - Coalmine... | ecosystem: Environmental > Terrestrial > Soil > Unclassified ...
ACGACCTCGGCTATATCGACTTGGAACAGAAAACCCTGCAACCTATCGACAACCCGTTCGGTACACGGGTGTCACCCATGTCTTAGGTACGTTCTGTTACCTATGTGTCCGGGCTGCACATATGAGCAAATGGCGCACCGGGCAGGATTCGAACCCACGACCCCCAGATTCGTAGTCTGGTGCTCTATCCAGCTGAGCTACCGGTGCTTGCCAAGGAAGAAAGCAGCCGCTTGACGGCGCGGGCCACGTCATAGGCTGTCCGGAGGCGGTTTGGCAAGCGGGTCTGTGGCATCGGCCGCCCGCGTACCGACGGATGCACGGCCGCCCCAATTCCAACAACGACTCCGGCCACGCTCACGGAGGATCGCGGCGGGACGCACGGGAAGGGTGTGCGGATGCGGCGCACGGTGGGTTGGCTTGCCTGTCTTGCAGGCGCACTTGCGGTCCTGCTCGCAATCCCGGCGCTGGCACGCGAGCCGCGCCGCGCGGACCTCGGCGCGCAGGACGCGCCGGGACGAGCCTCGGCGGGGCGCGAGTTCGGCGCAGCGCTTGCAGCTGCGGCCCGGCGGCAGACGTCGCACCTGGTGTTCTACAATCCCGCCTACATGAAGATCGCCTACCCCATGGGCGACGTGCCGGCCTACTTCGGGGTCTGCACGGACGTTGTGGTGCGCGCCTACCGGGCGCTCGGCATCGACCTGCAGGTGCTGGTGCACGCCTCCGGCGCGGGCTCCGGCGACACCAACATCGACCATCGCCGCGTGGAGGTGCTGCGCCGCTTCTTCGCCAGGGCCGGCACGAGCCTGCCCATCACCGACAACCCCGCCGACTACCAGCCGGGCGACATCGTCACGTACTACATGCCCGGCGGCTGGCTCTCCAAGACACACATCGCCATCGTCGCCGACGAGAAGTCGCCCACCGGCGTGCCGCTCATCGTGCACAACCGCGGCTGGGGCGTGCAGGCCGAGGACTGGCTGTTCGCGGAGAAGATCACCGGGCATTTCCGCTACGCCGGCCCGCGCTGAGCAAGCCGCCATCGCACACTTAAGGGTTTGTTAAGCGTATCGCTCCAGCCTCGCACCGCTTCCGTTGCAGCCGGCGGGGGCTTGCGCGCTGGCGCGCAGGCGTCCGCGAAAACCGGGGCGGCGGCGCTCGGATGTGTGCTTGCGTTGCCGTTCCCACCAGGACCCTGCGGGCGACGCGAACATGCACATCCTGACGCAATTGCTCGCTGACGACGGCGCGAGCCCGCTCGGCTGGGCCTTGATCGCCGCCGCTCTGGCCCTCGCCGTCGATGCGCTCGCCGGATGCCGCACGGACAGCGCCGCGGCCTGGCTGCACAGCCATCGACCCGCCCGACGCCCGTCACCCGCCCCAGCCCTGGCGATGATGGACCCGTTGGCACAGTGGCAGAGGGTGACGGCCATCACGGACCACGCCTTGAGCCAGTACGAGCGCGCGACCGAGCTGGACGACCGTGCGGCCTGGGAGCTCGATGCGGCCGATGCCGCGCTGCGCCAACTGCGCGCCGAGCTGGCTGCAGGCGCGATGCAGAGCGGAGGGTCGCGGACGGAGCCCCCCGGAGAGCGGGCCCATCGGCCGCCGCTGGCCGCCTAGCCAAGCTCGCCGCGGGTCCTATCCGGCGCCAGGCTCGTGCGCAGCCGGGATGAATGCGGTCAACGCATCGAGCACGCCGTCGGGCGCCTCCGCCAGCAGCATGTGGCCGCAATCGGGGATCGTCACCAGCCGGCCGCCCGGGATCAGCGCGGCAAGCTCCCGGCCGCTCTTGGCCGAGGTCATGATGTCGTTGGCGGCGACCAGCACGAGGGCGGGACAGCGCAGGCCGCGCGCCGCGTCGGCACCCGTGGTCCAGGCATTGCAGGCCGCAAGATCGGTGTACAGCACGCCGGGCTGGTTGCGGGCGAAGAGGGCGAGCGTGCCGCCCGTCATCCATAGACCCGGCACAGGATTGCCCCCGAGCTTGGCCGCGCTCGCGTGTGCCCAGGCGGTCATCATCTGGTAGGCGCGCTGCGGCTCCTCGAGCGCGGTCCGCAGCAGGTCCGAGTTCACGGGAACGGCCGACGCGGTCCCCAGCAGGCAGATGCGCGTGACGCGCTCGGGCATGGCGGCCGCCGCCTCGAGCGCGATGGCCGCGCCCATGGAATGGCCGATGAGCGCGGCCTGTCGCACGCCGGCCGCATCGAGCAGCGCGGCCACCCAGCGCGCCATGTCGCCGAGCGCGCCGAGCGGCGGCCCCTCGGAGCGGCCATGACCCGGCAGATCGGGAGCCAGCACCGAATACCCGTGCCACGCGAACCACCGGGCGGGCAGCTGCCACACCGTATGATCGCAGCCGGCGCCGTGGAGAAAGACGATGGCCGGCTTGCCGGCATCGAACGGCTGGCCGCCCGTGGCGACGTGCACCTTGCGTCCCAGAACGGTCAGCTCCACGCGCGCCCTCCACACGTCCGTGATGTGCGCATTCCCTCAGCCCTTCTGCGAGGCGGCGAGCGCCTGGGCCAGGTCGTCCTTCAGGTCCTCGACGTCCTCGAGTCCGATCGACAGGCGCACCAGCTCCTCGCCGACGCCCGCCTTGGCGAGGTCCTCGGCGCTCATCTGCTGGTGGGTGGTGCTGGCGGGGTGGATCACGAGGCTCTTGGCATCGCCGACGTTGGCAAGGTGCGAGAACAGCTTGAGGCGCGCGATCAGCCTGGCGCCGGCCTTGCGTCCGCCCTTGATGCCGAAGCTCATGATCGCGCCGGCGCCCTTCGGCATCTGCCGCCTGGCCAGCGCGTGGTCGGGATGGCTCTCGAGGCCCGGATACTTCACCCAGGCGACGGCGGGGTTCTTCTCCAGGAACAAGGCGACGGCCTGGGCATTGGCGACATGGCGCGCCATACGCACGGGCAGCGTCTCGATGCCCTGCAGCAGATAGAACGCGTTGGTCGGACTCATGCAGGCCCCGAAGTCGCGCAAGCCCTCCGCCCGGGCGCGCATGATGAAGGCGGCCGGCCCGAACTCCTCGGCGAAGGCGATGCCGTGGTAGCCGGCGTAGGGCTCGGTCATGGTCGGGAACTTGCCCGAGGCCGTCCAGTCGAAGCGGCCGCCGTCGATGACGATGCCGCCGATGGCGATCCCGTGGCCGCCCAGGAACTTGGTAGCGGAATGCATGACGAGGTCGGCGCCGTGCTCGATCGCGCGGCAGAGATAGGGGGTCGAGAAGGTGGAGTCGACGGCGAGCGGCAGGCCGTGCTTGTGGGCGATCTGCGCGACGGCCGCGATGTCCAGCACCTCGAGCCCGGGGTTGCCCAGCGTCTCGGCGAAGACGAGCCGCGTCCTGTCGGTGATGGCGCGCTCGAAGCTCTCGGGCTTGCGCGGATCGACCAGGGTCGCGGTGATCCCGAAGCGCGGCAGGGTGTGCACGAACATATTGTGCGACCCGCCGTAGATGCGCGCCGAGGCGACAATGTGCCCGCCCATGCCCATCAGCGTGGCGATGATGAGGTGCAGCGCCGCCTGTCCGCTGGCGGTGGCGACGGCGCCTACCCCACCCTCGAGCGCCGCCATGCGCTCCTCGAGCACGGCGACAGTGGGATTGGAGATGCGCGAGTAGATGTGCCCGGCCCGCTCCAGGTTGAACAGGGCGGCGGCGTGCTCGGTGTCGTCGAACACGTAGGAGGTAGTCTGGTAGATCGGCACGGCGCGCGCGCCGGTGGCAGGATCCGGCCGCTGGCCCGCATGCAGGCTGAGCGTGTCGAAGCGTGGTGACCGTGCTTCCGCCATCTCACTTCCTTTGCCAAGTGCAGAAAAACGATCTGATTTTCCAGTGCTTCCGAGACCCCGTAGCCTGCCGGTGGTATCCTATCAGCATTGGCCGCACAAGGCGTGCCCGACGCCCCTGATCGACGCGCAGTCGAGCCCGGAGCATGCACTCGAGGCCGTTCATTCATTCAGAGCCGACAGCTCCTTGCCGTTGCCCGCTCCGCGGTCGCTGCCGACGGGTTCGTGCGCGCTCGGCAAGCGTTCTGGACAATGGCAGCTGAACATTTCACCGCTGCAGGCGCCCATGGTGCTGATCGCGCCCTGCTTCTCAACCTCACAGCGGGAGGAATGATCTGGTTGGGGTTCCCACCACCCTTCGACGGTGGTCAGAACGTGTTTCGCCTTGCCGTTGCGCGAAGAAGAGAAGCCTTGCTGCTGAGCCGGGCCGGGCCGCAGCCTTGATTGTTGCGGACGCGCGCCGGTCCGAGCGACGACATGACCGTGCTCGGCCGGGCGCAATCCCGCAGGAGTGCGATGCGGGAGGTACCTCACTGTCGCTGAGCCGGTGGCGCAAACTTGTGTGATACGCCGCCACCGCCGTCCAGCGAGCCGGCCGGTCAGCGCGCCGTCTTGAGCGACTTGGCCGCGACCAACTGGGCCTTCTCCACAATGTCCTGTGTCGCGCGCGCCGAGAAGCCCACGAACTCGTTCGTTTGCTCGGTCGCCCTGGCTGCAAGCGACTTGAGATACTCGCCTTGAAGCCTTGCCACCTCCGGCAGCGACTGGGCGACGGTGATCTCCCGGGCCGCCGCGAACGTGTACTCCATGGTCTCGGTCACGTTCTGCATGACCTTCTCGTTGAGCGCCTTCGTGTTGCCCCACGCCGTATCCGCGATCTCGGCAAAGCCCTTGGCGCCTTCGGTCGCAAGCGTGCTGGCTCTGTCGTAGAGGTCTTTCGACGCCGCAAGGCTTTTGGCGGCGACTGCTCGAACGTCTGGCCTTCCATAATGCTGTTTCATCGAGAATCTTCCCGGGCTACGGGTTGCACCCATGATCGAATTGCGTCAGGCGACCAACTGCATCAGCAGCCCGTCCTCCGCCTCGCACGGCTCGGCGGGGCTCGCTGCGAACTCGTCGGGATGGTGCAAGGTGTGCTCGGGCGCTGCCAGGGCCGCGCAGATCACCTCCTTGCGGCGCAAGAGCACCGCGAGCGCCAGAGCATTCTTCGAGGCTCTCGCATGCTCGATCGACTCGTGAATTCCTGCCAGCGTCTGCTCCAGGTTCGTCATTTCTCTAACTCGCCGTTTACGGAGTGCCTGACGCAAGAGAAGACCATCTTCGGTTAATCCTCGGTAAAGGTTATTCAAAGATTATCGCGCGCACCACACCGCGAGGCAGTCATGGGTACGGTGCGCAGTCCTTGGCGTGCAGACGACGATCACGCTCCCACTTTTCGCTTTGTCACGGTCGAGGAGACACGGCTGAGATACCTCGACTGTGGTTCCGGACAGCCGGTGGTCCTGCTGCATGGCAATGGCAGCATGATCGAGGACTTCCTGTCCTCGGGCATCATCGAGCGCGCAGCGCCGGATCACAGGTTCATCGCCTTTGACCGCCCGGGCTTCGGCCACAGCGACCGGCCGCACGGCCGCTCCTGGGGCCCTGGCGACCAAGCCACTCTTCTGTGCCGTGCTTTGAGGAAGTTGGGAATCGAGCGCCCCATCGTCGTCGGCCACTCCTGGGGAGCGCTCGTTGCGTTGGCGATGGGCCTATTGGAGCCCGAGTTCGTGAGCGGGCTGGTCCTTATGTCGGGATACTACTACCCGGTAGCAGGTGCAAAGCCGTTCATGCTTCCAACGGCTTTCCCGTTCGCCAGCGACGTGGTTCGCCACACGGTCGTTCCTTTCATGCGCCGTCTCATGGCTCCCGATACTCTGCGGCGCGTATTCGCCCCCTGCGCGGTCCCCGACCGGTTCAGGAGAACCTATCCCTTGCCGCTCGCCTTGCGAGCCTCGCAGATGCGTGCGGTCGACGAGGAAGCAGCTATGCTTCCGGACGTCACCGCCGCGTTCCGCCCCCTCTACCGGGAGCTGCGGCCGCCCGTGCACCTCATCGCCGGCTCGGACGATCGCATCGTCGAGACCGACGTGCATTCGGCGCGCCTGCATCAGGACTTGTCGGCCAGCACCTTTCATCGGGTAGTCGGGTGCGGTCACATGGTCCACCACGCGGTTCCCGACGACGTTGCTGCTGCCATTGCTCAGGTGCGAGACCGGGCAGGGCAGGGCCGAGGCGCAAGACCGAGGCATCGCGCACCGCGGCGCCAGTGGCTCCATATCGGTGACAGCGCCGTGGCGGCCTGAGCCTCACCCGGGGTAGGGTCGCGCACGCGCGCGGGGCGTGGCGCGCGCCGCAGACCCGCTCAGGGCTCGTCCTTTTCCACGAAGACCTTGCTGGCTCGCGTGACCTCGGCGAGCGGCACCTCCACCCTGAACTCGAACCCGCGGCTGCCGAACTCGATGTGCGGCGTGCCGGCGAGCGCCGCCAGGATCAGCCTGGTGCCGAACCCTTCATGCGTCGGCGGCGTCACCGGCGGTCCGTCGCGCTCCACCCACGAGAACGCCAGCTGCCGCTCCGCGCCCTCGCGATCGCGGATCTCCCAGCCGACGACGACGCGTCCGTTCGGCTGCGACAGCGACCCGTACTTGGCTGCATTGGTCGCCAGCTCATGGACGACCAGGGCGAACATCTGCGCGAAGGGAGCTCCGGCGAATACCGGCGGCCCCTCGACTCTGGCGCGCGCGGCGAAGGTCGCAAGCTGGCCTTCGACGAGCTCGCGCAGCGGCGCACCGCCGGCCTTGCCGGAGGCGACGAACTCCTGCGCCCGCGCGATCGCCTGCAGGCGGCCGACGATGGCCTCGCGGGCTGCCTCCATGCCGGCGTCCGGCGTCAACGTGTTGAGAACGATGGACTGAACCACCGCGAGAATGTTCTTGGTGCGATGCTGGAGCTCGCGAACGAGCAGCGTCTGTCGCGACTCCGCGTTCCGCCGCTCGGTGATGTCCCGGGCGATCGAATGGAGCGCGATCGGCTCGCCCAGCGGGTCGAGCATGAGCCTGGAGTTGACCTCCACGGTGCAGCGCTGACCGTCCTTGCGGAACAGATCCGTCTCGTAGCGCGTCTCGCCCTCGCCCTCGAGCTTGCGCTGCAGCATCGCGTTCTGCATGGACAGCTGGTCGGGAGGGATCAGCCGGCTGAGCGGAGAGCCGATGAGCTCGGCCGGTGCGTAGCCGAGGATGCGCTCGATCGCCGGGTTCACCGAGGTGATGCGCAAGTCGAGGTCCATGGTGGCGACGATGTCGCTGGCGTTGTCCACGAGCGTCCGGTAGCGCTGCTCGCTCTCGGCCAGCGCGGCCTCGGCGGCCTTGCGCTCGGTGATGTCGATGTCGACGCCGCTGTAGCGGACCGGCTTGCCGCGGGCGTCCCGGACCACCCGCCCGCGCCTGAATATCCAGCGCACCTGCCGATCCGGACGGATGATCCGGTACTCGACCTCGTAGAAGTCGTCGCCGCCGTCGAGCACCTCCTGGAAGCCGTCGGCCACCCGGTCGCGGTCGTCGGGATGGCGGAGCGCGCGCAGGGTGTCGATGGGAACCGGAGCGTCGGTGGGCTCGAGGCCCATCATGCGGAACAGCGGCGGGCGCCCGCGCAGCATCCCGGAGGCCATGTCGATGTCCCAGACGCCGATGCCCGCGGATCGCTCGGCCAGCTCGAGGATCTCTTCGAGTTCCCATGGCGCTGAGTCGCGGCGGTCGTGCAATCGCTCGGTCCTCCGTGGTCTTCCGGCACTTCCATCATGTGGCGTTGCGGCATCGCGGGCGATAGGGAAGCTTGCCCTCACGGCCCTCCACGCGCAAGGGGCACCGTCCGCGCGCGTGTCTGATTGTCTTCCTGCATCAATGACTTGCGGACCCGGCGGGCAACCGCCGCCGGGACCGGGCGGCGGGCCGGCGGGGCGTGTGAGGCACCTTCCTTCTGCCAAAATGAGGTCGCTGACATTCCCTGGCGCCGACAACTATCCGCCCCAATGGCCTGCGATGTTGGCATCGTTGCCTCTCGGCCCGGTCCGCGGCGAGGCCTCGGAATTCTCAGCCCCCCAGCCCCCCGGGGCTTCAATCGCGGACCGGGCCAACTCCCAACGAAGAGGCACCCAACACGATGGCTAGACCTGGAAGGCCGGCGCATGGCGTCGGCCGACGTTTTTTTTGCGTGTGCCGTCGACCGGCCCGGGCCCGATCGGGTGTGCTCCCTAACCCGTGGATCGATTACACTGACGGGCAAAGCCCCACTGCAGCACGGAGAAGAATATGGCCAAGCCGCAGCCTGTCGAGTACGCCGACGCGCCACCGGCGGTGCGCGCAGTCTTCGATGACATCAAAGCCTCCCGGCGTGTCGAGGACGTGAACAATTTCTGGAAATACCTCGCGCGCGATCCGGCACTGCTCGAGCGGACATGGCGGACCCTCAAGGAGGTGATGCAGCCGGGCAAGCTCGACGTGCTCACCAAGGAGATGGTCTATCTCGCCGTGAGCGTCAGCAACGGCTGCGGCTACTGCATTGCCAGTCACACCGCCGCCGCCCGCAAGGCCGGCATGAGCGAGGAGATGTTCGGCGAGCTCATGGCCGTCGTCGGCATGGCGAACGAGACGAACCGCCTGGCGAACGGCTACCGCGTGCCCATCGATCCCGCATTCGAGTGATCGGCCGCGTCGCCATTCTCGCTCGGAGCCTCGCTCGGCGAGAATGACGGCGGGTTGCCCGCCTTCGCGGCCGCACGCTCCTGCATGAGCTGGATGAGGTAGCGCTTGACGCCATCGAGGTCGCGCAGGTTCACGTCGATCTGGTTGAAGGGGATTTCGATATCGGCGGCGCGCAGCGCCTTGAGCACAGCGACCCGCAGCTCCGACTGCACGCCGGCCGACTTGGCGATGTCGGGCAGCGAGACGCGCAGGTTGAACATCAGCGCGCTGTCGCCGAAGTTCTCGAAGAATGCGCCGGGCGCCGGCACGCGCAGCACGTCGGGATGCTCCTCGGCGCATTTGAGCAGGATGGCGATCACCTGCTCGGGATCCGAGCCGTAGCTGACGCCCACCTTGACGTTGATGGCAACGAGCGAGTCGCGGTGCGTCCAGTTGAGCACGCGGCCGGTGATCAGCTCCGAGTTGGGAATGATGAGGCTCGCACGGTCGAAGGTCTCGACCTCCGTGGCCCGTACACTGATGCGCCGCACGAGGCCTTGCTGGTCGCCGACCACGATGCGGTCGCCGACCTTGATCGGGCGCTCGATGAGCAGGATCAGTCCCGACACGAAGTTGTTGACGATCGACTGCAGCCCGAAGCCGATGCCGACCGACAGCGCGCCGGCGACGATGGCAAGATTGGTGATGTCGAAGCCCGCATACGAGATGGCGAGCAGCGCGGCGAGCACCGTGCCGGCGTAGCCCGCCACGGTGTCGATCGAGTTGGCGATGCCCGGATCGAGGCGCGATTGCTGCAGCAGCCGCTCCCGCAGCCAGCGTTGGAGCAGGCGCGTGGCGAAGAGCAGGGCGATGAACAGCACGATGCCGATGAGGATCCGCGCGAGCGAGATCCGGAACTGGCCCACCTCGATGCCGAAGAACAGCGCCTTGAACCAGTCGCGGATATCGGCGCCGGAGAATCCCCACTGCAGCATCAGGAAGGGGATGGCACAGATCAGGAGGGCGAACGTGAGGGCGATCTCGGTGAGCCGCGCCAGCTGCGTGCGGCGCGGGGCGTCGAGGCCGAAGCGAGCCTCGAGCATCTCGCCGACGGGATACCGCCGCTGCTGGGGCTCGCGCGTGACCGCGCGGATGGCGAGATAGAGCAGCCACGTGACGACCACGACGATGCCTGTCATCACGACCTGCTGGGCGAGGAAGCGCGCCAGCGCGACGTAGCCAAGCAGCGCGAGCCCCAGGATGCTCAGTGCGATCAGCCAGAGGGGCAGCTTGAGCCAAAGCGGGGCGTGCCGCGAGTAGGGCGGCGGCGCGGCTCCCGCGGCACTGGGCTCGGCGCCGGCAGCTGGGGCCTCGGCAGGCTGCGGCGTGAATGGCGTGAGCAGCAGGCCGATGAGCAGCGCGGCAAACGCCGCACTCGCCACGAAGGTCTGGACCACCGTGAGCGTCAGCGGCAGGTAGAACGCGCGTGAGATGTCGGTGAGCGCAGCGTCGACGGCATAGACCGCGGTGATCGCCCAGAGCAGCCGGCCCACACGACGGGTGGGGGCATCGGCCAACGACACCAGCCGCCACTGGGGCGACCGTGGAGCCAGCACGGAGAAGATCAGCGCAGAGACGGCCGAAAGCAGCACGAAGGCCTTGAGGACTGCCGCCAAGGTGCGCGCCCACGGCGTGAACAGCAGATCGAGGGCATCGAGCCCGAAATAGAGGAGGAAGCTGGCAGCGACCGCGGGCAGGGCGCGCAGAGGAGCCACCCATGCCACCGATCGCGCGCGCTCAAAGAACGAAGGCAGCGGCGGCTCGCGGCGCAGCAGACGCCGGTCGGTGACCCTGGCTATCCAGTACTTGAGCCCGACGAAGAGGAGGACCGTGGCCGCCAGCAGCAGCGCCAGCTCGGTCTGCTTCAAGTAAGCCCAGTACAGCCAGTCGTTGACGAGGTAGCCGATGCGATGACCGACGCTCGGCGTCTCGCTCCGCAAGTGGCGCCACAGCTCCGGCAGCAGCGGGCTCGGAAACCGCTCCATCAGGTTCTTGGCAAACAGTGAATGCCGCAGGACGGTGATCTTCTCGATCAGCTGGCGGGCGCGCACCCACGTCAGCTCCATCGATTTGATGGCGCCGTCGAGTTCTGCGGCTAGCGCGGTCAGGCGCGCCCGCTCGGCGGCAAGCGCCGGTGCCTCGGCCGGGCCGTCCTTGCCGGGCGGCGGCCCAAGCTTTTCGATCTGGGATTTGACGGCGGCCAGCTGCGGCCGCAGCATGTCGGCGGTGTCGGAGGAGTCGGACAGGATCGTCTCGACGCTGACGCGCAGTCCGCCGAGTTCTTCCTCCAGCGCGCTCAGATGCTGGATGGTCTTCTCCGCCGCCTCGATGGCGTTCGTGATCCTCGCAACGCTGTCGACGACGTCGGTCGGCAGGGCGGCGGGCTTGGCGACCTCGGGCTTTGCAGATTCGGGCTGCGCGGGCTCCACCGGGGTAGGCTGCTGCTGGACAGGAGCCGTCGACGGAGCCGGCGCCTGCGCTGCCGCAGGCACGGCGGCCAGCGCTGCGAGCAGCAGGGCAGCGAGAAGCTGGAACAGCGGACGCCGGAGGTCGGGTCTGTTCATTCGTTGACGGCTTGGCCGAGACTGCGCGGCTGACGCGCGAACACCGGAGGCGACAGCTCCGGCTGCGCCGGCGCCCCGCGCTCGGTCGGCAACGCCTGGATCCCGGTCTCGATCACCACGTCCACCGGCCCGCCGGTCATGATGAGGTGCTCCACACCGTCGCGGCGGATGAGCACCAGGCGCCGGCGGCTGTCGACGGATGCCTGCTCGATGACGCCGAGCCGCGGCTCAGGTCGCTGCCGGAACAGCCAGCCGGTGAGATTGACCGGCCCCACCTCGCCGCCGAAGTAGGCACGATATGCGAGCGTCGCCGCGGCTGCCCCGGCAGCCAGAAGGATCAGAACGAAGAGCCAGAAGAGGAACGACATATCCGGAGATCCTCATGGAATCGGTGCGCTGAAGTTGCGCCGTTTTTCCCTCCCCGCCAAGCGCGGCCCCTGCGCTGGCGCAGCACGCCCCCGACAGTAACCCCCGAGACCGCGCGAGAGCGACTGCCCGGCCACGCCCGCGGGCGCCTGGCGCACCGGCCTCGGGCGTCCTCCCCCAAAGTCCCGCGCCCTTCATGGCATGTTAACCTGAATGCTTGCTTTCTTGAAGCCGCCAAGCGAACCGGCGCAGCCGGCGGGCCTTGCGCAATGCCTGTCAGACGAGCTTCCTGGTTTAGTACATGCGTCCAGATGCCGGCCTTATCCAGGCGTTGCGGGTACCGCTCGCCGTCAATCTGCAAGCCCTGCGCGGCTTGCTCGCCCAGAATCAGCTAGAACGCCCTATGATGGCAGACATGAAGGCACGCCAAGATTTGGCGCCGGCCGCGGCTTGGCCTGTTCTGCGCGCGCCGCGGCTGACAGGCGTTCTGCTGCTCCTGGGTCTGATCGCGGCCGGCGGCCTCGCCGTCATGGCCCTGTTCGCGAGCGGTGCCGGCGAGCTTGCCATGCTCGGGTTGCTCGCGCTGCTGGCGGTAGCGGGAGCGTTCCTGATCTTCGGGCTCCTTTCGGGCTACCTGCGGCTGAGCGAGCGCATCGCCGAAGCCGAGATGGTGAAGACCATTGCCGACGGCCTCGACAGCGGGCTCGAGATCGTCGACCAGGAAGGGACAGTGCTCTATCGCAACCGGGCGCTGCAGCGCCTCCTCGGCCGGCGCGTGGGCATGGGCCGCAACGCGACGCTGGAGGAGTTGTTCGCGGGCGAGCCCGATTCGGCGCAGGCGTTCTTCCGGCTCAATCGCGCGGCCGAGCGCGCGGAAGCGAGGGACGAGGAGTTCTACGTGCGGCCGCATCCGGGCGGCACGGGCGCCGCACGGTGGCTGCGGGTCGGGGTGCGCCCGTTCCTGGCGCCCGCACGCCCCGGCACGGAGGCCCAGCGCCTCACGCTCTGGCATGTCGCTGACGTGACGCGCGAGCGCAGCCGCGAGATCGAGACGGTGAGCGGCCTGGAGGCGACGCTCGCCTTCTACGACGGCCTTCCCCAGGGCCTTTTTGCCGTCGCGCCGGACGGGCGGCTCGCCCATGTCAACGCCACGCTCTCGCAGTGGCTGCGGCTGCGCTCCGAGGCGGGCCGCCCGCTGACCCTGCTCGACATCGTTTCGGCCGACGGCGCCGCCTTGATCCGCGCGGTTGCGCGCAGCAGCGACCGCCGGACCACCCGGCTGGACCTCGATCTCCTGCGTGAGGACGGCCGCACCTTCCCGGCCCAGCTCATCTGCCGCGGCCATGGTCCACGCGGCGTCATCTCCGTGCTCGTCCTCGACCGCAGCGACGAGCTTGCCCGCGCGGAGACGAACGCCCGCACCGAAGTACGGCTGACGCGGATCTTCCAGTCGGCCCCCTTCGGCATCGCCACGGCCGATGCCGCCGGCAACATCGTGACATCGAACGCCGCCTTCATGCGCATGTTCGCGATCGAGGGCCGCGGCGTGCCCGCGACCGTCGCCGGCCTCGTGCCCGAGGGCGAGGAGGAGGCCGGCCGCGAGCTTGCCAAGGCGCTCGAGCGCGCCGTCTCCGGACGCACGGGGGCGGCCCCGATCGAAGTCTACTTCGGCTCGCAGCGCGAGCTGGCGCGACGCATCTACGTGAGTGGGCTCAACGTCGGCGCGCGCGGGCGCGAGGGCGCGGTGCTCTACGCCATCGATGCAACCGAGCAGAAGGCGTTGGAACTGAAATTCGCCCAGAGCCACAAGATGGAGGCCGTGGGCAAGCTCGCGGGCGGAGTGGCGCACGACTTCAACAACGTGCTGACAGCCATCATCGGCTTCTCCGACCTGCTCCTGCAGACGCACCGGCAGACCGATCCCGCCTATCGCGACATCATGAACATCCGCAACAGCGCCAACCGGGCGGCGTCCCTGGTGCGCCAGCTCCTGGCGTTCTCGCGCCGGCAGACGCTGCAGCCCGAGGTTCTGGAGCTCGGCGAGATCCTCACCGACCTCGCGCCGCTGCTCAACCGCTCGCTGGGCGAGAAGATCGATCTCAAGATCGTCTCGGGCCGCGACCTGTGGCACGTGAAGGCCGACCGCTCGCAGTTCGACAACGTCATCATCAACCTCGCCGTCAATGCGCGCGACGCCATGCCGGACGGTGGGTGCCTCACCATCCGCACGCGCAACGTGAGCGAGAGGGAAAGCCTCAAGTATGCGGCCGCCGGCATAGCCGCCGGGGAGTACGTGCTGGTCGAGGTGGAGGACACCGGGGTCGGCATGACGCCCGAGGTGATGGCCAAGATCTTCGAGCCGTTCTTCTCCACCAAGGAGGTGGGGAAGGGAACCGGTCTCGGCCTGTCGACCGCCTACGGCATCGTCAAGCAGACGGGCGGCTACATCTTCGCCGACAGCGAGGTCGGCAAGGGAACCACCTTCCGCATCTACCTGCCGCGTCACATCGTGGAGAGCGAAGGCGAGGTCGCCCAGCCGCGCGAGAAGAAGAAGGAGAGCGTCCGGGACCTGACGGGCTCCGGCCGCGTGCTGCTGGTGGAGGACGAGGACGTCGTGCGCAACTTCGCCGCCCGCGCCCTGTCGCGCCAGGGCTACGAGGTGCTGGAGGCAGGCACGGGCGTCGAGGCGCTCGAGGTTATGGACCGCGAGAAGGGCAAGATCGACATCGTGGTGAGCGACGTCATCATGCCGGAGATGGACGGGCCAACGCTGCTCAAGGAGCTGCGCAAGACCAATCCCGGGCTCAAATTCATCTTCGTGTCGGGGTATCCCGACGACGCCTTCAAGAGAAGCCTGGACGAGAACGAGGACTACACCTTCCTGCCGAAGCCCTTCACGCTGCCGCAGCTGGCCGCGAAGGTGAAGGAGCAGCTTGGGCGCTGACGGCGGGACGTGTCGGGCTGACGGCATGCGCCGTGTTCCCTTGGGAACAGCCGGCCGGGCGCCTCGTTGCTAGGGTCACCCGCACCATCGAACTCCCTCATGATGGTAAGCGGCGCCCTCCCGTGTCCCCCACGGGATCCGCGCGCCGGCCTGGCGCCTCGTCCCCCCGTCGAGGCGCCATTTTCTTTTTCCGTAGCGCGTGTTGCAGCGGTCGTTGCGCAGCGAGAACAAACCGTGTACATTGTGGGCAAGCACCGAGTCGCGTTTTGCCTCCATTTGCCACTCATGGAATAAGGGGTCGAGAGATGCATAAGCCGCCGCTCCGCGTCGTCGAAGGGGGAAGCATGGACAAGCAGAAGGC
>Ga0070741_10013059_pt1 | contig 14798 bp, 12 predicted proteins | sample Coa_R1_4_FD_66440 | JGI IMG/M metagenome (GOLD analysis project Ga0070741, IMG submission 66440) | Surface soil microbial communities from Centralia Pennsylvania, which are recovering from an underground coalmine fire - Coalmine... | ecosystem: Environmental > Terrestrial > Soil > Unclassified ...
TGAGCTATTTTCATCCTGGTTGTGATGGGTCTGTCACGGTCTGATCGCGCGGCGGCGCGCCTCCGCCAGTAACGAGGAAGCCCCCGGTAGATGAGCTAGTCGACCAAAACTCGCTTCATCACCATTACCAGGGGCTTCCCATGCTGTTCTATCGTGCCGCGCTGCCGTTGTCCCGCAAGACCCTCACCTTCGTCGCCAGGGTCATTCGCCGGCATCGCATCTTGATCGGGTCGTGCTGGCGCAAGCTGAACCCCGGCCAGCAGGCATTGCTGGTCCTTGTCTACCTGCGCAAAGGCGACACGTTCGCCGAGCTCGCGGCCGGGTTCGGGGTCGGCACGGCCACGGCCTGGCGATATGTGAACGAGACCGTCGCTCTGCTGGCCGCCCGCGCGCCCAAGCTGCGCACGGCGGTACGGGACGCGAAGAAGGCCGGGTACGCCTACGTCGTCGTGGACGGCACGCTGATCGCGATCGACCGGGTCGCCGCGGACCGGCCGTTCTATTCCGGCAAGCATCGCAGGCACGGGATGAACCTGCAGGTCATCGCCAGTCCGGACGGCGACATTCTCTGGGTCAGCGGCGCGCTGCCAGGATCGGTGCACGACAAGAAGGCCGAGTGGATCTGGGGCGTGCTGGCCGAGCTGGAGGCCGCGGGCCTGGTCACGCTGGCCGACAAGGGCTACCAGGGATCGGCGTACGCGAAGATCCCGTACAAGGGCAAGAACAAGCCCGAATCCCAGAAGCAGGCCAATAAAGCGCACGCGCAGCTCCGCTCACCCGGAGAACGCGCGAACGCCCAGCTCAAGAACTGGCGGATCCTCCGAAAGCTCCGCTGCTGCCCCTGGCGCGCCGGCCAGATCGCCAAGGCCATCCACGTACTGCAGATCCGCGAGGCATAACCAGGATGGAAAAGGTTCATTACACGGAGCTATAACAAGACCACCAACGCTGGCAGCCGCCAGCAAAGAGAAGATAGGAACATCATGCGCAAGATGAGCAGGTTCCTGGTGGCCGCCTCCGTGTTCGCAGCGGTCCCGGCCATTAGCCTGAGCGCCGCCACTGCCGCTTATGCGGGAACGGGAACCGCCTGCTACGGCAACGGTATCAGCGCTCTCGGCGTTTCCCAGTGTAACGGCCTGGACCCCGCGGTATCTTACAACTTCTCCTCGGGAGGAGAGTGCAGCAGCGGCGCGACCACCCTGCTTCACGAGCAAATTCTCGGTGGAACCCTCGAATTGCGCTGGGGTCCGAACTGCGCGACCAACTGGGCGCGTTTCACGCCCAGCAATGGCGACGAATACGCGATCTGGGTGACCAATACCTCAACCGGGGTATGGGCCGGAACCGGACTGTATAAGACCTACGTATGGTCGGGCCAGTCAGGCATCAGCCATTACAGCGACCAAGTCTTCGCTCCCGATCCGCAACCCGCCTCCGCCTGCGTCCAAGACATCACAAAGGGCGCAATCGGCGGCTGCCTTTCGCAGTAGCCGACCGCGTGGTCCAGCTCGCGTACCGGACCACTATCTCGCCTGGGCAGCCGCGCCGCATGAATGTGCTGCGCCGCTGCCTAGGCGCATGCCGCGATACCGTCGCCTCGTAGTTATCTGAAATAACATGCATTTCGGAATGCCGCGGCCACCCGCTGGTGCGGGTTTACCGCCTGTGCTGGTTTACCGCCTGTGCGGGCTCACCGCCTGGGGGTACCTGCCGTGCGGGGTTTTACATCTGCGGCACCCCCGCCATTCGGGCACCCCGCCATTCGGGTTACAGGAAATATCCGATTTGTCAGGGCGTGGCCTTCCTGGTCCCCGACTCGCGGCGCCCCCGGGAGGCTGCTCGAAATTATTGCGGACAGTTACCCCCCCGATCCGGGTGGGTAAGTGTCCGCAATAATCCTGCCCGCTCGCTCTCGCGCTCCGAATCTGCCGATATGTTCCGGTTCGAGCGGGTGGCCTGCCTATCGGAGTCGCAACGCGCGACAAGTCGTGAGCGCACGTTGTTCTGGGACCCCTCCCGATTCGGGCGTAATGGTCCGCGATAATTTGACGCGCCCGGCAATGCATCCGGCCTCATGTCGTCAATATTGCACAAATAGGGCCGCCACAACAGGGTCGCGACGGCCGTTGCAATATCGAACGCTACCCCTCCATGGGGAGAGTCCCACAGAGCAAGTGAAAAACAAGGGCAATGCCGTGCGAGATCACCGGCAGAGCCGAAAGCACAAAAGCGATCATGGCAATTCCCATCCTTATCTTAAGTCTGGACGCTCAACCTCCAGACAGCTGTGTCATACCGTGCCGACCGCGCGCGAGCCTGGGCGACGACCCAGATTACTCCAGCGCGTCTCAGAGCACATCAGGTGTAATAGATCGGTTACTTTCGCACATTTAGCACCAGTCGGCTGCTTAAAACCACAGGCAGCCCATGGACGACCCGCAATCCCTCACGCAGCAGGGCAACCAAGCTCTCGCGGCCAGCCGCCGCCCAAGGTTGCGCCGCGCGGCGGGAACGCATTTGCGACGGCCGCGATTGCGGATGCGTACGTCATCTGCACGTGCATTTAACCCATTAAGCAGCGCAGCTCATTCGATGATTTGCGCAACAGTAGTAAAAAATAACTAGCGCCAGTGAACCAAATGAGAATGGAACTCGTATAGCTGGGAAGAATGGATTACGCACCCAATGCTCACCAGCGGGACACTGAATACTGGTGTTCTGTCGGGTGCTGGCCGGAGCTGATGTGGATATAGAGTTCAAGATACTTGGACCACCGGAACTGCGGGCGACAGGGCGCGACCGCGTCACGCTATCTCCGCAACTGTGGTGCGTCCTAGTCAGCCTACTGCTGGCCCAAGCCACACCGGTGCCCGCCGAGATCTTGATCGAGCGGCTATGGAGCGAGAAACCGCCGCGGAAGGCGAGCGCGACTATCAGGTCCTACGTGTGGCGAATCGACCGGGCCCTTTCCCAGGCTCTTGGCGACGGTACACACGTGAGCCGACGAGCCCACGGGTACGCTCTGGAAGTTGATCCGCACTCCTTGGATTTGAATCGATTTCGCTCGCTGAAGCGCCAGGCAGACGCGCTGGCGGAAAGCGGTGAGACGCAGCAGGCGACACGCATGCTGCGAGAGGCCGGAGCACTGTGGCATGGACGTGCTCTCAGCGGCCTGCCTGGCGATTGGATCGGGCGGCTGCGCGAAAGCCTGGAGGAAGAGCGTCGGGCTGCCGTCTTCCGCAGGATCGAGCTCGAGCTTGACCTCGGTCGGCATGCGGCACTGATCGCCGAGCTCGCCGAACTTAGTGACGAGCATCCGTTGAACGAGGATCTAGCCGCGCACAGAATGAAGGCGCTGTTCCGGGCAGGCCGCCAATCCGATGCGCTGCGGGTATACCGGCAGACCCGTACCAGGCTGGCCGCCGAGGGCATAAAGCCGAACCCCGAGCTTGCCGAGCTGCACCAGCGCATTTTGCGCCATGATCCCGAGCTGGCGATTACACCCGCATACCGGAGCCCGAGCCGCCAGCCACAGCCGGACACTCTTCCGCCCGACATCACGGACTTTATTGGCCGCGTCGACGAAATGCGCGCGCTGACCGAGCCAGCCGACCAGCCCGCGCTATGGGTGATTGAAGGCATGGGAGGTGTCGGCAAGACCGCACTGGCCGTACACGCAGCTCATCAAATGTCGCACCATTACCCCGACGCGCGGCTCTTCCTGAATTTCCGGGCACACGATCCGCACCGCCAGCCCCTAGATCCGGCCGATGCGCTGCGTGAGCTGCTGGTAATGCTCGAGGTACCGGCCGTCAGAATCCCTAGGTCATTGCGTGCGCGAGGCGATCTGTGGCGCGGGGAACTGGCAGGCCGCCGGGTTGTGCTCGTCTTCGACGACGTTGCCAGCCCGGACCAGATCAAGCCGCTGCTGCCGACGACGGGCGGCAGTTCGATCATCGTCACGTCACGTCAGCGCCATGCGGGCTGGGGCACCGGGCGTCCGCTCCTGCTGCACGTCTTTTCCGAGAGCGATGCCGCGTCACTGTTCACGCGAATATCTGGTCAGGCCACCAACGGTGGACCCGACCAAGCGGCCACCGTGTGCCGACTGTGCGGATGCCTGCCGCTGGCGATCCGGCTGGCCGCGAGCCGGGTCCGCTCCGGCGCTGTCGACAGCATGTCCGATCTGATAGACGAACTTGGCGAGCCGACGGACGACCACAGTCCGCACAATGAGGTAAGCCAGCGCGTTGAAGCGTCGTTCGAACTCTCATACCGGCGACTCGCCGCGGATCAGCAAAGCTTCTTCCGGTGTCTGGGGACCAGCCCATGCCTGGACATCACGGCGTCCTCCGCGGCGGCGCTGACCGGCACGACTCTGGGTGAATCGCGGATCGCCCTCTCCGTGTTGACCGATCATCACCTCCTAGCGGAATCCACGCCGGGCAGGTTCGGCTTTCATGACCTCATCCGGGCCTTCGCCGTCGCTCGCTGCTCGGACGAAGACCCGCCGAGATTGCTCCGGCAAGCCGTCAGTCAGCTAGCCGACTTTTACCTGCACGCCGTCTCCCGTGCCGACCAGGTGCGCCGCAAGCATCATCTGGGCAGCGAAGCGAATGAGGACGAGAGGCTGAGGCAGCTTAAGCCGTTTGCTGACGTTCCGGCCGAGGCGAAGGCGTGGCTGGAATCCGAATGGCCCAACGCGCTGAGAGTCGCCGAGCAGTGTGCCAGGCATGAGTTCAAGGACCGCTGCGCTCAGCTTGTCCACGCGCTCGCGCAGTACCTGGAAACAAATGGCCATTGGGACGACGCGTTGAATGCCCACCTGATGGCCCTTCAAGCTTGCCGGGACCTGGCCGATCATGCAGGCATCGCCAGATCCAGCTTTGACCTGAGCGTAATCTACGTGCGGATCGGGCGTAACGAGGAAGCATTGCGGCACGCCACCGAGGCAGCGGACATCTTCGCGATGCTCGGCGACAGCCGCGGCAAGGCCGCGGCGCTAGATCGCATCGGCATCATCCATCGGAATACTGCCCGATTCCGCGATTCGCTTGCCTACCATCAAGAGGCACTGGACCTCTACCGGGCGGCTGGGGACTCATGCGGCCTAGCCCGCGGGCTCGTCAACGCGGGAGCCGCCCTCTGGTACCTCGGGCGCCTCCGGGAGGAGATGAATTATCTCAGTCAGGCACTGGAGATCTACCGCGCGGAGGGTGACCTGCATGGGCAAGCGGCCGCCCTCAACAATATGGGCACCGTGCAGCAGCACCGTGGGTACCACCGAGATGCCATGCGCAGCTATCAGGCATCGCACGATCTCTGCGTTGAGACAGGCGAGCGGCAGAATCTCGCACTCGCGGATCACAATATGGCGCGGGTACAGCAGTACAAAGGTAATTACCGAACGGCCGTTACCAGCTACCGAGCGGTTCTCGCTACATATCGCCTGCTAGGCGATCCACGACACCAAGCGTACGCACTGGCTGACATTGGCTCGGTGTACCGGAGTACCGAGCGTTTCGATGAGGCGCTGGCACATTATGAGAAGGCCTCGGCTATGGCCGAGAAGGCCGGTGACCGGTACGCATACGCCGAAGCTCTCTGCGGAATCGCCGAAGCGCACTTCGGATCCGGCCGCACTAACGCCGCCATGGCAGCCTACGAGCAGACGGCGAAACTCGCCGGAGAAATCGAGTCACTTTACCTCAAAGCGAAAGCACTCAACGGCATCGCTGAGATCGCACTCCACACGCGGGGGCAGGAGGCGGCGCGGATCTACTGGCGAGAAGCACTTGATATCTTCGCTCAGATCGGTGTGCCAGAAGCAGCGGCCGTCGAAATTCGGCTGCATTCTCTCGATGTGCCAGCGTCCTGAGAAGACGACCGGGACGTCGCGCAACGAGCTGAGCGGTGTCGTGCACGGATCCGCGGTACAGGCCGGGAACATTCACGGTGGTGTGCACTTCAGTGTTACCCGTTCCTCGCCTGTCCAGATGCCGGTGCCGGCGCAGCTCCCGCCGGCGACCGCGTACTTCAGCGGCAGGTCCGGCGAGCTTCGCGACCTGCAGCAAGCCGCCGATGAGTGCGATCCCGTGCGCCGGCTGGCCGTGGTGGTGATCAGCGGAACCGGCGGAGCCGGGAAGACCTCGCTGGCCACATACTGGCTGCACAGCATTAGCGCGGCGTTCGACGGCGGCGCCTTGTACGCCGACCTGCGTGGGCACGCACCAGAGGCCGCGGCCCCGCCAGGTGAGGTGCTAACCGGTTTCCTGTCCGCACTGGGCGTCCCGCCCGACCGGATCCCTGTTGAGCTCAGCGAACAGGCCAAGCTGTACCGGTCGCTGACGAGCGGACGACGGATGCTGGTGCTGCTCGACAACGCGGCCACCGCGGCGCAGGTCCGTGCGCTCTTGCCCGGACCCGGCCCTCGGCAAGTGCCAGAGCAGCCGGAGCTGCCGACCCTGGTCGTTGTGACGACCAGGTGGCGGATCGCCGGCCTCGCCTTGGATGGCGCTCGGTTCATCGAACTCGGGCCGCTGGACGACCAGGCGGGCACGGAACTTCTCGGCCACATGGTCGGTGCCGCCCGAGCGGCCGCTGAGACCGACGCCGTCCGTTCTGTGGTCCGTTTGTGCGGCGGATTGCCGCTAGCCGTTTGCGCAGCCGGGGCACGGCTCGCGGCACACCTTCGGTGGCCGGTCGGTCGCGTCGCGGCGGAACTAGCCAGTGAAAAGGACCGCCTGGCCGCACTGACCATCGGCGACGACTTGTCGGTACGTGCCGCGTTCGACGTCTCTTATCAGGCGCTGCCGATCCCTGCGGCCAGGCTGTACCGGATGTTGTCATTGGTGCCCGGCCATGACTTCGGTAGTGAGATCGCGGCTGCCACGGCCGAGCTTCCCGCTGGGCAGGCGGCCGCGTTGCTGGATGAACTGGCCACGGCCAGTCTGCTGGAAGAAGCCGCTGAGCAACGATTCCGGTTTCACGACCTCGTGCGGCTGCACGCCCGCGAACGCGCCGACGCAGAGCCGGAGCAGCTCCGCAGGGCCGCGACCGCACGGGCGATCGGCTGGTATCTCGCCAAAGCGGTGGCCGCCGATATCGTCATCATCCCTGGCCGGCGGCGCCTGAACCCGATGTATGAGCGGGCACGCGCCGCCGCGCCCGGTTTCGCTGGACCGCCCGATGCGCTGCGGTGGGCGGAGTCCGAGTTGCCCGGTCTGGTCGCCGCGGTACATGCCGCTCACGACCAACACCTGGACGAGCAGACCTGGCAGCTCTGCGAGGCGCTGTGGGGTCTGTTCACGTACCGCAAGTACTTCCGCTACTGGATCCAGACGCACCTGGCCGGTATCGATTCCGCTCGCACATGCGGCAACCGGCGAGCGGAAGCCAGGGTCCGGACACAGCTCGGCCTCGCCTACCTCAACCTTGGCCGGCATGACGAGGCCCGGCAGGAATTCCTCGGTTCGCTCGCCCTCGATCGCCAAGAGGGTCACGCACTAGGGGAGGCAAGCGCGCTGGAGAACCTAGGCCTGACCGAGCTGAGCCTCGGCCGGTCCGAGGCGGCCTTGGGTTCGTTCCTGCAGGCACGTGATATTTACTCCCAGAACGGCTATCCCCGCGGGATTATGGCTATGACCAGGCACATTGGCGAGGCGCACCGCGATGCCGGACGACATGACCAGGCGGTACGGAATCTGCTTGAGGCCAGGCGAATGGCCGCCGCGCTGCCCGACGCGTATAACGAAGCTCGTTGCCTGACCAGCCTCGGCCAGGCCCACTTGCAGGCCGGAGAGCATGGATCCGCGGTCGACGCCCTCAGCGAAGCGCTCATGCTCATGGTCCGGCTCGACGGACGCTACGAGCAGGCCCGCATCGGAGTACTGCTCGCCGACGCTTTGCTCGGCCTCGGGCAGCCCAGCGCGGCACGGGAACACCTCGCGCGTTCCCTGGCCATCTACTCCGGAATCGACGCTCCTGAAACCGGCGACATCCGACATCGGCTTGCGGAACTCGGTCCTTCGTAATAGAGGCCGAACGGGACCTGTGCCAATGTCGCCATGGCATGCGGCACGACCGGCTCCAGGATTGCCGGCCGCAGAGCAGCCAGCGGCCACCCCGCAGCTAGCCAGGCGTGGACAAACATCCCGGACATTGCGGCACCCGAGCCTGGGATTGTCACGGTTTCGTTCACGAGAAGGCGGAAAACAAGGGGCATACGGCATTCTCGTGTGGCGAGCAGGTAACGCCCGTCCGCCGCGGGGAAGCCGGCCACGGCGCATCCCGGATAGCGGTCCAAGGTGGCGGCAAGCCAGCTCATCGGCTCGCCCTGGCTGGAATAGACCACGTCCGCGACCTCTAGCGACGTCAAGGCGGTCGCCGCCTCGGCTACGGCCATGTCCCCCGAGATAGCCTGCCGGACGGTGCGGTTCCGGCGCTCCGCGCCCCTTAAAGGGTCAGATGAGTGCCACCGTACGAGCTCCGTGGCCGGCTTGCCCGCCACCAGCCAAGCCTTACGGGGGATAACCACTGCTGTCCGAACGTCTCGGCCACCGCGAATGGGCGGGGCACCGGCACCGGCCAGATGCGCGCACCCTCCACAGGTTCGGGCAACTTCATCAGGCGGTACATGATCGACCGGATTATGTTCGCAGACTGGCCAGGAACATCGGTGACCAAATCCCGGATCTTGGCATGCTGCTGCGGCGACCAGGCGGACACGGCGTGCTCGACCTGAGTCGTATACGGCGCGTCGTGCCGCAGCCGCGGGGCGATCTCACCCAGGATCGCGATCGGGGAGCCAGGGACCACCTCACCATCAGCGCTGTACGCGAGCAGTACCGGTATCCCTGCGGCGGCCGCGTAGCATGTCACCGATCCGTGGTCGCCGATCACCGCGTCCGCCGCGGCGACCACCGCCCGCCAGCCCTCATCCGGAGGGATGAGGATAAGTCCCCGGCGGACGCAGTCGGCATACCATGCCTGGATCTGACGTGGCCCGTGCCAGTGCCATACACCAGGGTGGATGATCGCGGCGAGCTGGTAGCGCTCCCGCGGAAGCTGATCAGCCAGTTCCGCCAGCAAGGCGGGCTGCGTGCACAGCAGCGAGCCAGGCCCCCAGGTCGATGACACGGCGACGAGCTTCTTTCCCGCAATTCCCAGCGCCCGCCGGTACGCCTCTCGCGCCCGCAGGCTCGCGGACAGCCGGTCGAAGCAGGGGTCACCGGCCACGACGGCGATCGGAGCGGCTTCTGGGCATGATCGCCGCAGCATCTGTTCCTGCCATCGCGTTGGCAGCACGATCGCCGCCGCGATGGTCCGTCCGTGAGAGATCAGCCTGGCCGGCTCCGGTCCCGCCACCGCACGGCGCGTCTCGACGCCGTCGCCGTCCCACTGCGCAGGGTACTTGGTGTACCCAATTCCGTGCCGCAGGGTCAGTACGGGCGCGTGCACCCACTCGAGTAGGCCGTCAGATGCGGCCAGCGCCAAGTCGAATCGCGTTTGCGTCGCCTGCGCCCATGGCACCACTACGCCACCGAGCCGGGCAAGGAACTCTTGCACGCCGCCTGCAATCAACGCCGACGGCGCATAGGTGAACACGACCTGGATCCGGCGATCCGCCTCAAGCAACGGGACCACATCATTCAGCCGTGTTCCCGCCGTCACTGTATGAACAACAACCAGCACCGTCCGCTGGTAGTGCAACGTCTGGCCTCGCTGGGCATCCAGGCCGAACGGCCCGTGCGCCCACTCTGCGTATCCCATGAAAACCCCGACATACTCGCGCTGGATGACATCGTGGAGACCATGAGATGAGCATGCGCGCGGGGTTTGAACGCTCGCGTTGCAGCGAGTCGGACGAAAACATCGCAGCGCAGGTCAGGCGCGCGCGCTCGCCGACTGTCAGCGTGTTCCGGGGTCCCGCACGTCCCCGAAACGCATGCCGCCCTCGACACGCACATCCCTGGCCTGGAGCAGATGCCCACCGACCGTTCCGGTCGCCGAGTTGACCACCCCGCCGCTGACGGCCGACAGCTCAGCCGACGCCAGCGGCCAGAGTTCGCGGATCCGCCCCGCGAAAACGGCGTCTTCCGCGGCAAGCCGCTGCAACGCCACCGCCAGTTCCGCGACGGCCGGCTGATCCGCCGGATTTCGCCGGGCGGCCTCCAGCGCCGCCGCTGCTTCATTGTCGTGGCTGAAGCGCTCACGAATAGACCGGAGCAGCGCGGCGCAAGCGTCCTTACCACCCTGTACCGCTAGCTCAGCCGCCTTGCCGACAACGGCGGCAGCCACCGACGAGAAAAGCGGATCCGGCATCACGATCGTGTCCTCTGACTACAGCATCTCGTGAGGTCGCTCCCGCGGCAACATGTGGGCGCTAAGAGGGCGGCGGGTGCGGGTCAGGTGGTGGAGGCGGAGTGGACCAGGTCGGCTAGGCGGGCGAGGTTGTCGGGGTTGGTCTCGGGGAGGACGCCGTGGCCGAGGTTGAACACGTGGCCTTCGGCGGTGCGGCCGCGGCGGACCACGTCGAGGGCTCGCTCCTCGATGACATCCCAGGGCGCGAGCAGGATCGCGGGGTCCAGGTTGCCTTGCAGGGCCTTGCCGGGTTCGACCCGGCGGACCGCCTCGTCCAGCGGGATCCGCCAGTCCACGCCCACCACGTCGGCGCCGGCCTCGCCGAGCAGGCCGAGCAGTTCCCCGGTGCCGACACCGAAGTGGATCCGCGGCACGGCCGCCGGTTCCATCGCGCCGAAGATCCGGCTGGTGTGCGGCAGGATCGCGTGCCGGTAATCGTCGGGTCCGACCGCACCCACCCAGGAGTCGAACAGCTGGATCGCCGCGGCCCCGGCCGCGACCTGGACCTGGAGGAAGGCGATCGTCAGGTCGGCGAGCCTGCCCAGCAGCGCGTGCCACAGCTCCGGGTCGCCGTACATCAGCGCCTTCGTCCGGTCGTGGCTCTTCGACGGGCCGCCCTCGACCAGGTAGGAGGCCAGCGTGAACGGGCCGCCGGCGAAGCCGATCAGCGGGCGCTCGTCCAGCTCAGCGACCAGCATCCGGACCGCTTCGCTGACGTACGGCACGTCGTCCGGCTCGAGCCCGCGCAGCACGGCCAGGTCGGCGGCGGACCTGATCGGGCTCGCCACCACCGGGCCGACCCCGGGCTTGATGTCGACGTCGACCCCGATCGCTCGCAGCGGCACCACGATGTCGCTGAACAGGACCGCCGCGTCCACGTCGTACCGGCGCAGCGGCTGGAGGGTGATCTCGGTGATCAGCTCGGGCCGGGTGCAGGACTCCAGCATCGGCGTGCCCTCGCGGATCCTGCGGTACTCCGGGAGCGAGCGGCCGGCCTGCCGCATGAACCAGACGGGCGTGTACGGCACCGGTTCGCGCCGGCAGGCGCGCAGGAAAGGGGACGTCTCCTTCTGGTCAGCGGTCACGTCCGTGATCGTCTCACACCGGGCTCGGGCGGCCGGCGGCAGACACGCCGCCGGAGATCCCACGAATCCGCGCAACGGCGTGCCACTATCGGCATCAGTGTCCCTCGTTGTGAGGAGGTCGCCCGGATGACCCAGTACTGCGCGGAATACCGCTACTGCCGCGATTGCGGAGGTGAGCGGCCGTTCGAGCAGTTTCACGCTGGGGACTGCCCGGACGTGCCAGACGGCGACTGTCCGGAGTGGGGCTGCGCGGGCTGCGGCGCGGCGCTGATCATAGGCCTGGTGGTGCCGGGGTATATCACCGGTAACAGCGTGTCCAAGGCGGCCTGAACGGGGCGATAACGCGTGATTTGGGGATGAGCGACACGTACGCTCAGGTCATGAAGATGGCCACTAGCTCGGCGGGTCAGGTCTTTGATGCCGCCGTCGCTGATTTCCGCGCGGGCGTCGACGAGGTTCTCGCGGCCGACGGCGGGGCTGGCCACTTCGTGTTCGAGGACGTCCCGGCACCGAAGCGGCTGGCGCCGTTCGCGACCTCGGTGGCGGCCAGCGTGCACCGCGAGCCCACGAGCGCGCAGGGTGAGCACGACACCGACGAGGCGGCGTCCGGTCGGCTGGTGCTGCTGCACGACCCGGCTGGCCAGGAGAGCTGGTCCGGTGTGTTCCGGCTGGTCGCGTACGTGCGCGCGGACATCGAGCCGGAGGTCGCTGCCGACCCGCTGCTCGGCGAGGTCGGCTGGAGCTGGCTCACCGAGGCGCTCGAGGCGCCCGGCTACGCCGCGGCGAGCGGCACGGTGACCCGGGTGATCACCGAAGGCTACGGCGCGAAGGCGGGTGAGCAGCCGGTCACCGGCTTCGAGCTGCGCGCCTCCTGGTCGCCGCAGGACGAGCCCGACCTGGCCGGACACGTGGTGGCGTGGTGTGCCTGCCTGGCCGCCGCCGCTGGCCTGGAGCCCCCGGGAACGCGCGCGCTGGCTCCGAGGCGCCGGTGACCGCGGAAGGAAGTCCGGGGCCGGTTCCGCTGCTTGAGCCCCGCGACGGACTACCACCCGTCATCGAGAGCGACACCGCGCTTGCCGACATGGTGTCCGCGCTTGGCAGCGGCACCGGACCGGTGGCCGTGGACGCGGAGCGGGCCTCCGGCTACCGGTACGGCCAGCGCGCCTACCTGGTGCAGCTGCGCCGGGCTGGCGCGGGTACCGCGCTGATCGACCCCGTCGCCTGCCCCGACCTGTCCGGGGTGGACGCGGCACTGGCCAGCGCCGAGGCCGTGCTGCACGCCGCGTCCCAGGACCTGCCCTGCCTGGCCGAGGTCGGCTACCGGCCGCGGCGGCTGTTCGACACCGAACTCGCCGGGCGGCTGCTCGGCTACCCGCGGGTCGCGCTCGGCACGCTGGTCGAGGAGGTGCTCGGTTACCACCTGGAGAAGGGACATTCGGCCGCCGACTGGTCGGCCCGGCCGCTGCGCGCCGAGCTGCTGCGGTACGCGGCGCTCGATGTCGAGGTACTGGTCGAGCTGCGCGACGCACTCGACGCCCAGCTCGCTGAGCAGGGCAAGACCGAGTGGGCGCGGCAGGAGTTCGAGGCGGTGCTCAACGCCGAGCCGCCACCGCCGCGCGCGGAGCCGTGGCGCCGCACCTCAGGCATCCACCGGGTACAGTCCAGGCGCGGCCTGGCGGTGGTCCGCGAGCTGTGGACCGCGCGGGATCAGGTGGCGCAGGAGGCGGACCTGTCGCCGCGCCGGGTGCTGCCGGACGCGGCGATCATCGACGCGGCCCGCTCCCCGGCCGGCGCGCTGACCGGGCATACTCAGCTGATGCGGATCGCCGGATTCGCCGGGCGTTACGCGCGGCGGCACGAGAAGGAATGGCTGGCCGCGATCCGGCTCGCCCGCACCCAGGACGACAAGGAACTGCCGGAGCCGGTCGGCGGCATTGCGGCCGCCGGACCGCCGCCCCCGCACCGCTGGTCCGAGCGCGATCCCGCCGCCGCGGCGCGGCTCGCCGCCGCCCGGCAGGCTGTCGCCACGCTCGCCGAAGCCAACGGCCTGCCCGCGGAGAACCTGCTCTCCCCCGACGCGGTGCGCCGGATCAGCTGGGAGCCGCCGCGGCAGACGGACACTGACGGCATGGCCGAGGCGCTCGCCGGGTATGGCGCGCGGCCCTGGCAGATCGAGCTGGCCGCGGCGCCGCTGGCCGCCGCGCTGGGATCACTGCCCCAGCCATCGGCCCAGCCCCCGGCCGAACCTCCCGCCGACGAAACCGACTAGGCATGCCGCATATTCTCGCGTCCGGGCAGCCGCTGCCCGGCTTCCTGCAGTCCCTGGAGGGTCCGCTCGACCACTACGGGTACTGGGCGATCGCGCTCCTGCTGTTGCTGGAGAACATCGGCGTCCCGGTGGTACCGGGCGAATTCTCGCTGATCGCGGGCGCGATCTTCGCCGGCACCGGCCGTGCCGGGCTGAACGTCGTGGTCGTCGGGATCGTCGCCGTCGTCGCCTCGTTCGTCGGCGCGGAGATTGGCTACCTGATCGGCAGGTTCGCGGGCCGCGAGATCGTGCTCAGATACGGCAAGTACGTGCTGATCAAACCCCACCACCTCGATCGCGCTGAGGCGATCGTGTCCCGGTTCGGCGGCTTCGTGGTGATCGTCGCCAGGTACATCGTGGGGCTGCGCGAGGCCAACGGCATCATCGCCGGCATCACGCAGATGCGCTGGCACACGTTCACGCTGTTCAACGCCATCGGCGCGTGCGTCTGGGTGGCCACCTGGGTGGCCATCGGCGACCTGGCCGGGGACAACATCGACTCGATCTACAAGAACGTGAACCGGTATTCGCTGTACGTGCTCATCGCCCTCGGCGTCCTGCTCGCCGGCTTCATCGCCTACCGCCTGCTCCGCCGCCGGCGTCGCGTGGCCGCAGGGCCGGAACACCAGGACGCTAGCGGCCAGTAAGGCAGCCTTGCCGGAGAAGTGGCGGAAGATTACGGGGCGAAACGGACAAAATTCAGCCACTTGGACGGCAAATAGGCCGGTCGACCGCCGTCGACCAGTCGGATGAGCGGCGCGCGGGTGGCGCGGCCGGCGGGTGGCGTGCGGCCGGCGGGTGGCGTGCGGCCGGCGGATGGCGCACGGCCGGCGGATGGCGCACGGCCGGCGGATGGCGCGCGGCCGGAGGATGGCGCACGGCCGGCGGATGGCGCGGTCGGCGGGTGGCGTGCGGTCGGCGGGTGGCGGGTGGCGCGCGGCGACCGCTAGCGCTGGACGTGCAGGGTGGTGGCCTTCCCGGCCTTCAGCTGGATGATGGGGATGGCGGGGGCCTCGAGGGTTCCGCCGGGACTGATCTGGAGC
>Ga0070741_10013060_pt1 | contig 14797 bp, 12 predicted proteins | sample Coa_R1_4_FD_66440 | JGI IMG/M metagenome (GOLD analysis project Ga0070741, IMG submission 66440) | Surface soil microbial communities from Centralia Pennsylvania, which are recovering from an underground coalmine fire - Coalmine... | ecosystem: Environmental > Terrestrial > Soil > Unclassified ...
GAGGCATAGGTCTATGTTCGGTCAGCTTCACATCTCTGTTCGCTTATTTACTGCCCACCTCTACACACAATTCGGGATGGTGTCCCGGAAATGCTCTTCTGCTATAGCAGCTTTGCAGCAAGGCTGTCAATCCTGATCTGCTTTTCTGGTTGGCTGTGGACTCATGGCTACACGTTCCATAATGCGCATAGTCATATAAGTGCCTCTTCGAGGAGGGTGAGCGATTGGGTGTGGTCTGGCAGCCACAAGGGGCGTCACTCTCTGTCGTCTATGACAGTGAAGACACCCCTTGTGTACATCAGCTTTGATGCCTATTTTCCCGGCATTGGGACCAGACCAAGTTGCTGCATGGTACCCAGCGCGTCATTCTCACCCCAGTGTTCCACAATCTTGCCGTTTGCGATGCGGAAGACGGACATGCCTGTAACCGCAACCTTCTTGCCTGTGGCGGGCGCACCCATGAAGGAACCCGTGTTCGTGCCTTTGAAGGAAAAGCGTTCTACCACTTTATCTCCTTCGCTAATCACATCTTCAGTGGTGACTCGGCCATCGGGGAAAGCGGCCAGGAACATCTGGTGAATCTTCTTCCCACCCTCGAGGCCGGGAGGGAACCCCGGAATGCCGCCATGGCTCTTGATGTCTGTGGCTACAATCTCATTTAAGAGCGCCAGGTTGTTCGTGTTGTGGGCCTCGCGGTAGCGGCGAACGAGGGCCTTGTTGTCTTGTGTCATCATAATACGTGTCTCCTTTTGTATGGTAAGCCAGAGATTTCTCGCGCATCTCTGAAATTTCAGATCAACGCTGTTTTCTCCTGGCTCCTGGTCTAGCCGACACAGGGGACGTTCAGTGGCATTGCCGGGGTCGCAAGAAGCAGGGAAATACCGAAGCTGTTCCTGTGGGAAGACAGAGCAGATAGTTGCTCTTCCTCACACTTACAGTATACCATAAGTATTTAGTATTTGTCAACAGGTAAAAAAATAATATATCTAACCTTTGAAACTTGCTCTCTCATTTTTGATAAATATTGCATTTTTGTAAAAAATAGTGTATACTTAAAGTGTCTCATAAATATTCTTATGAGATCTCCCTCTCAAGCCATGTTCCTCGTATGAAACGGCTCTCAGAGCACAACACTACATGATGCGAGCAATGCGACACGCCTGCCTTCGCGTTCCCACCTTCCATGCTGGGGCGTCATTTCTAGAATGGGCTTGTTCTCGCTCTCGCTTGTGTACATGCTATTTCCTGCCATTGAGAGGTGAAAGGCATCGATTGAATTTTTTTAGCTGAACTGTACACGTCACAACAAAAGAGGAAGTGAACATCATGGCAAGTCAGAAGGATCTTGATCTTCTTTCAACAGGGAAAACTCTCTGGAATACATGGCGACGAGTCTATGCTGATGTGCAGGCTTTAGAGCCAGACCTGCACGAGGCGAACTTGCACGGCGCTGATCTCCGGGGATTTGATCTGTTCCACGCTGATCTTACAGGAGCCAATCTGCAAGGGGCCGACCTGCAAGGGGCCGACCTGCGCGAGGCGGACCTGCGCAATGCCGATCTGAGGAATGCCAACCTGAGCGATGCCAATCTCCTGAAGGCCCATCTACGCTGGGCGGACTTGCGCGGTGCCAATCTTTGCCGCGCGAACCTGAAGGAGGCGGATCTCAGCAAGGTAGATCTACGTGGAACGGACCTGGATGGTGCCATCCTCAGCAGAGCGAACTTCGATGGGGCTAATTTATCAGGGATAGACACTGGTGGAGCAGACCTCGCTAGAGCCAGAGTGCGGGAAGCTGCGCGTACTGCGCTGAAATAAAAGTGTGAAGAGAAGGTGAGTTATCATGAACATTGAATGTGTACGCGACTGAACACGGGCCGCGCCTGTTCTCCAGTGGTTACTACTTCAATGCGCGATGGCGGCAGTTACGGTTTGTGCGCTGGCATGAAAGTGTGAGTGGAGTGAGACCAGCATCTACAGCGCGGCAAACTGCAGGATCAATGCCATGTACCGGTGTGGATCATGTCCATAGGAGCCACAATGGATGGCACAGGGCGTATAGTACTCTTGAATCGATCGCCCGGCCGCGTGTGCCGCTGCTACCAGGCGGCGGGCATGGTGGAGCCCTACCATCGGATCATCCTCGGCATGAATCAGGAGAATCGGTGGCGGCATGGTACCAGTCGCGTGCAATGTCTCTTTGACGCCATGCTCACCGATCGCCCGGTCGGGGCGCGCCACCAGCCGATGGTGATGGCGCGCGTGAAACAGGAGCTGTCCCCCCAGGAATGTCAGGCGCGTCAGCCAGGGAATCAGGGCGCGGGTTGCCCGCGCTGGGCCGTGCCATCCTGCCGTCTCCTGATCGAGAATCTGGGTGATGATCACGCGGACCATCTCGTCCAGACGCGCATAGGAGCTATCGGCGATGATACCCGCGACGGCTGGACACGTCGGCAGTAACAGCGCGACGGCTGCGCCCATCGAAAATCCGTGAATAAAGACCTGTCCGCGCCTGGTTTCCGGTTGGCTGGCCGCGACATGCACTGCGGCCAGCAGGTCGTTGACCTCCGCATTGCCGCACGTAGTAGGGATCAACGAACTCTGCCCATGGCCCCGGTAATCGAACAACAAGATGTTCGCGCCGTGCGCGTATTCGAGCGCGGCGACCGAGCGGAAATACACGCTGGGTAAGTGAAAGCCATGGCTGATAATGATCGTCGGCGCGCTGCACGTCTGCGCCCAAAACTCTCCGCGTAAGAGAACGCCATCCGCCGATTGGAACGTCAGTGCGCGCTGTAGTGCGGTGGGGGGTTCAACCACCAATTCGGGAAAGGTCCAGCCACCCCACTGCGGCGTTCCCTGCTCGACGGTGACGCCGGGACGTGTAAACTCCTCAATGAAGCGACGACCAAGTACCAACATGATGCCTCCCGTGGTTAAACTAACCACAGCCATAGATGCGGCGAAACTCGCGAACCAGAGTGCCATGTGCGATCTCCTCTGAACCAGACGATTCGTCCAAACTTCTGCCTGTTTAGAGCGAGAAACCAGCGCTTTTGTTGCACGGCCTCCCAGTGTTGAGCCGGACATACTTTTGTTTACCTCGTTGCGACGCCCTGGGGCGGTATGGCGGTGGCGGCTTTTGCCTCTCGTCTAGACATACCCGGTGCATCCAGTTTGGCAGCGCTCGCATTGCCCGATTTGACAGAAGAGTTTGTAAGCGCATTGATTGAAACACATTTAAACGAAAACGAAGTACTTGTAGAGGCTTCATTTTACTATTCCTATCAATATAATTTAAAGTATACTTGACAGATACGTATTTAGTATGGTATGCTATGGATAAGAGAAAGAACGGCCAGACCTTTCTTTCCCCACAGGATCAGCTTCGGTACTTCCCTGCTTCTGTCGTAATATGTAAGGCCACTCAAAATCCCCTCTGTCGATTTGACGGGGAGCAAGAGATGCGACGACGGTGATCTGAGCTATCAGCAACCGCACACACACCCCTTACTTACAGCTAAAAGGAGGCCGTATGTGGTTCATGAAGCAACTCATTCGCTTGTTTGGAGTGGTCTTTCAGGTGGATGAAGAGCGCCCGTAAATGCGGGCATGCCGACCCTCTGAGCGTCTGTCCATCTTCGATGTTAGGCTGCATCTCACATAGAGAACCGTCCGAGAATGGATACTGCAACGTCTGAAGGCGACATTCGCCACGAATTGGCAGAGGTACACAGAGGACACATCCAACACGAAACGTAATTTCTGATCGATGTGGATGAGGACTTGAGTCGTGTAAGCAGATGATGAGTTGAGGATCAGGTATTCACCTGGTCCTTAATCTCAATACTGAGGTCATTCAAAACCGGGTGAGGTGGCTAGCCAGCACCCGAAATGGACTAACTTCGGCGCTTCCCTGTTTCTGTGTTCTCCCAGCAAGGACACCCAACATCCCCCCTGTCGATTTGACGAGGAGCCAGGATACCACAACGGTCATCTGACATTCCAGAGGCTACACGAAACACCCTGACTTATAACGCCCATGCGCATGAATACATCCTGTGTCAACGCCAACCCCCATTTGGTTCATGTAACTTTTTGACATTGTTGGGAAACTCTTTTAAGCTGCATGATAGAGCCTCTGGAAAGCAGAAATGTTGGTAGGAGCAGGCTCATCTCCATTGAGCCATGCCACCGCACGTACTACATTGATCGCTGTGGCAATCCCGAGATGCTGCAAGTGCGTTTTGGTCAAGCCGACATACCGGGAGCGACGGATGCCAAAGGCGCGCACTCCTTGAGAAATCGTGGTTTCGATGCCTTCTCGAAGGGCATATTGACTGGCAAAGGCTGGCGTCTTTTGCCGACGACGGGCTGCTTGCAGCGCTTCATGTTGGGCCTGTGGTCGAATCGTGATGGTGCGCCGTTTGTACTTCTTTGCTGACGAGAAAGAGTGGTGGCGTAGAGAAAGTGATTTCCACATGTTGGTCATCAAGATTGTAAGTGAGGATATTATACCATGCAAGCGCAAAGGAGATGTTTTCCTTCACATACAAAGACCGGGATGCCAGCGCTCGGCCAGGCGACGGCGACTAAGGGGACTTCCGCAAACCAGGCGGGAGGCGAGGGGACGTTTTGGGGCAGGTTTGGATAGCAATGGAAGAAGTGGCAATAATGGACATGAACACCTCCTACAGCAAATGTCCGTGTCGTATGCCAGACGCCAGGCACTTTCAGCACCCGCTTACCCGATCTTCCTTGTCTGGCTGCTTGCTAGTGGAACTTATTGCGTATCTCGTGGGCCGAACGCCTCTTCACTGCTCCTCTGAGTTCGCGCAGATGCGCCTTTCCCCCATCGATTTCTCTGATGCCTGAACAGACAACTAATCCGTCTTCCTGTCCTACTCAGGACGTAACGGTCCTCGTTTTACGGCTGCACGCATCGTCTGCCGATCTGACGGCGGTATCCACTCTACCCACCAGGTCGCTCCCGCCTCGGCGCCTCTTCGCCGATGGCGCGGCAGCACGCGAGACAAGTGGTACGGTCTCTTCATCCTCTTCACCGAGCTGGACGACGAGCGGCTGATGCGCCTGCGGCTGGAACGGCTGTTGTGCTGGCGCGAGTCCCCCGAACGCTGGCCGGTCTACCAGCATATGCTGCCGGTACTGATTATGGCTCGCTCACGGCGCCAGCACGACCACTGGCAGCACGCGGTCGAGACCTCTACGCTGAAATTGCGCCTGGACCCGCCCGCAGGCGCGCTGGCCTGTCTTCCTCCACAGGAAGGCGGCGTGAATCCCTGGCGGCTTCCCTGGCGTACTCTCTCTACTGATATGAGCTGTCACCTGCAACACCTGCTCACGCCACTGCCACCGACGGCCTTTCCGCCCTCGTTGCATGTAGCGGAAGGCAGAGATGAAGAACTAAACGCATGGTCGGATACGAACACTTTCCCGCCAGCGGTGTCTACCGGAACCTCTTTTCGTCTCAAGCGTCTTGTGGCGGGAGACCTGGCGACACGCGCCGCGCGCATCACTGGCGACAGGCTGGAAGAACCGGAGGCGGTCGCCCTGCTGGGACTGCGCCTGATTCCCCGTCAATGGGAGATCTTGCGCCTGCTGCTGGCGCGCCCGCTGCTCTCTGACGAAGAACCGGCGGCGTTTCTGAACCTCCAGCGCAGCGCGGCGCGCGGCGCGCTGTATAATCTGCATCAGCTGGGCTGCCTGGAGTCGGAGGCGACTGAGGCCGGCAAACGCTGGCACCTGTGTGAACGTGGCTTGCGCCTGATGGCTGCGGCAAACCATTTGCATATTCGCAACCTTGCTGTGGAGTCCGAAGAGAGAGCAGACGGGGAAACGCCAGGGATGATGCAGCGGGGAGAAGCCTGGCTTGTGCGCACTATTCAGCATACCGCCGGAATGCTTTGCTATCGCGCGCGCTCAGGTTTAAGGTGATACCATTGTCGCTTGCTATGCTCGTAACTACTGTCTCAGGTGTTTTCTACTAAAATGTGGAATAACACAGGAGTAGGGTTTGTCAAGCATAGAATCGCCAACTTTTTCCCATGAGGCCGAATAAAATTTTCACTGAGAGCCAGGCAGTGTTTCCTCCCCTTGTCTCAAGCAAGGGGAGGAAACACTGCACTTGTGGATAAATTATGGCTGAATGTGGGGAACCTGCTCTGCCGTAGTATACCGCATTTTCCTAAAGATGTGGAGCTTGACAATGGGTGGGCATGTAGAGGCACAGTCCAGGTTGCATCTTGTACGGGGCCTTCGTGAGTTGGAGGAGGCACATTTTATGTGCTATACTTATTACACGTACATCAAAAATCTATCCGTTGCAGGCGATGAAGCTCGCCGGAAAAACGCCCTTACAGGCTGATAGCTTCTATAGACGCGCACGCGAGCGTTTGTAGGAGCTTTTTTGATTCTAAACAAGAGGAGACAAGCTTTGATGGCAGAAGAATCTGCTTCTCAGTCCTTGAGTGAGGTGCGGTCATTCACGGAAGCGGTGCGCGCCAATGTCGCACGGGTCATCGTTGGCAAGCTCGATGTCATTGATCTCTTGCTCGTCGCGCTGCTCGCCGATGGGCATATCCTGTTGGAAGATGTGCCGGGCATAGGAAAAACTGTGATGGCTAAGGCGCTGGCGCGTTCACTGGGAGCGACGTTCCAGCGCGTGCAGGGAACGCCTGATCTGCTGCCAACTGACATTACCGGCGTGAGCTACTTCGACCAGAGGCGCGGTGAGTTTGTCTTCCGCGAGGGACCCGTCTTCGCGCAGGTGCTGCTGGTGGATGAGATCAACCGCGCCACGCCGCGCACGCAGTCGGCCCTGCTGGAGGCGATGGCCGAGCGCCAGGTGACGGTGGAGCGCGAGACCATGCCGTTACCGCGACCATACCTGGTGCTGGCGACACAAAATCCTATCGAGTTGGAGGGAACCTTCCCCTTGCCCGAGGCGCAGCTCGACCGCTTCTTGCTGCGCGTGCGTGTAGGCTACCCGTCCGAAGAGGAGGAGCAGGCCATCATGCATCGCTTCAAAAACGCCGAACCCCTCGATACATTGCAGCCAGTGGCCTCAGCCGACCAGATCGTGGCTTTGCAACAGGTAATACGCCAGGTGAACTGGCAGCCCGAGGTGGAACGTTATCTACTTGCGATTGTGCGAGCCACGCGCGCGCACTCTTCTGTGAGCCTGGGTGTTAGCCCGCGCGGCACGCTGGCTTTGTATCGTGCCTGCGAAGCCTATGCGGCCATGCAGGGGCGCGACTACGTCCAGCCCGACGATGTGAAGCGCCTGGCCCCCGGCGTGCTGGCACACCGGCTGCTGACGACCACGCGCGCCCGCTTGCGCGGAGGCGAAAGCTCGGCCATTATCCAGGAAATCCTGGATAGCACTGCCGTACCCGTTGAAACCATCATGCAGCCGCATAGGGGGTGAAGTTCATGGCGACCGACCTGCCCAACGACCCCCGCGACGAAACGCTTATCAAGCGCCGTCCCTGGTATGTGCTGGCTGGCGCGCTGCTGCTCCTCAGCGCACTCACGCGCCAGCCCATCGCGTTTCTGGCCGCCCTCTTTGCGTTCGTACTCGGCATTGTTCCCGAACTCTGGTACCGCTACGCGCTGCGTAACCTGGTCATTCGCCAGCGTGTCAGCCAGCCACGCGCTTTCTTCGGCGAGATGGTAAGCCTCTCGATCAGCGTGGAGAATCAGAAACTGTTACCATTGCCCTGGCTGGAGATCGAGGACGAAATCCCCATCCAGCTTCCCCTGCTGACAGGACGCGCCTTCCCCACCTACAAAGTCAACCGGGTCGCGCTGGTCAACACCTTCTCGCTCTAGTCCTACCAGCGTGTGACGCGGCGCTACCAGCTCGCCTGCAAAGCGCGCGGGGTTTATGTTTTCGGCCCGGCGAACCTGCGCAGCGGCGACCCTTTTGGCTGGCTGGTGCGTGAGGAGCGCCTGGCGGCTCGTGAGACCCTGCTGATCTACCCACTGGTCGCGCCCATCGAGTCCTTTGGGCTGCCGCCGCGCCACCCGTTCGGCGGATACGCTACACCGCGCCGCCTGCTGGAAGACCCATTGCGTGTGGCAGGAGTGCGCGAATATGTGCCGGGCGACGACCCGCGCCGCATCCACTGGAAAGCGACCGCTCGCGCAGGTACCCTGCGCAGCAAGGTCTACGAGCCGAGCAGCCAGTACCGGCTGCTCATCCTGCTGGACATCAACACCTACGCCGAACCCTGGATGGGCCTGGACCCCGACATCCAGGAACTGACCATCGCTGCCGCTGCCTCGCTTGCCATGTGGGCGCTTGACGAGGGGTACGCTGTGGGCCTGCTTGCCAATAGCTTGATGATGGCGCTTTCGGGTGAACCACTTGAGACCGGCGATGAGCAAACTATCCGGCCTCACTCAGGAGATATTCGTTCTGTAACGCAGACCTTCATGCACCGTGTGCGCGTGCCAATCGCCAGCGAGAGCAGCCAACGCCAGCACATCCTTTCTGCGCTGGGCAGGCTCCTGCCCTACTTTGGCTCACCAATGGATACGCTCATCGAAGCCGAACGGTTCATGCTGCCACCTGGAACAACGGTCGTCCTGGTAAGCGCTGCCGCCGCGCTACATGAAACCACCATTGAGAGCCTGGTGGACCTGCGGGCGCATGGTGCGGTGGTTCATCTCGCCCTCACAGGAGACGCGGAAAGTAAAATAGGCGCGGATACCTACGATTTGCCCCTGCATCACCTGGGCGGAAGGGAGGTGTGGCATCAGCTCGTTACTACCATCGATGATGAAAGACGCGAGAACACAGGCAGAAGCGCGACGAGCCTCTACCTGGATTGAACGCTTCGCGCTGCCGCTCACCACGAGCGTCATGGAAGCACAGCCCGTGGCACTGATGCTCGCGCTGCTCACCGTGCTGATCGCCAGGACCAGCGCATTGCCGCCCTTTGGCGCGGGCAGCATCGCGCTGCTCGCGCTGGGCTTACAGTGGTGGGCCATGCTTGTAGAGCGCATCGCCACGCGCAGGCTCAAAAATAAGCAAGCTATTGCTCTCCACGCCCTCGGCTGGCTTGTCGCCTTCGCTGTGGTAGTTGGGCCATACCTGCTTGCAGCAGTTGGAGGGAAGACGGAGAACATCTTCCCTATTCTGCCGGGCATAGCGCTCGCTACCTGGTTCTGGAGGCGTGGCATGTCGCGGGCGCAGGCAGGCGTCGAATATGGAGCGCTCGCCAGAAGCTTCAAGGTCAGCTTTGGTATCCTGCTTGGCATCCTGCTGCTGGCGATTGTCTTCTCAGGGCTGCAAAGTCTGCGCGACGCTCTGGCCTTTGCGCTGCCTCTCTTTTTCCTTAGCGGGCTGATTATGCTTTCGCTTGCCCGCCTGAGGGTTATTCGCGCGAGCCATCGCCTCCTGGAGAACTCGCAGCAGTCCGACCCGACACGCTCGTGGCTGCTGGCTTTAACGCTTTTGGGAATCAGCTTGCTCGCCATAGTGGTTGTCATCGAAGCGGTCTTCTCTTTTGCTTCCTTTGAACTGGCGCTGGCTGTGCTGACCCCACTCTGGAACGCGCTGGGGACGCTGGTTGACTGGATTCTCTATGGGATTGTCTTTCTCCTCTCCCCCATCTTTTACCTGATCTCCTGGCTGGTGAATCTGCTCAAGCAGAACGCATCTTCGCCTTCTCAGCCACAGAGTATCAAGCCCCCGAAGTCGCCCATCCAACAGGTATTGAGTTCACACACCTTGCCGCCGGAAGTCCTTAGTATTGGCCGCTGGGTGTTTCTGGCGCTGGTTCTGCTTGTGACCATCCTGCTAGTACGAGCCAGCCTGCGGCGATGGTTGGCAAGGAAGAGCGATGAAGTCATGGAAGAGGAACGCGAGGCGCTGGACGGGCGCTCGTTGCTCAGCCAGCACTGGCGCGACTGGTGGCGGCGCCGCAGAAAGCGTGTTAACAGTACACCGGTTCTTGAACCACTCGATCCAACCTCCGCTCGCGCACGCTACCGCGAGATGCTCCAGGCTCTGGCAACCTCCGATGCTACACTGGCGCGAACTCCTGCCGAGACGCCTGTTGAATACGAAACCCGACTGTATGCTCACCTCGCAAGACCGGCCATCCCGGACGATGGAGCAAGTGAGAGCTTGATTCTGGCGGAATTGACCCAGGCGTACACGCGAGAACGCTATGGAGGCAAACACATCGATCAGCGCCAGAGTACACGTCTACAAGATAAGGTACCCCAGTTGATCGCCCGGCTCACCGGCAACCTGTCTCCTCGTGGGTTAAAACGTCGCGCTCGTTCTTGAGAGGGAAGCGCCTTATCCCTGCTCATCTGCCTCGTTTCCTTCATTTTCTGGCAGGATGAGGGCCAGGTCTAATTTTCCTCTTGCGACGCTATCAATGGCGAGGGCCAGGTCGATTAATCGTTGGAGGCGCGGCCCAAGAATGGGCTTTGCCAGTGGATTGATTGTGCCATACGCGCGCAGTTTCTGCGGGCGGGCGTCTTCCAGGTTGCACCATAACAGGGCAAACTCACTCATGATGGTTCGCATCAGGTTCTGCTTGCTCATTTTCCTGTCCTGACATGATATATCCCTCTCATATGCTGGCAGTTCGATCAACGGATTTGGTACGGGCCGCTTAACAACAGGCGCAATCGTGTGAAGAGTGGCAGGAACCAGGCAATCGCAGGGCTGTGGAAAGGCAACACCTGTTGCTGCGTGCGCCCATCAGGTTGCGGCACAAAGATGCTCAGGCCCGATCCGAGCAAGGAGTAGCGCAGTTGCGCCGACGAGATGCCTGTCAAGTCGAAGCGCCGCGCCTCCACCTGCTGGCTCGAATGTCTGTTTGATCGGCGTGATGTCTCGTTTCTCGCTTCGCATACCAGCAGTGCGGAAGGCGTGAGAGCAACGAGCCGTGAAGGACTTTTGAACTCCTCCAGCGCCGGAATCAGGACTGAAACCAGTACTTCGCCTGGTTCATTGACAGCTTGCGCGAGGCACTGTTCCAGTCCCTGGGCGATGTATCGCGGTACGACCCCTCCCAGCCCGGCCAGCCTTTCAGCCTCTGCGCCGCGTGGCTGCCACACCTCGACGGTGGGCAGGCGGCGCACGCGCCGGTCTTTGGCCCCATCAGGATAAGGGAGAAACCCTCGCAGTGTGCTGGAAATGCGCGCCAGAGCCTTTTCCATTTCCGCCTGCTGTGGGAACTCCACGGCAAACAGTTCGCTGCCTGCGCAACTTGCTACCTCCATCAACAGGCGCGGATAGGGCGAGTCTTTTGACTCTAAGCGGCTGGCAAAGCCCTCCGGGGCAGGACCAGCTGGCAGGACAGCAATGTCCTGCAGACGCTCTAGCGCGGCTGAGTGAGCGATATAGCCTCCGGGCAAGAAACCGCTGCCGGGGGCCAGGAAATCGCGCAGCCAGAGTACCTGCCGATCCGTCACCACCAGCAGCCCTTCGTTGGAGCGCCACATCTGCATACCCAGTAGTCCAGCGCGGTGACGAAGCAGGGGCCGCTCAACAAATGCCAGCAGGCGCTCATCTTCGAGCAAGAGGTCGGCCAGCGCTTCCTGAAAGCGCTGTGGCACAAAGCGGATCAGGTGTTCGGCCTGAGCATGTGGCGCGTTTTCATCGTGTTGAAGCGCCGCATCATACTGCAACCGTAAACGTAGCGTTTCTGCCAATCCCGCAACCGCTCGCCAGGCGGCGGCCTGCTCTTCTTCCGCGCGTTTCGGACGGCTTTTGCCCTCTGACCCGGCGCGCTGCTCTCGTTTCAAGAGCAGGCGTGTCTCGCGGATGAGCCGCGCCGCCGCATCAGCATCACATACCTGAACAACATAGCTTCCCGATTGCAGTATTCCCTGCGTCTGCGCGCGCGCGTACCCCTTCAACGCATCAAGTTGAGCCTGCGGGAGCGCTTCGAGCGATTGGTACTTTGAATAGATGGTATCAACCTCAGCAGCACCGACAAAAAGCCAGCCATCGGTTGCATACAAGTGTTCCCGCTTCTCTGACGGCGTGAGCGCCAACGCACCGAGCAGACGCGCCTGAGCGAATGTTCCGGGGGGAAAACTTGTCGTGTTCAGCAGCATGACCGGCACGTCCAGTTGCCTTTCTAAGCGATGCGATGCGAGATCAGCAGGCAAACCTGGTTCCGCACGGGAGATAGTTGCCACATGCATGTGATCGTGTTCGCGGTTCCAGCTCAAGGTAGGACAATCACGACACGACTGGCGAACCTGCACTTCGATCGTCATGGTCGCTGGTTGCTTCTGAACTCTTTTATGGATGGTGTGGCGCTCGTTCATCTGCTTCTCGTTTCCCGCCCGCTCGTTCTCTCACCATACGCCGGGATTGCCGGCACACAATTCGGCGGCGCGTCGCCAGGAAAGCATCTCGTCCCCACGAGGTTCATCGCTGAACCGATAATCGTGCTTACGGGCGAGTTCTCGTACTTCTTCCAGCACGCGACGGAGACAGATTCGCTGGCACGCCAGCAGGTGAGGCACAATCACTGGAAAACGCTCCTGAGCGAACTGACGTGCCAACGTGAAATGTGTCAGGCATAAGCCAGTGGACTGAGAAAAGAGAGTTCGATCCTCTTCAGCATCCAGCATCTGTACAAGTGTGGAGATGAGCCGGTCCTGGGCGCTGGCACGACTCTGGCAGAAAGGGCAGTGTTCGAATACAGGGCGCACACCTGCTTGACGACGCCTTTTTCTCCATCCCCCATTCCAGATCGACCCGCGCTTTGGAGCAGGTAGGCCAGCAGAGGAGCGTTTGCTATTATCCCCATCGAGTCCCTGCAGGACATCGGTCAGGATCTCGTTATAGATCAAACCCAGCCTGAAAGCGTTGTGTCGCTGCGCCAGTTGCCAGGTATGCAATGGGCAAAACCCCCGCGACCGGATGAGTTGATGACGAAGTTCCTCGTCGGTAAACCCCTCGTATTCCCAGCTGTCCATCGCCAGTTCCAGGTATTGTAGCACCACCATGCAGACAGGACACCCCTCGCGCCCATAAGCGGCACGCAAGGCGTCCGCATCTCTTGATCGCTGCGCATCGGTCGTATTCTTTCGCATTCAATCACCTGCTTCCCTGATGTGCTTTGCGAGCGCCTCGTCTTCCCATATGCTATGGCAGGCCGCTTCGCCTTTGACTATTTTGCAGAAGATGCAGTTTTCCATACTTGACTTTCTTTCATGCTGCGCAACAATCAACTCATCAAGCCAGCACAACTCTCACATCCAAAGGCGGGGAGAGCGTAACGCTGCGCGGCTGACATTGCTATGTAGCATGACTTTCGTTGCCGGACGCGAATACCCTGTGGTAGACATCTTCGCCATAACTGGTTTGCAGTGGTTCGCCTTCGCTCAAGCGAAAAGTGCGACTGCCGTCGGGCTGCCTCTCAGCTCGCAGGAACAGGGCATTTTCCATGTTCTGGTCATAGAAACCATGCGCGAAATCATAGAGATGCGTCACGAAAAACACCTGGATGCGCTTTTCCAGTAACGCACGAATGATCTGCCGCGCAATCTCCGAGCCTTCCCGTTCGTTGGTCGCAGCAAATGATTCATTGAAGAGTATCAGAGCCTGTGGCGTAATCTTGTCGATGATCTCGCTCATGCGGCTGAGTTCTTCAGCAAGTTTGCCGCTTTTCATGGTCGCGTCTTCTTTGCGCTTGTAGTGCGTGAACAGACCCAGGCACACATTGGCGCAGAACGACTCAGCCGCGACAAACATGCCACACTGCATCATCACTTGAGCCAGGCCGACGCTGCGCAAAAAGGTTGATTTGCCCCCCTGGTTCGCGCCTGTGATAAGCACGAGGTCCTTGCCGGAAGCCGACAGATTGTTGCCCACCACCCTTTGTTTCATGATCAAAGCCAGGCAGACATCGTATAAGCCCTGGAAAGAGTGCCTGTACTCTCCCAGGGCCAGGGGTAGGGGAAAGCATAGCGGTTCCCCTGTCCGGGCAAGCTGCTCGTGGAGGTTCAAACACCCGGTGTAAAAGGCCAGTTCGGTACGCACCATGATAAAAAAACTGAGGATATGATCGGTGGACTGGGCGAGTGCATTGGCAACGAAGTTGATCCCCCGATCTTTTAAGTCCGACAAGGCCCTGGCACCGCTCTCATCGCGCTCATCGATGGTAAAGCCATACGTTGGCGGTTTTTCGGCAAAGACCCGTTCTACCCAGCGCTGTTTCTTCTCCGGCGCTTTACGCAGCAGGTAATGGCTGCCTTTATTGCCCTGTCCCAGGTGGGCGCTCATCAGCACTCCATCGCGGAATTTCAGGGCCTGGAGATGCTGTTGGACGCGGGCGAAATAGTCATCGCTCAGTTCCCGGTTGAGCATCGTGAAAAATGTGGTAAAGCCCTCCGACTCGAACGTATCAGCATGGCTCTCGGCCAGCCGCTTGAGTTTCTTGAGCATCCCCACAAACATCTGTAGCACTTCAATCGACCGGGTCAGAACCCAGGAGGGATACCTGCTCAACAGGCCAAGATAATTCTTTCTCTCGCCTTCAATGGCTTCGACCGCGATTGCGTAGATCTCTCTGACAATGGCAGCGTTTTTCAGGCAGTCCTGAAGAATATGCTGGCGATAGCGGATCGTGTCCAGATCGGTGAGGTTGGATAACACCACTTTCTGTGCTACTTCGAGTAAAAATTTGTCACCGAGGGCCATGGCGCTCCACAGGGTGTGTAACTCCAGGTCTTGCGCCAGCGCCTGTGCCTGCGGTGGCAACTTGCGCTGCAGGTCAACATCTTGATCCCG
>Ga0070741_10013061_pt1 | contig 14796 bp, 12 predicted proteins | sample Coa_R1_4_FD_66440 | JGI IMG/M metagenome (GOLD analysis project Ga0070741, IMG submission 66440) | Surface soil microbial communities from Centralia Pennsylvania, which are recovering from an underground coalmine fire - Coalmine... | ecosystem: Environmental > Terrestrial > Soil > Unclassified ...
GATTCGACTGCCAGCGTCAGGGCGCCTCGAATCCGGTCAAGATCGATCCGGTCGTCATCCATCGCCGCGCGGACTGCTTGCTCGAAAACGCCTTTTTCCGCCGCGGCCGCATTGTCCCGGGATTGGCCGGCCCCCGCTGCCGCCGACGGAGCGGAGGGCAGGTTTTGCACGAGCAGACTGATGGTTTGTATTACGACCGACGGCTCAAACGGCTTGTGCAGAACTCCATCGGCGCGCACCCGCATCGCCTCCGCCCGGTCAAGCGGCTCGAACGCGCCGACCAGCAGAACCACCTTTACGTGCTGGAGCGCGGGGTCCGTTTTGATGCGCTCGCAGATCTCGTAGCCCGAGTGATGCGGCATGGAGGCGTCGGCCAGCACCAAATCGGGACCGAAGCGCCCTAGCGTCTCGAGAACCTCCCGGCCGTCGGTGACACCCAGAACTTCGAATCCTTCCTGGTGCAGAATCTCAGCGCCCATGCGCTGGGCGTGCGGACTGTCATCGGCGAGAAGAACTCTCGGCACGGATCGTTCTCCGACTCAGCATGAATGGATAGGGAAACGCCGCCATGCTCGCGCCGCACCGCTTCCGGCTCGCCTCCGCAGAACCGGCCGCTCTTACGCCCACGGATCGTTCACTGACTCCGCCGAGAACCGTGCCTCGGCGCCAAGGCGCATGCCCCGAAATCAGAAGATCTTTAGAAACCGCCCCTTCTTCTTCTTTTTGGAAGAGCCGGCCGAACCCGAAGTTGTACTCGGAGCAGAGCCGTTTACCGTCTCACCCGAGCTGCTCGCCGTTGAGGCTGAGACTTCATTCGTAGCAGCCGCTGACGCTGACCCGGTGGCCGATGCGGACGCTGTCGAAGCAGCGCTTCCGCCTGGATCACCAGTGGTGGGCGCCGGCGTCGCTGCAGCCGGGGGCCTGGAGCGGGCGTCGGGCTGCGTATCCAGAGCGCTCGGCCCGGTGATAGTCTGGGCGCCCACTTCGGCTGTCGCCGTTCCTGTGGCTGGCGCCGCAACATTGACACCCTCTGGGATCACAGGAGCGGCAGCCACCAGCGACGGCTTCCCCGTTTTTGCCGCAGCTTTTACATCAGGCTTCCGGCTAAATATTCCGAAAGCGTGGCCGAATACGCCGGTAGTTTCCCGGTTCTCGAGTTCATATTGCATGCGCGCCAGCGCGTTTTGATCGGGATCGGGAATCGGCCTTTTCATATCCGACAGCCGGTCTTTGGCGTCGGGCGCATAGGCGCTGAGGGGATATTCCCGCACCAGCCGGGAGTAAGCCCGGGCGCTCTTGTCTTCGAAATTCTTGCCCATTCGCCCATAGGCATCGCCAAGCACCCATAACGCTTCGTCCGCCTTGCTATAAAGCGGATACTGCTCGGTCAGCCCGGCGAGCCGGGTGGCCGCAGCCCGGTAGCTGCCCTTCTTCGCGTACAATTGGCCTACCCGAAATTCCGCCTCGGCGCGAACCTCCTGGATTTCCCGGAGCATCTGCTCCACTTGAGGAACAAACTTGCTGTTCGGGAACTGCACGAGGAACTGCCGGCACTCGGCCTCGGCCTTGATGGCATGTTGAGGGTCCCGGTCTGGCTTCTCCATCTGCTGATAATGGATTTGACAGACCTTTTTTTGCGACTCAGCAGCTTCCTCCATAGTCGGGAAAAAAGTAATAAAGTCTTTGTACTCGGCTTCGGCCTGGGCAAGTCCGTTGGTCCCGCCCTGACGATACCAACTGTCCGCGATCGCCAGCTTGGCCTTGGCAATGTATTCGCTGTCGGGATAAGTATTAATCAGCGTTTGCAGCGTGAGCCTGGCCACCTCGAAGCGGCTCCGCTCGATGTCGCCGATGGCCCGGTCGAAAAGAACTTTGTCCGGTTGCTGCGAATTCGTGATGATCGGATTTTCGTACTTCTTCCGGCGGGCGCACCCGGTCAGGGCCGCCGCCGCTGCTACCAATACGATTAGTTTTCGTACAGTTGCGTGCATAGACAAACGCCTTCCGAAACTCAGGCGCGGATCGCCAGCGCCCCCTCCGCAGCTCGCAACAGCGCCGCCACGGCCTTGCCGGGATCGGGCTTTCCGAAGACGGCTGTGCCGGCTACCAGAATGTCACAGCCGGCCCGAGCCGCGTCGCCTGCGTTCTTCTCGCTGATGCCGCCGTCAATCTCAATCCGGAAGTTCAAGTTGCGCTCGGTGCGAATGTGCTTCAGACGGCGAACCTTCTCCAACGTACTGGGAATGAACTCCTGCCCCCCAAAACCCGGATTGACACTCATGATCAGTACATAATCTACCAGATCGAGAACCTCATCGAGCGTGCACAGCGGCGTCGCCGGGTTCAGCACGACGCCCGGGGATGCTCCCCCGTTCCGGATCTCCGTCAACGTGCGGTTCAAATGGGGGCAGGCTTCCTGGTGAACGGAAACCATGTCCGCGCCAGCGGCCACAAACTCCGGGGCGTAGCGGTCTGCGTCCTCGATCATAAGGTGGCAGTCCAGCGTGACGTTTGTGGCGCGGCGCAGCGAACTGACCACGGGAGGCCCCAGAGTGATGTTGGGCACAAAATGGCCGTCCATTACATCCACATGGATGATCGAGACCCCCGCCTTCTGCACCGACTGGATTTCATCGGCCAGCCGCGAAAAGTCAGCCGCGAGAATCGAAGGTGCAATCTCCACCATGACGCGGTAGGTTTTCAGTTTAGCACAGCCAGCCCTCCTGCCCGATCCCACCTGTAGCGCGCGCCTGGTGCAGGGCCATTTTTTGTCAAACCGGAGTCTGCTTCGTGCGCATCGAGACCGGCTGACGGGCATGTTCCCGCCAGGGTCGCATGGGGCAGCAAGAATGATGCGCTTCCCGCGGAAGCCGGCGGCCGAGAACGCCCGGCTTCTGCCAAAAAACTTTCTCTCGCCGGGCGTTGGGCAAAGTCTGATAATGAGGACAAAATGCGGTCGTATCGATTGCATCTGCCGCTGGCCAAAGCGGTAGCAGCGGCCGCCGCCTCTTGGGTTGCGGCCTTCCTTCTGCACGCCTATATCCTTGGCCTGCCGGCCGCCCACACTACCCGAAATGTCTGTTTTGGGTGCTTTGCGGGGCTCGCGTACGCACACCTGTTCGAATATTTCAGCCATGAAGTGGCCATGCATCGAGGGCTGGCGGGGCTGCGTTTCATCCGCGATGGCCATCTCCGGCACCACCGCATCTTTTATGGCCAAAATTTTCGGTCCCGCCGCCCGGAGGATCTCCAGCATGTCACCACTGAGTGGTACGCCTTTCCCGTCCTGATGGCGCCGCACTACGCGCTGCTCGCGGCGATCTACCCCGCCGCTGCGCCGGCGTTCTTTTTCGGCGTAACCGCGCACTTCATCATTTACGAGACGGGCCACTGGTTTACTCACGTGGCGGAAAACGGCTTTGACAGAACGCTGGCCTGCATTCCCGGGCTGGGCGCTCTTCGCGCGCGCCAGGTTTTGCATCATCAACTCCATCACGCCCGCCCTTCGGTGAACTTCAATTTCACCCCGCCGTACGGCGGTGATCGCCTGGCTAAAACCTACCGAAAAGCGTAAGGTTCGCAGACCATCCCGCGCACTTCCCCGCCCGAATAACGCCGTTCGGGGCAACTTCCCGCGCAACTGGCTGCAATGGCTTGCTCAGCCGGGAGCTATGTGATTCAATACAAAAGACAATGACACGGAAAAGTCTGCGGCGTAAGCTCTTGGCTGCGCACCGGCTGAGCCGCGAGTTGTGGATGATCGCGAGGGGCCTCGCGTCCAAGCGGCATCCGATCCTCGCCCACATCATACCCATTCGCCGCTGCAACCTTTCGTGCCGCTACTGCAACGAATACGACGACTTCTCCAAGCCTGTCCCGGTGGAAGAGATGTTCCGGCGCATTGACCGCTTGGCGTTGTTTGGCACGACGGTCATCACGATCAGCGGCGGCGAGCCGCTGCTGCATCCCGACCTGGATAGCATCATCCGGCGGATCCGGAGCCGCGGCATGATCGCCGGCATGATCACGAATGGTTATTTGCTGACCGCAGAGCGCATCCAGCGCCTGAATAAGGCTGGTCTCGAGCATTTGCAGATCAGCATTGACAACCTCACGCCGGATGAAGTTTCCAAGAAGAGCTTGAAGGTCCTCGACAAGAAGCTTCAACTTCTCGCCGAGCACGCTGATTTTCACGTGAACATCAACTCAGTGATTGGCGGCGGGATTCGCAACCCGGAAGACGCGCTCGTGGTGGCGCGCCGCGCGCTCGAATTAGGTTTCACCAGCACGGTCGGCATCATCCATGACGGTTGGGGCCAGGTGCGCGCTTTGAGCGAACAAGAGCAGCGGATTTACCGCACGATCAAGGAATTAGGGAAGCGCAGCTACGCCAGGGTCAATTATTTTCAGGAGAATATCGCCCACGGACGTCCCAATAATTGGAGATGCCGGGCCGGCGGGCGCTACCTGTATATTTGCGAGGACGGGCTGGTCCACTACTGCTCACAACAACGCGGCTATCCCGCAACGCCGCTCGAGCGCTACACGCCGCAAGACCTTGAGCGGGAGTACTACACCAAGAAATCCTGCGCTCCTTACTGCACTGTTTCCTGCGTCCAACAGGTCGCCACGATCGATTTTTGGCGCGATCCCCAACATATCGAACCTTCCAGATCCGTTTCCGAGCCGTTGGTGCAGATCTCTACGGCCGCCGGGGAATGATCGGAAGGCAGATCGAGACGGCTAAGGTTTTCCTGCGCAAGTAATACATAGAAAAAAGGGGGCGTTCCGGTCAGACGCCGGTCCCCGGCGATCCGGCCCCAAGTTATAGTAGCTGCATCGCCGGCTGGCCCGTTCCGTAAAGCGCTGCGGCCGGCGCGCAAGCTTATGTCCGAGCTCCGCCAGGCCGTTCTGCCGCGCATGCTGCTGGCGTTATTCTTGGTCCTGTCCGGGCGACACGGCGTTTCGGGTCAAGCGCCGCAAGCCGGCCAAGGGCAGCGCGCACGCCGGGCCGCCGGTCCCTGCTCTCCCGTCGATCCAGTCTACGAGCGGATCGCGAAGGCGACCGGCGGTCAAGTTCTCAGGTTGCGCGGCGCCGATCTGGCAAACAACCCGAATCTCCTTGCCGCTACGGGCAACAAATCAGCCACGATTGTGTCCGCCAGCGGCCTTCTCCGGCCATCGGAATCGCGGGAGTTTTTGGCCCCGGTCGATTCCACTGTCGAAGACATGACCTTCTCGATATTCGTGGAGTGCAAGGGGGAGATTCAGGCCTTCCGCGCCTCCGGTGCTGCGGCGTCGGAGGGGCCGGGCATCACAATCGCCAATGTTTCTTCGGGAGAAGTTTTGGCGATCAGTCGTCCTGAAACAGGGGTCTGGCGCGTCCGAACAAGCGGCTCGGGGTCTTTCTCCGTATTAGTCGGCGTGGATAGCCCGATTCAACTGCATCGATTTGAGTTTGTGAAACGCGGCGGGCGTCCCGGCCACGAGGCTTTATTTCCCATCAGCGGCCAGCCCGTCCTCGGGGAAACGCAGATCGGCCTCGCGGGGCTCTCCGGCCCGACGGGCGCAGCCGCATTTGAGGTGCTTGCGGAAAGCGGCGAGCGATTACAAATGCTGAGTCTGGCTCAGGGCAGCCCCGATGCCGCCGCTGATGAATTTGTTGGGCAAGTTTCTCTTCCCGCGCGTCCCTTCCGGATTGCCATCAGGGGCGTGGACCCGCGGGGCTTTCCTTACCAGCGCGTTTACCCGCCGCTGTTTCATCCGCAGCCGGTGGAGGTGACCTTCGTGGCGGCCAGCGGCGAGCCAGCTCCCGGCGCCAGGGCCATGGTCGATTTTGTGGTGCGCAACGTAGGCCGGCCGGCGGTTTTTCGCATCGCGGCCGCCGTTGGGACCGGCGCCATTCGCAATGGCGTTCCGCAAACCTTGTCATTGAACACCGGAGAAACGGGGATGCTCACGTGCCGGTTACCGTACCGCCCGGCGCGGCTGAGGGATCGACGATTCCAGTGACCCTCACGGCCTCAAGCCCGGTGGATCCCGCGGTTTCTAATAGCGCGACGGCGCTTCTGACCGTTAGCCCGGAGCGATCTCGTTAGGCATAGCCATGTTTCACTCGGTCCAGCACCGCAATTCTCACCTGATTTTATGGCCCGCACTCTGATCGAACGCCGAAAAAGCCCGCGGTATCTCTGTTCTCACATCGTCGAGATCTGGCACGGCCGCGAGACTACCGCCGGCCTGCTGGAGGACCTGAGCGCCGAGGGCGCCGCCATCGCTTTTGAAGCCCCGCTCGACCGGGACGAGCTCGTCGTGCTGGTAGCCGGAGGACTGCAAGCCAGCGCCCGGGTTCGTTACTGCACGCGGCGGGAGAACGATTATCGCTTGGGTCTGGAATTCACCAGCGGCTCCCGATGGCAGCCGCACCAATGGCGGCCGGATCATCTGTTCCTACGGCCTTCTAACGAATAATTTGTCCCGCCGGGTTCGCGGCCGGGGAAATCAGATGCGCTTCCGCCCTAAGAGCGATTTTCGGGCGCCGCTGAATCTCTTTCTACATCGCCCCTCCAACGCCGCAGGTGATCCAGGCCTGCATCGCATTCTCCCAAGAAAAGCCCCGCCGGCATGCCAGACGGCTATTATAATTTGGGGCAGCGGGAAGGCAGATGAAGCAATACGATCTGGTGGTGATCGGTTCGGGACCCGCCGGGCATCACGGGGCCATTCAGGCAGCCAAACTCGGCAAGAAGGTGGCAGTAGTCGAGGCGAAATCCTGCGTCGGCGGCGCCTGCATCAACACGGGAACAATTCCGAGCAAGACCCTGCGCGAGGCGGTCTTGCATCTCTCCGGATTTAAGCAGCGAGGGCTCTACGGCGGCGCATTCGACGGCGCAGCCAACATTTCGATGTCCGACCTGTTGCAGCGCGTGCAGGAAGTGATCCGCACGGAAATCGGCGTATTCAATCATCAGTTTCGCCGGAACGGCGTCGAAATCCTGAACGGCCGGGCCTCGTTCGTCGATCCACACACAATCCGCGTAGAGGGCGTGGATGGCGAGGTGCAGTGCCAGGGCCAATACATCCTGATCGCGACAGGTACACGCCCGGCGCACAATGATTCCATCGCTCTCGACGGATCGGTCATTTTTGACACCGACGCTTTGGTCCACTTGCCTGTCCTGCCTAAACTGCTGACCATTGTGGGCGGCGGCGTGATCGGAGTTGAGTACGCCTGCATGGCCGCCGCCCTGGGGATCTCGGTGACGCTGGTCGAACGGCGGCCGCGAATCCTCGATTTCGTAGACGATCAAATCGTTGAGGCGCTAAGTTACCACATGCGCAGCCGCGGAGTGACGTTCCGGCTGGGCGAAGAGGTCGCGGAGGTCATCAAAACGCCGGAAGGCAAGGTCTGCGCGAAGCTCAAGAGCAAGAAACAAATATGGTCTGACTCGCTTCTTTACGCTGTGGGCCGCCAAGGCAACACCGATTCATTGAACCTGGCCGCCGCCGGCCTGGAGGCGGATGCCCGCGGCCGTCTTCCGGTGAAGGAAAATTTTCAGACCGCGGTCCCTCACATTTACGCAGCCGGCGACGTGATCGGCTTTCCGAGCCTGGCTTCCGTCTCGATGGAACAGGGCCGCCTTGCCGCGTGTCATGCGTTCCATCATCCAGCTTCCGCAGTTCCGGAATTGTTCCCGTATGGAATTTATTCCATTCCTGAGATCTCCTTTGTGGGCGCGACAGAAAGCCGGCTCACGGAAAACGATGTCCCCTACGAAGTGGGGGTCGCCAACTACCGGGAGATTGCCAGGGGCCAGATCATCGGCGACACGCACGGTATGCTCAAGCTGCTGTTTCACCGCGAAACACGCAAACTGCTCGGCGTCCACATCATCGGCGAAGGAGCGACCGAATTGATTCACATCGGCCAGGCGGCGCTCTCCTTCGGCGGGACAATTGATTTCTTCGTCAACACCGTTTTTAATTACCCGACTCTGGCGGAATGCTACAAAGTGGCCGCCCTGGCGGGGCTGAATCGCCTCAACTATTCCGGCTCGCTCTGACAATCGCAGAGCAGTTGAAAACCATCGATGCGGCGATACGGTATGATGGCGTGATTGCAGCAGTGTAATTTTCCCGGGAGGAGCGGTACTTACTTTGAGCGGAAAAACGGCAGTCGCTGGCTATACGCACGATGAAGTCGAGGAACTGCTGGCCCAAGGCAATCCAGGCGGAAGGCTGACGAAGCACGACCTCGCGACGCCCGCCCTGATCCTTGATCTCGACCTTTTCGAAAGCAATCTCCAAAAAATGGCGGCGTTCGTGCGGTCGCGCGGCCGCGGCTTCCGCCCGCACGCCAAAACGCACAAATGTCCCGAAATCGCCCGGCGCCAGCTTGCAGCAGGGGCCAGCGGCGTGGCCGTCGCTAAGATCAGCGAGGCCGAAGTATTCGCGAAAGAGGGCATTGGCGGTTTACTGGTCACAACGGCAATCGTCGGCGCGCGCAAAATCGCGCGGGCCGTGCGCCTGGCGGCGGCCCGGCCGGAGACGACTTTTGTCATCGATAACGAGACCAATGCCCGCGAGCTTTCCGAAGCGGCCCAAGCCGAAGGCATCCGTATCAAGGTAGCGCTGGATCTCTATGTGGGCCGCCGAACCGGCATCCTTCCAGGCCGTCCGGCCCTAGACCTCGCCCGGCAGGTCGCCGCCATGCGCGGGCTCGATCTGGAGGGCATTCAGGCCTATGCCGGGCAAGCGTCTCACGTCATCGGATTCGAGGAGCGCCGCCGCTTTTCGCGCGAGTGCATGAGCCAGGCCGTTGAAACCCGCTGTTTGCTGGAGCAAGCGGGGATTGAGGTCCGTATGCTCGCCGGGGGTAGTACAGGCACTTACAATATTGATATAGAGTTGGACGGCATCACCGAACTTCAGCCGGGAAGCTTTATCTTCATGGACGTGGATTACGGGCGCATCGGCGGCCCTGACTCCGACGCCTACACGGATTTCGCCAAGGCTCTGACGGTCCTCGCGACAGTGGTCAGCCGCCCCGAATCCTGCAAGGCAATTGTGGATGCCGGATTGAAGGCGTTTTCCACGGACAAGCCATTCCCGCCGGAATCCAAGGACCTCCCCGGCCTGCTTTACGGCTTTGCCGGCGACGAGCACGGGCGGCTCGATTTCTCGCACGCCGGATGCGAGCTAAAAGTGGGAGACAGGCTCGAATTTGTCATTCCGCACTGTGATCCCACTGTCAATCTGTACGACAGGTTGTATTGCGTCCGGGGGGAGAAGGTGGAAGAGGTCTGGCGGATTTCCGCTCGCGGGATGAGCCAGTAGCATACATAACCAGACCGTGCCTTTCGTTTCTGCACGCGGCAGAAAATAAGATCAGGCGGCGCCCCGCGAAACAGCTCGCGCCCGGCGGGGCGCGGCTCGCCCCAGTAACAGGTCCAAAAAGGAGGGTGACTCCGGAACCTCCGCGGGCTGCGGCGGCAGATCGCATCCGGCCAGAGTGCAGGCAAATTCGCGGATGGCGCTCCCGAGATTCGAAGCCGCATCCACCACAGACCCGGAACGCAACGCTCTGCGAACGCTCGTGTCATCCTCCGGCAGGACGGCGGTGATGCGGCGCTCCAAAAACTTTTCCATTTCGGCCAACGGAGGATCGTCTTCCCTGTGCTGGTTCACGGCCACGCTGATCCGGGTGCGCGAAACGCCGATGCCCCGCAGCTCCAAAACTTTCCTCCTTGCGAGAAAGAGGGAGGCCGTTTCGGGCGTGGCGACGATGTAAAAATCCTTGGCCTGCGTCACGACCGCTTCGGTCAACTCCGTTGCGCCTTCCGGCAGATCGACAATCACCGCGTCATACTGCGACCGTACGAACCGGAAGAACCGGTGATAGCTCAGCTTGGAAAAGGCCGTGGGGCTCGGGATGCGCGGTGCGCCCAGCACGTCGATGCCGCCGGCGCTTGACCGCAGTTGCATCCAATGATCCTGATCCAGTTGGTTCGATATCTCCAGGGCGTCGGTTACGCTTCTCTCCGGATTCAGGTTCAGGAGAAGGCAAACCACACCCGCTCGCAGATCGCCGTCAACCAGCAGGATCTTCTTTTTCCAGTCCCGAGCCAGCGCGCCGGCAACGTTCAACGCGGTGGTCGTCGCTCCGCTGCCGGCTTTGGCCGGCACAAACGCAAACAGGTTTTCCGGGGGACCGGCCTTGCCGGAGTCCAGCACCTGAATGATGGCTTGGTGAAAATCGTCTTCATCGAAGGGCGGAATCAGTATCTCTGAGATTCCCGCCTCGAGGGCCTCGAGCGCCTTTTCACGGCCGCATCGCTGTGCGAAGCCGATAATCACCGTCTCGGGGCTTGAGTTGCGGACCTCCCGGGCCAGATCGAAGGCGGTTTGCGCGGCTTCAATTTCGAGGAAAATAATCTTCGGCGTGAAGGCGTTCAGGAATCGGACGATCTCGTAGATGGAGGGATAGGCGTAAAGCGTCTTGTAGACGCAAAGATTCTCAACCGACGCGCACCCCCGCTGGATGCCGAACACCAGATGCCGGGATGGCCCGAAAATGAGGGCGGACAACATAAAAGGGGGATAAACATCTACCTCTCAGGAATTCTAAATCGGCCGTACCATGCGCCCAACCAGTCGATCTTCTGAGACCGCCTGCCATTTCTACTTACTACTGCTCGAAAATCTGCTAAGCCGAACGTCATACGCCGCCAAAACAGCGCCGCGCGACTGCGTCTTTCCTCTTGGGTTTCCCAGTAGCGCAGGCGGGGCCGCTTGCCGCAATCCTATTTGTATCCTCCGCAAAAAAGGCACGATCCACCCCTTGGGCGTACTTCCCTATGGGGTAGAAAGATTTTCGGAAGACCCGGCGCTCAGGCGCCGGCACGATCCACAAATTTCTTTAAGATATTCCGAACTTCGGAAGGTGGTGGATCATCGGGCCGCCGCTCGGATTGCAGATAGCGTGCTAGAAGCTCGCGGGCCCGCTGGGGATCCCGGCCGGAGATCCCGAGTTCCTTTCCCCAAGCGAACAGCAACCCAGGAGAATTCGGATCGGCGCTCGCAGCGCGGCAGAACAGCGCATCGGCTTCGGCATGTCTCCCCCGGCGGGCCAAGAACGAAGCGAGATCGAGCAGACGCCCGGTGTTTCGCGGTTGCAGGTCGAGCGCCCGGCGAAACCCCGCCTCCGCCCGGGCGTAGTCCCTGCGCTTGACGGCAATCAGCCCGTCGGCCCGGCTTCCTTCCGCCGCGTCGATGGCCCCGAGCCGGGACGCGATGGCGCTCGCTTTTTCCTCGCCGCCGCCTAAAGCGGAGGGGGCTTCCAGATAATAATCCAGCAGGTCGTTCAGCGCGCCGACATTAGTTCTGTCGAGCTCGACCGCCTTTTCAAAGGCCAGGCGAGCTTTCCGGGCGAGGCCCGGAGCTTTCAAGATGTTGGAGCGCTCCGCTCTGCGTCCTGCGGCTTTCCCCAGCCACTGATAGTATTCGGAAACAGCGGGTTCGGCAGCTATGGCTTGCTCCAACAGCCTGATGGCGCCCTCGTAATCCTCGACCGCGTATGCCTGAACGCCCTGTGAAAATAACGCGCGAGGGGATTGCACCCCTCGGAGAGGCTGAGAGAGACCGGCCGCGCAGAGCAGGAGCCAGATGGCAAACGCCAGGCGCGCACGCCCGCGCAGCAGGTACAGGCCGCGATGTGTTGCCCGGTTCATATCAAAAAACTGAATCGCCGCTCTTGCCCTTCTACTGACTCTGATGCTTAGCGAGTAAATTAAGTGGATGCGGTTTGCGCCAAACGCGATTCTTCCCGCGCCATCGACCCGTCCAAAATCGTACAAGTTTGGTACGCTAAACTCGCCCCATTCCGCACAGCATCCCGACTGGTTCAATCAACGTTGGACTATCGCCGGCAACGGCGGGTTCCAAAGAAAAACGTGGCCGCTCAGAACGGCCGCACGGCAGGTAATAACAGACAGAGCAGGGATCAGCCGAAGTGAGTACTAGGAGGATCCCTAGCAGGTAATGGAAGAAGCAAACATTGTGACAAGTCCGGGCCGCCTTTGGGACACACCCAGCAGCCCGGCGACAAGTGGAATCATGCTAAGTTTATGCGAGGAAAGCAACGCGCCCGTAGCTCAGTTGGATAGAGCGGCAGACTTCGAATCTGTAGGTCGGGGGTTCGAATCCCTCCGGGCGCGCCAGCTTAAACTTCTGGAGGCCAGTGCTGCGGTCCCGGCGGCTCTAACGCCAGTCGTCAATGACGTAATCCGCCGCATTGCTGAACGCGGGGTCGTTGGGCCGATGCATCGCGACGCCTTGAATTTGGGTCCGATAACCGCGGGCGCGCAGCTTGCGATGGGCGCGCTCCCGCCCTAAATTGACGCCGGCCTCGACACGCGCCAAGCCCCGCTCTGCCGCAAACGCCTCGCAAACATCCAGCAAAGCATCGAAAAGCTGATCCGCTTCGGCTGTCCGGCGAATGGCCCCGAATTTGATGTAGCAGTTGTCGTTTCCGGCTTCGGTTCCGGGCCCGCAATGACAGCACGCGAATCCGTCGAGCACGTCGCCGCTCCATAGAAGAAGCGTGTCCCCGAGCTGCAACTGGCCGATGGCCTGAATCTCCCGGCTGAGATCGAGCCCCTCGAATATGGAATCAGAGAGCTCGCGGCAAGCTCGGAGGGCGTGGCTGCGGCTCTCTGGGTTCAAACCTGAAAACGGGGTCCACGAGACCGGCCGGCGCTCCGAAGGCCGCGTCATGATTGCGGTCAGGAAACGCGGCCAGAATCCAAATTTTTGATAGAGGTTGACGTGTTTTGCGCTCTGGGCGAACGTAAAGAGTCCCGCGTGGCGGACATTCCAGGACTGAAACAGCTCCATCGTCGGGCCTAAGAGATGTTGCGCGATGCCCTGGTCCCATCGATCCGGATGGACCGTAAGGGGTCCGAAGAAGGCAAAACTGCCCCAATTAGCGGCGAAGTTTGAGCCGACAAGGCAGCCATCAGCCTCCGCAACCAATGAGCCTCCCAGCTTTCCTGCCCACCGTGTGCGGACGTAATCCCGATCTTCCCAAAATGTGTCGGGATCTGGAACGCCGATGAAAGCGCCGAACGCCCGCTGAAAAATACGCCGTGCCTCAGAAACATCCGTTTCGGCCATGGGACGAACGATGATGGCGGCGCTCTGCTTTCTCGTTTGCATCTGTGTGGTCACGGATTCCCCCTATCGCGCGCATCCTAACACAAGCGCAAGCGCCAGCCACGAGGCTGGCCACTTGGATCCGGCTCTTTTGCTTGACTCGCCAGAACCTTGAGACTGAAAAGTTACGCCAGCCTTGATTGGCTCAGCTTTTCGAGAATCGCAACGGGCGCGCTCTCGGGCGAGGCCAGACTCCGGCGCGCCACAATCACGGTCTGCTCGAGCGCATAGCGTCCCGAGAGAACCGCGTGCGGGACGATATCGGTGAAGACCATCCAGGTCGAGCCTGGCGGAAATTCGAACATATATTTTACAGATTTTTCTTGATATTCCCGGTTGTACTTCAAGTAATCGTGGAAGCGCAGCATAAAGCGGTCGTAAGGCGTGCGATCGACGACCGGCAGACCCGCCGCACGCAGCATCCCTACCAGTCCGCGCTGCAAGGAAGTCCAAGGCGATTCGGCCTGCGCCGCGAGCCGCCGCAACCCGGCATCCTCTGCATACTGAGGCGCCAGAAGCGCAAACGGATCCCCGGTGAGCCAGACCCTCGATTTCTCAGGATGAATATTGGTGAAAAACCGCAGAATCAAATCACCGCGGGTGGGACGTGTGGGAAAGGCATCGGTGTGCAGCAGGTCATTGCGCTTTTTGACCGGCAATTGCCGGCCCTCTTCTTCTTGCGGGCGGAAGCTGGCAAAATCCACACGCCAGCCGGCCGCGTAGCGGGGCAGGAGTTCCCTCATGAATTCCAAAGCCCGCTCGGAGTAGGCGTGCAGGATGGAACGCAGTCTCGCCACATCCAGCGCTTGCGATTCGGCGAAGCCGGTCACCTTTCCAGTGTTCGGCCGATAGGCGATATTTTTGTGATAGCCAGCATCGGTTAGCTCTATGCCGAGCAGGAATTTGCGGTCCTCCTCCCCCAGTATCGGCGTGTGGGGGAAGAACAGAATATCGCCTCGCTCGAGCGCGCGGCAAAATTCCTCTTGGCCGCTGTTCGGATCGTCAACAGTAATCAATCGCATGGCATCACATGCCGGCCAGGCACATGGCCCGGAACCTGGCGGGAATGCCGGGAAAGCGCGCCGCCTGGGGGCGAAGGCCCTGGGGAGCGTCCCTACTCGGGCAGCGCGAAACTGTAAAGCACATTGCCCGCAGCGAGCGCGATGAACTGTTTTCCATCGACTGCGTAACTCATGGGCGACGAATTGATGGGCGCGCCGGTTTGAAAACGCCACAGGGGCTTGCCGGTCCGCGACTCAAACGCGATCAGATTGCCGTCGCGGCCGGCGGCGAAGAGCACGCCGCCGCCGGTGGCCAGTACGCCGGCCGAAAGGGAGCCGAGGAAAAACTTTTGTTCCCACACAATGTTTCCCGTCTCCGGATTGATCGCTTTCACGCCGCCCCACTCCTGATCCGGGCCGGGATCGGTCTTACCGCCCAGATACGCCTTGCCCGCCTCGTAATCGGCAGGCTGTTTGTAATAGCGGTCGCCGAACTCGCGGAAAGCGATGTACAACCAGCCAGTTGCCGGATCGTACGAGGGCGCCATCCAATTCGTCGCGCCCCACATGCTCGGATAACTGA
>Ga0070741_10013062_pt1 | contig 14795 bp, 12 predicted proteins | sample Coa_R1_4_FD_66440 | JGI IMG/M metagenome (GOLD analysis project Ga0070741, IMG submission 66440) | Surface soil microbial communities from Centralia Pennsylvania, which are recovering from an underground coalmine fire - Coalmine... | ecosystem: Environmental > Terrestrial > Soil > Unclassified ...
TGCCGGGCGTTCAGATACGATGCGTAGCGGCCGTGGACGTCGCGGAGGGCGAGCGGGAGGGAGTCGGGTGCCTCCGGGACGGCGATCAGGTGAACGTGGTTGGGCATGAGGCAATATCCATGCAGCGCCAGATTGTGGAGCGCGCATGCTTGGCTGAGGAGATCGAGATACACGTTACGATCGGGGTCGTTGAAAAAGACCTCACGCTGGGCATTGCCGCGCTGGGTGATATGATGCGCGGCGCCAGGAGCGACGACGCGAGCAAATCGTGCCATGTCCATATAGTGGTTCGGATCGTCGAGAGTTCTCACCGAAATTGGGGAATGCTCCGTCTGTCCCCGTATTAATATGAGACACTCAGCAGCGTCAGACCCTTCGCGGGGGCCGTCGGACCCGCTCTGCCTTCCGGTTTCAGGAAGTTGCTTAGCCTCGCCTCGTCGACGTTCCCTTTGCCTCCCTCCAGCAACGTCCCGACCAGGTTCCTGACCATCTGCTTCAAAAATCCGCTGCCGCGCACTTCGTAGATCAGTTTGCTGCCTTCGCGCCTTAGCTTCGATTCGAAGATCGTCCTGACCTTCGAACCCTCTACCGCGTCCGACGCCGCGAATGCCCCAAAATCGTGCTCGCCTTCGAATAGCGGCGCCAACGCGATCATCCTGGCTTCGTCCAGCGGATAGGGATGATGATGCACCCAGCGCCAGTCGAATGGCGAACAGGCATCCGCACGCTCGATCCGGTACTCGTACGTCTTCGCCACCGCATCGAATCTCGGATGGAAGTCCGTCGCCACCTCTTCCACGCTCAACAGCCGGATCGACGGCGGCAGCAGCCGGTTGATCGCTTTGCGCAGATTGAATAGGGGAATCGGATTCGCGATACTCATCGCCGCCACCTGAGCCCGCGCGTGCACACCCGCATCGGTGCGGCCCGATCCCGCTACGTGTACCGGAGACTTTTCGATCTCCGCCATAACGGCTTCGAGCGTCCCTTGTATTGTCGTGAGTCCCGGCTGCACCTGCCAGCCGTGAAAGTCCGTGCCGTCGTAGGCCAGCGTCATGCGGATGCGGCGCATCAGGTCGGGCGCGATCCCGGTTTCACCACCGGCAGACCTTGCGCGCAGAGCGGACACACGGCGGGATCCCACGATTCGACCTGCAACGTCGCCAGCGCCACCCGCGGCACTCCCACATCGGCGCGGCCGCCGCTGCGGTCGACGATCGATCCCGCCGCCAGCACATTCGCCCCCTCCGCTCGCATCACATTCACGACGTCCGCCGTGCTGCCGCCGGTCGTAACAACGTCCTCGATCACCACCACGCTCTCTCCCGGAGTAACTTGGAAGCCGCGCCGCAGCGTCATGTTACCATTGACATCGCGCTCAGTGAACAGGAAGCGGGCGCCGAATTCGCGCGCGACTTCGTGGCCGATAATCAGGCCGCCGAGCGCGGGCGACGCTACTACGGCCGGCGGTTCCGGAATCAGTGCTCGCAATGCGTCGGCCAATTGCCGGCCCAGGAGCTCCGCATGCACGGGGAACTGCAGGACCAGCGCGCATTGCAGATAGGCGGAACTGTGCAGTCCGCTGGTGAGTCGAAAATGTCCGGTCAGATAAGCGCCTGTCTGGCGGAATAGCTCTAAAGTATCAGTGCCTTGCAGCGTCACAAACCAGTACTATACCCTATTCAAAGGACACCTTTTCATGCTTCGATTTCAGCAGATTATTGCGATTTTCGCCGTCTGGCTCATCCTGCTGCCGGTGGCCGGTGCGCAGGACGCCGCCTCCACGACGCAGGCCGGACGCCAACAGGCTCACTCTCTGATCTATCCGGAAGGTGACTTCGCGCGGATTACACGCCCGTACCGCGCCGTGCAGGCGCCGCCGATCAGCCTTGCCAACTCGGGCAGGTTGGACTCGCTGCTGCGCGCCGGCAAAATTTATCTTTCGCTGCAAGACGCAATCGCGTTGGCCCTGGAGAACAACATCGATATCGAAATTCAGCGCTATGGTCCCCAGATCGCGGACGCCAACGTGCTTCTGGCGGAGGCCGGCGGATTCGCGCGCGGCGTCTCCACATCCGTGCAGTCCGGGCCTTCGAGCGCCAGCGCCGGTGGTGTCGCCCAGAACGGCGGCGTCGGTCCCGCACAGGCAAGCAACGCCACCTCCACCGCCGTCGGCAACACCGTCATTACAAACAGCGGGCCCGGCATTCCCAATCTCGACCCCATGCTCACCGGCTCGGCGCGGTTCGGCCATCAATCGACGCCCCAGAGCACTAACTTCATTACGGGAACCAACAGTCTCGTCCAGCGTCTGTATACGAGCGGAGTCGGCGTTCAGCAAGGATTTCTCACCGGCACGATAGTGAGTCTTAACCTGAATAATAACAATGTGAGCACCAACAGCCTGCGCGCGAATTTCAATCCGGCGACGTCGTCCACTCTCGGCTTGACGGTGACGCAGCACTTGCTTCAAGGTTTCGGCGTGGCGTTGAACTCCAGGCAGATTGTGATCGCAAAAAACAACCGGGAGGTAGCCGACCTGACCTTCAAGCTGCAGGTGATCACCACCGTGGCGGCGGTGATGGATCTCTACTGGGATCTGGTCACATTCAATGAAAACGTGCGCGTAGCTCGACAGGCGCTGGCCACCAGCGAGCAACTTTACAACAACAACAAAAAGCAGGTGGAGGTTGGGACACTGGCGCCGATCGAGGTGGTTAGTGCGGAAGCCCAGGTGGCGACAGCGCAGCAGAATGTCACCATCGCCGAGACTCAGGTGCTGCAGCAGGAGACGATTCTCAAAAATGCGTTGAGCCGTACGGGTGTGTCGAGCCCGTCGGTGGCGGATGCCCATATCATCCCCACTGATCGGATGCGCATGCCGGACGTGGAACCGATCGGGCCGATGCAGGACCTGGTGGCCGAGGCTCTGTCGTCGCGTCCGGAACTCGCATCGAACCGAATCCAGCTTCAGAACTCGAAGGTCGCGCTTCGGGGCTCCAGAAACGCTTTATTGCCCACGCTCGACCTGGTGGGAACCTTCGGTACGGAAGCGCTGGCCGGACAGGTGAACTCCGCGATCGCCAATAACCCTGCGCCGGGATTCTTCGTCGGCGGCTTCGGTAATGTGCTGACGCAGCTCTTCGCGCGGAATTTCCCTGACTATGCCATCGGCTTCAATCTGAATATCCCGATCCGCAACCGTGCGGCCCAGGCAAACGTGATCAATGATGAGTTGACGCTCCGTCAGCAGCAATTGCTGCTGCAACGCCAGGAGAACCAGGTGCGTGTAGACGTACAAAACGCGCTGATCGGCGTGCAGCAGACCCGCGGCCAGTATCAGGCGGCCACCAAGGCGCGGGTTCTCCAAGAGCAAACGCTGGATGCGGAGCAGAAGAAGTACGCTCTGGGCGCGTCGACAATTTATAACGTTATCCTGGCGCTGTCAAACTTGACGCAGTCGCAGGCGCAGGAGGTGGCGGCCTTGGGAGCGTACACCAAAGCGCGCGTCGAACTGCAGAGGGCGACCGGCCAACTCTTAAACGAGAACAACATCTCTCTAGCCGAAGCCGCCAAAGGCGTTGTAGCTCGTCCGCCGAATCCGATTCCACCGGAAGGCCAATAAGGCAAACATCAGCCACGGAGGACACGGATGCGCACGGCTTCGAAATTTTCATTCATGTGCAGCCACGTCCATCCGTGGTTAATATTGATTTCAGTGAGTGTCAAAACTGATAGTCCACGAATATCAAAAGTGATTGCCGCGCGAGTCAAAATGTTGCCGCGCCGAGCCCATTTTTGCACACGGGACTGCTCCAACTACTAAGAAGTCCTTTCCAATCAAACCGCTGGAGTTTGGCGAAACGATTGCTATAAGTGATGGCATGAGAAGCGATGCACAGGCTCAAGGAAGGATGACTGATCCCCGCAAGTCTTGCCTGCCAACGCAGTTACCTCCAGTGATGTTTTCCTGAAACCCTACCATAAATCCCTCACAGTCACAATCCTTGAGCCGGGTGCTGCGCGCCGGATTACCGGTGCGCTCCCGGCTTGGCACTACTCGTAATTCGGTCTTCCTGCTGAAATCCGCCGGACACAGAGACTGTGCGTTTACGCGGCATTAATCCGTCGCACCGCGAAACAGGTTTCGTTCCCAAAGCTGCCCCAGGTTTTGCACGACCCTGCTAGACTGACCTTATGTCCAAACTATTCGAGGTGGCGTGCCCGTGTTGCCAGGCGAAGCTGAAGATCGATTCTGAAACGCGCGCCGTGATCTCGCACCAGGTGCCGGAGAAGCCGCCCGCCATCGAAGATCTGGCCGCCGCCGTCGCCAAATTGAAAGGTGAAGCAGGCAGGCGCGACGAAGTATTTCGTAAGTCGGTGGAAACCGAAAAGATGCACGGCAAAGTTCTGGAGAAGAAGTTCGACGAACTCCTCAAACAGGCCCGGGAAAACCCCGGCGTCACGCCACCCAAGCGCGACATCGATCTCGATTAGTGTCCTGCTCTCGCGCACTTCTTGAGGACCGAAGCAGGGGGCGCAATCCTCCGCGCAATCCTGCCCGCGGCCGCCTTGCAGCCGGCTCGACCCGCTGGATAGGGTTCGCAGCCAGGGCGGGCTGCCCACATTAGACTCCTGCCAATTGTGAACAATCAGCACCGACAACACACTTAGATCACCGCGGCGAAAGCCCTGCTTGCCCCAGGAAGTCCGCCGCCACCTTTCGCACCGGCCGGTGCCGCCCATCCACCTCGTAGTTCAGCTTGCGCATCACCGTATCGCTAAACTTGCCCGAGAGCTCCGCAAGCGCGGGTCGCAGTTTCGGGTTCTCGGTTAGGGCGCTTTCTCGCACGACGAGTGCCGCCTGGTACGGCGGAAAGAAGTGCCGGTCATCTTCCAGAACCGCGACGTCCAATACCGAAAGTTGGCCGTCCGTCTCGCTGCCCGCCACCATGTCCACCTTGCCCTGGCTGAGCGCCTGATAGAGGAGTCCGAGATCCATGGAGATCGGCGCCCTCTTCAGGTGCAGGGGATAAGTCTTCAGCAGCCCGGGCAGACCGTCAGGACGTTGGAGAAACTCGTAGCCGACGCCCAGGGTCCAGCCCGGCTGGTACGCGGCCGCGTCGCTCAATGTCCGAATCCGCTGGGCGCGGGCGACCGCACCGCCGACCGCCATCGCGAACGTGTTGTTGAACCCCAGCGGATCCATCCACTCCAGGTTCCACTTCCGATATGCCGCTCGCACCGTGGCCAGCACCGCCGCCGCATCCTTCGACGGCGGCAGTTTGAGAATGTCGGTCAGCGCCGTGCCCGTGTACTCGGGATAGATATCGATGCCGCCATTCACCAGCGCCTTGTGCGCCAGCAGCGTCCCGCCCAGGTTCAGTTTGCGATCCACCCGTTCGCCCAACCGATGTTGCAGATGCTGGGCGACGATCTCTCCCAATATCACCTGTTCCGTGAAGTTCTTCGAAGCGACCGTGACGAAATGCTTGTTCGAGCATGCGATCAGCAGCAGCGCCGCCAGGCACGCCGGGACACACCGGAGGCCTCGCGATGTCGCGCGAGCCGCGATGGGGCACCTGGTGCGCTGACGAAGAACGGTCGAGACGAGTCTGGACCCGGGAGGCACGAGCACCCGCGCCACAGTGCGGCCGCCCGGCGCTCTCATACCGCCACCCGGCGCTCGATCCACCCCAATAGGCCATCGGCGGCGAGCGCGATCAGCGCGGCCGGAATCGCGCCGGCGAGTATCTGCTCGGTATCCACCGACGCGATCCCGCGAAAGATGAAGACGCCGAGGCCGCCGCCGCCGATCGCCGCCGCAATCGTGGCGCCCCCGATGGTGGCGACGGTGGCGATCCGGATCCCAGCCAGAATCGTCCGCGCGGAAAGCGGCAGTTCAACCTGCCACAGCACCTGCGACGGTGTCATTCCCATGGCCACGGCGGATTCGCGCACCGCAGGGTCCACCGCCAGGATGCCGGTCAGCGTATTGCGCAGGATCGGCAGCAGCGCGTAGAGCACCAGGGCCACGATCGCGGTGCGCTTGCCGATGCCGCCGATGAACGGAATCGGAATCAGGAAGCCGAACAGCGCCAGGCTCGGCACCGTCTGCATGATGTTGGCGAATCCCAGCGCCGCCCGCCTCCAGCCCGCACGCCGCGTCGCCGCGATGCCGGCCGGCACCGCCAGCCCGATCGCCACCACCATGGCTGTCACGACCAGCGCCAGGTGCTCCAGGATCAGGTCGCGCAGTTCTTCATACATCGGGATTCTCGTTCAGCACGGCCAGGAACGCCTCGGCCTCGGGCGTGTGGGCCCCGCGGAATTCCTCGGGCGTAGCGATCAGTTCCAGCGTTCCATTATGCAGCAGCACGATCCGGCTGGCCAGCATCAACGCCTCGCGCACGTCGTGGGTGACGAAGATCGAAGTCTTGTGCAACTCGCGCCGCAGCGACAGATACTGTTTCTGCAACTCGAGGCGCGTAACAGGATCCAGCGCGCCGAACGGCTCGTCGAAAAGCAGGATCGGCGGATCGGCCGCCAGGGCGCGCGCCACGCCGACGCGCTGCCGCTGTCCTCCGGAAAGCTGCCGGGGATAACGCGCCGCGAACTGCGCCGGATCCAGCCCGACTTCCTGGAGCAATTGCGCCACGCGCGCGCGGATCTTCGGCTCGCCCCACCCTTCCAGCCGCGGCACCAGCCCGACGTTCCGCTCCACCGTGAAATGCGGAAACAGCCCCACCTCCTGGATCACATACCCGATGCGCCGCCGCAGGCGCACGGGATCCCACGCAGTTGTGGCCTTGCCATCGACCAGCACTTCGCCCGCGGTAGGGAACAGAAGTCCGTTGACCATCTTGAGCGCCGTGGTCTTGCCGGACCCGCTGCGGCCGAGCAGCACGATGGTCTCACCGGGCTCGATGGCGATGGACATGTCGCGCAGGATGTCGCGTCCACCGATCCGGTATTGCACCCGGCGGAATTCGACGATCGCGCTCATCGGGCGGCCTTATTCCGCCAGCAACAAACTTTCGGCGAAGGGCCACTCCTCATCGATCCACTGCGCATCGCAGATAAATCCGGCTGCTTCGGCGAACTCCGCGATCTCCTCCGCGCGGAATTTGTGGCACGCCTCCGTCCAGATGGTCTCGCCTGTAGCGAATTCGCACGTGAAATCGGAGCCGCGAATCGTGACCTTCTGCCGCCGCGTCGACTTCAGATGCATCTCGATCCGGCGCTCCCTCGGATTGTACCGGGCCACGTGTGCGAAGTGGCGCAGATCGAAATCGCCGCCGAGTTCGCGATTAATGCGCCCGAGCAGATTGAGGTTGAACGCCGAGGTGACGCCCGTCGGATCGGCGTATGCGCGCACCATGGTATGGATCGGCTTCAGCAGGTCCGTGCCCAGCAGCAGCGAATCGCCGCGCCGCAGCGTTTCCCGCACCTCGCGCAGAAACGGCACGATCGCCGGCCGGTCGAAATTGCCGATCGTGCTGCCGAGGAATAACACCAGGAGCCTCTGCCGGCCGCGGCGGCGCGAAACCACCTCCCGAAGGCCGTCCAGGTATGACGCGTGCAGCGGCACGATCGTGCCGAATTCGTCCAGTTCGCGCACGCAGCCGTCCAGCGCCTTACACGAGACGTCAATCGGGTAGTAGGTCACGGGCTCGCGCTCCGCCACAGCCTGCAAAACCCAGCGCGTCTTTGCTCCGCTGCCGCTGCCCAGTTCAGCAACCGTGAGCGGCTCGCCCGCGCACGCTACGATCTCGCGCGCATGATGCCGCAGCACCCGGGCGTCGGCGCGGGTGAGTCCATATTCCGGCAGTGCGGTGATGGCGTCGAATAAAGCGCTGCCGATCTCGTCGTAGAAATACCGTGACGGCAATTCTTTCGGGTGCTTGCTCAGCCCGGCGCGGACAGCCCCCGCAAAATCGGATTCGTCGCGCGCGCGAGCAGCAGCAGGGAGATCCGTCATAGTTGCGCCTTCACAGTCTATCAGGCGAAGAACGGAAAGCCGAGAATCAGTTGTGCTCTTTCGCTCACGTTTACGCACTGCTCACAATGTGGTCCAGAATCCTGGCGATCTCCGGTGCGGTTTCGTCCCAATAGTGGGTGTGGGCTCCCGCTCCGATGCAGGTCTCCCATCGCAGTCCGGCGGAGTCGCATGAAGGCTTTGCCGAGGCGGCCGCCGGATAATCGTCGGTACGCCAGATCTGCCGGCCGATATAATCGCCGCTGCGGAAGGCGTTAGTCCAACAGCGGACGCCCAGTGCTCTTGGATCCGGCTTGGCGCCGGTGGGGATCATCGCCGGGTTTCCGCTTGCGGTGCTCCCTTTGTGATCCGCCCACTCGTACAGGTACGGGAAGCGCAGCCCGTAAAGCTGTCGCAGCGGGCAGCCCATCGTGAAAAGATATACAGGCATTTCGCCGTCGAGCAGCCTTTCGAGCCCGGGATCATACTTGTCGGGCGGTATGGTTGCCTGGTGTTCGACCTGCAGGAATCGCAGCAGGTCCGCCGTGATGACGGTACCCTGGCTATGCGCGACGATGACCAGCGCATCGTGCCTGTACCCGTCCGGGTCGCGATAGTTGCAGATGTGACGTAGAAGCGACACATAGCGTGCACAGATGCGCGCGGTGGGATTCGAGTCGCGCGGATGCTCGCGCAGCCAGCTATCCACGTCGAGCATGACCCGCACCACGGGACGGAAGCCCAGCGCCAGTTCGCTGATCCGGCCGCGGAATGCCAGGAGACCCGCGCCGGCCCCGGCGACCATCGTGCCGATCACGTTCGCGGTGAGGGCATGCGCTTCAAACCAGAATTGCAGGCGCGGACTAGGCGACCCCAGCATCACAAACGTCATGGCCGCGACCAGAATCCAGCCGGCGGGATAGAGGAAGCGAAATCCGAAGCTCAACCATCGGCCGAATCCGCCTGCGTCCTGTGCCGCGGCTTTGTCGGGGTTCAGTTCATCCCACACGCTCGGTCCGAAACACCACACCGCCACCATCATGGCCAGCAGCAACGCACCGAGCAGCGTCGGGAGGATCGTAAAGCCGGCTTCCCTCAATTCGGAGTCGGCCCAACGCCGCAGCGGCCGGGGTCCCGGCACCGTGTGTCCGGCCACGATGGGGAACATCGGCGTGTAGCAGATGTCGGCTGCGTCGGCTTTCCTGGCTGAGTGGCAGCCGGCGGCCGGATCGCTGGGCAACAGCGGCGTTACGGCCTTCAGGATCCCCGTCCAGCCCACCAGCGTTGAACACCAGGAACAGCAATGATGACAGCACCAGTGCGAGCAGCGCGGTCCAGAACGTTCGGAGAGCGCGCGGCCGTTCCGATGCCGGACTCAGCGCCGTCACGGCCGCCCCCAGCACAAGCGTGAGAAAGTAGGAGACCGCGAAGAGAATCCAGGCGCCCCGCAAGAGCTGGAATACGATCTCGAGCCCGTTCATGCACGCCAGCAGCGCCTTAAACTCCGCGGCATTCGGAAACGTCAGCCTCGAGCGCCAGTAGAACGTCGCGACCAGACAAATGCCGGCGAGTATGTATCCCGCCAGCATCGATCCAGGCCTCCGCCGCTCATAAGACTGAAGCGCCAGGCCCACTGGAATGGCGGAGGAAAGGACAAGCAGGATGCCCAGCGCCAGTTCGATGTTCTCCCGGCTCACGTTTGCGTGAAATCTCCACCACACAGCTCCGGCGGCGGCGAGCGGAACCACGAACGCCGCCGCGAATTCGATGAATCCGAGCGGCCGTCGAAAATGGAGCAGGACTGTCGCGAGTATTCCGATCACCGCCGCGGCATAGAATCCGATCACCAGCGGCAGGGCAGCGTACGCCGCGACGTAGTTGTGCACCAGCGAGATCCCGATAATGGCAGGGAGAAAAGCCGCGAGAAACAGGTTCAGAATGGCGATGGGCCAGGCGAAAATTCCGCTGGCGGCGATGTAGGCCCAGCGCAGCAGAGTCCAGCGCCGCAGCGCCGCCTTGCGTGCCGGGTCGCCGGCGAGCGCCAGGCCGGCCGCGCTGATATTGTTGATCCCCAGGCTGGTCAGATGAAAAAGCAACTGGTAAAGCTCCGAGAGAATACTGGTGATGCCCGTGCCGAGCCGAGAAAGATCGGCCCAGTACATCTCGTATACGTGAACTTTGCGCTTGTCGCCGATCAGTTGCTCCCCGTCAAGACGCAGGAACTGATACGTGTCGTCGGCCTTCTCGCAGTCGAAGTACTTCAGCTGCGTCTCCATGAAGAGGTGATCGACAGAATCGGAACCCTCGCCTGAAAGCGCCCTGCCCGCGGCGGCGATTGCATTCATCGGCCCCCAGGTGAATCGCTGGTGATGCTTCAGGTAATCCGTGTGATCGTTGACGTGGGTCCTGCGCACCTTCAGCCGCAGCAGATTCTCTCGAAATGCCGTATACCTGGGACGCCCTTCGTGCGTCGACACCCCGGCCAGCAGATCGCCCACGGCGCGCGCACTGGCGCACGGCGGGTGATCGCCCACGCCGTGCACCGCCAGCACCGCGATGCGTCTGGGTTCGCGCGCCTTACCGGGTCCCATACCGTCCGACATCAGTTGCGCAAGTCTTGAGCCCGCATCAGCTTGTCGGTTTCACGATAGGCTTCGGTCACCCAGTCTACAATTCTGTCCGGGTCCGGCGCGAACTCCAGTTCGATGCTCACGGTGCCGTCGAACCCCGCCGCCTTCATGTGAGCCAGGTACGGCGGAAAATCGACGACGCCGCGGCCCGGCGGCAGATCGCCGTGTCTCTTGCCGTCGCAATCGGAAAAGTGCGCGTGCGCGATGCGGCCCTCCAGCTCCAAAATCTCGCCGGCGCCGGCGTGCGCCAGCGCCAGGTGCGACACGTCCAGATTAGCCCTGACAGCGGGATGCCCGACGTCGTTCAGGAATCGCACCATGCTGGAGACGTCGTTGACGATGGACAGATGGAACGGCTCCAGTTCGATCGCGATCTCCAGCCCGAGCGATCCGGCATACTCGCCCACCTCGCGCATCGCCTCCACCGCCCACTTCCACTGATCGCGGGGCAGGATCACCTCCTGCTGCCAAATGTATTCGCCGATTACGATCAGGTAATTCTTCGCCTCCAGTTCGTAGCCGAGCTCCAGGTACTTCTTGGCGCGGTCGATGTGGAAACGCCGCACCGTGGTATTGAAATCGGCGATCCCGAGCGAGCATCCGACCACGGAAATCACCGGCAGCCCGGTCTCCCGCACCGTATCGCGTATCAGCTTGCGTTCCCTGGCGTCGATCTCTAATGGATCGGCCGAAATGTCGATGGAATCGAACCCAATTTCCCGGGTCAGGCGGATGCCCTCCGCCGTCCCTACCTTCGATCCGAACCAAGCCGAGTTAATCAGCCCCAGCTTCACTGTGCTCCTCCTTCGGGCGGTGCTGTGGCGCAGGCACTCGTGTCTGCCGCGCCGGGACTCGTCGCGGCGCTGGCCGTCCCGCCGGCTGGCAAGGCTCGACACGAGTGTCGAGCCGGCAGCCTAACAGCCTGCGCCACATTTAATCTCCTCCGGGCTCACCGGACGATGCTCGTCGAGCGACCGGCAGCACGCCTCCACCAGTGCGATCGTATTCAGGTTGTCCCGCACTCCGATGGCGGGCGTGCGATTCTCCGCGATCGAGTCCAGCAACTCGCCCATCGGGCCTTCGAACGCATCCGGAAACCAAGCCTCGCTCCACTTCGGCGCGATCCAGCGGCCCGGCTCGCGCTTCGTCGCGTACTGAATCGTGCTCGGCGTCGTGTTCGGATAGCCCGGCCACCCGATCGTGCCCTGCGCCACGCCGTCTGTCCCCTCCACCCGCCACTTGATATAGATATCGGGCGCCGCGCCCTCGCGCGCGGGTCCGGCCCAGACGTCGTCCCACGAAGATGCGCGCAGCCCGCTGGCGTACTCCAGAATGTACAGCACGATGCCGTCGCGGTGTGGAAACGCCGTCCGCGGATCCGTCCGCGCGCTGACGTAGACGCTGGCCGGATCGCCGAAAAGAAATCGGAATACATCCAGATGATGGATGCTCATAATCGGCAGCGTCAGCCGGTCGTAAAGCCGCGCCCAAGGCATCCAGTGCGGGATGGCGCGCATCTCGATCGTGCCCAGCACGGGCTCGCCGAGATCCCCGCGGGTGAGCAGGGTCTTGAGCGCACGGATCGACTGGTCGTAGCGCATGTTCTGATTCACCGCGATCTTCAGCCCGGCCTGCTCGCACGCATCGGCCGTAGCTTTCGCCTCCCGATATGTCAAGGCGAATGGCTTCTGCGCCAGTACGCCACGAAAGTGCGCAGCATGCCGCGCGGCTTCCAGCAGCACCTCCGACTGCACATGCGGGGGCACGGCGACGTCGAGCACCTCGATCGCGGGATCGGCCACCAGTTCCCGCCAATCGTCGTAAACCTTCGGGATTCCACGAAGCTGCGCCACCTCGCGCGCCTGCTCCGGACGCCGCGCCGCAATGCCCGCGACGTTGTACCCGGCATTACGATACGCGACAAGCTGTACGTCGCGCATGATAAAGCCGGCGCCGACCGCGCCGATCGCATAGCGGCGATCGGCCGGCCGCGGCGCCTGATGGTTGAGGTCCAAGTATGTCAATCCGACATTCTACTCCGATACGCCTGCCGCGCCAGGTCGTAGACTCGCTGCGCCTCGCCGCGCTCCTCCAGCCGGATCCGCGGCTCCTTCTGGCTCCAGCACTGATCCACCGCGCGCAGGCACCACTCGGCATCGTGCCGCGACCGGATCGGCTTGCCGCCGACCAGCACGAAGATTGGATTCGTGTGGCTGGAAGGCAGGATGCGTAACGCCACCCACGCACTGTGGTCGATGCGCGCATCGAAACTCACCGGCCGCACCTTGCCGTCAGCCTCGATCTCCTGCTTCGCCACCGCCTGTCCGTTCACCACCAGTTCCAGCGGCACCTTGCGCGTCGAGCCGAGGCGCGCCCGCTCCAGATCCCAGTAAGGCTTCTGATCGTAAGGCGTCTTGCGAATCTTCTCGTCCGGCTGGTTGTCGAGCAGAGCTGCGACATTCGCGGTCACGTGCACGGTCCCCGGCGCGTCGAGCCGAAGCTCACTGCCTCGCTCTCCCATCTCGACGTCGTTCACCTTGAAATCGAGCAGGTGGCTCTTGCCGTCGCTCACGTAATTCCGCCCCTCCCGGATCCCCACCGCCCAGTCGCGATAATCCAGCTTTCCGCGTTGCCGCACGTAGCTGCGCCCCAACCCGACGCGCTCGCCGTAGATGCACGGAAAATCCGTTTCGCCGGAAATGCGCGCGCGATATCCGGCGCTCAGCGTGTGGTACCAGACGTTGAGCTCCCACGCGTACGGCGTATCCACGGTGGAAATGAAATCCACGAGATTCTGCGTGACGCCGACGACATACTCGTTCGCTCCAATGCCGTCGAACGGCGGCATTTCGTCGGTAGGCAGCGCCTCTTTCTGGATAGCCAGCCCCCAACCGGAATGCGCGAACCCGGTGACCGCGTCCTGCGCTTTCGCCCAACGGAAAACCGGAATGCCCCAGCTGGGCCAATCCTCGATGCGCTTGCTGCCGGGATAATCCTCTTCCTTCAGCCCGAGCAGAACAATATGGCCGGTGTGGCTGGACGGAAATCCCGAGACCTCCACGTCGTAGCGCATCAGGTTCTCGCTGGTGGACAGCTTATTGTCGTGGCCTTCGAAGAACGTCTTCTGGAAGTACCATCCCGGACCCCAGCTCAGCACCGAACCCACCTTTAAATCCTCGCCGAGAATGTACCGCATCATGTCCTGCGGATACACTCCTTCGGTGGGTTTCTCATAATGCGCGCATCCCGCGGCGTGCACGTGATGATCCCCGGAATACCAGCCCATCTTGGCCGGATCGATCCAGCGATCGAGATGGAATGTGAGCGAAACAGGTTCGCTGCCCACTTTGACATGCTGCATCTTCTTCCGATACTCCGGTCCGCGCGTGTACTCGATGTCGTACTCTCCGGGCGGCAGCGCGACCGACTCGCCGTTCGCGCGATACACCTGCGGCTGAAACGCCAGATCGGGAGCCAGCCGCTTCGCCTGGGACGGGTAAACGCGGCCGGCGCTATCGTGAATGAGAAACGCGGCCGTGGTAGGCCGGTCGTCGAAATCCAGCACGCGCAGCGTAACCTTGGTGGCGGGTTTCGCGGTGAACAGAATATCGATGTCGTTGCGAAAGCCGAGATCCTGCGTGCCCTGTCCGACGTTGAAGCTGAGCTTGGCCTCGCGCTTGCCGGGATTGCGCGAATAAAGCTGGAGAATGCGGTACTCCACCTCGAGCCCGGAGAGCCGCTCGCGCATAGGCTGCTTGTTGAACATCTGCAAATCGAGCCAGCGCCGGCCCACCATCCCCTCGGGCGTCCCCGCCAGCTTGCCCGCGTTGGGGCTCTCGACCGCCAGCACCGCCGTGACTCCCGCCTCGTTCTGCACTTTGACGAGGAACGACCGCCACCCCTGCTCCATCAGCTCGGGCCGTGCCGGACCTTCCTGCACCTTGACGCGACTCTCGGGATTGATATTGACGCCGACCAGGCAATGCCGGTCGAGAACCTTCTGGATATCGGCGACAGTCTTAGCGGACTTCAGGTCACGCCGCTCGGCAGGCGGCAAAGGCTCGCCAGTTATCTCGAGCGCATCGGCGACGCGCTCGGCCTGCGCCGCCAGCGGCTGAAATTCGACATTCGACACCACCGGCAGCTCCTGAGCAGCCAGTGCTGATGCCATCAGGGCAAAGCGAAGA
>Ga0070741_10013064_pt1 | contig 14794 bp, 15 predicted proteins | sample Coa_R1_4_FD_66440 | JGI IMG/M metagenome (GOLD analysis project Ga0070741, IMG submission 66440) | Surface soil microbial communities from Centralia Pennsylvania, which are recovering from an underground coalmine fire - Coalmine... | ecosystem: Environmental > Terrestrial > Soil > Unclassified ...
CGCGGCGTGGTGGTCGTACCGGCGACGGCCGGCCCTCGTGCCCGCCGGCCCCGCCGGCGCGAATGTCGCAGACGAGCTCGCGGCGACGATCTCCGACGCGATCGACGACCTCGAGGCGGAGCCCGACGCCCGTCGTGCGGTGATCGCCGCCTACGCCCGGATGGAGGGCGTGCTGGAGCGCAGCGGAGTGCGGCGGGCGCCGAGCGAGACGGCGCTCGAGTACCTGCGCCGCGTACTGCTCGAGCTGACCGCGAACGGCGACTCGGTCGCACGGCTGACGTCGCTGTTCGAGCGCGCCAAGTTCTCGAGCCACGACATCGACGCGCCGATGAAGCGCGAGGCGATCTCGGCGCTGCGCGCGCTGCGCGACGACCTGCGGCCGGCGCCGGCATGAGCGGCCGCCGCCACGCGCTCGACCTCGCGGTGCTGCTCGTGATCGCGACGACCGCGGCCGCGGCGGTGTTCGTCGCGCAGCCGGGTCTCCACGCCGTGGTCGCCCGCGCCTGGGCGCTCGCCGCCGGCGCGCTCGTCATGACCGCTCTCGTCTCCGCCGCAACCGGCCGGCTGCCGGGCGGGCGCCGCTCGGAGCTCGACGCCGCGCTCGCGGCGACCGCCGAGCAGCCGCCCGCGCGGCCGGCGCAGCTCGCGCGGCTGGAGCGGGAGGTGACGCTCGCCGTCGCCACCTCGCACGACCTGCACGCGAAGCTGCTGCCGCAGCTGCGCGAGATCGCCGCCGTGCGGCTGGGGCGGCGCGGCCGCCGCATCTCGCCCGCGACGGTCGGCCGCTGGTGGGAGCTGCTGCGGCCCGACCGCGAGCCGCCCGAGGACCGGTTCGCGCCGGGGATCCGGGAGGACGACCTGCGCGCGCTCGTCGACGAGCTGGAGTCGATGTAATGCACGCGATGGAGCTCGACGAGGTCGGCCGGCTGTGCGCGCGCGTGCTCGACGAGGTCGAGCGCGCGGTGGTCGGGAAGCGCGAGGCGCTCGAGCTGATGCTGCTCGGGCTGCTGGCCGACGGCCACGTGCTCGTCGAGGACTACCCGGGTCTCGCGAAGACGCTGATGGCGCGCTCGTTCGCGCAGGTGACGTCGCTCGCGTTCTCGCGCATCCAGTTCACGCCCGACCTGATGCCGTCGGACGTGACCGGCTCGTCGATCTTCAACCAGCGCGAGGGCGACTTCGAGTTCCGCCCCGGGCCGATCTTCGCCAACCTGCTGCTGGCCGACGAGATCAACCGCGCCCCGCCGAAGACGCAGGCCGCGCTGCTCGAGGCGATGCAGGAGCGCCAGGTGACGAGCGAGGGCCGCACGCGGCGGCTCGGGCCGCCGTTCCTCGTCCTCGCCACGCAGAACCCGATCGAGTACGAGGGCACCTACCCGCTGCCGGAGGCGCAGCTCGACCGCTTCCTGCTGCGGATGTCGGTGGGCTATCCGGGCCGGGAGGACGAGTGGCGCATGCTCGCGAGCCGCGCCGAGCGCGGCCATGACGACGTGATGCTGCAGGCGCTCGTCGACCGCGAGACGCTGCTCGGCATGCAGCAGGCGTGCGAGCGCGTCTTCGTGTCGGAGGCGGTCGGCCTGTACATGGTCGACGTCGTCGCCGCGACGCGGGAGGCGCAGTCGATCCAGGTCGGCGCGTCGCCTCGCGGCTCGCTCGCGCTGCTCAAGCTGTCGCGCTGCCGCGCCGCCCTCGAAGGCCGTGACTTCGTCACCCCAGACGACGTCAAAGCGGTCGCGGTGCCCGCGCTCGCGCACCGGCTGACGCTGAAGCCCGAGCTCTGGGTGCAGCGGATCTCGCCCGAGGAGATCGTGCGCGAGCGGCTCGCCGCCGTGCCGACGCCGGCCGCCGAGGATCTCGCGGCGCCGACCGCGTGAACGCGGCCGCCTCCCCGAAGCTGCGCGGCTACGCGGTGCTGTCCGCGACCGGGCTGCTCGCGGCGCTCGTCACCGGCCGCCCCGAGCTCGTCGCGCTGACGGCGCCGTTCCTGGTCGCCCTCGCCGCCGGCCTCCTGCTCGTGCAGCGGCCGCGCCTGCAGGCGCGCGTCCGGCTCGGCTCGGTGCGTGCGTTCGAGGACGACGAGGTCGAGGCGACGATCGCGCTCGCCGCGGGCCCCGCGGTCGAGCGGCTCGACGTCTACCTGCGCCTTCCCGCCGAGGTCGTCCTCGTGGACGGCCGCAATCCGGTCTCGCTGCGGCTTGCGCGCGGCGAGCGGCGCGAGCTGGCGCTCCGGCTGCGGCTCGACCGCTGGGGCGGCCACCGGCTCGCGCCGCTGCACGTGCGCGCGGCCGGCCCGCTCGGGCTCGTCACCTGGGAGGCGGTGCTCCCGGGCGCGCCCGAGCTGCGCGTGTATCCACGCGAGGCGGCGCTTCGCCGCGCGCTGCCGCCGCGCGAAACCCAGCTGTACGCGGGCAACGAGGTGTCGCGCCGCCGCGGCGAGGGGATCGAGTTCGCCGACCTGCGTCCGTTCGCCCCCGGCGACGCGGTGCGGCGCGTCAACTGGCGGGCGAGCGCGAAGCGCGGCGAGCTGTGGGTGAACGAGAGCCATCCGGAGCGGAACACCGACGTGATCCTGTTCGTCGACTCGTTCGCGGAGGCGCGGCTCGACCGCACGAGCACGCTCGACCTCGCGGTGCGCGCGACGGCGGCGCTCGCCGACGCGTACGTCGGCCGCCGTGACCGTGTCGGGCTGATCGGGTTCGGCGGGATCCTACGCTGGCTCGTCCCCGGCACCGGAGTCGTGCAGCTGTACCGGATCGTCGACGCGCTGATCGACACCGAGATCGTGCTCTCCTACTACTGGCGCGACCTGCAGGTGCTGCCAAGGCGCACGCTGCCGCCGAGCGCGCTCGTGCTGGCGCTGTCGCCGCTGCTCGACGAGCGCAGCGTCGGGGCGCTGCTCGACCTGCGCGCGCGCGGCTTCGACCTGGCCGTCCTCGACGTCTCTCCGATCCCGTTCACGCCGCGGCCGGCGTCGGGGCTCGACGCGCTCGCCTACGACATCTGGGCGCTGCGCCGCGACGCGCTCCGCCACCGCCTGCAGCAGGCGGGGGTCGCCGTGACGGAATGGCGGCCCGGCGTGCCGCTGCAGGGGGCGCTCGAGGAGGTGAGGGCATTCAGGCGCCACGCGCGTCTCGCCCGCGTCTGATCGCCGGGGGCGCCGCGCTGGCGTCGCTCGGCGCCGTGGCGGCGTACGCGCTGCTCGCGTCGCGGCCGGCGCTGCGCCCGGCCGCCGTCGCCGGCGGCGGGGCCGGGATCGGGCTGCTCGCGGCGGCGGTGCTGCTGCGGCAGCCGCGGCTCGTGCCCTGGGCGCTCGCGGCGGCCGGCGGCGGCTATGCCGCGACCCGCGCCGGCGTGCACGTCGTCGACGGCTGGGCGGCGCTCGCCGGCGCGGGGCTGCTGCTCGCCGGCGAGCTCGGCTTCTGGTCGGCGGGCGACGACCCGCGGATCGCAGTCGAGGGATCGCTGCTTCGGCGGCGCGCGCTGACGACGGCGGTGCTCGTCTCGGCCGCGGCGCTCGTCGGCTTCGTGCTGCTCGGCGTCGCGGCCGTGGCGGCGTCGTCGGGCCTCGTCGTCGCCGCCGCCGGCGTCGCCGCCGCGGTGGCCGCGGTCGGGCTCGTGCTGCGGCAGCTGCGGGCCCCGTGACGGCAGCCCGCAGCGCCGCGGCAGACTAGGACGCGACCAGGGTCGCGGTCTCGACCTCGGTGTGCCCGTTCACCTCGTTGGCGACGACGTGCACCGTGTACACCTGACCCTTGACGGCCTTGAAGGCGAGCGGCACGGTCACCGACTCGTCGCCGAGGAACGTGGCGACGGGCTGCTGCGTGGCGATCACGCGATTCTTGTTGCTGACCGTGTAGGTCATGCCGATCGTCCCGCCGGGCCCCTGGTAGAGGTAGAGGAGCGGGAAGTAGAGCTTCACGGCGGGCGAGGCGCCGGCGCGGATGCTCTGGATCTGGCCGTCGATCGAGCGGGCGAGCGACCCGAACGCCGAGTAGGACGGCTTCGGCGCGCCCGACGGCGACTCGAGCCCGCTCTGCCACGGGTTGCCGGACGAGTCGCGGAACGTGAACCAGATGAACATCTGCACGTTCGGGTCCTTCTGGGCGATCTGGAGGGCCTGCTTCGCGTAGCTGGCCTGCACGGCGTTCGTGACGCCGTGCGGCTCGCCGGGCTTGGTCTCGTGGCCGTACTCGGTGATCCAGATCGGAACGGTGCGGTGGTACCACTTCTTCAGGTCCTGCTCGAACTGCGGCAGCGTCGAGAGGGTGACGTTCGGGTAGCGGACCTTCTGCAGCGGCGGCAGGTTCGGCGACGTCGGGTACGGGTGGTGCGCCCAGGCGTCGAAGCGAAGGCCGGGGGTCTTCGCGAGCAGGCGGGCGAAGGTCGCGGGCGCGACCGTCGCGGACGTGCCGCCGAGCGGCTTGTCGCGGCCGCGGGCGGACGTCTCGCCGATCGCGACCTTGGCGAGCGGGTTGCCGGCCTTGATGCCGGCGTAGGCGGCCTTGAAGAGCTTGCCGTAGTTGGCCGGGCCGACGATCGTCTTGCCGGAGAACTGCGGCATCAGGAAGAGGCCGAGGTTCGGCTCGTTCCACACCGAGTAGAGCGAGACGGAGCCGTGCCCGTTGTGGCCGTTGTAGCGGGTGGCGAGCATCCGGGCGAAGGTGGTGAGGTCGGCGAGGTTCTTCGGCATCCGGTTCGGCGCGGCGCCGCCGTTCGCCCACTTGGGCGTGCCGTTGATGTCGATCATCACGCGCATGCCGCGCGTGGTCGCGTTGGCGACGAGCTCGTCGATGTCGTTCAGGTGGTAGGCCGGGTCGTCGCCGTTCGACGGGTCGGCGGGCTTCGTCGGCGCGATCGCCGGCCAGGACGCGGTGGTGTGGATGATCGAGCCGCCGGCTGCCGCAGCGCGGTCGAGATTCGCCTGCCGGTCGGGCGACCAGCGGAACGAGATGTCGTCGTAGAAGCCGATCGGCATCTGGGATGCGGCGCTGACGCGGCCGGCGAAGACGGCGGCCGACACGACGGCGAGCGCGAGCAGGGTCGGGCGGGCGGCTTTCAGCAGCACGGGCAATCCTCCTCCTCGAGGTCGAAGCTGGGCGAGCTCGGACCGACGGTAGCGAGCCGCTTTGAGGTGGGTGTTAAGAGCTTCGCGCCCGGCCGCGGAATGCCTGCAGCTGCACCCGGTCTGAGGCTCCGGTCGGGCTGGTAGCAGAACTGCTACCTTGTCCGCGTGGCCACGATCCCACAGAAGGAGTTGCGGAACAACGTCGGCGAGGTGCTGCGGCGGGCCGAGGCGGGTGAGGAGTTCACCGTCACCGTCTCCGGCCGTCCGGTCGCGCGCCTTGGACCGGTGCGGCCACGTCAGTGGGTGCGGGGTCCGGCGCTGCAGCGCGTCTGGCAGACCCCGAGTCCCGCGACGCTCGACGCCGATCTGGCGCGCCTTCCCGGTGCGATCGTGGACCCGTTCGTCGAGTAGGTGCGCGCGCTCCTCGACACGTCCGTCTTGATCGGCGCAGAGAGCCCCGGCGACCTCGAAGGGGCGATCAGCTCAGCGTCGCTCGCGGAGCTTCACTTCGGCGTTCTCGTTGCCGAAGAGGAGGACGAACGGGCCCGACGATCGCAACGACTTGGAGTCATCGAGGCAACCTTCGATCCGCTTCCTGTGGATGCGGCGGTCGCGCGCGAGTGGGGAAGGCTTGCCGCGGCCGTGGTCAGCCGCGGCGGAAAGCCACGGCGACGAGCTCTCGACCTCGTGATCGCGGCCACCGCGAATGTGCACAACGTTCCGCTCCTGACGCTCAATGCCAAGGACTTCGCTCTGATCGACGATCTCGTCGATGCTCGCGCGCCCGCTCGAAGCTGACCAGGCAGCGCCTGAATCGGCGGTCGCACAACGCCGTCTCCGCCTCTCCGGCAGCGAAACCGCTGCACGGAGGCGCGAACGACGATGGGCGGTGCAGGGCTCGAACCTGCGACCCCCTGCGTGTAAGGCAGGTGCTCTCCCAGCTGAGCTAACCGCCCGCGCGGCGCATTCAAGCAGCAACCCGCGCGCGCACCGATGCGAACTGCGGGTTTCCCCGATGTTCGGGTTCCGCCCAGGGCCGACAGTCCCGTCATGACCACCGACCTCTTCACCGGCAACGCCCGCGAGCTCGCGCACCGCGCCTGCAACGGCGTCGTCGTGACCCTCCACTGGCTCGAGGTGAGCGACGAGGTCGTCGTGAGCTACACGGACGAGCGCACCGGCGAGGCGTTCAGCGCGCGCGTCCCCCGCTCCGAGGCGCTCGAGGCCTTCAACCACCCGAACGCCTACCGCTGAGCGACGGCCGTCGCGAGCACGCGGCCCGCGCGGTCGAGCGCCTGCACGCGGACGGCGCGATAGGCGCGCGGCAGGCGGATCGACGTCTCGAAGCCCGTCTTCGGCCGCCGCGCGACGACCGTGCCGCCGGCGAGCACGCGCCAGGAGGCGAGCTCCGTGGAGCCGTTCCAGCTCGCGTAGACGGTCCGGCCGCGGACGGCGGCGGCGGGCGGTGAGTGCGGGACGCCGACCCACGGCTCGACGACGGCGCGGTAGGTGAGGTCGGGGCTCGGCAGCTTGCCGTCGAGCAGCACGCGGCCGTCCGGCGTGTACTCGGAGATGTACGGCTCGGCGCCCCAGCCGACGACGACGTTGCCGCGCGCCGCCTGCTGGAAGCTCCCCATGTAGGCGGCGTGCAGGTCGCCGTCGTGGCGGTACTCGCGCACGAGGCGGGCCGTCCTCGCCGCCAGGTCGAGCCGCAGCACGAGGCCGCGCGACGGACCCTCCGGCGAGAGGTAGTCGCCCGCGCCGGTCGCCTGGCAGCAGTGGTCGTCGAACAGCGTCACCTCGCCGCCCGGGCGGGCGACGACGTCGTGCTGCCACTGGAAGTCGGCGTTCGGGCCGAAGCGGAACGTCGAGTGCCGGCCGCCGAGCGTCCACAGGATCCGCCCGCTGCGCAGGTCGACCTGGTAGGCGGCCCACGTGTCGCGCATGGAGACGAGCAGCCTGCCGTCCCCCTCCAGCTGAAGCGAGTTGACGTGGTAGGCGTCCCACGGGAACCCGTTCGCCGGCGGCAGCGCGTGCGAGTCGGAGAGCGGGATGTGGTCGAACGCGTCCCAGCTGTAGAGGAGCTTGCCGGTCGAGAGGCTGTAGGCCTGGACCGCCGAGTCGACGAGGGCGCCGTTGTTCGCGCCGCCCCACTTCGTCAGGTTCATCGGCACGTTGCGGTTGGCGGTCACCCAGATGCGGTCGCCGCGGATCGCGAGGTCGTGCAGCGTGATGATCCAGCCGCCGGTCCCGTGCAGCGTGGCGACGGTGCGGTAGCGGCGGTCGACGACGACGATCTCGCCGCTCTCGATCTGGCCGGTGCTCGTCACGACGCCCTGCCACCACGCGAGCACCGGCTCGCCCCGGTAGGTCTGCACGCTGAGGTTCGAGGCGACCACGTCCTCCGGCACCGGGCGGAACCACACCGGGCGGAGCCGCCGGTCGAGGATCATCGGCCCGCTCTGGCCGGCGATCGGGCCGTTCGTGAGGTCGAAGAAGTTCGCGGTCAGGACGTAGCCGGGCGAGAGCGCGGCCGGGGCGGCGGCCGCGTCGAGCTCGATCTTCGGCGGATGCAGCGCCGGCGCCGAGACGAACGCGTACGTGCCGCGGGTCGTGAACGCCCCGATCGGCCTGCCGGCACCGCCGGCGAAGCCGAAGTCGGCCGCGACGAACGCCGCCAGCACCACCGCCACCGCCGCGGCGAGCCGCGAGCGCGACCGCGGAGCCGCCGTGTCGGCGAGCAGCAGACGGGCGCACGCCGCCGCCGCGACGCAGAGCCCGGCGCCGACGAGGTAGGCGAGCCGGAAGCCGTCGGTGACGGCGCCGAGCACCGAGCGGTTGTCGCCGATCAGGTTGCTCGTCCGCTGCGACGCGAGCGAGATCAGGAGCGCGATCCCGACCGCGCCGCCGACCTGACGCGACGTGTTCACGAGCCCGGAGGCGAGCCCGGCCTGCTCGGGGCGGGCCCCCTGCGTGGCGGCGATCGTCGAGGGGACGATCGAGAGCGCGATCCCGAGCGCGACGAGGACGCCCGGCAGGATCACGTAGCCGGCCGCGCTGCCGCTGGAGCCGATGCGGGCGAGCAGCAGCAGGCCGGCCGTCATCATCGTCAGCCCGGAGGTGAGCACCGAACGGGCGCCGAACAGGCTGACGAGCCGCCCCGCCTGCCGCGCGGCGACCATGATCGTCAGCGCCATCGGCAGGAACGCGAGCCCGGCCTCGAGCGGCGACAGCGCGAGCACCTGCTGCAGGTAGAGCGAGCTCACGAACCACATCGGGAAGAGCGCCGCGCTGAACAGCAGCACGACCCCGTTTGCGCGGCGGAGCTGCGGCGTCAGCGCGCGCAGCGGCACGAGCGGCGCCGCGGTCCGCGTCTCGAGCGCGAGGAACGCGGCGAGCAGCGCGACGCCGGCCGCGATCGGCCCCCAGGCGCCGGCGGCGCCCCAGCCGAGGTAGCCGGCGGCGACGATGCCGTAGACGAGCGCGACAAGCCCGCCGGTGAGCGTGAGCGCGCCGGCGACGTCGATGCGGCCCGCCGCCTTGCCGCGCGCGGCGTCGTCGCTGAGCAGCACCGCCGCGCCGGCGGCGGCGGCGAGGCCGACGGGCACGTTGATCAGCAGCACCCACCTCCAGCCGACGGTGTCGGTGATCACGCCGCCGAGCAGCACGCCCGTCGCGCCGCCCGCGCCGTTCATCGCCGCCCACAGCCCGATCGCGCGGTGCCGCGCCGGCCCCGGCGGGAACGCCGAGGTGATCGCCGCCAGCGACGCGGCCGCCATCAGCGCGCCGCAGAGCCCCTGGAAGCCGCGCGCCGCGATCAGCACGTTCTGGGTCGGCGCCAGCCCGCCGACGAGCGACGCGGCGGCGAAGCCGGCAAGCGCGAGCACGAGCGCGCGCCGCTGCCCGTAGCGGTCGGTGGCGCGGCCGCCGACCATCAGGAACCCGGCGAAGGCGATCGCGTACGCGTCGACGACCCACTGCAGGTCGATCGACGAGAAGCCGAGGCTCGACTGGATCGCCGGCAGCGCGACGTTGACGATGCTCAGGTCGAGGATGACCATGAACTGCGCCACGCAGCACACGGCGAGCAGCCAGCCGTGCCGCTCGCCGTGCGCCTCCTCGGGAGCGGCGGCGACGCCGCCCGCCGCCGTCATTCGGCGGTCAGCCCGACCGGCTCCGCTCGAGACGCGTTCAGCACTGCGAGCGACGAGTCGACGATCCGCTCCGCGAACGTCGCCGAGTCGTTCACGCGCGGGAACGGCACGTCCGGCACCGGCAGCTCGAGCAGCTCGCAGATCGGCTCCCAGCCGTCGGCCGGCGACCACACGACGACGTCGTCGAAGTCGTCCTGCACCTGGGCGTTGTAGCGCTCGAACGCGCTCGCGAGGTGCGCCTCGTCGGCGCCGCCGCGCGGCAGCAGGCCGCTCCGGTCCCACATCTCGGCCATCATCTCGAGATAGGAGCGCCAGGCCGGGTCGACGCGCGCGCGGGCACTCGACAGGTCGCGCATCAGCGAGTCGCCGTAGAAGAGGCCCGCGATCGTCTCGGTCATGCTGCGCGCCCAGGACTCCGGCGACCGGACGCTGAGGAGCAGCTTCGCCTCCGGGAACGCCTCTCGCAGCTCCCGGTAGTAGTAGGAGCCGGGCCAGTCGACGGTCGAGTCGTAGCCGGCGAAGATCTCCTGCCAGCGCGGCGCGCCGGCGAGCGCGGCGGCCCAGTCCTGCGCGCGGTCGAGGTCGCCGAGGACGTCGACCATGTGGTAGCAGGGGCCGACGCCGAGCATCTCGAGCGCGAGCTTCTGTGACAGGGTCGCCGTGCGCGGCAACCCGGCTCCGATCAATCTCATCTGCCTGCTCCCGTTCCGGTTTGCGTGAGTTCGGGCCGACCTTACTCGATCGTTTACGATCGGGTTCCGTGGGACGCCGCACCGTCGCCAGGCTGGCCGTGCTCGCCGCCGCCGGCACCCTCGGGGTCGCCGCCGCGTTCGCCGTGACCGGGCCGATCCTCAAGGTGTCGCACGACGCGAGCCTCGGCGCGATCATCGTGAACGGGAAGGGCCTGACCCTCTACCACGTGTCGAGCGAGCGCGCCGGCAAGCTCTCGTGCACGGGCAACTGCCTCTACTTCTGGTTCCCCGTGATCGTCACGGCGAAGACGAAGATCGTCGTCGGGGCCGGTCTCTCGAAGGCGAAGGTCGGGACGATCAGGCGGCCGAACGGGGCGCTGCAGCTGACCTACAACAAGCTGCCGCTGTACCGCTACTACCTCGACCGCAAGCCCGGCCAGGTGAAGGGGCAGGGCGTGAAGGACCCGGCCGGCACGTGGTATGCGGTGTCGTCGAGCGGCAGCGTCGTGACGAAGCGGCCTGCGACCTCGACGAGCTCGACGACCACCACCGTCGGCATCGGCTACTAGACGAAGGGCCGGTAGAGCCGCGAGGTGGCGAGCGCGCGCCGCCTCGCGTCGAGCGCGGTGACCGTGACGGCGAGCGGAACGCCGTCGAGGCGGATCGACGTCTCGAAGCCCGTCTTGCGCACGGTCTTCACCGGCCGGAGCGTCGCGCGCGTGCGGCCGGCGTTGACGCGCCAGTAGACGGTCTCGGTGCTGCCGTTCCAGCTCACGTGCAGCACGGCGTCGCGCCCGGAGCGCGTCACCGCGGCGACGGGGGTGCTGTCCGGGAGCCCGACCCACGGCTCGCGGTAGGCGCGGTAGTTCCACGCGCCGCCGTCGAACCTCGCGTCGAAGCGGACGTCGCCGGCCGGCCCGAACTCGGTCGTGTACGGCTGGTCGCCGAAGCCGACCATCATCCCGCCGTCGGCGAGCAGCTGCGCGTTGCCCATCGAGTTGGAGAGGAGCGGCGTCGGATGCGGGAACGCGCGCAGCAGCGAGCAGCGGCGCGCGGCGAGGTCGAGCGAGAGGTGCAGCCCGCGCGCCGGGTGCGCCGCCTCGCCGGTGCCGTTGTCGAACACGGTCAGCGTCCCGTCCGGATGCGTGCGCGCGTCGTGCTGGTAGAAGAAGCCCGCCTCCGGGTCGACCTGGAAGTCGCTCCGGCGGCCGCCGAGCCGCCAGATGATCTCACCGGTGCGCCGGTCGAGCTTGTAGATCGCGGCGGTGTTGCGCGCCGAGATGACGAGGTTGCCGTCGAGGTCGACGTCGATCGAGTTGACGTGGAAGTAGTCGAACGGGTCGAGCAGCGGCGAGTAGGTCTCGGCGAACGGGACGTGCTCGAGGCTGTGCCACTCGTAGAGCACCCTGCCCGAGGCGACGTCGACCTCCTGGACGATCGAGTCGAGCACGTTCGCGGCCGGGGAGCCGCCGACGGAGGTCGTGTCGGCGGTCGTCTCGGCGTGCACCGTGATCAGCGCCGTCCCCTGCGGCGTCAGCTGGAACTCGTGGACGTCGGCCTTGTAGCCGTTGCCGGCGGCGACGAGCGCGACCGTCTTGTAGTGCTGGTCGACGATCCGGTTCACGCCCTCGCTCGTGCCGATCTTCGTCACCTGGCCCTCCCACCAGGTGAGCACCGGCTTGCCGCGGTAGGTCTGGCGGCGGAAGTTGATCGCGTAGTCGGGCGTGCGGCGGAACCAGACGACCTGGCCGTGGTCGTCGAGGATCATCGGCCCGCGCTGGCCGGGCCCGGTGAGCGTCTCGACGAGCACGTACCCGGGCGACGGCGAGGCGAGCGTGTTCACGGTCACCGTCGGCGGCTTCAGCGACGGCTCGCTGAGGTAGGCGGCGTAGCCGCGGCCGGACGCCCACAGCGTCTTCGGATCGGCGAGCGCGGCGGCCGCCGCGGCGAGGAAGCCGCGCCTCGTCGTCGCGCCGATCACCTGACCCGCAGCTGGAGGCTGTAGCGCCGCTGGCGCGGCGACCAGATGCGCAGGAGCGCGCCGCGCTCGAGGCGGATCGTCCGGACGAAGAAGCCGTCGTTGTTCGTCGTCCGCACCCCGCTGACCGCGACCCAGCGGTTTCGGTGCAGCACCTGCAGCTCGTACGGCTTCCGGCCGCGGCTGCCGCCGCGGATCTGGCCCCAGACCTTCGTCTCGAAGCCGGCGCGCGACATCTCGGCGAACGGCAGCTTGAACCCCTGCAGCGACGGCTTCGGCCTGCTGTCGATGTAGACGAGGCCAGTCTGGAAGCGGCCGAGCTCCGGCTCGTCGCGGTAGAGGTACTGGATCAGCATCGTCACGCGCGGCAGCCGCCAGACGCGCATCGCCGCCAGGCTGAGCATGGTCGCCTGCCGTTTCGGCGTGACGCCGAGGAAGGTGTCCGGCGGGTTCGTCTGGTAGCCGTACTCGGTCAGCCACACCGGCTTCGGCCCGAAGTAGCGCCTGGCGAGGATGAGGAGCTTGCGGATCGTCGCCATCGTGATCGTCGGGCAGTTGCGGCAGCCGCCGCTGGACGGCGTCTCGGCGGGGCTCGACGGGTACGGATGGTGCGCGTAGGCGTCGAGCTTCGCGTGGGCGAGCGCCATGCCGTGAAGCCAGGTCACGGGCGCGACGCCGCCGAGTCCGCCGCGCGGCGCGGTGACGCCGCCGCCGACCTGCGCGTGCGGCAGCACGGCGTGGATCGCGTCGTAGGCGGGGTTGAGCAGCTGGTTGACGTAGATCGCCGCCCGTGTCGGCCTGAGCCAGAGCGGCTTGTTCGGCTCGTTCCAGATCAGCCAGTAGCGCACCCACGGGTAGCGCGTCGCGGCGGCGCGTGCGAAGAGCGCGAAATCGCGGAAGTGCGGCGGGGCGAAGTTCGGCGGGCGTCCTCCGTTCGCCCACTTGGGCGTCCCGACGAGCGTGAGCACGGGCGTCAGCTTGGAGCGGCGGAGGCCGCGCAGGATCCGGTCGGCGGCGCGCCAGTCGTAGGCGGGGTCCTTCGGCGAGGCCGCCTTCGCCGGCCGCCGCAGCGCGATCTGGTTCCAGTGCAGCGTGAAGCGGACGTACGGCACGCCGAGCGACTTGAACGTCGCGAGCCGCTGCGCGAGCGTCCCGGGCCCGTACTGGAGCCACGCGTCGTCCTGGATCCCGTAGCGGACGCCCTTCGACGCGTGGGCGGGCCCTGCGGCGGCGGCGAGCACCGCCACGAGCACGGCGAACACCCCCACCCGGCCCCGGATCGCTCCCATCAGGTACCCCCAGCGGGATTCGAACCCGCGCTACCGGCGTGAAAGGCCGGCGTCCTAGGCCACTAGACGATGGGGGCGTCGAGCGGAGAGTACCGTTGCCCCGTGCCGATTCGGGACGCGGAGCCGACCGACCTCGACGCCGTCTTCGAGCTGCTCGCGGCCCGGAACCGCGCGGCGTTCGGCACGACGAGCCTGGAGCGCAAGTCGGTCGAGCTCGATTTCGCCCTGCCGGGCACCGACCGGCTCGTCGCGGCGGAGCCGGAGGTGGTCGGCTTCGGGTCGCTGGACTCGGCGCAGCGCGTCGAGGTCGCGGCGCCGACGGCCGGCGACGAGCTGCTCGCGGCGCTCGCGGAGCGCGCCCGCGCGCGCGGCTTCGAGCAGGTGAACGCGATCGTCGCCCACGCCGATGCGCCGTTCGACGCGCTCGTCCGGCGCGCCGCGTTCGAGCACCGCGGCGACGTGCTGCGCATGTTCGCGCCGCTGCAGCGGGAGCTGCCGGAGCCGCGCTGGCCCGACGGGGTGACGGTGCGCACGTACGCCGACGCGGACGCGCGCGCGGTGCAGGCGCTGCTCGACGCCGCCTACGCGTGGGACGACACGCACGTCTCGAGGCCGCACGAGGAGTGGCTGCAGTGGATGACCGACCACGACGAGTTCGACCCGGAGCTCTGGCTGCTCGCGGAGCGCGACGGCGAGCTGGTCGGCGCCGCGCTCCACTGGCTGCCGACGCGCGGCCGCGGCTGGGTGAAGGATCTTGTCGTGGCGGAGAGCGAGCGCGGCCGCGGCCTCGGCACGGCGCTGCTGCACGCGGGCTTCCGCGCGTCCAGGGAGCGCGGCGCGACGCAGGTCGGGCTGAAGGTCGACTCGGTGAACCCGACCGGGGCGGTGCGGCTGTACGAGCGGGTCGGCTTCGTCACCGACCGCCGCTACGGAATCTGGGTGAAGGAGCCGTGACGCCGACGCCGACCGGCGTCTCGCTGCTGCGCTGGCTGCGGCGGCAGCTGCGCGAGCCGACGCCGCAGCGCGAGCGGCTCGAGGCGGCGATCGCGAACGACGATCCGGCCGAGGCGCGCCGTGTGGTCGGCCTGATGGCGTTCGGCGAGGCGCAGCGCCGGCATGTCGAGCGGCTGCTCGACGAATGGGAGCGCGAGAGCGCGAGCTAACCTGGACGGCGTGAGGGGGGTCACGTCGGTCGTGGTCGCCGTGGCCGCGCTCGCGCTCGCGGGCGCCGCTCCGGCGACGTCGGTGCTGCGGCTCGAGCAGCAGGCGCTGGCGTCGCTCGCGAAGGCGGGGAAGGCCGGCCGGGTCGACGCGGCGACGGCGTCGTCGGCGCGCGCCGAGGTGGCGCGGGCGGCGCACCTCGCCCGGACGCTTCCGAACGGACGCTCGCTGCACGTGCTCGAAGCGCTGTCGGAGGCGGCGTCGTTCCCGGCGCCGCTGACCGAGCCGCGGGCGCTCGAGCTGTACGGCGCGCTGCGCGCGAACGACGACTACTTCGCGGCGCACTGGGCGCCGGCCGACAAGACGGACATCGTCGGCGCCGACGGGGTCGTCTACCGCTACTTCTCCGGCGCCTGCTTCCGCTTCCATCCGCTTGCGAACTTCGGCGTCCTGAA
>Ga0070741_10013065_pt1 | contig 14794 bp, 12 predicted proteins | sample Coa_R1_4_FD_66440 | JGI IMG/M metagenome (GOLD analysis project Ga0070741, IMG submission 66440) | Surface soil microbial communities from Centralia Pennsylvania, which are recovering from an underground coalmine fire - Coalmine... | ecosystem: Environmental > Terrestrial > Soil > Unclassified ...
CCCGCCGTGCAGAGCCGCGCCTTCAGCGACCCCGGCGCGTAGTAGATGCCCGAGTGCACGACACCGGAGTTGTGGCCGGTCTGGTGCGTCGCGATCTGCGGCTCCTTGTCGAGGACGGCGAGGCGGAGCTGCGGGCGCGCCAGGAGGAGCTGCCGGGCGGTTGCGAGGCCGAGGATCCCTGCGCCGACGACCACCACGTCGTACCGCGTCGACCCCTGCACGGCGCCAGTCTCTACGATCGCGCGCGGTGAAGGTCGGCGCACCGCGCGCGGTCAAGGTCGCGGCGTATCGCATTCTGGGGCGTCGTGCGTTCGCAGCGCTCCAGGCGCGGTACTGGCGCGAACGCGCCAGGCGCCTTCGCTATCCGTTCGAGTTCCGCGAAGAGATCGAGGCCGCCGTGTCGCCCGGCGACACGGTCGTCGACGTCGGCGCCAACGTGGGCCAGTACACCGTGCTCCTCGCCGGGCTCGTCGGCCCGAGCGGGCGCGTCCTCGCGTTCGAGCCGGAGCCGACGACACACGCGATGCTGCGCTCGGTCGTTCGGGGGCTCGGCCTCACGAGCGTCGAGACGTTCCAGCTCGCGCTCGGCGACGCGGCCGGCGAGGCGCGACTCGTGCGTGTCCATGATCGCGACGGGATTCCGAACATCGGCCTCACGCACGTCGCGGCGGCGGGCGAGCGCTCCGACGTCAGCGTGGCCGTTGTGCCGCTCGATGCGCTGTGCGCCGACCCGTACGGGGTCGATGCCTGCACGTTCGTGAAGATCGACGTCGAAGGGTCCGAGCTCGCCGTCCTGCGCGGCGGCGCGACGTTCCTCGCGACACGCCGGCCGCTCGTCCTCGTCGAGCTCGACGAGGACATGGCTGCGCGGTACGGCTCGTCACCCGACGAGGCGATCGAGCTCCTCGGCGGTCTCGGCTTCGAGCCGTGGAAGCCCGCGGGGCGCCGTTGGCGCGGCCGGAGCGCGCTCTTTCGCCCGGTCTGACCCGTGCCAGTCTCTACGATCGCGCGCGGTGAAGGTCCTGCTCGTGACGATGTACTTCCCGCCGGCGGGGGGCGGGGGCGTGCAGCGGCCGCTGAAGCTCGCGACCCATCTGCCGGTCCTCGGGATCGAGACGCACGTGCTCGCTCCGGACGACCCGCACTGGATCCACCGCGACGAGCATCTGCCGATGCCGACGCTCGCGTGGATCCACCGCGTGCGCTTCGTCGGGCCGCGCGGGCGCCGTCCGGCGGAGGAGCTGCACGGGACGGCGGGGCTCGCGCGCTACTCCCGCCAGGTGCAGCTCTTCGGCAGGCGCCTGCTCGTCCCGGACGAGGGCGTGCCGTGGAGCGTGACGGCGATCCCGGCGGCGATCCGGATCGTGCGCCAGGAGGGGATCGACGTCGTGATCACGACGTCGCCGCCCGGCTCCGTGCACCTGGTCGGAGCCGCCGTGAAGCGCGCGACCCGCGCGCGGTGGGTGGCCGACCTGCGCGACTCGCTCGTCGCCCACCCGCACCGTGACGCCCAGCGGCTGCTCGTGCGCGCGAAGGAGCAGGGCCAGCACGCGGTGGCGCGGCTCGTCGCGTCGCAGGCCGACGCGATCATCACCGTCTCCGATGCGATCGCGGACGAGATGCGTGCGCGGAACCCGCGCGGCCGCGTCGTGACGATCGCAAACGGCGCCGACTTCGACGACTTCGACGGGCTCGACTACCGGGGGGGCGGCGAGCGGTTTCGGATCACCCATACCGGCTCGTTCTTCGGCAAGCGCGACCCGAAGCCGTTCCTCACCGCGCTGGCGCGCGTGGACGGCGTCGTCGCGCGGTTCGTCGGCGACTTCCGCTCCGCCGACCGCGACTGGGCGGCGAACATCCTCGACCGGATGGAGCTGATCCCCTACGCGCCCCACCGGCGCTCGCTCGAGCTGCAGCGAGACTCGGAGGCGCTGCTCCTCCTGATCCCCGAGGCGGGAGGGCGCGGTCGCGGCGTCCTGTCAGGGAAGGTGTTCGAGTACCTCGCCGCCGCTCGCCCGATCCTCGCCGTGGTGCCGCCTGACGGCGCGGCCGCGGAGCTGATCCGTGCGACCGGCGCCGGCGTCGTGGTCGCGCCGGACGACATCGACGGGATCGAGCGCGAGCTGAAGGCGATGCGCGACCGCTGGCGTGCCGGGGAGCTCGAGCCCGTCGCGCTGTCGGAGGAGTGGCGCGGGAAGGTCTCCCGGCGCACGCGCGTGCAAGAGCTCGCGAGGCTGCTCGAGCAGGTCGCATGACGCTCCGCCAGCTCACGAGCTTCTTCTTCCTCGCGACCGTCTTCTGCTGCACGTTCGAGAAGGTGCACTGGAGCTTCGGCGGCGCTGTCTCGCTCGCGGACGTGCTGGCCCTCTGCTTCCTGGCCGCGTACCTCGTGTTGACCCGGCCGCGCGTGCCGCGCACGACGGCGATCCTCCTCGGCTTCTTCGGCGCCTTCGTCCTCGTCTACCTGATCGGCTTCTACAACCTCGAGACGTCGGACGCGCTGTCGCAGTACGTCAAAGGCTTCGTCAAGTTCCTGATCCATTTCGCGTTTCTCGCGACCGCGGTTGCCTGGCTGTGGCGGCGCGGCCGGTCGTACTACTGGCGCGCACTCGCGTGGTTCTGCGGCGGCGTCGCCGTCAACGCCGCGTACGGTGTCGTCCAGCTCCTCGTCGCGCGGAGCGGCGGCAACCTCGACGCGCAGGTGCTGTCGCCCATCACCGGCGGCGCGAGCCAGATCAACGTCTACGGTGCCGTCGAGGGCGGGAAGGTCTACCGGCCGAACGCCCTGACCGGCGACCCGAACCACCTCGGGATCATGCTGATCGTCCCGCTCCTCGTCCTAACGCCGCTGTACCTGCGGCTCGAGCGCGGCCACCGGCTCAAGCGGCGGCTCGGGGTCCTGATCGCGTTCCTGTTCGTCGTCGAGCTGAGCACGCTCTCGCGCAGCGGCCTGCTCGGCCTCGGCGTCGGCGCGATCGTGCTCGCGTTTCCGTACCGCCGCTACCTGCGCTCGCGCGCGCTTCTCGCGCCGCTCGGCGGCGCGCTCGCGGTTCTCGCGATCGTCGTGCTCACCCGGCTGCACTTCTTCGAGGTCGTGATCAAGTCGCGGTTCAACACGAGCGGCGGCTCGCAGTCCGCGCACTTCGAGGTGTACAGCTTCGTGCCGCAGATCATCCACAGCCATCCGCTGTTCGGGCTCGGCCTGAACAACTTCTCGATCTACTACGAGTTCGTCACGGGCAAGACCAACTGGGGCCCGCACTCGTTCTACGTCTCGCTGCTCGTCGAGACCGGCATCGTCGGGACAGCCCTGTTCGCAGCGTTCCTCCTGTGGGTCTTCGGCCGCCTGCGGTCGGCGCGCCGGCTCGGCAGGCTGCTGGCGCAACTGCGCGACCCGCTCGCGGCGCGAGTGCGACCGCTCGCCTACGGCTTCACCGCCGCGCTCGCCGGCACGCTGGCCGCGAACGCGTTCTACCTGACGATGCAGTTCTACTACTTCTACGCGTTCCTCGCGTTCGCGCTCGCCGTGCCGCTCGTCTTCGCCGTGCAGGAATGAGGGTGTGCGTCCTGACGACGTCGTATCCGCGAGGCCCCGGCGACGTCGCCGGCGTCTTCGTCGCAGAGGCGGTCGAGCACGTGCGGGCCGCTGGGGTCGACGTCGACGTCGTCTCGCCCGCGACGTTCGCCCACTTCGGGATCGCGTACGGCGGCGGCATCGCCCAGAACCTGCGCGCGCGTCCGTGGCTCGTGCTGCTCCTGCCGGCGTTCCTCGTCTCGTTCGCGCTCGCGGCGCGGCGCACGGCGCGCGCTGCCGACGTCGTGCATGCCCACTGGATCCCTTCGGCGCTCGCGGCGCTCGCGACGAGAAAGCCGTTCGTGCTCCAGGTGTGGGGGACGGACGTCGAGCTCGCGCGGCGCGTGCCGTGGCTCGCGCGCGCGCTGCTGCGCAGAGCGGCCGTTGTCATCGGCGCGTCGTCGTTCCTCGCCGAGGAGGCTCGCCGTCTCGGCGCGCGCGACGTGCGGGTGATCCCGAACGGCGTCGAGATCCCGCAGCACGTCGCGGAGCCGGCCGAGCCGCCGCACGTGCTGTTCGTCGGCCGCCTCTCGGAGGAGAAGGGGATCCTCGAGTTCCTCGAGGCGACGGAGGGGATGCCGCGCGTGATCGTCGGCGACGGGCCGCTGCGGCCGCGCGTGCCGGAGGCGGTCGGGTTCGTGCCGCACGACGAGCTGGGGGCGTACTACGAGCGTGCGGCGGTCGTCTGCGTTCCCTCGCGCCGCGAGGGCTACGGTGTCGTCGCCCGCGAGGCGATGGCGTACGGGCGCCCGGTCGTGGCCACCCGCGTCGGGGGGCTCGCGGACGCCGTCGAGGACGGAGTGACGGGCGTCCTCGCCGACGCGGTCTCGCTGCGGGGCGCCGTCGCGCGGACGCTCGCGAGCGCCGACGACCGCGCGCGGCTCGGCGCGTCGGCACGTCGCGCCGCGGCCGGCGGCTTCAGCTGGCCGCGCGTCGTCCGCGACCTCGAGGCGGCGTACGAGCGCGCTCTGCTCAGTACAGGGCGTCGCGATCGACCAGCCGCCGGATGACGTCGACGCTGGCGGAGGGGACGGTGTGGGTGTCGACGCCGCGGACGACCTGCCGTCCCGGAAGCCAGAACCACAGCCGGTCGAGCGGCACGACGTATCGCCTCACCCCCGCGCTCGGCTCGAACTCCACCGAGAAGCGAACCCCCGCGACGGTGACCGGGACCTCGATCGCCTGCGGAACCACCGCGCCCGGCGGGAAGTCGACGACGAGATACGTCCCGCACGATGGGCTCGTCCCGACGCACTGGAGCGGCGGGAGCTGCGCGACGGACGGGATGTGTCCGAGATTCGTCGTCGTCCCGATCCGGCGACGCCACCAGGCGAGGGGGACGGCGTCCGCAGCCTCCCTGGGCCGGAGGATCGCGAACGTCCCGACAGTCTTCTCGGGAACGAGATTCGCGACCGCCCACTGGAAGAGCAGAGGAACGCGAACGACCTCGGGGACGGTGTCGAACACCATCGCCTGCGTCGAGAAGTTCCAGACGACGCGTGACGGTGGGACGGCACGCAGTCGGCCGAGGACCACGCGCTGCGCGTCGAGCGGCGCCGCGTCGTACAGGTCGTTGTAGTAGTAGGGCCACCGAAGGCCGAGCATCATCGTGATCGGCGAGTCGTCGCCGAGGATCCACAACGGCCGACCCCTCCGAACCGCCGGGACCCGCTTCAGCGCAGCGACGACGGGCTTGTACGCGTAGAAGCGTTCGAACGCGGCGGGTGTGAAGCTGCGGTCCGCGGTCGCGGCGAGCTCGGCTCGACGATGCAGCAGCGCACCCGCGCTTCGAGCCACACGTTGCGGGCCGTGGATCACGTTTCGCACACCGGCCCGGTAGCCGCCCGAGACGAGGACGAGCGAGAACGCCGCTGCGGCGGCCGCGCCGAGCACGGCTGACCGCCTGACGACGTCGAGCCGGCTGTCGGCGACGCTCCAGAATGCGAGCGCGAACACGACCGGCAGCCAGATCTGCGACTCGATCCCGGGTCTCAACGTCTGCTTCTGCATGATCATGAACGCCACGAGCGCGAGAGCGATCACGATCGGAGAGGAGTCGCGGGTACGATCGCGCGCGGTCACGAGGCCGTACACGCCGACGCACAGCGCGAGCGGGACCGACCAGAACAAGAACGACTGCAGCCCCGACGGACTCGTGACCCACGAGTCGACGCGCCCCGGTAGAGCCGCCTGCGCACCGACAGCCGGAAGCTCTTCGTAGTAGCGCAGCGTTCGATGGAGCTCTCCCGTCGCTGCGTAGACGGCGGCCGCTGCGGCGGTCGGGACGCCGAGGGTGATCGCGGTGGTCGAGGCCCACGTCGCAATGCTGCGGGGCCTGAGCTCGACGGAAAACGCGAGCTCCGCGAGGCAGAGGAACGCGATCGCCGGCGCGGCATAGATCGCTTGAGCCGGCTCCAGCAGGATGACGGCGGTGAGTCCCACCATGAACACGAGCCGTCTCGGAGAGACGAGCGGCTCGAGCGGCCGCATACCGGCGAAGAGCAGGACGGCCGCGACCGCGCCGGCGTAACGGACCGTGAACGGCCAGTAGCCCGCAAGTGTCACGCTCACCCAGAACGCAGCGAGCAGGACGTATCTCGTCACGAGCTGTCGTCCGGCGAAGAACCGCGCGAGGCTGAGGTAGCTTCCGACGGCCACGAAAGACCAGAACGCGAGCGACACGACGTACGACAGGAGGAGCCCCCACGGAGCTCGGGCCTGGAACAGCGACTGGAACCCGTACGGCCAGAAGAAGTCGCGCATCGGAACGAGATGCAGCTTCTGGATCAGGTAGCTCCAGAAGACGAAGTTGTTCGAGTCCCAGCTCGGGACGTACTGAGGCCGGCCGCCGACGAGTGCGCGGAGGTTCGGCGCGTACGCGAGCCCGAGGACGACCACGGGCGCCGCGACGACCGCCGTTGCGAGGAGCGGGCGGGTCCTCGACGCGCCCTCGGCCGGGGCCGACGCCCGGAGCCGTGCAACTTGCCGCGTCGAGGCGCACACCACGGCAGGCACCAGGACGGCGAGCACGGCAGCCGCGTCGACCACCAGTTGCTCTCTTCGCTTCCAGAGCCCCTGATACGACGCGAACCCGACGGCGTTCCGAACGGAGTCGCGCACACCGAGCCTGTGGCTGAGCCACGGAAGCGCCCGGATCAGGAGGATCGTGACGACGATCCCGGCGAACCACGCTGCTTGCCGGCGGTTCCGCACGGCAACGGCGACGGCCGCGACGACTCCGATCAGCATCAACGCGACGACTCCCCGTAGCGGGTTGCTCTCGACACGTGCGACGAACATCTGGAACGAGCCCTCTCCCGTGTCGAGCGAGACCGGAGCGGCGACGAACGGCTGCGCGTACGTGCTGGTGAGCTCGACGTCGTCGCCGATGCGGCGATTTCGGACGTAGGAGGTCGTGAGCGCGAGTTGCGACGGATCGATGTGCGCGACCGTGTGGGAACCACGCGTGACTCGGATGTCGCGAAGCGTCATCGTCATGCCGTCGACCTGGCCGATCGGCATTCGGAGATAGCTGACGTGGTTGGTCATCAGCGGCACGTCGTACGTGCGTTCCGTGCCCTGCACCACCGGCAGGACGGTGATGTCTCTGAGATCGGTGCCGTTGACCCACACCTGCCAGGAACAACATGCGTTCGAGCTGAAGGCGACGTCGAGCTCGAGGATCGGCCGGTCGTTCGAGCCCCACAGGAGGAAGGCGGTCGCGACGAGGAACGCGAGGACCACGACGATGGCGACGACACCGCGCCTCGGACGCCACGGTCCGGCCGGCGCCGTCCTGACCGCCGCATGGCGGACGACCGCGGCCGGCTCCGTCAGCAGCGGCTGAGACTGGAGATGAACGTGTTCAGCCAGGGCGCGTGAGCAGCCGGCGCAACTGCCTGAGCGGCGCAGTCGCCCGCCAGCTCTTGCTCTGCGTGAGCTCGGCGAGCTGCCGCTGCAGAAGGCTGACCTCCGCCGCAGCCGAGGCCTCACCGGCCGCAGGGAGCTGCGCACCGACGCTCGCGTCTGCGCTTCGCCAGAGCGCAGCGGACCGATCGAGCAGGAGCTCGATGTTGAGGCGGCACGATCGAAGCTCGCGCACGTCGCCCGCGGCGGGCTCCTCGATCTGCTCTCGCGTCGGCGCGACCCGTGCGTCCTTTCGCACGAGCACGAGCCCCTGGCCGCGCCTCCTCGCCGCGTCCCGGTACGGCTCCACGGATTCGACTGCTAATAGGCGCCCCCAGTGCTCGCGCAGCCACCACTCCGAGTGGAATGCGTTCGGGCCTCCGATCGACCAGGGGCGGCCGCCGTCCAGCATGATCATCCCGATCCGGTCGGGATCCCACGCTCGTCCCGTCAGCTCGCTGAACATCCCCTCGCCGAGGAACGTGAACGCGCCGTAGCCGCCGACCGCGAGCACCCGGTGCATCTCGAGGAGCCACGCGCTCCACGAATCGAGCAGATGGGTGAAGACCGAGAACCCGTAGACGAGATCGAACTTCCCGTCCGGGAACGGCAGTGGGGGAAGCTCCCCGTTCCTGACGAAGTGAAAAGGCGGGCTCAGGTGCTCGGAGGCCCACGCGATGCTGTCGGCGTCGATGTCGCAGCCCCAGAACTCGCCGGACGAGGCGTCGGCCTCGAGCTGTGCGAGGCTCCGCCCGGTGCCGCAGCCGAAGTCGAGCACGGACTTGCCGGCGAAGCTCCAGTCATCGGGCAGCGCGTCTCTCAGCCAGTCGGCATGCGCACGTCCGATCGACTCGTAGTCCCGCTCCGATCCGCCGATGCGCGCGGAAAGGACGGCGGGGGGACGAGTGCGGTTCGCCGGCACCCGACCAGGATAACGCCGTGACCTGCGGATCACGTCCGGGCGCCGCCGGGGGCGTCGCGGCAGGTCGCTATGCTCGGACCGTGAACGTTCTCGTCGTCGGCGGCGCAGGCTACATCGGCGGCTCGCTCGTCGACGCGTTGGCAGCCGAGGAGCACGACGTGCGGGTCTTCGACGTCCTGCTCTACGAGGATCACTACCTCAAGGAGGTCGACTTCGTTCACGGGAACGTCCTCGACCGCCCCGCACTCTCGCCGCACCTGGAATGGGCCGACGCCGTCGTGTGGCTTGCCGCGATGGTGGGAGACGGCGCCTGCGCCCTCGACGCGGACCTGACGCGCGCGATCAACGTGGAGTCCGTACGCTGGCTCGCCGACACCTTCGACGGCCGGATCGTCTTCATGTCGACGTGCTCCGTCTACGGAGCCCAGGACGGCCTGCTGACCGAAGACTCTGCGCTCAACCCGCTGTCGCTCTACGCCGAGACCAAGGCGGAGGCCGAGGAGGCGCTGAGAGAGCGCGACGCGATCATCTTCCGGCTCGGGACGATCTACGGCGTCAGCGACACGTACTCGCGGATTCGAATGGATCTCGTGCTGAATCTGCTGACCGTCAAGGCGATGCTCCACGGGCGGATCAGCGTCTTCGGAGGCGACCAGTACCGACCGCTGCTGCACGTGCGAGACGTCGCACACGCGGTCGTGCCGACGCTCTTCAGCGAGCATCGGGGTGTCTTCAACCTCGAGAGCGAGAACGTCACCATTCGGAACCTCGCCGAGCGGATTGCGGCGTTCTACCCTGACGTGGAGCTCTCCTTCACGGACCTCCCGTTCCAGGATCTACGGAACTACCGCGTGTCGAGTGCGAAGGCGCGAGACGCGTTCGGCTTTTCACCGCAGCTGACCGTCGAGGACGGGATCCGGCAGATCGCGCTCGTTGTCGCAGACGGCCGGGTACGCGACACGAGCGCGCCCCGGTACTCGAACATCGACTTTCTCAGGCCGCTCCTCGTGCCCGAACGGTCGCCCCTCGGCCGCGAGATCATCGTGCCGCACCGCTTCAGGACGCGACCGCACGCCTCCGGTTCACGCATAGGAGCGCATGCAACCTGAGCTCTGGAAGGGCGGCCTCTCCGTGGACGACCGCGGGGAGGTCGGCTTCGTGAACGACTTCGACTTCTCGGGCGTGCGCCGGTTCTACACCGTCTCGAATCACGCCCACGGCTTCGTCCGCGCGTGGCACGGGCATCGCCACGAGACGAAGTACGTGTTCGTCGCCGCCGGCGCAGCGCTCGTCTGCTGTCTCGAACCCGACGACTGGGACTCGCCGTCGCGCGACCTACCGGTGCTCCGTTTCGTCCTGAGCGAACGACTGCCCGCCGTTCTTCGCATCCCGCCGGGCTACGTCAACGGGTTCATGACGCTCGTTGCACAGACGAAGATCGTGTTCTTCTCGTCGAGCACCCTCGAAGAGTCGCTCGCAGACGACATCAGGTTCTCGGCGCGTTACTGGGATCCGTGGCAGGTCGAGGAACGCTAGCTGGCCGAGCTCAGCATCATCGTCGCGACTCGGAACGACGCGTCGACGCTCGACAAAGCGCTACGTGATCTCGATTCCGTCGTTGCGCAAGGGTCGATCTTCGCGGAAGTGATCGTGATCGATGCGGGCAGCGAGGACGAGACGGTCGACGAAGCACGACGGCTGGCGGAGGAGTTTCCGAATCTCCATCTCCGCATCTTCGTGCGCGACCGGCTACCCCTGAGCTTCGGCGGGATGATCCGCTTCGCGATGGCGCACGCCTCCGGGCGCTACTGCGCGATCGTGTCTGCCGACGGCACCGACCCCGTCGGGCTCCTCCCGGAGATGCTGAGGCGCTTGCGCGCCGGCGCGACGATGACCGTGTGCTCGCGCTACATCCGGCCGGAGGACACGCGGCGCATCGGGCTGACCTACCGCGTCTACCAGCGCATCTACCGCGCTGCGGCGAAGATGCTCCTCGGGCGGGAGGTCACCGACAGTACGTACGGCTTCCGTGCCTTCAACCGGCTCGAGATCCAGGCACTCGGAACGTCGGGGAACCGGTTCAACATCTTCCCGGAGATGACCTTCAAGGTGCTCGCCTCGGGCGGCGTCGTCGAGTACCTCGCCGGCGCCCCGCAGCCGGTCGGGGTCGGAGGGTCCGAGAAGTTCAAGCTCCCGAACGAGATCCTGGGGTACGCCGGCGTCCTCGGCCGTGCGGCGCTGCACCGCGCCGGCGTCGTGCGCTGGTTCTAGGCAGCGACGACGTCGACCTCTGCTTCGGCGACCGCGTCGGCGTGGTGGTCGTCGAACCAGCCGACCGCCTGCTGCGCGAGCGTCAGCCGGAGCCGGTACCGCCCGGCGGAATGTGTCCGGATGCGGACGGCGCAGCGGACGTGGTCACGGGGCGGCAGGGCGCGTGGGAGTGACGTCATCAGCGGGTCTTCCACGATGTGCGCCGGCGTGTCGGCTCGATACCACCTGTAGGTCACGAAGACGGGGTTCGGCGGGGAGCTGACGAGGATGCATCCTCCGAGGTTCTCGATCGTGGCCTCGATCTCGACCGTTGCGTTCTCTGGCAGCCGGGCCGGTAGCTGCACGTCGATGCGTGCCCGTTGGTCCTGCGGCGGCAGCGGCTCCGCCACCGCCCACAGCCGTGTCGGCTGCACCCCCACGTCCTCGAACATCTGCAGCTGGGTCGTCATCCGGGTGCGAGTCGGATTCGTCCTGAACCCGCTGGCGAGTCCGTCCACGAGCGCGCGCGGCGCGAGTGCCAGGTCGTAGATCTCGCGGCCGGGGACCTCGATGCGGTCGACGACCCTCCAGGCTGCGAGATCGACGACGGCGACCGTCGCGCGGGCGAGCGGATCGGCGTTGTCGATCCGGTGCGAGCTCTCGCCGACGAACGCGATGCCGCGCGCGACCGCCAACCCGCGTGGCCATCGGCGGAGCGGCAGTCTCTGCTCCACCTTCTGCGTATCACCGTCGACGGCGACCAGCTCACGCCCGCCCGAGTTGCAGATCAACCAGGCGTCGCCGATGCGCCGAGGATTGTGCGGTGCTGTGAGCCCGTTGACGACCGTCTTCCCGTCCGGAATCGCGAAGACGATGCCGGCCCCCGCCATCGCTCCGACCCAGCGACGGTGGCCGTCGAACCGGCCGAAGGCGGTCGCATACAGCGTGTCGCCGTGCGAGAGGAGATCGTTGACGTGCCAGGCGTCGCCGGCGCAGTCGGCGCTCCAGGCGACGATCGTCCGCGCGACGTGGTCGAGTCGCACGACCGAGTTCGTTCCGGTCGACGCGACGACGAATCCCGTCCCGTGCCACGTTGCACCGTGTCCGTCGGCGACCCCGTCGAGTCGCCGGTACTCCACGACGCCGCGATCGTCGTAGGTCAGCGCCTCGCCGCATGAGCCGGGTTCGTCGAGCGACCGCAGGACGCGCAGGAGCCGTCCGTCGGGAGCGAGCGCGATGCCCGTGGTGCTGATTCGGTCGATCACCTCGACGCTGCTGCCGTCGTAGGCGTAGATGCCGCCAGGCGTCTCGTCGCTCGGGTCCGAGATCAGGAGCGCGAGGTCGCGGAAGGAGATCGCCCGCGTTGACATTCGGAATGAAGAAGCTTAGGAGGCCGACCGGCGGGCGATCGCGGCGCGTGGCCTACCCGGTCTCGACGGACGCGGCAGCGTCGCGTGAGGCGACGAGGTCGTCGAGCCCGTCTTCCCGGTAGGACCGCCTGATGTCGAGGTGGTACTGCTCGGGGAGGTGACCACGGAAGTCGTCCTCGCGGGCGCGCCGGGCGAGGTCGTCGACGATCCGCTGCGATGCCTTGCCGTCGCCGAGGCCGTGCTCCCACGTCGTCTCCGCCAGCCGACGCAGCTTTGCGAAGACGACGTCGGCCGGATAGTCGTCGGGTCGCGCGGGATCGAACTTGACGCTCGAGCGGCAGTCGTACACCTGCGGCCTCTCCGTCGCCTTGCGCATCTGGACGGACGGGACGCCGAGCACCGCTGTCTCCTCGACGACCGTACCCGAGTCGGTGATCACGGCCTTCGCATCGGCCATCAGGATCAGCATCTCCTGGTAGCCGATCGGATCCACCATCGTCACATGGGCCGGAAGACGGATGTCGTATGCGGCAAGCTGCTTCTGCGTCCGATAGCTCGCGGGGAAGTACACGGGCGCATCGGCGGCGTCGATCAGGCTGACGATCGCCTCCAGGCTGCTCTGGATGTGGACGTTCTCGCGCCGGTGACAGGTCATCAAGTAGTAGTTGCCCCGCTCGATCCCGCGCTGGGCGAAGAACGCGGGGTCGGCCATCCGGTCGTAATCGTCCTTGCGCGCGAAGTAGTACGTCTCCAGGACGTCGACGATGAGATTCTGGACGAGCACGATGTTGCGTGGATTCAGACCTTCGGCCACCGCCTGGTCGAGGTACTCCGGGAAGTACGTGTAGATCACGTCGCTGAGATGATCGATGGTAGTCCGGTACTTCTCCTCGGGCATGCGCCAGTCGTACGCTCGCATGCACCCTTCGATGTGAACGACGGGGATGTTCAGCTGCGCAGCTGCAAGTGATCCCACGACGGTGTTCGTGTCGCCCAGGAACACTGCGGCCATGGGGTCCAGCTCTTCCAGGACGGGATACAACTTCCGAATGACGTCCGAAGAGACCTCGGCGTCGGTCTCGCCGCGCGCGCCGAGCTCCAGGTCCGGGGGTGCCACGTCGAGCTCCCTGAAGAAGACGTCCTTCAGGTTGTCCGAGTAGTGCTGGCCTGACCAGATGAAGCGGAGATCGATGTCGTCCAGCGCACGCAGGCCGTTGATCACGAGGCTCGCGCGGATCACATCCGGGCGGATTCCGAGAATCAAGGCGATGCGTCTGCGGGTCACCGGTCTGCCTCCTCGTCTCGACGCGCTGCGAGCGCGCGAAGCGCAGAATCGCGCGTCGGCTCCGACTTTAGACATTCGACCAGGACGGAGTGGACGGTTGTGAGCACGCGTGTCACCGGCGCTCCGCTGTCGGTTGCGTCGATCGTGACGTCCTTTGCGAACGCCGCCCGGCAGAGCTCGAGCAACTCGTACTTCGTCAGTCGCGGGTTCTCGTGGAGGTGGTGGACGGGTCCTTCTGCGCGTGCGCGTTCGAAGAGCGCACGATCGGCGAGGAATGCGCACGCGGACGCCAGCTGGGTGCTGACGACGCCGTTCCACGACTGATCGGTGAAACCCGGCACGCGGCTGCCGTCGGGCCGGCTCAGGAGCCACTCGAGGAGCCCGCGGTGCCGAACGGGGTCGAGCCCGACGAAAGACGTCCGCACACTCAACGCGTTCGGGGCGAGCGGCTCGCCGCGGCGCTTGCTCGAGCCGTACGCATCGTCGCTGAACTCGACGCTCGTCTCGCTGCACTCCCCCGCATCGGCCGCGAACACGCCGTCGGTCGAGATGTGGACGAGTCGCGCTTCGGCCTCGGCAGCGGCTTCGGCCAGCGCATGCGGGAACACGGCGTTGACCCGCTCGGCGGACGCCAGACTCGCCGGGTCGGACGGGTCGACGTCCGGGGCGAGGACCGCGGCACAATTGACGACGAGGTCGACCTCGCTGCGGAACAGTGACCTCGGGTCGTCGCGTTCGGCGTCGAAGACGACCGCATCGCCTTCCGCCGGCGCACGGCTCGCGCGGAGGACGGTCAAACCCCGCCGCCGCGCGGTGCGGCAGACCTCGCGGCCCAGCATGCCGCTTGCACCGGTCACGAGAACGGTCGTCACCGCGTAGATACTGTCGAGCCGCCGCTCCGCCGCGATGACGAACTCGCCGAGCCCCAGCTTCGCCGTCGTGATCCCCGCCTTCAACGAAGAGGCGGGGATCGAGGCCTGTGTGGAGGCCGTCGATGCGGCGCTCGACGCCCTGCCGAACCGAACGTCGCTGATCGTCGTCGACGACGGCAGCCGAGACGGGACGCCGCAGCTCCTCGACGGGCTCGCCTCGCGCCATCGGCGGCTGGCGGTCGTGACGCACCCCGCCAATCGAGGGTACGGAGCCGGACTGCGGAGCGGGACCGACGAGGCGCAGCGGCGTGAGCTCGAGTACGTGCTCTTCATGGACAGCGACCTCACGAACGACCCGTCGTACCTGCCCGCCTTCGCAGCCCGCATGGCAGACGGTGCAGACGTGATCAAAGCCTCGCGGTACGACGCCGGCGGCGGCACCCGCGGCGTCCCCCGCTGGCGCTCGGCTCTCTCCCGGCTGGGCAATCTGACCGCTCGGCTACTGTTCGGCCTCCCCGTCCGCGACTGCACGAACGGGTTTCGTGCAGTCCGCACGGATCTCTTGAGCTCCATCGACCTTCGGGAGAACGGATTCGCCGTGATCATGGAAGAGCT
>Ga0070741_10013066_pt1 | contig 14791 bp, 17 predicted proteins | sample Coa_R1_4_FD_66440 | JGI IMG/M metagenome (GOLD analysis project Ga0070741, IMG submission 66440) | Surface soil microbial communities from Centralia Pennsylvania, which are recovering from an underground coalmine fire - Coalmine... | ecosystem: Environmental > Terrestrial > Soil > Unclassified ...
GGCTTGCGCTTCAGCTTCATCGTCGGCGTCAGCTCGTCCCCCCCGGGCTCCCACTGCGTCGGCAGGATCGTGAACTTCTTGATCTGCTCGACGCGCGAGAGCTTCGAGTTCGCCTCCTCGACCGCCGCTTGAATCGCCTCCCGCGTCTTCTCCTCACCCGCCAGCTGCTCGAGCGACTTTCCGTCGAGCCCGTTCTGCTGCGCCCAGACGGGCGCGAAGTCGGGGTCGAGCGTGATCAGCGCCACGTTGAAGGGCCGGCTGTTGCCGATCGCGGCCGCCTGGCCGATCAGGGGGCTGGCCGTCTTGAGCGCCGCCTCGATGTTTGCCGGCGACATGTTCTTGCCCGCCGCGTTGATGATCAGCTCCTTCTTGCGGTCGACGATCTTGAGATAGCCGTCGTCGTCGATCTCGCCGATGTCGCCGGTGCGCAGCCAGCCGTCCTCCGTGAAGACCTCGTCGTTCTTCTCGGGCAGGTTGCGGTAGCCCGGCATCACGCAGTCGGCCTTGATCAGGATCTCGCCGTCGTCGTCGAGCTTGATCTCGACCCCCGGCGTCGGCGGTCCGACCGTCCCCAGCTTGATCCGGTCCGGAGGGTTGACGGTCCCGAGTCCGCACGTCTCCGACATTCCCCAGAGCTCGCCGATCGGAATCCCGATCGCATGGAAGAACTCGAGGACCTCGAGCGGCGTAGGGGCCGCGCCGGCGTTGACCGCGAGGGCCTCGTCGAGGCCGAGCTGCGCGCGCAGCTTCGAGAAGAGCTGCTCGTCCGCCTCGGCGGCGGCCTCGGCGACCTCCGGCGGCACCTGCTCCCCGGCCTGCTCGGCGCGCACCTTCCGGAGCGAGGCCTCGAGGCCCTTCTGCGCCTGCTCGCGCTGCTCGTCGGGCAGCCCGGCGAGCATCGCCTCCAGGCCGGCCTTGAGCTTCTCGAAGATCCGCGGGACCGCGAAGAACCAGGTCGGCTTCACCTTCGGCAGCCACTCGACGATGCGGCGGGGGTCCGAGCAGATGGTCACGGAGACGCCCTTCGTCACCGGCAGGTAGTAGTGAGCGTTCCGCTCCGCCACGTGTGCGGCCGGCAGCCACGAGATCACCCTGCCGCCCCGCTCCGGCAGCTGGATCAGCTCATCCGCCGTCGCGACTCCGAACAGCAGGTTGCGGTGGGTGAGCTGGACGCCCTTCGGCGGGCCGGTGGTGCCGGAGGTGTAGATCAGCGTGAGCAGATCGTCCGGCGCGATCGACTCGACGATCTCGGCGGGGTCGAAGTCCGGATTCATCTCCATCAGCTCCTCGAGCGAGTGGTCGCCGCCCTCCCCGTCGACGACGATGACGTGCTCGAGCTGCGGCAGCCCGCCGCGCAGCTCCTTGAAGCGGTCGAGGAACGCTGACTCGATGATCGCCACCTTCGTCTCCGCGTCCTTGAGGAGGTAGGAGATCTGCTCGGGCGCCGAGGTCTGGTAGATCGAGTAGGGGATCGCCCCGAGCGAGACCGCGGCGAGGTCGCAGGGGATGAATTCCCAGCGGTTGTTGAGCATGATCGCGACCGTGTCGCCCTTGGCGACGCCGAGCTCGGCGAGGCCGCCCGCGATCCGATGGACCCGCTCGCGGACCTCGCTCCAGGTGAGCTCCACGCCCCGGTCCTCGTCGCGGATGGCGAGGTCGTCCCCGATGCGGTCGACGGTCGCGTAGAAGGCCTTGACCAGGTTCTGCGCCGGGAGCTGGGGCGGCGCGCCGCCGCTCGCCTGGCGCTCCGAAGTCGTCACCTCCACCGCCGCCTCCTCTCCTCGGTACGACACGAGACGGGTTGCGCCTGGGGGCGCACCCCTGGCGCGAAACGCTACACCAGGAGGAAAGCGATGCCGACCGGAGTCGCGCGGTCCGGCGGGCGCACTAGCGGACGTTGAAGCCCGGTCCGGTCAGGCGGTTGATGTCGTTGGTGAGCCCGATGACGAAGAGCATCAGGATGAGCAGGAACCCGACGGCGCTGGCGCGCTCGATCACGCTGAACGGAACCCGCTTGCCGCGGACCTTCTCGACCAGGCTCCAGAAGATGTGACCGCCGTCCAGCGGCAGGAACGGGAACAGGTTGATCACGGCCAGGGAGAGGCTGACGAGTGCCAGCAGGAGGAGCGAGTCGCGGGCGCTGCGCTCGATGGTCTGATGCGCCACGTCGCTCACGCCGACGACCCCTGAGACCTGCTTGCGCTGCTCGGGCTCGAAGAGCCGGGCGAAGGTGGACACCGTTCTCGTCGTGACGTTCCACATCACGCTGGCCGAGCGCCCGGCCGCCGCCGGGACGGACAGGTTCTCGGGCACGTAGCCGCCGACGCCGAACTGGAAGCCGAGCCGGTAGCGGGGATCCGGATTGCCGCCGGAGTCCCTCGCCTTCGCGTCATAGAAGGGCGTGGCGTGAACGGTCAGCCGCTGGCCGTCGCGGACCACGACGATGCTCACGGGCGTCGTCGCCCGGCAGTGGTCGGTGGCGCTGCCCGCGCAGTGGTGCGTGTTCACCTGTGCCTGGATCGCCTTGGCGCGGTTGTCGAGGTCCTTCGTGCTCGGATTGGCGCCGCCATTGGCTGGCCTGACGCCGTCGATCGAGACGATGCGGTCGCCCGGCTTCAGGGCCCCGGCGGCGGGAGTGTCCGGCTGGACGGCGTCGACGGTGAGCTGCGTCGGCTTCTGGGTCCCGAGAGCGAGGAAGAAGAGGATGAAGAAGGCGATCAGCAGGTTCATCACGGGTCCCGCCGCGATCACCGCGACCCGCTTCCAGACCGGCTGGTTGTAGTAGGCGCGCCTGAGGATGTCGCGGTCCACCGGGCCGCCGCCCTCGATCGACTGCGGGGTCACCGCACCGGAGTCGGCGCCCTCGAGCTGCTCGAGCAGTCCCGGCTTGTGCTCGATCTCCTCGCCGCGCTCGGCCGCCTCGAGCTCCTCCGGGTTCATCCCGGTGATCTTCACGAAGCCGCCCAGCGGGATCGTCCCGACCCCGTACTCGGTCTCCCCGCGCCTGATGCTGACGAGCTTCGGCGGGAAGAAGAGGAAGAACCGCTCGACCCGCATCCCGGTCGCCTTCGCAGCGACGAAGTGCCCGAACTCGTGCAGGACGATCAGGACGATGAACCCGGCGAAGACGAGCAGCCAGGGTCCGACGCCGGAGATGCTCAGGCCGAGCGGGATGCTCACGCGACCGCCAGGCCCTCGATCAACCCGCCGGCGTGCTCCCGCGCGGCGTCGTCGCACTCGAAGAGGTCCTCGAAATGACGGACCGGCTCCGCGGGCATCGCTTCCAGGGTCCGCTCGACGACCTCCGGGATCCCGGTGAAGGGGATGCGCTCGTCGAGGAAGGCCCGAACCGCGACCTCGTCGGCGGCGTTCAGCACGCATGGTGCGGTGCCCCCGGCCTCCCCCGCCTCGCGGGCGAGGCGCAGGCAGGCGAAGGTGCCCGCGTCGGGTGCCTCGAAGGTCAGCTCGCCGACGCTCGCGAGGTCGAGGGTCGGCACGTCGACGTCGGCGCGCTCCGGCAGGTTGAGCGCGTACGAGATCGGAACCTTCATGTCCGGATAGCCGAGATGGGCCAGCGACGCGCCGTCGTTCAGGTGGACGAGCGCGTGGACGATCGACTGGGGATGGACCACCACGTCGATCCGGTCGTACGGCACGCCGAAGAGGTGATGCGCCTCGATCATCTCGAAGCCCTTGTTCATCAGGGTCGCGGAGTCGATCGTGATCCGGCCGCCCATCTCCCAGGTCGGATGGGCGAGCGCCTCGCGGGCGGTGACGCCGGCGAGGTCGGTGCGCCCGCGGAAGGGACCGCCCGAGGCAGTGAGCACGAGCCGCTCCACCGTCCCGGCTGGCTCCGCTCCGACCAGCTGGTAGAGCGCCGAGTGCTCCGAGTCCACCGGAATGATCCGGGCGTCGGTCGCCTCGGCAAGGGCCTTCACCAGCTCGCCCCCGACGACGAGGCTCTCCTTGTTGGCGAGCGCCAGGTCGAGGCCCGCGGTGAGCGCGACAATCGTCGGGCCGAGGCCCGCCGCGCCGACTACCGCGTTGAGCACGAGATCGGGCTTCGAGCTCAGGATCAGCTCCCGGATCCCGTCCTCCCCCGCCAGCACCTGTCCGCCCCAGGCCTCATCCGCGCGCTCGGCGGCGTCGGGGTCGGCGAGGGCGACGGTGGGTACGCCATGCTGGCGGGCCTGCTCGAGCAGCAGCTCCCAGTTCGAGTCCGCCGAGAGGCCCGCGACCTGCAAGCCCTCACCGGCGGCGATCACCTCGAGTGCCTGGGTGCCGATCGAACCCGTCGATCCGAGTATCAGCACTCGCTTCACTGCGACCCAGTGTAGGTGCCGGCCGAAACCCGCCGTAAACGCTCGCTTGCGCCCGTGGAGCGCGAAACGGGAGGCACGAGGCCTCCCGTCTCGCCGCTCTGCGGGTCCCTAGCGGACGGTCGCCGCGGAGAGCTCGTACTGGGTGACCCTGAGGTCGCCCGACGTCTCCTTGCAGTTCACCGAGTAGGTGTGCGTGCCGCCGTTCGACGGCTTGGCGACGATGTTGATCCCGTAGCTCTTCGGGTCGCTCGCCGACGCGTCGACCTTGGTCGTGGTGCCGGAGACGGCGTTGTCGTCGACCTGGAGCCGGCATTCGCCGGTGGCCGTGCCGCTCGCCGCCTTGAAGGTCCCGTCGAAGACCAGCAGGATCTTGCGCGGGAACGCGTTCGAGGTCTGCAGGCTGACCGACGTGCACCTCGTGAACGTGGTCGGCGAGTTCGGGTCACAGTCGGTCCCGCCCGAGTCGCTGCCGCCGGCGTTGGTCGCGCTGACCGGCAGCACCTTGAGGCGAGCGTCCTTGCTCAGGCCCTTGTACTCGACCTTGTGGCTCGTCGCGGCGTAGGCCCCCCCGCCGAGGGCCACGCAGAGCGCGACGAAGGCGATCATCGTGCCGGCCGACGGCCGGCGGTTGAACAGCTTTCTCATCCGCAACCTCCCATTCGGAGTTGTGAGCGTTCGCCCACACAACATCGGGGCGGCGAGAAGTTGCGGGGCTGCGAGGATTCAGCCATGGCGCTGGGCAGACGAAGGCGAAAGCGGCAGGAGACGCCGATCGACCCGGAGGGCATCCGCGAGGTCGTCCGCAAGACGGACGCGAATCCGCAGCTGGTCGCGACCGCCCGGTTTCTCCGCAGCCTGATCCCCGGTGGCGAGCCCGAGACGTCCGAGATGCCGCAGCCCATGCAGCGGCTCGTCGAGGGGGTCCAGCCGCAGGGCCCGAGCACGATGCGCGAGATCGGCAAGGGCGCGCTCCAGGCGTGGCAGGCCCTCTCCGAGGCCCAGAGGCGCCGACGCGGCGTCGCCGACGTGGCGATCCTCTTCACCGATCTGGTCGGCTTCTCGGATTGGGCACTGGAAGCTGGCGACGAGGCCGCGCTGGAGATGCTCCGCCGAGTCGGCGACGCCGAGCAGAAGGCTGTGTCCGAGAACGGCGGGGCGGTCGTGAAGCGGCTCGGGGACGGCGCCATGGCGGTCTTCGGCGACTCCGAGCAGGCCGTCTCGGCTGCGCTGGACGCCCAGCGCGAGATCTCCTCCATCGAGCTCGACGGCTACCGGCCCGTGCAGCGCGCGGGGGTCCACCGCGGCAGGCCCCGGAAGGTGAAGGGCGACTTCCTCGGGGTGGATGTGAACATCGCCGCCCGAGTCGGGGACTACGCCGAGGGCGGCGAGGTGCTGATCTCGGACGCCGTCCGCGAGGAGCTCGACGGCCGCCGCTACAGGTTCGGCCCCTCCCGCGAGCTCGACGCGCCCGGCGCTCCCGCCGAGCTCACCGTCTGCTCCGTGAAGCGGCGCCGGGGAAGCTAGAGAGGGCGAAGCGCGGATGAGCGGCCAGGCCCTCGGACTCGCCGTCTCGGTGTTCCTGGCGTGCGCGGTCGAGGCGATCGAGGCCCTGACGATCGTCCTCGCCGTCGGCGTGACCCGCGGCTGGCGCTCGGCCCTGAGCGGATGCGCCGGCGCGATCGTCGTACTCGGGGCGGCGACGGCGATCGTCGGTCCTGGGCTGACGTCACTGCCGATCGACAGCCTGCGCCTCGTCGTCGGCGGCCTCCTGCTCGTCTTCGGCCTGCAGTGGCTGCGCAAGGCGATTCTGCGGGCAACCGGCCTCATCCCCCGGCACGATGAGGCCGAGATCTACCGCGAGGAGGTCTCGGCGGCTCGTGCCGCCGGGGCGCTGCACGCCGGATTCGACGGCTACGCCTTCACGATCGCCTTCAAGGGCGTGCTGCTCGAGGGGCTGGAGGTGGTCTTCATCGCGCTCACCTTCGGCGCGAACCAGCACCGGCTCGGTCTCGCCGCGGCGGCGACGCTGACCGCCATCCTGCTGGTCGCGCTGGTGGGCATCGCCGTTCGGGCGCCGCTGGCGCGGGTGCCGGAGAACGCGATGAAGTTCAGCGTGGGCGTCATGCTGACCTCGTTCGGGATCTTCTGGGGCGGTGAGGGCGCAGGGGCGAGCTGGCCCGGCGGCGATGCGGCACTGCTGGCGATCGTCCCGGCGGTGCTCCTCCTCTCGCTCGGGCTCGTTCGGCTCTTCCGGACCGGCGCCGCGGAGGTGCCGGGCGCGACGGTGGTCGAAGCATGAAGCGGGTGGTCGAGCTGGCGGCCGGAATCTGGGAGTTCGTGGCCGGCGATGACTGGGTGACGGCCGCCGGCGTCATTCTCGCCCTGGGGCTCACGGCCCTGATCAGCGAGGACGGGTCGGCCTGGTTCGTGATGCCTACGGCGGTGGCTCTCCTGCTCGGCTTCTCGGTCTGGCAGGAAGCGCGGAAGCGGGACCCCGGCTGATCCTCTCGGCTATGGTGCCCGGCCGAGCGATGAGGCTCGCTCTATAACCGCGGCGCCGCCGCTGATGGCCTCTACCCCAATCACGAACTTCGAGGTGGAGGTCAGATGACGACACTGATGGTCGCTGTTGGAGGGCTGATCGGCGTGCTGGGCCGCTACGGCCTCACGCGGCTCACGATCCATCACGAGTCGCTGCTCTGGATGACCGCCGTGATCAACATCGGCGGCTCCTTCATGCTCGGCCTGCTCACGGCGACGGGCTGGTTCACACGAGACGTCCGCGAGGGCCTCGGGGTCGGCCTGCTGGGCGGATTCACGACCTTCTCGACGTTCTCCGTGCAGGCGGTGCTCGACGTGGATGCCGGTGAGCCCGGGCGGGCGGCCGCCTACGTCCTGCTGTCCGTGGTGGGCGGGATCGCGGCCGCGACGGCCGGATACGTGCTCGGGCGGCGGCTGGCCTAGTAGACGAACGCGACCGCGAGGTAGTAGCCGGCGACGACGGTGAAGATCACCGCGTCGAGACGGTCGATCAGGCCGCCGTGCGGGCCGAACAGCCGGCCGGTGTCCTTGACCTCGAGGTCGCGCTTGATCAGGGACGCGAACAGGTCCCCGACCGGCGCGATCACGCCGATCGCCATCCCCATCAGCAGGGCGTCCACTCCCGCCAGCCAATCCTGGTAGAGGCCCGCGAACCAGAAGCCGAGGGTCGCGCCGACGAATCCCCCGATCAACCCCTCGAGCGTCTTGTTGGGGGAGATGCGCGGCGTGATCTTGCGGGAGCCGAACAGCCGGCCGGCCGCGTAGGCGGCGGTATCGCTGAGGAAGGTCGCGACGAGCACGTCGATCAGCAGTGCCCCCCCGTGGGTGGGGAGATCGCGCAGCAGGACCGCGTGTGAGAAGCCGAGTCCCATCCAGGCGACGCCGAGGACGGTGAAGGCGATCGAGGTCGTGATCGCCTCGTGCGAGCGGCGAACGGCCGCGAAGGCGAAGGCCAGCGGGAAGAGGCAGGCGAAGACGAGCACCACCTGAAAGGCGGTGCCGTAGTGGGCGGCGATCACCATGCCCGCGGCCACCGCGTAGCCGGGCAGCATGACCGGCTGCTCCGGCTGGGCCATGTTGAAGAACTCGCGCAGCGCGAGGATCGCGAAGACGACCATCGCCAGGGTGAAGACCAGTCCGCCGGCCCCGACGATGGCGATCGCGAAGACGATCCACGGGATCGCAACGACGACCCGCGCGGTGGTCTCCGACATCTCGGGGATCAGCCGCCGCCAACCCCGCTTCTCGGGCTCCTCTCCCCCGCGCCGGATGATGATCTCTCGCTCCACCGGCTCCTCCTCCGCGAAGGGCTGCGGATCGGCGAAGGGCTCGTCGTCGGTCCAGTCCTCGATCATCAGTCTCTGGCTCCGAATCGCCGCTGACGCTCGTCGTACTCGGCGAGGGACTCCTGGAACGCCTCGCGGCTGAAGTCCGGCCAGAGCTCCTCGCGAAAGACGAACTCCGAGTAGGCGCACTGCCAGAGCAGGTAGTTCGAGATCCGCTGCTCGCCGCTGGTGCGGATCAGGAGGTCCGGGTCGTGCATCTCGGGCGCGTAGAGGTGCTTTGCGAAGTCCTGCTCGCCGCCGCCGGTGTAGGCCGCGGCCGCGTCGAGGATCTCCGCGCGACCTCCGTAGTTGAAGGCGACGAACAGGGTGATCCGCTCGTTTCCGGCCGTCTCGCCCTCCGCCCAGTCCATCCGCTCGATCAGCTCGTCGGAGATCCCCTCGCGGCGGCCGATGAACCGCATTCGCACGCCCTCCTCCTTGAGCTCGGGCGTCTCGCCGTCGATCCGCTCGGCGAACATCGCCATCAGCCCGTCAACCTCCTCCTTCGGCCTCGTCCAGTTCTCGGTCGAGAACGAGTAGACGGTGAGCTCCTTGACGCCGAACTCGACCGCGTCCCGAAGGCGGTCCCGGACGACGTCCGCGCCCGCGCGGTGTCCCTCGATCACCGGCAGGCCTCGCTGCTGGGCCCAGCGTCCATTGCCGTCGGTGATGATCGCGACGTACTCGGCTGGCATCTAGACGGCGAGAACCGGGGGGCCGCCTAGACCTCCAGGATCTCTTCCTCTTTGCCTTTCAGCAGCGAGTCGATCTCGGCGATCGCCGCATCGGTTTGCTTCTGGAGCTCGGTCTCGCCGTGGTGCTCCTCGTCGGAGCCGGCCTCCCCCTCCTTCTTCAGCTCGCGCAGGTCGTGCATGACGTCGCGGCGGATGTTGCGAACCGCCACCCTGCCCTGCTCGGCGACCCCGTGCACCACCTTGACCAGCTCCTTGCGGCGCTCCTCGGTGAGCTCCGGTATCTGCAGCCGGATCACGTTCCCGTCGTTCGACGGGGTGAGCCCCAGGTCCGACTCCATGACGGCCTTCTCGATCGCCGAGATGGAGGACTTGTCATAGGGAGTGACCGTGAGCAGCCGCGCGTCGGTCGCCGCGACCTGGGCGAGCTGCTTGATGGGCGTCTGGGCCCCGTAGTAGTCGACGCTGAGGCGGTCGAGCAGGTGCGGCGAGGCGCGGCCGGTGCGGACGGTGGCGAGCTCGTTTCGGGTCGATTCGACGGACTTCTGCATCCGCTCCTTGGCGTCCGCCAGGAACTCGTCGATCATCTCGATGCTCACGTACGGACCCCTGAAGCTGGCTCGCTGGCGGGCTTGCTCGACACCAAAGTCCCCACCCTCTCTCCGCTGACGATCCTATCTATGTTGCGCTCGTCGGCCATGTTGAAGACGTAGATGGGCAGGTCGTTGTCCATGCAGAGGGAGAGGGCCGTCGAGTCCATCACGCGGAGCCCGCGCTCGATTGCCTGCCGGTGGCTGATCTCGGGCAGGAACTCCGCGTTCGGGTCGAGGGAGGGATCTGCGCTGTAGACGCCCTCCACCCCGTTCTTGGCCATCAGGATCGCCTCGGCGTGGATCTCGAGGGCACGGAGGGCGGCGGCGGTGTCGGTCGTGAAGAACGGGTTGCCGGTGCCGGCGGCGAAGATCACCGCCCGGCCTTTCTCGAGGTGTCGGATCGCGCGGCGGCGGATGTAGGGCTCGGCGACCTCCGTAACCGCCATTGCCGAGAGGACGCGGGTGTCCACCCCGACCTTCTCGAAGGCGTCCTGGAGGGTGAGCGCGTTGAGGACGGTCGCCAGCATGCCCATGTAGTCCGCCGTGGCGCGGTCCATGCCCTCCGCGGCGCCCTCGAGCCCGCGGTAGATGTTGCCCGCCCCGACGACGATCGCGACGTCCACGTCATGCGCGCGGACCTCCCGCACCTGGGTCGCGATGCGCTCGATCTGCGCGGGATCGGTGCCGTAGGCGAGATCGCCCATCAGCGCCTCGCCGGAGAGCTTCAGCAGGATCCGCTTGAAGCGAGCCGAGGCCATGGGGCGACCCTATTACTCCTGCCCCACCTCGAAGCGCGCGAAGCGGGCGATGCGGACGTTCTCGCCGGTCTTGGCCGCGATCTCGGCCCGCAGGTCCTCGATCGTCTTGCCCTCGTAGGCCTCCTCGTTGAAATGCTTCTGGTCGAGGAGCACTAGCTCCGAGGCCCACTTGCGGAGCTGCCCCTCGACGATCTTCTCGACTACGTCGTCCGGCTTGCCGTCGGCACGGGCCTTCTCCTCGAGGATGCGCCGCTCGTTCGCGATCTCGTCCTCGGGGATGTCCTCGAAGGAGACGTGCAGCGGGTTCATGGCGGTGACGTGGATGGCGACCTGGCGCGCGAACTCCTGGAACTCGGGATTGCGTGCGACGAAGTCCGTCTCCGACTGGACCTCCACGAGGGCCCCCTTGCGCCCGTCCGCGTGCACGTAGGAGGCGACGATGCCCTCCTCGGTGCCGCGACCGCTGCGCTTGGCCGCAGTGGCGGCGCCCTTCTTTCGGAGGATCTCGATTGCCTTCTGCTCGTCGCCCTCGGCCTCCTCGAGGGCGTTCTTCACGTCCATCATCGGGGCGCCGGTGCGCTCCCGGAGCGCCTTCACGTCGGCTGCACTCACTGCCATCAGGATTCACCTCCGCTCTGGGTCTGGGCGGGCTCGGCCTCCTGCTCGGGCGGCTGGGGCCGCGCGATCTCGGCCTCGCGGTTGGCCTCCGCCTGGTCGCCCTGGCGATCGTGCGGCGCCTGGCCGGCGGGCTGGGCCTGTGGAACCTCCTCGCCCGCCTCACGGTTGGCCTCGGTCTGCTTGGCCTCGGCCTCCTGCTTCGCCTTCTCCTCGGCCTCCTGCTTCGCCTTCTCCTCGGCCTCGCGCCGCTGGCGCTCCTCCTCCTCGCGGCGCTTGCGCTCCTCCTCCTCGGCGCGGCGGCGGGCTTCCTCCTCGCGCCACTTCGCCGCGGCGCCCTCGATCGCCTCGCCGAGGGTGCCGATCACCAGCTCGCACGAGCGGATCGCATCGTCGTTGCCGGGGATCACGTAGTCGACGTCGGTCGGATCGCAGTTCGTGTCGACCAGGCCGATGATCGGGATCTCAAGGCGCGACGCCTCGCGCAGCGCAATCTCCTCGGTCTTCAGGTCGACGATGATCGCCGCGTCGGGCAGCCTCTGCATGTCGGCGACGCCGCCCAGGTTGTACTCGAGCTTGCGCAGCTCGGCCTCCATCGACATGCGCTCCTTGGTGGGCAGCAGGTCGAGCCGGCCGCCCTCCTGAAGCTCGCGGAGCTCGTGCAGCCGCTGGATCCGCTTGCGGATCGTGTGGAAGTTCGTGAGCAGGCCCCCCAGCCAGCGGCGGTTGACATATGGCATCTCGCAACGCTCGGCCCACTCCTGGACGGCGTCGCGCGCCTGCTTCTTGGTGCCGACGAAGAGGACGACGCCGCCCTTCGCCGCGACCTCGCGCACGAAGTCGGTCGCCTGCTTCAGGAGCTCCTCCGTCTGGAGGAGGTCGATGATGTGGATCCCTTCCCGCTCTCCGTGGATGAAGCGGCGCATGCGCGGGTTCCAGCGCCGCGTCTGGTGGCCGAAGTGAACTCCGGCCTCCAGCAGCTCCTTGATGCCTACCTCGGCCATCTGCCCTTCCTGTCGCTTGCTCTCATCGGGCCCCGCGGCGGCTCGGGGGACCCGGCTCATGCCGGGCAGCGTCCCGTCGCCTCTCCTCGGGGGTTGGGTGCAAAGTCCGCGGGATTGTAGGCGGTGGGGGAATTTGGCCACCTGACCACACCATCGTGTGGTCCAACGGGCATTCAGGAGCCTTCCTCAGCCGCTCTGCCGAGCCTTTTCCAGCGCCTTCCGCAGATCCTCCGGCAGCTCCGAGGTGAAGGTCAGCTGCTCGCCGGTGCCCGGGTGCGTGAGCTCCAGCCGCGAGGCGTGCAGGAACTGGCGGCGAAGCCCGTGGCGACCCGCCGTCCCGTACTCCGGATCGCCGGCCACCGGGTGCCCGATCGCGGCGAAGTGCACGCGGATCTGGTGTGTGCGGCCGGTCTCGAGCAGGGCTCGTGTGAGGGTGTCCGCGGGCAGCGTCTCGACCACCTCGAAGTGGGTGCGCGCCTCGCGCGAGCCCGCGCCCTTCACCGCCCTCCTGGTTCGCCGGCGGCGGTCGCGCCCGAGCGGCGCGTCGATCGTGCCGGTGCGGCTGGCAAGGCGCCCCTCGACCAGGGCCGTGTACTCCCGGACCACCTCGCGGGCCCTGACCTGCCGGGCCAGAGCCCGGTGGGCCTCGTCGTTGCGGGCGACGAGCATCAGCCCCGTGGTGTCCTTGTCCAGCCGGTGGACGATGCCCGGACGCTCGCCCTGGCCACCTCCCGCGATCCCCTCGAGCAGCTCGACCAGAGTCTCCCCCCGGTGGGACGGGGCGGAGTGCACCACCAGGCCCGCGGGCTTCTCGATCACCGCGAGGTCGTCGTCCAGATGGACGACCAGCCGCTCGGCCGCCGGCCTCAACCGGGCTCCCGGCCGTCGGCGCGCTGCACGTGGAGCAGCAGCAGCAGCACGCCGGCTACGATCGCGAGGTCGGCCAGGTTGAAGGTCGGCCACAGGGGCAAGTCGAGGAAGTCGGTCACCGCACCGTCGCGGACCCGGTCGGCGAGATTGCCCAGTGCCCCGCCGATCATCAGGGCCGCGGGAAGCCAGAGTCGCCAGCCGCCCTGTCCGCGGGCGGCCAGGAAGACGAGCAACCCCAGCAGCAGCACGATCGTCACGCCGATCACCACCGCGGAGATGTCCCCCCCGATCCCGAACGCGATCCCCTTGTTGCGGAGGTTCTCGACGTGCAGGAACGGCAGAACCTCGACGCGTTCGCCCCGGGAGACGAGCGACCTCGTCAAGGCCTTCGACCCCTGATCGAGAGCGACGACGACGCCGCAGGCGGCGAGTGCCGGAACCCAGATGAAACGGGTCACGCTGTCGGGCGCCCTCGCATGACGGGGGAGGCTCAACCGTGGATCAGCGCCACGACTACGCGCCAGACGATGCTGAGCACGATGATCGCCAGGATCGGGCTGAGGTCGATGGCCATGCCGCCGCCGCCGAGCGGCGGGATCACCCGGCGGAAGATGTTCAGGTACGGGTCGACGACCTGGTGGATGAAGTCGACCGTCGCCCGCAGCCACGGGTAGTAGGGCATCCGCGGGATCCACGACAGCAGGATGCGGATGAAGATCAGGATGAAGTAGACGAGGAAGACCGCGTTGACGTAGTTGGCGACGTCGACGCGGTCGATCGCGAGCAGGAAGCTCACCGGCGGGCCACCTCGAGGGAGGCGTCGACGGCGGCCGCCAGCGCCTCGCGGATCCCGCGCTCCTCGAGCGTCTTCAGGCCCGCCTCGGTCATTCCGCCGGGCGAGGCGACGGCGTCCTTGAGGGTGACCGGGTCGTGGAGGTCCAGCAGGCCGCCTGTGCCCCGCATCGCTCCGGCGACCATGCGCAGCGCGGCCTCCTCGCTCAGCCCTTCGCGGACGCCCGCCTCGACCAGGACCTCGGCGACCAGCGCCAGGTAGCCGGGCGAGCAGCTCATCAGAGCGGTGGCGGGGTCGATCAGGCCCTCCTCGAGCTCCACCACCTCGCCGATCGCGCCGAGCAGCTCGCCGACCCGCTGCCGCTCGCGCTCGCCGAGGCTCTCGCCGTAGGCGACGCAGAAGACCCCCTGCCGCAGCTGAGCGCCGAGGTTCGGCATCACCCGGATCAGGTCGATTCCGGGCAGCGCCTCGTGGAGGGTCTCGAGCGTCGTGCCAGCGAGGATCGAGAGCACCGGCGTTTCCGCCTCGCGCAGCTCGGGCGCGACCTCGTCCAGGACGCTCGGCTTCACGGCGAGGATGACGAGGTCCGAGCGGTCGGCGACGGCCCGGTTGCCTTCGATCGCCTCCCCGCCGACCTCCTGGGCGAGCCGCTGCGCCTTCTCAGCGTCCGCATCGGAGAAGAGCATCGCCTCCGGCGCGCCCTGCTCCCCCCTCGCGGCCGCCCAGCCGCGGGCCAGTCCTCCGGCCATGCTTCCGGCGCCCACGAAGCCGAGCCTCATGGCCGGGAACTCTATTCGGCGGTCCAGCGGGCGCTAGGACTGGTTGAAGAAGCCGCCCTCGAGGATGCGGGCCTTCTCCTCGGCCGAGACCTCGACGTTCTGCGGGGTCAGCAGGAAGATGCCCTGCGCAATCCGCTGCATGCCGCCGCCGAGCGCGTAGGTCATGCCGGAGGAGAAGTCGATCAGTCGCTTGGAGAGCTCGCGGTCGGTCGACTGGAGGTTGATGATCACCGGCTTCGAGCGCTTGAACTCGTCGGCGACCTGCTGGGCGTCGTTGAAGCTGCGGGGCGTGACGACGTGCATGGAGGAGACGCCCCCTCCGTTGCCGCCGGGCGCGCGGCGGCGCCGGCCCCGGCGTGGTACGGGCTCCTCCGCCGTGTCGTCCACGTCCCGCATCCGGCCGCGGCGGGGAGAGGGCTCGTCGTCGCCGAAGATGTCGTCGATGTCGTCGTCGCGGCCACGGCGACGCGAGGGGACGCTGCGGACCGGCTCGCGCGGC
>Ga0070741_10013067_pt1 | contig 14788 bp, 11 predicted proteins | sample Coa_R1_4_FD_66440 | JGI IMG/M metagenome (GOLD analysis project Ga0070741, IMG submission 66440) | Surface soil microbial communities from Centralia Pennsylvania, which are recovering from an underground coalmine fire - Coalmine... | ecosystem: Environmental > Terrestrial > Soil > Unclassified ...
TGCCCGGTAACGAGCATTCCGCCCAGCGCTTTCAGCGCCTTAAGGTGGGGAATCTGAAATTTTCAAAAGGGACCCCCATTTCGACCCGTGGGGGTCCCTTTTGACCGTCCGATGACACTCAACGCTGATATCATAAAGAAGGAAGTCGAGTGCCTCCTGCATCGTTGTGGGTGAACGGCGTTTCTTCATCTTACGTGGAACGGCAAAGAGCACCGAGGAGCGGTATTCCAAGGTGCCCGAATTTCAAATGCTTATTGTTGCCGCTCATTCGGTGCCTCGACTTGTTACCCCAGTCCTCGCACATGTTTCCGCATCAGGAGTCTCACAGCAAGGTAGCTGACTGAACCAATGAGAAGCTGGAGCCCAAAGGACAATCCCAAAAATAACTGTGTTTCTGAGTCGCCGAGGACGTAAGGCCATCCCCCGTGGAATCCGTAAACCACCAGCCGAACCAATTCCGCCAGGAGGAAAAAAACGGCTATCAGTGCCACCTGGCTTGACCAGACGGCCGAGCGCCAGAAATACGTAGCGAATCCGGCAATCACGACTGGAGCTATAAAGTGGACCACGAGGGCGCTCACGTCAGACCCCGAACTCCAGAACAGCCCTGCGAGCACCGATAGCGCAATCAGAATTGGGATTCGCGTGATCATGCGGGGTAACTGTCGCCTCCATCGCGCTTGTTGGGCATCATCATTTTCGTTTCAGGTAAACTGTTTGTCCATTGTTGGACCAGACTAAATTGTTGTGATCAAGCCGAAGGAGCACCCAGCGATCTACGCTGCCAATTGCTTGAGAATTCGTAGTCCCTTGCACTACGCTATTCGTCAGCGTGGAAATTATATCACCATCTTGAATTTTCCACATCCCCTGATAGGTCAGATTCTTTGCTGGTTGAGTCCACCGAGAAACGTACCTGCCGTCTGCCGCCAAGGTCATTTCAAAACCGTCTCGCGCCCACGCCCCGACAATCTGCTCGCGCAAGGTAGCATCCCGTCGGTCGCAGCCAACCAGCAGCAAAAGCGAGGTAAATAGCGGCGCGAATTTCACGGTGTAGGTGTTGGTGCCCAACTGTGATTCAGAAACCGCCAGTCGCTGAGCAGGTTCATAGGGTCTTCAGGTGTAAGGTTATGGTTACCAGGATGAAGACACGGTATTGGGAATGGACCCATTCGTTTATTGGCGGCTGGGTTATGTCATCCTTGGTTATTCGCAAGCTGCTCATTATCAGACTTACTTCTCTTTTAATATAACTTCTGGTTAGGTGATCCTAGCACAAAGTTGCCTTTCCGTTCGAGGTTTTCAGCTTCGCTGGGGCGGCCGGACCTTTTTTCCACAGGGGCTCTTGATTTTGTGGCTGTTACCCTGGGCGGCGCTCGTTGCTCGCTTCGGCCCTGGGCTATTTCGCATCGTCTCTACAGGACTTCGGTTGGGCTCGCCGTGCTTGGGTCGGGGCCGGGGTGGTTAGCCAAACTGTAGACGGGCGCTCGGTTTTCGTTTTTCGTCGGGTTCCGCCCGCTGGACGCGGGCGGGGACATCGCAGCGCGATGTCCCTACCTCGGCAGGCTGCCGTTTTGGGCTTGTCAAACGAGAAGCCCGCGCCCTATGGTCAACAAAAGTGGCACTGATTTAATAGGGCTAATCAATTAGCAACTTAAACGCGTATGCGAAATACAGTTTTGTTTCGAATCTTTCTGTTCGCCGTGATTGCTGCTACGTCGTTGCCGGTCTGCGCACAAAATGCCGTAGACGAATTGGCACAGCTTAAAGCACGGGTCGCGCAACTGGAGAAGCAGGTTCAGGAAATGTCGAAGTTGCTGGAGCCAATTCGGGCGCAGCAAGGAACGGAAACCCGCCGTCGTGCCTTGCGGGAAAAATTCGAGAAGAAAATGGCGCAGGACCAGGCCAAGTACAGCGGCGAACAGTTGCGGGAAGCGGAGCAACTCTACCAGGTGGCCAACCAGAAATGGGGCACGCCGGAAGCGGCGGAAAGCCTTCAAACGATGATCAAAAAATACCCGGATATAAATCGAACCGGCTGCGCCATGCTGTATGTTGCGCAGCGGTCGGAGGGCGAACAACGCGCCAAATACCTGCGGGATTGCATCGAGAAATTCAACGAATGTTTTTATGGCGACGGCGTGCAGGTGGGAGCTTATGCGCGACTGTTGTTGGCTGATTATTGGCAAAGCAAGGGAGAAAAGGAGAACGCCGAAACGCTATACAGCGAGATTAAATCGCAATATCCCAATGCGGTGGACCATGGCGGCAATCTGCTGATAAACGGCATCAAAACGCCGTAAGTCCTCTCGCGTTCCGCCCGCTGAGCGCGTTTCCGCCCGCAGGACGCGGGCGGGGACATCGCAGCGCGACGTCCCTACCTCGGGTAGTTCCGCCCGCCGGACGCGGGCGGGGACGTCGCAGCGCGACGTCCCTACCTCTCTTTTCAAGGGATTTAGATGCGATTGCCTGCCGGGTTTGCCCTTGATCAGCCCGCCCGCCCTGCTTAGAGTTTCAATGAACAAATACATGTGGCGATTGCTAAAAGAGTTTCTGCTGTTCGCCCGACAGGAGAAAAAGTGGTGGCTGATTCCGTTGGTCGTGGTTTTGCTGCTGCTAGGAGCCATTCTGATTTTTGCCTCCAGCTCAGGGATTGCCTGGGCGCTGTATCCCTTCTTCTAATCCATGCCCGGTTTGCGGCATATCCTGGGCATCTCCGCTTACTATCACGATGCTGCGGCCGCTTTGCTGCGTGACGGCCAGATTGTCGCCGCCGCCCAGGAAGAGCGCTTCAGCCGCAAAAAGAACGATCCGGATTTTCCCAGCCAAGCCGTGGCATTTTGTTTGCAGCAGGCGAACTTGCCCCCCGAGCAGCTCGACGCCGTCGTGTTCTATGACAAACCGATCCTCAAGTTTGCCCGGATGCTCGAGACCTATCTTTCGGTCGCCCCGGGTGGCTGGCGCACTTTTCCAGCCGTCTTGCCTTCCTGGCTCGGAGAAAAACTCAACTTGCGCAAAACGATCCGCGAGGAAATCCCCGGACTCAATATTGCCTGTCCAATTCTCTTTACCGAGCATCATCAAGCCCATGCCGCCAGCGCCTTTTATCCGTCCCCGTTTGCCGAGGCGGCCATTCTAACAATCGACGGCGTTGGTGAATGGGCCACGACCACCATCGGAACGGGAGAGGCCAACCGGATCGAGATCCTTCGGGAGTTGCGCTTTCCACATTCCCTTGGACTGCTCTATTCGGCCTTCACGGATTATTGCGGGTTTCGGATCAATTCCGGCGAGTACAAGCTCATGGGGCTGGCGCCTTACGGCCAGCCCAGGTTTGTCGAGGCCATTCATCGCGAGCTGCTCGACCTTAAAGAGGATGGCTCGTTTTGGCTAAACCTTGAGTACTTCGATTTCCTGCGCGGCGTCTCCATGACCAATCAGCGATTCTACGGGTTGTTCGGCGGACCGCCGCGCAAACCCGATGAGCCGATCGCGCAGCGGCACATGGATGTGGCGCGCTCGATTCAGGTGGTGACTGAGGAGGTCATGCTGCGTCTGGCTCGGGAGGCTCGCGTGCTGACCGGCAAGAAACATCTTTGCCTGGCCGGCGGCGTGGCGCTGAACTGCGTCGCGAACGGCCGAATCTTGAAGGAAAAAATCTTTGATGCGCTTTGGGTTCAGCCGGCGGCGGGAGATGCGGGCGGCGCATTGGGGGCGGCCCTGGCAGCCTGGTACTCGAACGAGGCGAACTCTTCGGCGGTCCGGCCGCACGTCGGGGCCGGTCGTGACGCCATGCAGGGCGCGCTGCTCGGCCCGGCGTTTTCGGACGAGGAGATCGAGAAAGTGTTGCGGGGACACGGCGCGGTTTACGAGCGCCTGGACCCGGCGAGCCTTCTCAACCGGACCGTGAAACTGCTTCAGGCCGAAAAAGTGATCGGGTGGTTTCAGGGGCGAATGGAGTTTGGCCCTCGCGCTCTGGGTAACCGCTCCATCCTCGGAGACGCGCGATCGGCTCGGATGCAATCGGTAATGAACCTGAAGGTTAAGTTCCGGGAATCGTTTCGGCCGTTCGCCCCGGTGGTCCGCCGCGAACGGGTGAGTGATTATTTCGAGCTCGAGTCCGCATCGCCTTACATGTTGTTGGTGGCGCCGGTTAGAAAGGACTTGTGCCAACCTTTGCCGGCCGGAGTGAGTGGCTTTGCCCTCTTGAAAGAGCCGCGTTCGAGCGTTCCGGCGGTGACGCACGTCGATTATTCGGCTCGCATCCAGACGGTCGAGCAAGCCGACAACCCGCTCCTGTACGAATTGCTGCTGCGGTTCGAAAAGGCAACCGGGTGCGGCGTCCTGGTGAATACTTCCTTCAATGTGCGCGGCGAGCCCATCGTGTGCACGCCTGACGATGCGTATCGCTGCTTTGTGAATACAGAAATGGACTACCTCGTCCTGGGCAGCTTTCTGATCGAGCGTGCGGCTCAACCGCAAAGAATTCAAAGAAGGGCCGCCCTCGTGCCCGATTAATGAACGTGCGCTATAAAGAAGACCCGGGCGCGTGGCGCAAGAGCACCTTGCTGAGTGTCCTGGGGCTCGCGCTGCTGAGTGCGTTTTTGCGGTGGCGCCGTGTTCTGCCCGGCCAGGCCTGGCTGATCGCCCTGGCTGTACTCGGGTGTGTGGCCATTCTGGCCGGCGCCCGTCCCCGCTGGTTTCGCCGTTATTACCGATTCTCAACCTGGGCGGGCTTTTGGTCCAGTCAATGCCTCGCCCGCATCTTCCTGGCGTTCTTGTTCGTCCTGATCTTCGCACCAGCCGCCATGCTCATGCGACTAGCGGGCAAGGACCCTTTGCGCCTGAAACGCTCGGCCCAAGCCTCGTACTGGACTTCTGCCAAAAAGAGCAGTCCGCTCGACCGCTTGTTTTAATTTCTGCGGTTAGGGGACGATCACACGATAAAAGGCCGCTTTCGATTGTGCTCCGGCCGTAAAGGTGAGATTCGAAGAGATGGCACATTCGGTATTCCAACCGGCCGTCCCGCGGGTCAAATCCGCGCACGCCTGCAACCGGCCCGGTTGAGACGAGTGAAGCACAAAGGTGCCATCGCGATTTCTGGTCAACTGCAATTGCGGCCGAATCGGTGGCACCACGACCGCGGCTACTCCGCTGACCGCGAAGACCGCGGCATGCGCGTCGGTCGTGCAGCCCTCGGGCGATAGCTCCATGCTGATGATTGGGGTGGTTTGGTTGGCCGGAGCGACATCCACCGCATAAAGTCGCGGATAATCCGCGCCGACCTGGTCGAGCAGCCGAGTGCTGACGTTCACTAATCCGTGGGCGCGCAAGGCGCCGGGCGCGTTGCCCAGCCAATCCGGCGAGACGAACTGGTTTGTCTCGGTCGTGCCGTCAGAATGGAAAAAGATGCATCGGTTGGTCACCGGGCCGTGACCTGCCGCGGTCAAAAAGGAAACTACGCGATAGGGCGCTGGTGTGATGAGTTTGAGGAGCGAATTGGTGCAAATTCTATCCAGCAAAATAGCATTGGGCGCGCTGTAGCTGGCCGGCAGCAAAAAACGATGGCCTTCCTCTGTTTCACTGACAGCGATTGAACCCGCCGGCGGCAACCCGCTTTGCGGCGCCAGCGCGTTATATCCTTGTTCGTACCAGGTCGAGCGAAGGTTCGCCGTGCCACTCTCCATGGTGGCCGTCGTGTTCGAGTCGAGAAATCCCGGCTTGAGCGCCGTGGCTTCGACCACTATGTCCTCGGTGTACCCGCCGATCTCCACCGGAACGAAAGGGCCGGCGCCGACGGGCGCGGCGCTAATGGCAAAAACCACGGTGTGCCCGCTGCCGTTGGTGAGATACAGGTCCACCGCGCTAATCGGTTTGAACGTGTCGGTGACCTGGATATCCACCGCATAGAGCTTCGGGTTGTAGCTGTTGATATCCGACAAAACAAAGGACGCGACATTCACCCGGCCATTGGCCGCCCAGGCCGGGTCGGCGACGCTGTACCAGTTCGGGCTGGTGAAAGTTCCGGATTGGCTCGTGCCGTCCTGATGCCGCAGCACATAGCCCAGAACGTTCTTGGACAGACCACTGCTGGTTAAGAACGAAAGCGCCGTGTAGTTGGAAGGGGTCGAAAACGTGATCACGGCGGCAGGCTGTGCGGCGTCAATCAAAAAAGCGTTGCTCTCCTGGTAGCTCGCCGGCATTCGAAACTGGTGATCGGCTGATTGTTCGCTCACGAACACCGAGCCGGCTTGTGGCAACCCGGCCGCCAACCAGGCGGTGACGTAACCCCGCTCGAACCAGGTGAAGCCTGAGTTTTGAATTCCGCCCTCCATCGAAGCGGTCGTGACTGCGGTTACCGGGCACGGCGCTGTTTTTTCCACCACGACGTCCTGATTGTAGCAATCTGAGTTAAGCGCGATGGGTTCAAAGTCTGCCCAAGCTGGTGTTGTCCAGACCAGACAGAGCAGCAACAAGTTAGATTTCGAGTGTGTTCGCATAGGGTTAATCCGTTCCGTTCCAAAGCTTATTTATACTGCTGAAAGTGCTGCGCAACAAAAATATTGCTACTGACTTGCAGCCAATAAACGAAGGATGAAGGATTAAAGCACCTGAACTCGCGCCAGCATCTTGGAGTGCGGCGCTGCGCGCCGCTTTCGAATCGCGATGCGATCCTGAACAAAGTGCGCAGAGGGGCCCAAATCTTCGAATTCCAACAGGATTTATAGGTCCTGGATTCTGGGGCGTCTCGCCGGCGGGTTCGTTGCAAAAACGCCGGCGTTACCGGGGCGCTATGCGGCCGCGCCGCTCGCGATCTGCCCGTCCACCAACTCGATGACCTTAAGGGCGCGCGCAGCGACGCGCGAATCGTGGGTTGCGATGACCAGGGTCGTTTGCCTTTCGGCTCTCAGAGCGACTAACAGCTCGATGATTTCATCTCCGGTGTGCGAATCGAGATTGCCGGTCGGTTCATCCGCCAGGATCAAATCCGGCTCGTTAATGAGAGCCCTGGCAATGGCAACGCGCTGTTGTTCCCCACCGGACAGCTCGTAAGGCTTATGCTCCATGCGGTCCTTCAGACCGACGCGCGACAACAACTCGCGGCCGCGGGTTTCGGCCTGAGCGGCGGGTTTGCGCGCCATGCGCGCGGGCAGGCAGACATTCTCCAATGCATCCAGCTCGGGCAGCAGGTAATACGCCTGGAAAATGAACCCGACTTCTTCGTTGCGCAAGCGCGCCAGTTCGCGCCGGGAAAGCCCGGCCAGATTGCGGCCAGTAAGGCGGATCTCCCCCTGGTTGGGCGTGTCCAACCCCCCCAGCATATATAGCAGGGTACTTTTGCCGGCACCGGAGGCGCCGCGCAAGGCCAGGAAATCACCCCGATTGAGCTCGAGGTCCACGCCGCGGAGCACTTCCAGCGAACGCTTGCCCAACAGGTAGGTTTTATGCACCCCCTTGGCTGAGAGCAATGGCTCACTCATAACGTAAAGCGGCGACGGGCTGCAGTCGGCCGGCGCGCCAGGCAGGAATCACTCCGCCGAGCAGGCAAATGAACAGCGCGCTGCCGCAGATCAGCACGATGTCGCGTGGAATGATTAAGGAAGGCAGTTCGCTGAAGCCGTAGATCGACGCCGGAAAAAGCTCGAAGCCGGTCATTCGGTTCATGAAATGAAGGAACTCGTTGCGATAGGAAATAGCCAGCATCCCAAGGCCGAACCCGGCGATGACCCCAACGATGCCAACAAAGCCGCTTTGGCTCAAGAACAGGCCGGACACCTGCAGATCCGTGGCGCCGAGGGCCTTCAGCATGCCGATCTCCCGTGTTTTTTGGACCACGAACGTTATCAACGCGCTCAAGATGCACAGGGCGGCCACAATCATGATGAAGAACAGCAAGTAAAACATCACGTTCTTCTCCACCACCAGCGCACCGAGTATGCTCGAGTTCTCTTCCATCCAGGTGGTGACCCGGAAATCCCGCCCCAGCACCCGCTCCAGTTGTTGTTGCACGCGCGGCGCCTGGTACGCATCGTTCAGGTTCACTTCCAGTCCGTGAACGCTGTCGCCTAGCAGGTAAAGGTCTTGAGCATCTTCGAGCGAGGTGATGATGAACGCCGCATTGTACTCGTAGTAGCCCACGTCAAAAATGCCGCGCACTTCAAATTCGTCGGGTAAAACCGCTTCCTGTTTCTCCTTGTTCTGATTTTGCCGCAACTTGTTCAACTCGCGGGGCGAATAGATCAGCAACCGGTCTCCCAAATTCAAACCCATCGATCGGGCAAATTCCGCGCCGACCAGCACCCCGCGATCGCTCAAGTCGAACTTGCCGACCAGATTGGTCGCCAGGTTTTGCGCGTTAAGGTCCAGCTTGGGGTCCATGCCGCGCATCCAGGGAGCGCCCACCTGGGATTGGCCAACGTCGGGTTGAGTTTCGACAAGGACCTGCGCCAGCACGAAAGGAGCCACCGCCTTGACTGCCTGATTCGTGGAAATCTCGTTCATTATCGCGCGGTAACCCTTCATCGTGCGGTTGGTGTACGCCACGCGCAGGTGCGGGCTGAACCCCAGGATTTTATCGCGTAATTGCCGATCGAAGCCGCTCATCACGCTGATGACGATGATCAGAACCGCCACGCCCAGACAAACGCCCAGTACCGAAATGAGCGTGATCACTGACACGAACGTGCGTTTAGGCCGCAGATAGCGCAAAGCCAGCAGCAGTTCGAAGGGCAACCTTGACATTAGCGGCAAGCTAAAGGCCCGCACCTAACCTGTCAACGAGGCCTGCACCCAATCGCCGAAACGCTCGGAATACGGTGTTGACGCGAAAGGATGTTGGGCGAGAGGAGCCGCGGTGTAAGGCTGTTCTGCTGAGCGAACTCCCCATGTTTTGAGTCTCGCCTTCAGACGGTGCGATGGACGAACTGGTGCTGGATCTCACGGCAAACTTGCTTTGTGGATCGCACCGGCTGAGAGCGTGTTTTAGAATTCGGTTTGGAGTCCCGCCTTTAGGCGGTTTTGGCGCCGGACCGCCTGAAGGCGGGACTCCGAACCCAATACGCCCATGCCCAAGTCGGTACTTTTAAAACACGCTCTGAGAGCCGGGACTCCGAACAAATACACGCGAACAAAAAACCGTGTCAATCGTGTCTCGGGATCTTAAAATTAACGCGCAATGAAAATTCAATCCCTGACGGTTGGGTTGCGGGTCAAACATCCTCAATACGGAATTGGAACGGTCAAAGCGGTGTCGGAACATCTGGCCGAGATTCGATTTGACGACGCATTGCGCTCAATCGATCCTGAGCTGGGCGACGTGACTCCAGCCGAACCGAGCCTGGCGGTTTCCGGGTTGGAAATCTCCCTGCGCCAGTTTGTAGAATCTACCATTGAGACCGTGATTGACAGGTTGGGCATGGAAAAGCCTGACGCCGTAGTCGAGCAATTGGGAGCGCGTTGGCAAAAAGGCAAAGCGGTTTTGCATCCAGCTGACCCGACGCTCCAAACCAAGGAGATCCCCCTCGAAGTATTCTTTCACAAAGTCGTAGGCGTCCGGAACCAATTGCGCGTCCTGGAACAGAAAATCAATGCTCACCCCGTTTTGTCCGATGCCGAGAAAGTCGAGATGCAGCAATACATCTCCCGCTGTTATGGTTCCCTGACGTCATTTAATTTGCTGTTCAAGAACAAAGAAGACCAATTCTCCTCCAAATCGGAGTAGTCGCCTTTTCATAAACGTTACGGATTCCGAAGGTTTTGGAGTGCCCCGCTGGGCGGCGCTTTTGGGGACGATGTAGGGTCGAATGATGCGGTCTTTCGCGGTCACCCGCCGTTCGGTTCGAAAAGCGGCGCAGAGCGCCGCACTCCAAGACGCTGGCCCGTGAGTTTTGCGCGCGACCAGGTTCCTGGTCCCAATGCGCGCGTCCAAAGAGAAAGGGGCTCTGCACAAGCTCCGGCTGATTTGTCAGTCAAACACCGACAAAGCAAACAGTCCCACGCCGATGGGAGGCAATTGCCTCTAAATGCATTCTAGGCGCCGATGCGCAAAGCCATCGGTGTCCTGGTGATCGTCGCGGTTATCGCGGTCGGCTTTAACGGCCACTGCGTCGAGAGTACCGCTGAGTACTCAGTCCAGCTCAGTGTCACTATCCAAACCAATCCGGCGGCCATCCAGCTCAACTGGCCGCAAGACCAGTGCACTCCTCCGACCCGTTACGAGCTGTTCCGGAAAGATCCCGAGAGTTCCTGGTGGGGCCGAGCTACCTATTTGCCAGGGACGGCCACGACTTTCCTGGATACGAACGTGGCGATCGGCTCGGCGTATGAATATCAGATGGTCAAGGCCACGCACCGTTACAATGGTTACGGTTACATCTGCGCCGGCATCCAACTGCCCACCGTCGAAGACCGGGGTAAAGTGCTGTTGGTGGTAGACTCTACCTATGCCGCTGATCTGAAAACCGAGTTGACCCAACTCGCCGAGGATTTGCGGGGTGACGGCTGGTCGGTCGTTCGGTTGAACGTAAACCGCGATGATTCCGTGCTTAAGGTTAAGGCGCTGATTCAAGCCGAGTACGCTGCCGATCCGGCCCATGTCAACTGCGTCTTTCTCTTTGGCCACGTTCCGGTGCCGTATTCAGGCAACATCGTTCCCGATGGCCATGTCCCCGACCATCAAGGCGCCTGGCCGTGCGATGGCTTTTATGGGGATATGGATGGCACCTGGACTGACAATTCGGTCAACGTGGCGGTTGCCAGCGACCCGCGGAACCGTAACGTGCCTGGCGACGGCAAGTTCGACCAATCCATTTTCCCGGCGCCATTGCGGCTCATGGTGGGGCGGGTCGATCTGGCAGACATGCCCGGCCGTCTGTGCGTGGGCGGCCCCGGCACATTCCCCAGCGAATTGGAATTGCTGCGCAATTACCTGGCCAAGGATCACAAATTTCGCATGGGGCAAGTCGACCTGCCCCGTCGAGGGATCGTGGGCGATTATTTCGGCATTCGGGATGGCGAAGCCTTTGCGGCCAGTGGCTGGCGCAATCTCTCGGCATTTTTTGGCGCAAGCCAGGTCGATTCCTTGCCGCAGGAAGGCACTTGGGTCCAGAACTTAAGCACCAATGCCTTTCTGTGGGCCTACGGCTGCGGCCCGGGCACTTACACGAGCATGGGCGGCCTTGGCACAGCGAACGCGTACCATGACGGTGTCACCACCGACCTGGTGAAAGCGGATATCAAATCCGTCTTTACGATGCTCTTTGGCAGCTGGCTGGGCGATTGGGACTCGGAAGATGATTTTCAGCGCGCGGTTCTGGCGACACCGACCTATGGCCTGACCTGCTGCTGGTCCGGCCGTCCCCACTGGTTTTTGCATCACATGGCCCTGGGCGCGCCCATCGGTTTCAGCACGCGGCTGACTCAGAACAACCGGCGCGACGGGTTATATCACAACCAGCTGAACAACGGCGCCGCGCAAATCCACATCGCCTTAATGGGCGATCCCACTTTGCGCATGCATGTCGTCGTGCCGCCCGGTTTCGTGTCGGCCGCGCGAACCGATGCGGGCGTGGTCCTGGACTGGCACGAGGGTGACGAGTCGGTCCTTGGTTACCAGGTGTATCGCGCTCCAAATCCCGAAGGCCCTTTCGAGCGCTTAACCTCCCGTCCAATCACCGCCACCACCTTCACCGACCCGCGACCGGAGCATGCTCCCACCTATATGGTTCGCGCCCTTAAACTCGAACTCTCCGGCAGCGGTTCCTATCACAACCTCAGCCAGGGCGCTTTTATCAGCGTTCCTGGAGAAACCCCGGCTCCTTTTGTTCCGGCCCTGGCAGCGCGTGCCAATCTCGGCGAGTATACCACCGCAACTCACTCCGTTTCGGGTGGCAGCCTCTCGACCAATTCAATCCCCGAGAGCACCGGCCGCAGTACCGCCCAAACTCTGCACGTGGACTAAACGCGGTTTCTCCTCAGGTAGATGACATCGCGCGCTGCGATGTCCCCGCCCGCGTCCAGCGGGCGGAACGAATGCAAGGGGAATGACGTTCACATCGGACGTTGCGCCGCTGAACGCGGCGCGGACGGCGCAGCGCGCCATCCCTACCATTGTTTTGGACCTCGCGCTGCGACGCCCCCAACCGCTGCTTCATTCCGTCATCGTTAAATAATTAGCGATGTGCACTGGGTTGCAGCATTGCCTTGGAAGACAAGGATCTACTAATCTGAATTAGCCCCGACGATGCCTGGCGAGGTCCGACGGTTGCGCCGACTCTAAGAATTCGTAGCGGGCTCCTTTGCATGAAAACATTACTTGGAAAACACGGACGCTGGCTGGTCCTGCCGGCAATGGCCGGTCTGGCCGCCAGCGCTTTAGCAGAAAATCCGAGCGGTGTCGGCCCGCAAGCGGCCGCCCAATCAATCAGCCGCTTCAAAGTTGCCGATGGGCTTGAGGTCTCGCTGTTTGCCTCGGAACCGTTGGTGCGAAATCCAACGGATATGGATATCGATGAGCGTGGCCGGGTCTGGATCACCGAAGGAGTGAATTATCGATCTACTTTCCAGAAGTGGGGTGTTCTTCAACCCGAAGGCGACCGAATTCTGACGCTGGAATATGCTTCCGACGGGAGTGTGAAGGAAAAGGTGTTTTACCAGGATCCGAGCGTGAACACGGCATTGGGGATTTGCGTGCTGGGCAACAAAGTAATCGTCTCGGATTCACCCAACGTGTACGTGCTGACGGATACGGACGGAGATGGACTGGCGGATAAACGCGAGTTGTTATTCACCGGGATCAGTGGCAAGGACCACGATCACGGCGTGCATGCCTTCCTTTTCGGTCCGGACGGGAAGCTCTATTTCAACATGGGCAACGAGGGGAAGCATTTGTTTTATCCTCTCAACAAGGAAGTGCCGCTGCACGGACGCCTGGAAGAAGTGCCGATGAAGCCGGTCATCGATCTGGATGGCAATGAGGTCAACAATCTTGGCAAACCATACCGGATGGGGATGGTCTTTCGGTGCAATCTGGACGGGAGCGACGTCGAGACGCTGGCCTGGAATTTCCGCAACAATTACGAGGTCGCAGTCGACTCGTTCGGCACGTTGTGGCAGTCCGACAACGACGATGACGGCAATAAAGGCGTGCGCATCAATTACGTCATGGAATACGGCAACTATGGCTACGCCGACGAAATGACCGGTGAAGGCTGGTCCACCGGCTGGTCCAAAGCAAAGGCAAAGGGGGCGCCGGAAGATTCGAAGGTATTCTATGAATGGCACCAATATGATCCCGGCGTAGTGCCGAACCTGCTCCACACCGGCGCCGGTTCACCCACCGGCATTATTGCGTACGAAGGCAAACTGCTTCCGGAAGCCTTTCGTAATCGCGTCATTCACTGCGACGCTTTGCCGCGGGTTGTGCGTGCGTATCCGACTCGCGCGAACGGCGCCGGTTACCAGGCCGAGATTGCGGACCTCCTGACTACCCCCGACCAGTGGTTTCGGCCGGTAGATGTTTGCGCGGCTCCCGATGGATCGCTGTACGTCGCCGATTGGAACGACTCGGGGGTTGGCGGCCACTACATGGCCGACCAGAACGTCGCCACCATGACCGGGCGGATTTACCGGCTCGCTCCGCCGGGCAGCAAACCAAAGGTTCCAAAGCTCAACCTCCGGTCGGCTGCCGGCTGCCTCGAGGCGCTGCAATCCCCCAATCTCTCTACCCGATACCTCGCGTGGACCAAGCTGCACGAGCGGAAGGCCGGCGCAGAGAAAAGCCTGCTCAAGCTTTGGCAAAAGAGCGATTCGCCAGAAATGCGCGCCCGGGCGTTGCAACTGCTGGCCCGCATTCCCGGCCGCGAGCAGCATTACCTGTCCGCGGCGCTGCACGATGCCAATTCTGACCTCCGCATCACCGCGCTGCGCATTGCCCGGCAATTGAGGCTGGATGTGATTCCCATGGTTAAAACGCTGACGCATGACAACTCCGCGCAGGTACGGCGCGAATGTGCCATTGCTCTACGACATAACAACTCCCCGGAAGCTGCAAAACTCTGGGCCGAACTAGCACTGCAGCACGATGGCCAGGATCGCTGGTATCTCGAAGCGCTGGGCATCGGGGCCGATCGCCAATGGGATCCGTTTCTGGACGCCTGGCTGACCGCAGTGGGTGAACGATGGGATACGGCCGCCGGCCGCGATATTATCTGGCGTTCCCGGAGCAAGAAAACACCCGCGCTGCTGGTGAAAATTATCGGCGATAAGAATCTCACGGCTCAAGCGCGAGAACATTATTTTCGGTCGCTGGACTTCATCAACGGGCCGGAGAAGGAAGCGGCACTGGTCCAACTTCTCACCGCACAATAGGATATCCGGTGGTGGTTCGAGTCACGTCTCTGGGCTGGGCGGCCCTGCTTGCGTCTTGGCTATGCCTCCTCCAGATGTTTGGGGGTGAGCCTGAGTCGCCTGAAGCTGGGCGTCGAGCCATTAACCTCGAAGCGCTCAGTCGGCTCAAAGGCATCGACCTCGAAGCCAATCCGGCGGTCAAAGCCGTCGTGCTAAAACTCCTGGACCAGGTTCGCGGCACACCGCAGTTCGTCGAGATCGTTCGGGATTTTAAGATCCAAGGTCAGGCGGAGCCGTTGCTGGCAATTGCGGCGAAAGATCCAGCTGGGCCCAGCGGCGCCGAGGCCATGCGCCTGGTGCTCGAGAGCGGAGATACCAACCCCGTGCTCAGCGCGTTAGCCGCGACCAATGCCGCAGGAGTTGTCGAGGCACTCGGCAATAC
>Ga0070741_10013068_pt1 | contig 14787 bp, 13 predicted proteins | sample Coa_R1_4_FD_66440 | JGI IMG/M metagenome (GOLD analysis project Ga0070741, IMG submission 66440) | Surface soil microbial communities from Centralia Pennsylvania, which are recovering from an underground coalmine fire - Coalmine... | ecosystem: Environmental > Terrestrial > Soil > Unclassified ...
GATGGAGGAGAAAGACCTTCATTATCTGGCGGTGCTCGGCACGCGCAAAGAATCAGTCGCGCAGCTCGAATTGATCATCAAGCCCGCTGACAACTCCGCCGACTCGCTCAAGCACGCCGACTATGTGCGCGAAAAATTACTCGACGGCCCGCTTAACCTGAGCGACGCGCTCTTCGACATGCTCGACGCGATCGGCAAGGGCTTTTCGGCGACGGAAATCATCTGGGACCAGGGCGCTGAATGGACGCCGACGCGGCTGATATGGCGGGACCCGCGATGGTTTCAATTTGATTGGATTTCGGGCAATCAATTGCTCGTCCGCTCGATTGAAGGCCAACAGATTCCGGCCGCGCCCGATACCATTGATCCGAATTTCTTCGCGCCGACCGGCGCTCCTGCCGGCTCGATGGGCGCGCGCGTCGGCATCCAGCCGATGACTACACCGCTCGCGCCCTGGAAGTTCATTACTCACATCGCAAAAGCAAAATCCGGATTGCCGATCCGCGGCGGCCTCGCCCGTGCGATCGCCTGGGCCTACCTGTTCAAGCATCTCGTCCTCAAGGACTGGGTGACGTTCACCGAGGTCTACGGCCAGCCGCTCCGCGTCGGCAAGTACGGCCCTGGCGCGACTGAGAATGACAAAAACCTGCTGCTGCAGGCGGTCGCGAACATCGGCACCGACTCCGCCGCGATCATCCCGGACTCGATGCTGATCGAGTTCACCGAGCTTAAAAACTCGGGTGCCGGCAATGATATCTACGAGCGTTTCCTGCTCTACCTGAACGATCAGATCACGCTCGCAACGCTCGGTCAGACGCTGACGACCCAGATGCCGCGCGAGGGCGGATCGCGCGCCGCCGCGCAAGTCCATCAGGCGGTCCGCCGCGATATTCTCGCCTCCGATGCGCAGCGGCTGAGCAGCACGATCAATCGCGATCTCGTGCGGCCACTCGTCGATTTCAAATTCGGCCCGCAAAAAGTCTATCCGCAGTTGTCGATCGGCCTGCCCGACGACCAGGACATCAAGACCTTCGCGGACGCGATTTCCGAGCTCGCCGATCGCGGGCTCGAAGTCGATCAGAGAACGATTCTCGATAAGCTCGGGCTGCCCGAGCCCGAGGAAGGCGCGAAACTCCTGCAGCCGAACACTCAGCTCACTGGCGACGATCCCGACGCGCCGCCGGAAGACGATTCTGATGATTCGAACAAAGACGCGCAGCGCAAAAATGCTTCGACTGGCAAAACCTCGAAGCAAGCGGCTCAAAAAAAAACTTCAGTCCCCAGGAGGCGAAATTGGCAGCAATACTAACTGAGCATTTGCGCCGGATCGGCGACCGGATCATCGATATCCTGGTGGAGAATTTCCCCGATGCGCACGCGTGACGACGACCGCCGCGACCTCATCTTGCTCGGCATCGAGGCGATCCTCATCGCGCTCGACGACGGCGACGGCCATTATGCGCCAGGCTCCTGGATGTGCCAGACGGAGGCCAACCATGTTGCGCATGTGCGCGTCCACCTGGACAACGTCGAATGTCCGCGCTATGGCGACGTGGAGCATCACGAGACTCACCTGATTTGTCGCGGCACGATCCTTTATGCGCTGCGCAATCCGCTGACGCCCGAACGCCGGCGCGCGCTCTTCTGCGAACTCCGCCGGCTGCTCTCTCCGAACCTCGAATAATATGCCGACCGCAAGTCAATTGCTCGCCAAGGTTCGCGCCGCACTCCGCGCGGGCTTCGCCGTGATGACCGACGAGATGCTGCTCGATATGCGCGAGGCCTTCGCTGCGCACGGCATCAGCACGGCCGCGCAGTTGAGGGTTGGTATCGATTTGCGCTCGGTTGTCGACCATGCCGCAGTCAGCTATGCGCGCGAACGCGCTGCTGAACTGATCCGCGACTTCGCGAAGACGACGCCAGAGATGATGCGAGCGACCGTCGCGCGCGCCCTCGAGGAAGGATGGTCCGCCGGGCGGCTCCGCGACGTGCTGCGCAGCAATTACGGCTTCTCACCTGCGCGCGCGTTGTCGATATCGCGCACCGAACTGGCGCGGTCGCGCCGGGCCGGCGGTCAATTCGGCGCCGAAAAGGCCGGTGCGCAATCAAAGCATTGGGATATCGGCGACGATGAGGAATCGTGCGCAGAATGCCAGAACAACGCGGCCGAAGGATGGATTCCGCTCGACGCCGACTTCCCGTCCGGGGACGACCCTCATCCGAACTGCACCTGCTCCATCAGCTACTCGATGGACTCCCCCACCTCCGGCGACGACGCGGATCGAGATGAAGATGAAGCGGCCTGACCCACCAACCCTCGCTCTTCGCGCATCGCCGAGGATCGTGAGACCAGGCCACTCAAGAGTTTTTCGCGGGATTCGCCGAGCGGGCCGGGGGCGCGTGAGGCGGGATGGTCAATCGCCTGCGCTCCCCCCTCTGTACCCGCCCCGAGCGGGCGGTTTAGTAGCCTCGTTTACGCATCCGTTCCATTCCGCGAGCGTACTCGCGGCGGATGAGGTCTATGAGCGGTTTGGCGTCAGGGTCCGATGCGTAGAGGGTGCTCCCCTCTGCGCTCAGGCCCTCGCAGACCTGGCGTCCCAGAATGCCAGGAGCGTTCGGGGTAACCTCGCGCACATAGCCACCGTGCAGTGGGCACCAGTAGCGCCACTGGTCGTCGCCACGCGTGACAAGCACTTCGCTATTGTCGATCGCCTCGATGACCGTACCGTTTTTGTAGGTGTATTTGCGTCGCATCTCTTTCCTCCGTTGGAATCCTCGCTCAGTCCCCTCCTCATCGGGGAAAGCCGGCGGGCCGCTCGACCCGCCGGCGGGGGTTTATCGATGCGCGACTACATAGCCGCGCATTTGCAGAAATTCGATGGCGCGAGCTACTTCGCGCTCGACCTCGCCCTCGGTTTCCTCCTCCTCGACAACGGCGGCGTCGTAATCGCCGCCGGAGACCACGCACGCCGTTGGGCTTGCGAGGTAACAGATTTTATACACGAACTCGTTTCGTACGGTTCGGTAACCGTATCGTACGATTTGGTAACCGTACTCACGGGGTAGGTAGTGGACTCTGTGCGGTCCCTCGATCGGACAATTGTCGCGGGAACGCGACAGTGATCCTTCAAAACGTTTCATGTCCTTTTCCCTCCTCGTGGCCCTCGGCCGCCGTCGCAGTCCCCTCCTCATCGGGGAAAGCCGGCGGGCCGCTCGACCCGCCGGCGGTTTCAGTTACTCCGTGCGCTCGGCCGCGCAATCGGCGCATAATGCGAAGTCGTGATCTTCGACGCTTTCGCACTCGACTTTTTCAAGTGCGATTATGTCGATCACGCGACCACATTCCAGGCACCGATGTTTGTGCACCGTTTCGGGGTCCATCTCGTCGGGTTCAAAGTAGACCCCGGGCGGGACAACCGGCACCTCGACCTCTTCGTCGAACTCAAATTCGACGAAGTCCTTGTTCAGTGCTCGCCAACTGGTTACTGCATCGCAGGTGTCGAGGAAGAGCTGCGTGGTTGCGGTCCATCGAGCGATTCCGTGTGCCATTTTCTTTCTCCCTCTGCGGCCTTGGCGGCCGGCGTTCATGTACGGATTGTATGATGGCCGCCATCAGTTGTCAATAGGGGTACACAAAAACTTGCGCCATCTTGCAATCGACGGCCGCGCGGGCATATGCTGTAAAACGCGATGGACGACGACAACACATTACGCGACAACGCGATCCGCGACGCGCTGCGCGAAATCGGTCGTCGCGGCGCGGCTGCTCGATGGTCTAATCCCGATGCGCGCGTGCATCAGGCACGTGCGATTGCGCGCGCCTGGCAGTTGCGCACAGTTACCTGCCGGCGTTGCCGAGCGCGAATCCCGCGCGATAGCGCCGTCGTCGATTACGAATACGTGTCACGCGGGCGCACGTTCCGGCGATACGTCTGTCCTACCTGCAGCTCGGCCACCGCGCCGACCTGACCTCGAGCGCCGGCATTCGCTCGAGGTCGAGGGTCGCGGCCGCCTCGATTTTCAGAAATCGCTTCCGGCGAATCACATCACGTCAATAAGTCTCGCTAATGACCCCCGCCGCCGGCTCACCTCCCCGCTCCGCCCCCTCTCTACGGCCGGATTCCTCAGCATTTCCGGGCATTTTTCCGCCCTCGGACCGCGACGACACATGGTTTGAGATCGCTCCGTCGCCTTGTCGCGCTATTACGCGCTATCACACGCGCTACGTCGCGCATACCGTGGTGCGCCACATGAATTGAGATCGCCGCGCCGCGCCGCAGCTCGAGGCCGCGAAAATCGGAAAATTGCCGGCAGAACCTCGATAAAATCCCACCGAATCCCAGCCGGTCTCACCCGATCCCGCGATCTCATTCCATCTGTCGGGTCACAGCTCTGAGCCTCATCGGCCCGACACCCGATTCTCAGCCAGACGTTCTGTTCTGAAGTGGCGGAGAGGGAGGGATTCGAACCCTCGGAGCCACAAGGGCTCACGTGATTTCGAGTCACGCCGGTTAAACCTGACTCCCGAACCTCTCCGCGGGTTCCAAAGCATTTCGTTTCGAGTTGACCTAGTCAAGCCTCCGACGATTACCGACGCGGGGTTAACACCCCCCATGCCGCATCTGGTAGTTTTCGTGAAGCTTCGACAGGGCGAGGTTCAGATGGCGACGGCGATTAAAACCAACCCGATCGATGATTGGCGCGCGCAACTCGGCGCGAAACTCGTCAGCGCCGAGGAAGCTCTGAGCCACCTCAAGTCCGGTGATCGCATCACCATGTCGATCGCGCAGGGCACGCCTTTCACGCTGTGCGCCGCACTGGCGGCGCGCCTGATGGAACTGGATCACGTCGTGCTCAACAACAGCGCGGCGCTGTTCAACTGGGATCTGCCGGGGCTCGGCGAGCGCTTTCGCTATGAATCGTTCTATCTCTCGCCGGTGGATCGCGCGATTTTTGCCGAGGGACGCGGTGAATTCGTGCCGCTCTCCTATTATCGCGAGGGCGTGCTGCCGCCCGGTCTCGACAATTTCAACGTCTATCTGGTGACCGTCTCGCCGCCCGACCGCGGCGGCTTCGTCAACTTCGGCGATATTCAGATTATGTCGAAGCTGCTGGCACAGCGCGCCGACCTGGTGATCGCGGAGATCGTGCCGGACAAGGTGCGGATCGGCGGCGACAATTCGCTGCATGTCTCGCAGATCGACTGGTTCGTCGAGCGCGCCCCCGATGCGCCCTCGATGCCGGCGATTCCCGAACCGCCCGCCGAGGAACGCCGCATCGTGACGGCAATCGGCGAGCTGGTGGCGCGGGAATTGGTGCCGGACCGCGCCTCTCTGCAGGTTGGCGTCGGCTCGACTTCGGGTGCCCTGATGCCCTTCTTCCGCAACCACCACGACCTCGGTATCCAGACGGAAATCATTCCCGCCGGCACCGCGCCGCTGGTGCGCGACGGCGTAATCACCGGCAAATACAAGAAACTGTTTCCGGGACTGGTGGTGGGCAGCGGCTTCGCCGTCGCCACGCCGCGGGCCGAACTCGAGTACGCCGACGGCCATCCCGCGTTCCAGCTCTATGATTTCAACTTTACCGACGACATCCGGTTGATCGCGCGCGAGGAGGGTTTGATCTCGATTAACAATGGCCTGGCCGTGGATTTCACCGGTCAGGTTGGCAGCGAATCGATCGGCCATCAAATGTACACCGGCACCGGCGGGCAAACCGCCTTCGGGATCGGCAGCTCGCTCGGCGGCGGTAAGTCGATCATCGTCCTGCCGGCGACTGCAACCGTGAAGGGACAGCGCATCTCGCGGATCGTTCCGGGGCTCCCCTCGGGCACCATCTGCACGCTGCCGCGCACGTTTGTGCATTACGTGGTGACCGAGTACGGGATCGCGACGCTGAAGGGAAAATCCCAGCGCGAGCGCGCCGCCGAATTAATCGCGATCGCTCATCCGGATTTCCGCGCTGAATTGACGGCCGAAGCGCGTCGCCTGTTCGGCTGAGGCGCCAATCGGCGAGCGCGCGCCGTGGATCGCGCCTCGGCCGCAACCCACTCTATCCTTCGCGGTCACAGGAGGTGACGGCCGACTCCGATCGGTCGATGCCGCGCTGTGCTACAGTTTGCACATTTTTTTAACGTATTCCTAAAATAGGCTTATGCCGCGCTTTCTCGTTCATCTCCGGCGCTTCTGGGCGCCGGTCGGCGGCCTTGCGCTCGGGCTCACCGGCAGCCTCATCTGGGCGGTGCTGACCAAGGGCGAAGTTCCGCAGGCGAGCGCCGTGATGATGCTCGTGCACGAGCGCTGGCCATGGTTCGCCGCCGGCTTCGTCGTTCTGCTGCTCGGTTCAATCACGGTCGAGGTCTTCCATCGGCGCGAGGAGATCCGGGCGCCGCGGGTGATCCGACTGGACTCCCGGCCGATCAGCCTGACCTTCCCCGCGGTGGCGGCGGGCACGATGGTCGGGCGCGAGCGTGAGTTGCAGCGGCTCAAGGATTGGTTTGCCGAGGTCCAGAGCGGCATCCCGCGCATGGTCTTCGTCTCCGGAGAGCCCGGCATCGGCAAAACCACGCTGGTGCAGGCGTTTCTGGCTGCAGTCGCGGGCAGCGGCGTACGCATCGCGCGTGGTCAGTGTATCGAGCAGTACGGCGCCGGCGAGCCCTACATGCCGGTACTGGAAGCCTTGACCAGTCTTTGTCGGGGTGCGGATGGGGCCCGTCTGATCGGCACGCTGCATCGGCTCGCGCCCGCCTGGCTGGCCCAGATGTCAACGATGATCAGCGCTGAGGATCGCAGTCGTCTGGAGAACGAGAGCGCGGCAACCAATCGCCGGATGCTGCGTGAGCTGCCCGAGGCCTTGCGCGTTATCGCAGCGGAAGAGCCTTTAATCCTCGTGCTCGAGGATCTGCATTGGAGCGATCCCTCGACCATCGACCTGCTTCGCGCGATCGGTCCACGCACCGACCCGATGCGCCTGATGGTCCTCGGCACTTATCGCCCCTTCGACCTGATTGCCGCTGACCATCCGCTGAACTCGCTGAAGCAGGAGTTGCAGCTTCATGATTATTGCAAGGAGCTCAGTCTGCCGTTTCTAGGTATCAGCGAAGTTTCGGCTTATCTGGCGCAGCAGCCGTGGGCGGCGGAGGAGTTCCATCGCTCGCCGACGCAGGGACATACGGGCGAGCTGCTGGCGCAGACGGCCACCGCGATCCATGCGCGGACCGAGGGCAACCCACTGTTCGTGGTGACTTTCGTCAATTACCTACGCAAACGCGGTTCCCTACGCGACGCCGCGGCGGTCGAGGCGCCCGGCAGCCTGCGCCAGATGATCGAGCGCAACTTTGATCAGCTCGAAACCGACCACCAACGGATCCTCGAGGCGGCCTGCGCCGCAGGAGCGGAGTTTTCCGCCGCCGCGGTCGCCGCCGCCCTGGAGCGCCCGCTCAAGGAAAGCGAGTATCTGTGCAGCGAGATCGCGCGCGAGCGGCGATTCCTCGAACCGGCGGGCGAGATGCGATGGCCCGACGGCACCGTGGCCGCAGGCTTCTGTTTCCGTCACGCGCTATATCACGAGGTTCTCTACGCGCGCATCCCGGCCAATCACCGCCTCGATCTCCATCGGCGCATCGCCGCGCGTCTCGAATGCGCCTATGGCGCCGGCGCGGCCGCGATCGCCCCGGCGCTGGCCCATCACTTCATCCACGCCAACGACTTCGCCAAGGCCGTCGAATATGCCCAACTGGCCGGTGACGAGGCCGTGCGCCGCTCGGCGGATCGCGAAGCGGCCGGACATTTTCAGACCGCGCTGCGCGCGCTGGCGGATGCCGCAGCGATCGATTCGGTCACGCGTGACCCGCAGGAATTGATGCTTCAACTGAAGCTGGTAACGCCGCTGATGGCGGTCAAGGGCTTCTCCTCGCTGGACGTCGAGAAGGTTTTCAGTCGAGCGCGCGTGCTCAGCGAGAAGTTGGGAAATCCGCCGCAGATCCTCCCCGGCTTGCTGTGGGGACTATGGGTCTTTTACACGGCCCGCGGCCGCCATCGCGAGGCGCTCGCCTGGGCCGAGCGCTGCTCCAATCTGGCCGAGACCAATCATGATGAGGGACTCGCGCTCGAGGCCAGCCACGCGCTCGGCGTGACCTGGCTCAATCTCGCGGAATTTACGCGCGGGCTCGTCCATCTTGAACGAGCAATCAATGGCTATGATCCGCAGCGCCATGGCTACCTGGTGTTTCAATACGGCCAGGATACCGGCGTCGTCTGTCGCTCGCATGCGGCGTGGGCGCTCTGGTTCCAGGGCCAGCCGGATCAGGCAACGCGCATGGCCGAGGGCGCGATGGCGGCAGCGCGCAAGCTGTCGCAGCCCTACACACTCGCGACGGTCGCGGTGCTGTGCGCCTGGGTTTCGCAATTGTGCGGCGACCTGGAAAGCACGATGGACCGTGCAGAGACCGCCATGGCGCTGTCAAACGTCGAGGGATTTCCCTTCTGGGCGCCGATGGGCATGGTCATGCAAGGTTGGGTGCTCGCGCAGCGGGGCCAGGCGCAGGAGGGCCTGGGGCAGATGCGCCGCGGTCTGCATGAGTTCCGGCAAGTCGGCGGAGCATCCGTCACTCTCCCCTACCACCTCGCGCTTTTGGCCCAGGTTCTGAGTCAACTCAATCAGCACGACGAGGCGCTGGCCAGTCTTATCGAGGCCGAACAGATTGCCGAGGCCCACGAGGAATCCTGGTGGAACGCCGAGATAGCTCGGCTCCGCGGGGAACTCATTTTGCGATCGCAGGGGATGAGCCACGAATTGGCGCTCGAGGATGCGCGGCGTTACTTTCGCCGCTCGCTCAGTCTTGCGCGCTCGCAAAAGGCCAAATCACTGGCTTTACGCGCAGCGACGAGTCTCTGCCGTCTCGAGCAATCACAAGGCGACAGCGAAAGCGCGCGTCGCGATCTGTCTGCAATTTATGGCTCATTTGAGGAAGGTTTTGCGACCCGCGATCTGCTTGACGTGAAGGCCATTCTCAGCTAATGGAAGCCCACTAGCTTAAAATTTATCACAGGCTAGTTCGTTTAAGCTCGTCAAAACGGGAGTAATCCGTGAAGCGACGTGAATTTCTAAAAACAGGCGCCAAAGTGGTTGTCGGTGTAGCCGTCGCTTCATCGGCGGTGGATTGCAAGCTCTTCGAGGGGGCCACCCAAACCTCCGGACCTGCCGCCGACCTGAAGACCAGTTTCCTTAACGCGGCTAAAGACTATACGGATACCTTGACGCACCCTCCGCCGTACACACAACGCGAAAAGGACATCATCCTGAGATACATCGACACGACTGCCACGATGTACACGCTGAACGGGCCCACGCCGGTTGTCGGAGCCTCCCCAATTGTCGAGAGCCTGTGCCTCACCGCGCCTTCAACCTTTGAGCATTTTGTCGAGGGACCGACGGCGAATCCTCCCGGAACGAATGACGCGGACGGTACGACCGGGACCGTGAGCGGCAAAGGCTATTTTCAGGACCAAAGCGCAATTCATCCAAAACCGCGGCCGATTCTACTCCCGTTTACCTTCGATTATGTCAAGCGCGGCGGCGTCTGGATTATCACGAGCCTGAAATCGAAAGACCCGAGCAGCGGACTCTAAAAGCTCTGATCTCAAGGCACACGCTGACTCAGATTGCAGGTGTGACGAAATCGTCCAGCGCAACCCTCCTCCCGACGAGGCGCCTTGATGTCAGACGGCCGTGCACAACCCGGTGAGGGAACAATATCAATCGCCGACTACTATGAGCGGAAGACGCAGCAGATCGTCGAGCGCTATGGTCCGGGACCGCGGATCCACTACCACACCGGGCTGATCGACGAGCCGCAGGCACCCTGTTCCGCGATTCCGCTCCTGCGTCGGCGACTGGTGGCGGCGCAGGAGCGGATGCTCGCCTATGCCGCGGACGTCTGGGGCGCCGCGCGCACCCTGAACGGGAGAGTGCTGGATGTCGGATGCGGACTGGGGGGCGGCGCGATCTTCTGGGCGCAGGAGTTCGGCGCCGGCGTCACTGCCGTGACCTGCGTCCCCTCCCATCTCGACCTCGTCGCGCGATTCGCGGCGGAGGCCGGCGTCACCCCGCGAGTCCGTCCGCTGCTCTGCGACGCACACGCAATCCCAGGCAAGGATTGTTTCGATACCGCCATCGCTATCGACAGCTCGGGATATTTCGAACGCGGGCGATGGTTTCGGCACCTCGCGCATCTGCTGCGCCGGAACGGCCATGTTTTCACCTTCGATTGCTTCCTCGGCGATGCAAAGTATAAGGCTTTGTTTCGCCGTCATTGGCATTGTGGGATCGGCAGTATGGAAGAGTATCTCGACGCGGCTTCGGCGGCCGGCTTCGTGACCGAAAGTATCGAAGATGTCTCGCCAGCGGCGGCGCGATTCTGGTCCACGACTCTCGCCTTGATTGGAGCGGAAACGCGTGAAGCGAAATCACACCCGTCGAGCCTGTCGCGCCTGGAGGATTCCGCCCGTGCGCACGCCGAGGTGCTCGACGGTGTGACGTCCGGCGGTTTGCGCCATCTACTGATCAGTTTTGTCAGGACCTGAGATCGCGCAGAACCGACCGACAGCCAGGCTCGGGCGTGAATTCTATGCGCGACCCGTGCTGATCGTCGCGCGCGCCTGTATCGGCAAGGTGCTGGTAAGGCGCACAGCCGAGGGCGAGACGGCGGGCCGCATCGTCGAGGCCGAGGCGTATCGCGGACCGCGCGATCGCGCAGCCCATTCGTCGAAGGGGTTGACACGGCGGACCGCCGCGATGTTCGGTCCGCCGGGACACGCCTATGTTTATCGTTTGTACGGGGTTTGCTGGGCGCTCAATCTGGTCTGCGCTGCCGAGGGCGAACCGCATGCGGTCCTGATTCGCGCAATCGAGCCGTTGCGCGGGCTCGAATTGATGGCGCGCCGACGCCATCTTCCACCCGCGTCGCGCCAGTTGACCAACGGTCCCGGCAAGTTGACGGCGGCGTTCGCAATCACCGGCGCTGATTACGGCGTTGACCTGTGCGGCGACGATCTCTTTCTGGAGGAGCCCGCCGCACATCTTCCGCCCGCGCGCCAGAGGCAGAGGGTCAGGATTGGCCGCTCGGCCCGGATCAACGTCGCCTACGCGGGACCTTGGGCGCTCAAACCGTGGCGCTTTTACGAGCGCGGCAACCCGTACGTCTCGGTGCGCCCGCGCGATTGAGCCGCGCATTGAGCGACGGCTCGCGGACAAGGTTTAACCCTCACCTGGCACCATGCCCTCGACGCGGACGGGTCAGCGGTCGGCAGAAGCTCGCGCGGGCGCAGGACTCGCGCTATGGCGACCGTTTGTCCGGGTCAGGTTATCGTCCTCGTCGTACCCGCTTTCGATAAGCTCGCGCACGATACGCAACGTCTCGAGATTGTAAGGAAGGCCGACGTGAGTCGAATCGACCTCGAAGACGCGGACCTTCGGACCCGACTCGATGCAGGTCATCCAATCGACCACCGCATCGGACCGGGAGTAGATGATCGCCTCGGGCACGTCCGGCGACGGTTCGGCGGAACGGATACCGCAAATGTCGAAAAGCTCGCAACGACATCCGCGCGACCGCTGGTTAACCCCAATCGTCAGAGAGGCCAGCATGCGGATGAAGGGATTGCCGCGGCCGCCGTCGCGAACCGGCGCGCCCAGCAGGATCGTTTGGGCAACGGCATCAGGACATCGACGGGCTAGTTCGCGAGCGTAGACGCCGCCGAGACTGTGCCCGATCACCACCAGCTTGCGTTCGTAGCGAGCATGCAGATTCTTCAAAGTTTCGGCGAGGCGGTCCATCGTTCGCCGGGGGCAATCCATGTTCGACACCATCCCGGAGAAAAACACCTGATGGCCGCGTGAACGCAGCCAGTTGGCGAACGGATAGAGCGACACATCGCCGGCGAGAAAGCCGGGAATCAGGAGAATCGGACGCGGGCGTCGCGCGCGCGGCAGCATCGGCCACGACCACGCGCTCCGTGCAAACTTGGCGAACTCCCCGACGGCCATCCATTCCTGGAACATGCCGAGGAAATTCAGGTTGGCGCCACCCATTTGGACCCTACCTTTCTCCCGAGCCCCGCGGACGACCAAGCCGCCGTCGTTAACCGCCTCCTGCTAATAATGTAACACATCTGCAACCAACTGCCCGCGGTTGGATGTAGATAGCTATTTCGCACGGATACTGCAACGCGCGAACCAGAGCCTATCAACATTCGAGGCTTTTTTGTGTCTGATTGGGCAGGTGAGCAGCTTTCATGCCGACCGAGAAGCGGGCATCTGATCCGCCGTATCGCCCACGTCAGATCCGGATGACGCGGTGCCGGATCGAGTGCCGCAAAACTATCGCCACCACCGGCGCCAGCTCGGCGATGCCGATGGCCGGAGCGCGAAGGCGTCAGGCGCGGAGGATCGCGGCGAGGGCTTTCTCCACCTCGCCGTCCAGCGGAAAACGCCCCTGCTCGGCTTTCGAGAAAACCAGCTTGCCATCGACGATAACGTCGAACTGGCCGCTCTTGCCGGGGCGAATAGTGATATCTCGGCCGTATAGTTTTTCGAGGTTGGCGGCCAGACTGACCGCGCGTGGTCTATAGCCTCAAGCCTGACAATAGAGGATTTCGATCGCCATAGTAGAAGCCTACCACTGCATCGCCTCCGATCAATGCAGCACCGCCCGCGCTGGCCCCTTGGCATCCATCTCAGCCGTAAGCCGCCGGCAAAAAGAGGTGGAATGGGAGGCGCAATTACCGAAGGTCGCTACGTCGAAGCAGCCAATTATTTGCCGTTAGGTAGATCGACGAACACCGCGGCGGCGACGACCGAGGTCCAGAGACCGTCACGATCACCGACCGCCGACTGCGTGACATTGCGGGTGGTGACGATCTTGTCCGAAACGCGCCAGATATCCTTGCGTTCGTCGTAGCTCGAGTTGGGATCGAAATCGACGCCGAGAATCGTCGCGAGCATCATCGCCGCCAAATCTTCAGCGTAGTCGCCCGCCTTCTGGTCGGTCTCACCGAAACTATGATGCTCTGACAGATAACCGTAATGGGCGGGATTGGCCGGAATCGCCACCCCCACCGATGCGGCGATCAAACGATGGGGCTCGTCGGTCGCATTGTCGCTCATCACGGCAAAGACGATCTGGCCGGGGGTGAGATAGCGCTGGCCTTCCTGAGGGGAGATCAACTTGCAGTTCGGCGGGAAAATGGATTTCACTCGTACAAGGTTATACTCGGCGATACCCGCTGAACGCAGGGATAACTCGAAAGCGTTGAGCTTTTCGCGATGGCGTCCGACGCCTTTGGTTAAGAAAACCCCCTTGGGAAACGGCCCCATTTGACAGCTTCTCCTGTGCCCGACCTGGTGCGACGAGTTTCGCAGAGCGCACCGGCTTAATAAAGGGGGGTCGCGCTGATCGCCGCGCGCACGGCCATTCGGCGATTAACCCGCCGCTCAGTACTCGGTGACGGCAAAAGCTGCAGCACCGCGCTCGCCGAAAATGCCCTCGGTGTCCGACGTCGTTGCGCGCTGCATGTCGCGCGCCCATCGCAGATCGTCGAAGTCGGTTCCGCGATGCATCGTGCAGCGATTATCCCACATCACCAGATCACCCACGCGCCATCGATGGGTATAGACGAACTGCCGCTGGGTGGCATGGGCGAACAGTTCCTGCAGGAGGGCCTCGGCCGCGTCGTCCGGCATGCCCTGGATATGACCGATATGCGAGGCGATATATAACGACTTGCGTCCCGATTCCGGGATCACGCGCACCATCGGCCGCACGACCGGAGCCAGCGCCTGCTTTTCTTCCGCCGTATAGCCGTCGAAGCCGATCCGCTGCCGCGAGAACACGAGCGAGTGTTCAGCGCGCAGCGTCTCGAGCCGGCGTTTGGTCGCCGCGGGGAGGGCGTCGTAAGCCGCGCGCATGTCGGCAAATTCGGTATGCCCGCCGACGGGTGGAATGGAACGCGCGTAGAGCAGCGATGCATAGACGGCCGGCGCCTTGAATGAACTGTCGGTGTGCCACAGCCGGTTGCCCATCATGCCGTACTGACGCCGGCGCGAATCCCGCCGCCAGATATCGCCGTCAGTGGTCAGATTCGCGACGTCGGCGATAGCTTCGTGCGTGCGCGGGCGGCGCTGTCCCAGTTGGAGCTCAATTGAACGCTCCAACTCGCCGAAATTGGCGGCGAACGCGAGATGCTGATCGACGGTCAGTTCCTGCGCTGGAAAGATCAGTACGGCATACCTGGCAAACGCTGCCCTGATCGCTTCCAGCTCGGAGCTCTCGAGCGGCTGTGACAGGTCGAGGTCGCCAATCTCCGCCGCAAATTCGGCAGTTACCGGATAGATCGAAATTGCCATCGCCAACCCTGCAAGCGCCCCTCAGATTCCGTATCGGAAGGCTTTGATTTTACCTGACGCGGTCGGAAAACGGGATCAGTGAGAGATTCTTCGGGCGGCGCAGCCGGGCGAGGGATTCAACCACGAGGAAACTGCGCCGCGCTCGTGATCGGCACGACGAGCGGTCCGCCACGCCGGGACAAGAAAAGGGCGGCGCGAGACGCCGCCCTTTTCAGCCGATGAAAGACTCGCTACTCCGCCTTGCCGTGGCGCAGGAGCCGACCCGGGGTCGCGCCCGTGCATTTGCCTTCGCTGAAGGTCTCGACGCCGTTCACGAGGATCGACTTGTAGCCCTTCGGCCGCTGCACGCGACGCCATTCGCCGCCCGGCAGGTCGTGGACG
>Ga0070741_10013069_pt1 | contig 14786 bp, 10 predicted proteins | sample Coa_R1_4_FD_66440 | JGI IMG/M metagenome (GOLD analysis project Ga0070741, IMG submission 66440) | Surface soil microbial communities from Centralia Pennsylvania, which are recovering from an underground coalmine fire - Coalmine... | ecosystem: Environmental > Terrestrial > Soil > Unclassified ...
CCGCTGAGCCGCATCAACTGCGGCAGCTGCCCGCAGTAGCCGAACGCGTCGGGCGACCAGAACTCGCTGCAGCGCACACCCAGCTCGGACTCGAAGAAGCGCTGCCCGTGGGTGAACTGGCGCAGCAGCGACTCGCCGGACGGGAGGTTGCAGTCGGGCTCGACCCAGCTGCCGCCGACCGGGACGAACTGCCCTGCGGCCGCCTTGGCGCGGATCCGCTGCCACAGGTCGTCGTCGCGCTCCTTGATCCACGCGTACTGCTGCGCCTGCGAGCACGCGAAGCGGTACTCGGGGTACTCGTCCATGTATCGCGTCTGGCTGGCGAAGGTGCGCACGAGCTTGCGGTACGTCTCGGCGAGCGGCCACAACCAGGCGGTGTCGATGTGGGCGTGACCGATCGCCGCGAGCTCGTGCACGCGCGTCCCGTTCCGGTGCTCGTACAGCGCTGCGAGGATCGCGGGGTCGCCCTCGTTGCAGAAGCGGTTCAGCTCGGCGCGGAGACGGCCGGCCCACGCGGGCTCGAGCGTCTCGCCCGCCTCGAGTGCGCGCAGCACCTCGAAGTCGAAGTAGAGGCGCCACGCGTCCGCGTCGACGCACGCGAGCTCGCAGCGCTCGACCTCCGGCGGCCGGTCGAGCCGCCCGAAGAGGCCGTTGCACGCGAGCTCGAGCGACAGGTCGACGCGCTCGCCGCCCCGCGCGCTGCGCACGATCGTCGCGTCCGGCCGCTGGTGCGGCTCGACACCGTGCAGGCCCTGCACGGCGCGGCCGTCCATCCACAGCGTCGTCTCCGCGCGGCTCGCCCACAGCAGGTCGACGCGCCGTCCGGTCCACGAGTCGGGCAGCGTCGCGCTCAGGCGGAACCAGTACGTCGCCCAGAGCGGGCCGAGACGCTCGCCGAGCTCGGCGGGGACGTAGTCCAGCTGCTCGGCGTCCGCGTAGGAGATGCGGTCGACCGGGCCTGCGACGCGGAGCTCGCCGGGCGCGATCGTGTCGGCGTAGATCTCTGCGCGCAACCGCGCCGACATCTGCGCCAGCCGCGCGCGCGTGTACTCGGGATGGCGGATCACGTGAGCGGGCTCTAGCCGCTCTGCAGCCGCTCGCCCGTGTCCGGCGAGAAGAAATAGAACCGCGAGGGGTCGACCGCGAGCGTCAGGTCATGGCCGACCGCGGCCTTGGTGCGCGAGTCGACACGCGCCGCGAAGAGCGCCCGGCCCTGCGCCGCGGCGAGCAGGCCGGAGGCGTCGTCCTCCTCGTCCGACATCGCGTCCTCGACCACGACCTGCTCGGCGTCGACCTCGAAGAACACGTACGCGTCCGAGCCGAGCTCCTCCAGCACCTCGACGTGCACGTCGATGCGCGGCAGGTGGTCGGGCGCGAACGCGGTGTCCTCGAACGCCTCGGGCCGCACGCCGAAGATGATGTCGCCGGTGGGGTGAGGCGCGCCGTCCAGCGGGATCGAGTAGCGGCCGAACGTGACCTTGTCGTCCACCGTCGCGCGCACGAGGTTCATCGCCGGCGACCCGATGAAGGCCGCGACGAACAGGTTGACCGGATGCTCGTAGAGATGCTGCGGCGCGTCGATCTGCTGCAGGCGGCCTTCGCGCATGACGGCCACCCGCTGTCCGAGCGTCATCGCCTCGACCTGGTCGTGGGTGACGTAGACGGTCGTGACGCCGAGGCGCGCGTGCAGTTGCTGAAGCGACGTTCGCATCGTCACGCGCAGCTTCGCGTCGAGGTTCGACAGCGGCTCGTCCATGAGGAACGCCTGCGGCTGGCGGATGATTGCGCGGCCCATGGCGACGCGCTGCTGCTGCCCGCCGGAGAGCTGGCGCGGACGGCGGTCGAGCAGCTCCTCGAGCCCGAGCAGCTTCGCGACCTCGACCACGCGGCGCTCGCGCTCGGCGCGCGACACCTTCTGCACGCGCAGGCCGTAGCCGAGGTTCTTCCGCACCGTCATGTGCGGGTAGAGCGCGTAGTTCTGGAAGACCATCGCGACGTCGCGCTTGCCCGGCGCGGCGCGCGTCACGTCGCGGCCGCCGATGCGGACCCGGCCGTGCGTGGCCGACTCGAGGCCGCCGATCGTGCGCAGGAGCGTCGTCTTGCCGCAGCCCGACGGGCCGACGAGGACGAGGAACTCCCCGTCGCCGATCGTCAGCGAGACGTCGTCGACGGCGTGGACGCCGCCGGCGAAGTCCTTCGTGATGTGGTCGAGCTCGATCTGGGCCACGGCGGGAAAATAACGCGAGCCGGGGCGGTCTGCAATCGTTCCCACATCCTCGATGCCGCTCCGTAGACTGGGAGCCCGTGCTGCTCGAGGTCGCCCCAGACGTCTTTCGGCTCCGCGACACGTGCAACGTCTACGTGCTCCGGGCCGGTCGGGAGGCGACGCTGGTCGACTTCGGGAGCGGCGACGTGCTCGGGCACCTCGGCGGGCTGGGGGTCGACCGCGTCACCGACGTCGTGCTCACCCATCACCATCGCGACCAGCTGCAGGGCCTCGGCCGCGCGGCGGCCGCCGGTATCCGGATCTGGGCGCCGCCGGTCGAGCGCGAGCTGATCGACGACGTCGACCGGCGCTGGCGCGAGCGACCGCTCGACAACGACTACGACCTGCGCGAGGACCGGTTCTCGCTGCTCGAGCAGGTGGCGGTGCACGGGGTCGCCGCCGAGTACCGCACGGAGCGATACGGCGGCGTCGAGCTCTTCACGCTGCCGACGCCGGGGCACACGGTCGGCTCCGTCACCTACTTCGCGCAGATCGCCGGCAAGGTCGTCGCGTTCACCGGCGACCTCATCTACGGCGACGGGCAGGTGTGGTCGCTCGCCGCGACGCAGTGGACGTACACCGGCGTCGAAGGGCAGATCGCATCGAGCATCTCGCTCGCGCTGCTCGCCGACCGCGCCCCCGACCTCGTGCTGCCGTCGCACGGCGAGCCGATCGCGGATCCCCAGCGTGCGATCGCGAGCACGCGCGCGGCGCTGGGCGAGCTGATCGGGCTCCGGCGCGAGGACGACTGGGATTTCGAGGAGTGGTTCCGCAATCCGTGGCAAGAGCTCTCGCCGCACCTGCTGCGGAGTCGCACGTCGATGGCGACCTCCTACGTGCTGCGCTCGGACTCGGGTCGCGCGCTCCTCGTCGACTGGGGCTACGACCTGTGGACGGGCACGCCGCTCGGCGCCGATCGCGCGGGCCGGCGGCCGCTGCTGACGACGCTCGAGGGCCTGGACGTCGACGTCGTCCTGCTCACGCACTTCCACGACGACCACGTCGCGGGCGTGAACCTGCTCCGCGACGTCCACGGCACGCAGGTCTGGGTCGCGGAGACGGTCGCGCCGGTGCTCGCCGAGCCGCACCGCTACGACCTGCCGTGCCTCTGGTACGACCCCGTGCCGGCCGATCGCATCCTGCCGCTCGGCACGCCGGTCACGTGGGAGGAGTACGAGCTCACCGTCCATCCGCTGCCCGGTCACACGCGCTACCAGGTCGCAGTGGCCGTCGAGGTGGACGGACGGCGCGTCCTGTTCACCGGCGACCAGCAGAGCGCGCCCGAGCTGATCGCCAACTACCAGTACCGCAACCTGTTTGCGACCGACGACTACGTGCGGAGCGCGAAGCTCTACGCGGAGGTGCAGCCTGACCTGATCCTCGGCGGGCATTGGCCCCCGCTCGCCGTCGACGACGCCGTCCTTGCGAGGCTGCGCGAGATCGGCGACCGCGTCGAGTCGCTCCACCGCGAGCTGCTGCCGGCCGAGCGCGTCGAGGCGCGCATCGAGCCGTATCGCAGCGCGGTGGCCGCAGGCACGAGCTTCGAGGTCGACGTCGTCGTCTCGCGCGGCCCGAGCGAGATCGCGCTCGTCGTCCCGGCCGGCTGGCGCGCCGAGGCACTGGGGTCGTCGCGGTTCCGCGTCACCGTCGGCGGCGAACCGGTCAGCCGCGCACGGATCGCGGCCGACATCGCGGTGGACGGTGTGCGCTGCGGCCAGCTCGCCGAGGCGCTGGTGGACGTCACGTGATCCTCGAGGGGCGCGGCTACGTCGTTGAGGTTGCCGACGACGGCCTGTTCGCCGACCTGCGCTCGCCCGACGGCGACGCGTGGCTCCGGCTCCGCCCGCTCGCGGCGGTCGACGCCGTGGGCGCGCCGGACGAGACGCTCGCGGTCGACGCGCCGCGCCTCGTCGCGCCCGGCGTGGTCGAGGTGCGCCGGCGTTCGACCGTCTGGGACGAGGCGACGGTGCGTCTCGTCTGCGCCGACGACGGCCTCGAGGTGCACACCTCGGTGCGCGGCCGCGGCGCGCTCGACACGGTGCGGCTGCTCGCGGGCCGCTCGCTGCTCCCCGGCCGTCCGAACGGGCTGTTGCCGAGCGGCACGTCGCTGACTGCGCTGTTCACGCCGAACCCCGACGATCCGGAGCGGATCGTGCGCCCGGCCGCCGAGCCCGTCGTGCTCGGCGTCGTCGGCGACTCCGAGCCCGGTCGCGGGCACTGGTTCTTCACCCCCGCGCCGCTCTACCTCGTGCTCGGTCACGTCGGCATCTCGCTGGTCGACGCCGTCGCCAACCTGCGCTTCCCGCAGCTTCGCTGGGAGCCTTCGGACCGCGCCTTCGCGCTCGCGCTCGAGTACGAAGGGCACACGCGCGTCGAAGGGGCGTTCGAGGCGCCGATGCTGCTCCTCACGCCCGGCGTGCACGACCCGTACCGCGGTCTGCGCGCGCACCGTGACAGCCTTGTCGCGCGCGGCGCGGCACCCGCGCCGACGCCGCGCGCCACGCCCGCCTGGTGGAGCGAGCCGATCTTCTGCGGCTGGGGCGCGCAGGTCGCGCGCGCCGACGCGGACGGCGGTCGTGCGGCCGACCTCGCGACGCAGGCGGAGTACGACGACTACCTCGGCACGCTCGAGCGCGAAGGCGTCGTGCCCGGGACGATCACGATCGACGACAAGTGGCAGTCGACGTATGGGCGCAACGAGCCGGACACGGACAAGTGGCCCGACCTCGCCGGCTGGATCGCCGCGCGCCACGAACGCGGCCAGCGCGTGTTGCTCTGGTGGAAGGCATGGGACGCGGAGGGCCTGCCGCCCGAGTACTGCGTGCGGAGCGCGGACGGCGCGCCCGTCGGCTTCGACCCGTCGAATCCGCGGGCGCGCGACGAGCTGGCGTCGATCGTCGCGGGCCTGCTTCACCCGGACGGCCTCGACGCCGACGGCCTGAAGATCGACTTCACCGCGCGCACGCCGAGCGGCTACGCGGCGCACGGCTCCGGCGCGTGGGGGATCGCGCTGCTGCACGAGTTGCTCCAGGTCGTCTACGACGCCGCGAAAGGCGCCAAGCCCGACGCGCTGCTCGTCACACAGACGCCGCACCCGTCGTTCGTCGACGTCACCGACATGATCCGCCTGAACGACATGCTCCGGCTCGGTGACGGCTCCGCGCCGGCATCGGTCGTCCCGCAGATGCGCCACCGTGCCGACGTCGCGCGCGCCGCCTGTCCGGAGTTGCTCGTCGACACCGACGACTGGGCCGTTCCCAGCCTCGCCGCGTGGCGCGAGTATCTGTCGGAAAAGCCCTCGCTCGGCGTGCCTGCGCTGTATTACGCTGATTTCCTGAACGGGGCCGGGGTGCGACTCGAGGGAGAGGACTACGAGGCGCTGAGGGAGATGTGGTCGGCATGGCGAAACGCGAGAGCGTGAAGGTGGGATCGGCCGGAAGCGAGCCGCAGCCCGTCACGCTGGCGGACATCGCCCGCGCGGCCGGCACGTCGCAGTCGACCGCGTCGCGTGCGCTCTCCGGCCGCGGGTATGTCGCCGCCGACGTGCGCGAGCGGCTGCTCGCCGCGGCCGAGCGCCTCGGCTACGTGCCCGACGCCTCGGCGCGCACGCTGAAGCAGAAGACGAGCCGCATCGTCGGCGTCGTCGTCTCCGACCTCGAGAACCACTTCTACGGCGGGCTCGCCGCGGGCGTCGAGCAGACGCTGCGCGAGGCCGACTACCGGATGGTGCTCGTCGGCGACAACAGCGAGAGCGCCGAGGAGACGGCGGCCGTCCGGACGTTCATCGCGATGCGCTCGCCCGGCGTCATCCTCACTCCCGTCGGCAACGACGCGACGTCCTTGCTTCACCGCCGCGGCGTCCCGGTGGTCGAGGTCGACCGTCAGATCGCGACCGTCCCCTGCGACGCGGTCGTGGTCGACAACGTTCGGGGTGCACGCGACGCCGTCGAGCACCTCCTCGACCTCGGACACCGGCGGATCGCGCTGCTCGGCGTCGCCACCGACTGGACGAGCGACGTCGGTCGCGTCGCCGGCTATCGCGACGCGCACGTCGCCGCAGGAGTTCCGGTCGACGAGTCGCTCATCCTGAGCATCCCGTTCCACGACGCATCGGCGGAACAGCGCATCGCCGACCTCCTCGACCGCAGTGCGCCGACCGCGATCTTCGCCGCCAACAACCTGCTCGCCGAGCAGGCCTGGCGCGTCCTTCGCGCGCGCGGCCTCGCGCTGCCCGGCGACATCTCGCTCGTCGGGTTCGACGACGTGCAGTGGACGGGGATGGTGAGCCCCGGGATCACGACCGTCGCCCAGCCGACGATCGACCTCGGCCGCCGCGCGGCCGCCCTGCTGCTGCGGCGCATCCGGGAGCCGGCCTCCGCCACCCAGCTGGAGCTGCTCCAGCCCCACCTGGTCGTCCGCGGCTCCACCGGCCCGGCGCCCGCCGGCCGCTAACAAGCCACCCGTCGATACGTCCTTGAAAGACGAGGGGTTGTGTGGTTACGTTCCCACATTGTGGTGACGTTGCCACACGGCTGTTACAACCAGGGGCGCTGGCCCCACGGCATTGGAGGATTGCATGTCGCGTAGGTGGAAGGCGATCGGCGTGCTCGCCATCGCTGCAGTCGTTGCGGCAATCGCCGTCACGGCTGCTGCAGCACATACGACGTCGACGAAGTCGACGAAGCTCTCCGGGACCCTGAACATCATGGGATTCGGCACCAACGGCGACGACGTTGCGACGAACCGCTTCGCCATCGCGCAGAAGGCTGTCGCCCCGGTCAAGGTGAACGCGCCGAACGGCGGGTTCAACGAGCAGCAGTTCCTGACCGACATCGCGTCGCACCAGGTCCCCGACCTTGTCTACTGGGATCGCTCGTACGTCGGCACGTACGCGGCGAAGGGCGCCCTGATGCCGCTCGACTCGTGCATCAAGAACGACAAGATCGACACGAGCCAGTACCGGCAGGCGGCGCTGCAGTCGGTGACCTACCACGGTCACATCTACGGCATCCCGGAGTTCTTCGACGTCCGGACGCTCGTGGTCGACACCCGGGTCGCCGACATGTCCGGCGTGACCGGCAAGGACCTCAACACGGCCAACACGGCACGGCTGAAGCAGGCTGCGCTCAAGATGTACCAGCACAACGGCAGCCAGGTCACGCGCATCGGCTTCGACCCGAAGCTGCCTGAGTTCTTCCCGCTGTGGGCGAAGGCGTTCGGCGCCAACATCCTCAGCAAGGACGGTCTGCACCCCGACCTGAACAGCAAGCAGGCAATCGCGGCGCTGACCTACGCCAACAGCCTCATCCAGGCGCAGGGCGGGTACAACGCGTTCCTCGCCTTCCGCAACACCTGGGACTTCTTCGGCGGCGACAACCAGGTCGCGAAGAACCAGGTCGGAGCGTGGCCGATGGAAGAGTGGTACTACAACGTCCTCGCGTCGTCGTCGCCGAACGTGAACGTCACCGCGATCCCGTTCCGCAGCAAGACCGGCGATCCGATCAACTACTCGACCGGCTCGGCGTGGTCGATCCCGAAGGGGTCGAAGAACGCGGCGGCCGCGTGCCAGTGGATGAAGACGATGACCAACGCCGCCACGTGGGAGAAGGTCGCGGCCATCCGCAAGGCGACGTACGCGAAGAAGGGGCAGTTCTGGACCGGCCTGTTCACGGCGAACGCCAAGGCCGACGCAGTGATCAACAAGCCGACCTCGGGCGAGCCCAAGAAGTGGGCGAGCATCATCAACACGGTCGAGAACGCCGAGCACTACTCGTTCGCTCTGCCGGCATCGCCGGCCAGCGCGCAGTTCAACACGGCCTGGACGAACGCCGTGAACCGTGTCCTGCAGGGTCAGCAGAGCCCGGCGCAGGCACTCAACCAGGCTCAGAAGGAAGCAGTCGCGGCGATCAAGGCTGCGACGAAGAAGTAGCGTCACGCGGGAAGCCAGTTGGCGACCGCATCGGCAACAGCAACGCGCACGCCGGGCCCTGGAAACAGGGCCCGGCGGTGGGCGTCCGGTTTTCGTGAACGCGACACGTGGTGGGCGTACGCCTTCCTCGTCCCGTGGATCTTCGGGTTCATCGTGTTCACGGCCGGCCCGATGATCTGGGGGGCGATCCTCTCCTTCACGGACTACAGCGTGGTGGCGCCGACGCACAACGTCGGGCTCGCGAACTACCGCGCGATCGGGAACGACCCGTACGCCCTGCTCTCGCTGAAGAACTCCTTCGAGATGACGGCGATCTACGTGCCGTTCGAGATGGGGCTCGCGCTGCTGTTCGCAAGCATGCTCGCCAAGCTCTCGCGCTTCGACGGCTTCTTCCGCACCGTCTTCTATCTCCCGGTGATGACGCCGACGGTCGCGATCGGCGGCATGTACCTGCTCATGTTCAACGGGCCGTACGGCCTCGTCGACCAGTTCCTCGGGATCTTCCACATCCCGGAGCCGTACTGGCTCACCGATCCGAACTGGATCAAGCCGGGCATCGCCGCGATGCTCGTCTGGCAGGTCGGCGGCAACACCGTGCTCTATCTCGCGGCGATCAAGAACGTGCCGCAGCAGCTCTACGAGGCGGCGGCGATCGACGGCGCGTCCGCGTGGCGGCGATTCAAGGACGTGACGCTGCCGATGATCAGTCCGACGCTCTTCTTCACGTTCATCATTCTCACCGTCTACGGGTTGCAGGTGTTCGACCAGATCTACACCGCCTTCTACAACCCGAGCAACGCCAAGATCTCGTCGGACACCTCGCTGATGTACGTGATCTACCTGTTCCAGCAGGCGTTCTCGTACCTGCACATGGGCTTCGCGTCCGCGATGGCGTGGCTGCTGTTCGGGATCATCATGGTGATCACCGCCGTCCAGATCGTGGTCAGCAAGCGGTTCGTCTACTACGAGGGAGAGCAGACGCGGTGACCAGCATCTCGCCCGAGCGCGCCGGCATGCCGTCGCCGGACATCCCGCCCGGGGTGCTCACGCCGCCCGAGCCGAGGTGGCGCCGGAGCCTGCCGGCCCTGAAGCAGGTCCCGTTCGTCGTCCTGCTCGCCGGCTTCAGCGTGCTGTTCATCTACCCGTTCCTCTGGCTCGTCAGCGCGTCGCTCAAGTCGCGTGCCGACGTGTTCAACAACAAGCTGATCCCGTCGCATTTCGTCTTCCACAACTACGCGAAGATCTGGTCGGTCGCGCCGTTCCTGCACTGGTTCGCGAACAGCATGTACATCTCGATCCTCGCTGCGGTGCTCGTCACCTTTGCGAGCGCGCTGACCGCGTTCGCGTTCGCGTACTTCCGGTTCCCGCTGCGCAACTTCCTGTTCGGGTGCGTGCTCGCGACGATGATGCTGCCGACGGTGGTGACGATGATCCCCGTCTACCTGATCTGGCATCACATCGGCCTCTCCAGCTCGCAGATCCCGCTGTGGGCGCCGAACCTCTTCGGCAGCGCCTTCTACATCTTCCTGCAGCGGCAGTTCTTCATGGGCATCCCGCGCACGTACTTCGAGGCCGCGCGCATGGACGGCGACAACTACTTCACGATGTTCTGGCGCATCGCCGTTCCCCTCGCGAAGCCGGCCCTGATCGTGACGTTCCTGTTCGAGTTCAAGGCGAAGTGGAACGACCTCATGACGCCGCTCATCTACCTCCACGGCTACCACCAGTACACGGTGCCGCTCGGGCTGTACAACCTGCTCGGCGTCTACTCGCCGTCGGCCGGCGGCCAGGGCGACTACGAGTGGCTCATGGCGGGCTTCGTCCTCGCGACCGCCCCGCTGCTGATCATCTTCGCCTTCGGCCAGCGCTACTTCGTCCGCGGTATCACGCTCCAGGGTTACAAGGGGTAACCGTGGCCGACGGCAGTCAGGCTCCGGTCCTCGCACTGGACATCGGCGGGACGAAGATCGCTGCGGGCGTCGTCGACGGGAACGGGCAGACGCACTCGTTCCTGACACGGCCGAGCCGCACGGAGCTCGGCGTCGACGCCGTGCTCGACGACCTGTTCGCGCTCGGCCGCGAGGCAGTCGACCAGTCGCAGCTCGCGTGGACGTCGATCGCCGCGGTCGGCATCGGCTGCGGCGGGCCGCTGGATGCGCAGCGGGGGATCCTGGTTGCGCCGCCGCACCTTCCGGGCTGGCACGACGTCCCGGTGACCGCACTCGCCGAGCGCGCGTACGAGCGGCCCGTGATGCTGGAGAACGACGCGACCGCGGCCGCCGCCGGCGAGCATCGCTGGGGCGCCGGGGCGAGCGTGAGCAACATGGTCTACCTCACCCTTTCGACGGGCGTCGGCGGCGGTGTCGTCATCGGCGGCCGGCTGTACCGCGGGTCGTGGGGCAACGGCGGCGAGCTCGGCCACGTCACCGTCGACTGGCACGGCCGCCGTTGTCGCGGCTGCGGGCGCCGCGGCTGTCTCGAGGCGTACGTGTCGGGCACGTCGATCGCCGAGCGCGCCCAGGAGGCAGGCCTCGACCTTCCCACCGCCGAGAGCGTCGCCGCCGCGGCGCGCGCGGGCGACGCCGCCGCGGTCGCCGTGTGGGACGAGACCGTCCAGGCGCTCGCGTGCGGGCTGATCTCGATCGTCAACCTGTTCGAGCCGGAGCTCGTCGTGCTCGGCGGCGGGGTGACGCGGTCGGGCGATCAGCTCCTCGCGCCGGTGCGCGAGGCCGTGCGCGAGGGGGCGATGCGCCCGGCCGGCGACGCCGTCGACGTCGTCATCTCCGCCTTCGGCGACCGCGTCGGCGTCGTCGGCGCGGCGGCGATCGTGTACGACCGCCCGGTGACCCACGACGCTCCGGCGAATGGATAGCGCGCGCGCCGCGATCGCGGAGCATCTCGAGCTCGCCGCCGGCATCGACCGGCTGCTGCCGCAGGTCGAACGCGCCGTCGCGGCCCTGATCTCGTGCTACGAGAACGGCGGCCGCGTCTACACCTGCGGGAACGGAGGCAGCGCGGCCGACTCGCTGCACTTCGCCGAGGAGCTGGTCGCGCGGTTCAAGCGCGAACGGCGACCGCTTGCCGCGCAGTCCTTCGCAGCCGACCCGACGACGCTCACCTGCATCGCCAACGACTACGAGTACGACGACGTCTTCGCACGGCAGGTGCGCGCATTCGTGCGCGCGGGAGACGTGGTCGTCGGGTTCACGACGAGCGGGAGGTCGCGCAACGTCGTGAATGCGCTCGCGAGCTCGCGCGACCTGGGAGCGACGACGGTGCTGTTCGGCGGCGGCGACGGCAAGCCGGCCTCCGACCACGCCGACGTCGCGCTCGTCGTCCCGTCGTCCGACACGGCGCGCGTGCAGGAGATGCACGTCCTGCTCCTGCACGTGATCCTCGACGACGTCGATCGGTGGGCGGCGGGTTGAGCACGAAGCGGCGTCTCGTGCACATGATCGGGAACGCGCACATCGATCCCGTCTGGCTGTGGCAATGGCCGGAGGGCTACCAGGAGGTCCGCGCGACCTTCGCCGCCGCGCTCGACCGGATGGACGAGCGCCCCGACTTCGTCTTCACGCACACGTCGGTGCTGTTCCTCAAGTGGGTCGAGGAGAGCGACCCGGCGATGTTCGCGCGCATCCGGGAACGGGTCGCCGAGGGACGATGGCAGGTCGTCGGCGGCTGGTGGATCGAGCCGGACTGCAACATCCCGTCGGGGGAGTCCTTCGTGCGGCAGGGCCTCTACGGGCAGCGCTACCTCGTCGACCGCTTCGGCGCCGCGGCGACGACGGGCGCAAATCTCGATTCCTTCGGGCACAACGCGTCGCTGCCGCAGATCCTCAGCCGGAGCGGCATGGACTCCTACGTCTTCCTGCGCCCGAAGCCGGAGGAGAACGCGGACGTGCCCGGGCCGCTCTTCCACTGGGAAGCAGCCGACGGGTCGCGCGTCCTCGCGTATCGCATCCCGCACGAGTACTGCGCGCCGCGCGACGACCTCGGCGACCACGTCGAGAAGTCGCTCGCGACGCTCCCCGCCGTGCTCGGGGAGCTTGCGGTCTTCTACGGCGTCGGCAACCACGGCGGCGGCCCGACGAAGGCGAACCTGCGCTCGATCGACGAGCTCACCGGGCGCGACGGCGTGCAGCTCGAGCTGAGCTCGCTGCGACGCTTCTTCGACGCCGTCGCCGGCGCCGACCTGCCGAGCTGGCGCGGCGACCTGCAGTACCACGCTCCCGGCTGCTACACGACGCACTCGGGGATCAAGCGCTGGAACCGCCGCGCGGAGAACCTGCTTCAACGCGCGGAGAAGTGGAGCGTCGTCGCGGATGCGCTCGATGCGCAGCCGTATCCGCTCGCCGAGCTGTCCGAAGCGTGGCAGCTGCTGCTCTTCAACCAGTTCCACGACACGCTCGCGGGGACGTCGATCGAGCCGGCGTACGAGGACGCGCGCGACCAGATCGGCCATGCGACCTCGCTCGCCGCGCTCGCCTTCAACCGGGCCGTCCAGTCGATCGCGCGGCAGATCGACATTCCGTTCGAGGAGCGCACGTACCCCGTGGTCGTCTTCAACCCGCATCCGTGGCGGCTCAGGACGGACGTCGAGCTGGAGTACAACTGGCTCACCGCCGAGGGCGTGCGGCTCGTCGACGCCGCGGGCAACGCGGTTCCCTCGCAGCTGACGCGATCGCTCACCACGATGAGCAGCAACCGCGCTCGTCTGGTGTTCCCGGTCGACGTCCCGCCGCTCGGCTACCGCGTCTACCGCATCGTCCCCGGCGCGGCCGCCGACGGCACCGCGGTCGCGGCGAGCGCGACCACGCTCGAGAACGAGCACCTGCTGCTGCAGGTCGATCCCGCAACAGGGCGGATCGCGCGGCTCGTGCACAGGGAGAGCGGAGCCGACCTCGCCGCACCGGAGCGCGTGCACGCGAGCGTCGTCGAAGACACGTCCGACACCTGGGGCCACGACGTCGCGGCTTACGACGACACGATCGGCGAATTCGCATGCACGTCGGTCGAGCTCGTCGAGGAAGGACCCGTCCGCGCGGTGCTGAGGGTCGAGAGCGCCTATGGCGCGTCGCGCCTCCGTGAGGACTACATCCTCGGCGCCGACGCGCAGTACGTCGACGTCGTCGTCACGCTCGACTGGCACGAGCAGTTGAAGCTCCTGAAGCTGCGTTACCCGACGAGCGTCGACGATCCCACGGCCACCTACGAGGCGCCGTACGGGCAGCTCGAGCGGGGGACGGCGGGGCACGAGGACCCGGGCCAGACGTGGGTCGACGTCTCCGGCGCCGGCCGCGGGCTCGCCGTGATCAACGACGCGAAGTCGGGGTACGACGTGCGCGGCGCCGACCTCGGGATCAGCGCGGTGCGCTCTCCGGTGTGGGCCTGGCACGACCCGCGCGAGCTCGAGGCGGGCGGCGACTTCGAATACATGGACCAGGGACGGCAGCGCTTCCACGTGCGGCTCGTCCCGCACGCCGGCGACCGGCAGGCGGCGGGCGTCCCCCGCCTCGCGGCCGAGCTCAACCAGCCGGGCTTCGCGATGTTCGAGAGCTTCCACGCCGGCCCGCTTCCCGCCCAGGAGTCGTTCGCGGACGACGGCGGCGGGTCGTTCGTCGTGACCGTCGTGAAGGGCGCCGAGGACGGCGACGGGTACGTCGTGCGCGGCTACGAGACGGCAGGGCGCGACACCGACGTCTCGGTCACGCTCTTCGACCGCGCGTTCGAGCTCGCCGTCGGCGCGAACGAGATCGCCACCGTGCGCGTGCCGCGCGACCGCGACGCGCCCGTGCGCGAGACGAACCTGCTCGAGCAGTGATCCTCCTCGACGGCGACGACTGGCAGATCCGCGGCTGCCTGGGCGACGAGTGGCGCTGGCACGTCGGCCCGGACAAGGCCTGGGACGCGGCCGGGTGGTTGCCCGCGCGCGTGCCGGGCAGCGTCCTCGACGACCTCGTGCGGGCCGGCGAGGCGGCGAGCCCGTACCACGAGCGCGACAGCCGGCTGTCCGAATGGGTGCCGGAGCGCAGCTGGGTGTACCGGCGCCGCTTCGTCGCCGCGCGGCCGACGGTGCGCTTCGACGGCGTCGACTTCGCGTGCACCGTGCTCGTCGACGGCCGGGAAGTCGCAGCGCACGAGGGCCTGTTCACGCCGTTCGACGTCGACGTCCGCGCGTTCGCCGACGGACGCGAGCACCTGCTCGCGGTCGTGGTGCACCCCGCGCCCGCCGGCGAGCCCCAGGTCGGCGACACCGCACGCGTCCGCGTGCACAAGCCGCGCATGAACTACGGCTGGGACTTCTCGCCGCGGCTCGTGCACCAGGGGATCTGGCGCTCGGTCGCACTGGTCGACGCGCCGCTGCGCCGGCCGCTCGTCCGGCTCGCCGACGGCGTCGGGACGGTCGAGATCGACGGCGAGGTCGTCCTGCGCGTCGACGCGCCGGAGCTCTGGTGGCCGAACGGGATGGGCGAGCAGCGGCTGTACGAGGTCGAGGGGATGCACGTCGGGTTCCGGACGATCGAGCTCGACGGGTACCGGCTCGTCGTCAACGGCCGTCCGCTGTACGTGAAGGGGTGGAACTGGTGC
>Ga0070741_10013070_pt1 | contig 14786 bp, 9 predicted proteins | sample Coa_R1_4_FD_66440 | JGI IMG/M metagenome (GOLD analysis project Ga0070741, IMG submission 66440) | Surface soil microbial communities from Centralia Pennsylvania, which are recovering from an underground coalmine fire - Coalmine... | ecosystem: Environmental > Terrestrial > Soil > Unclassified ...
AGCGAACAGCGCAAAATCCTGATGATGATCTCGGATGGCGCACCGGTCGACGATTCCACGCTTTCGGTCAATCCCGGCAATTATCTCGAACGCCACCTGCGCTGGGTAATCCGCGAAATCGAGACCCGGTCGCCGGTCGAATTGATCGCCATCGGCATCGGCCACGATGTGACGCGCTATTATCGGCGCGCCGTTACCATCGTCGACGCGGAGGAACTCGGCGGCGCGATGACGGAAAAGCTAGCTGAGCTGTTTGACGAGCAGGCACCGGAGGAATTCTGGCGGCCTGTCATGCGTAATCCGGCGCCCGCCTTGCGTAAGCCGGGAGCCGGGTCGCTGCACTGATCGCAGCAAGACGGGCTAGCCAGCCGCGGCGAGCTTCTTTTGGATTTGCCGCTTCAGTTCCAGCGCGCGCGGCGAGAGGTCGTCGGCCCTGGCCTTGAGCAGGAAGGCGTCGAGCCCGCCGCGGTGATCGACAGTCTTAACGGCGTTGGCCGAAATGCGCAGGCGCACGGAGCGGCCCAACGCCTCGGACATCAGCGTCACGTTGCACAGGTTCGGTAGAAACCGCCGCTTGGTCTTGCGGTTCGAATGGCTCACCTTGTGGCCAACGAGGGCGGTCTTGCCGGTCAATTCGCATCGCCGTGACATGGCGAAAACCTCGGATTTACGGGGTCGCTGCTGGCGCGCCCGGGACAAAGGACAATGTTTTCGAGAGCGGGGGGGACGTATAGTTGTGACGCGGCTGGGCGTCAAGCCGATGGCCGCTGCCAGCCGCTTAACCCATCATACAAAGGACTTATTTGCGCATGAGACAAGGCTTGAGCCGCGAACCCGGTGGCCGGATTGGTTCTCGCGCAGCCTCTGTCATATGATGGCGTTCGCAATTTGGGGGCGGGCTTGCTCGCCGGTTCGAGAGGACTGAATCTTCGTGCTCCCATCCATCGCTTTTTCCAGGCAGTTGCTTTGGTTGGTGGCTGGCGGGCTGATTACGGCCGCCTGGCCGCAGCATAGCCGCGCCGAAACGGACGTGAAGCTCGACGCCCGCTATCAGGCGACGATTGCCGGTGTGCCGATCGGAAGCGGTCGATGGTGGCTCGAAATTCACGACGACAAATATTCCGCTGCCGCCAGCGGGGCCACAAGCGGCTGGCTCAAGGTCTTTACCAGCGGCGAAGGCAAGACGATCGCGCAGGGAACCGTAGCCAACGGTCAACCGGTGCCGCGGCGCTACGATTCGACGATCGTTGCCAACAAGAAAACCGACGAAGTCGAGATGGCCCTGGAGGGCGGCGACGTAAAGAAGGTCACGGTGAAGCCCGAGACCCCGCCCAATCCGGAGCGGGTTCCCATCACCGATGCCCAGCGTCATGCGGTGATCGATCCGATGACGGCGGCGCTCGTCCGCGTTTCCGGCAATGGCAATCCGTTGAGCGCGGATGCGTGCAATCGCTCGGCGCCGATCTTCGACGGGCGGCTGCGCTACGATCTGAGGCTCGCCTACAAGCGGATGGATCGGGTGAAGGCGGAAAAGGGCTACGAGGGCCCCGTGGTCGTCTGCGCGGTGTATTTCTCGGCGCTCGCCGGCCACATCCCCGGGCGCCGCGTTATCACTTATCTGACCGAAGAGCGCGACATGGAGGTCTGGCTCGCACCCGTGGCCGGCACGCGCGTCGTGGTGCCGTTCCGAATTTCGGTTCCGACCCCGATCGGGCTGGGCATCCTGGAGGCGACCCAATTCATCACGACAGCCACGAAGTCGCCGCTGCGCACCGGGGCCAAGACCCAGTAGGGCGAGCTTCGGCACTTGACATTCGCGCGGAACCTCTGTCGTGCGCCTTAATCTTTTTTTTACGGGCCGGTGACGCTTCTCGAATGACAGATTCACACCATATTGTAGCCTGGCGCGTTGCGCATGCCAGATGTCGCAGTGAACGAAATCCGACTCGCAAAAAAATACCGATTCGGCCGTGATTCGTTCGAGACTCGTTCCACTGCTTAAAACGGCCCTTGGGAACCGTCGCATTGTGATACAGAACAGCACCAGGACGGCGCCCGTGGCCTCCTACTAAGCGGACCTTCCATGCCAATTTCCTTCTCGTCGCCGTCGAGCCGCGAGCCACGCGCGCGAGGGGCCGGGGTGGCTGCCATTCTCGGCCCGACCAATACCGGCAAGACCCATCTTGCCATCGAGCGCATGCTTGCTCACTCGTCGGGCATTATCGGATTACCGCTGCGGCTCTTGGCGCGCGAGGTCTACAACAAGGCCGTCAGCCGGGCCGGGGCCGACGCGGTCGCTTTGGTGACCGGCGAAGAAAAGATTAAACCGTCTAATCCGCGTTATTGGGTCTCCACGGTCGAGGCCATGCCGCGCGACATCGACGTGGCCTTTCTGGCGATCGATGAAATCCAGCTCAGTGCCGACCTCGATCGCGGCCACGTCTTCACCGATCGCATCCTCAACCGCCGCGCCCGCGAGGAAACGCTGGTCCTTGGCGCGGCCACCATGCGCCCGATGATCGAAAAGCTGCTGCCGGGCGCGCATATTCTTACGCGCCCGCGGCTCTCGCAGCTCACATTCGCGGGCGAAAAGAAGATTACCCGTCTGCCGCGGCGCTCCGCGATCGTCGCATTTTCCGCCGAGGAAGTTTACGCCATCGCCGAGTTGATACGCCGGCAGCACGGTGGTGCCGCGGTGGTGCTAGGCGCGTTGTCGCCGCGTACCCGCAATGCGCAGGTCGCACTCTACCAATCCGGCGATGTCGATTATCTCATCGCCACCGATGCCATTGGCATGGGGCTCAATCTCGACGTCGACCACGTCGCCTTCGCGTCGGACCGCAAATTCGACGGCTATCAGTTCCGCAAGCTGAATCCGGCCGAACTGGCGCAGATCGCCGGCCGCGCCGGCCGCGCGACGCGCGACGGAACCTTCGGCACGACGGGACGCTGTCCGGCTTTCGAGCCGGAATTAGCGCAGGCGTTGGAGAGCCACAACTTCGAGCCTGTCAAAATCCTGCAATGGCGCAATACGGATCTTGATTTCTCCTCGCTCGGCGCGCTGCAGGCCTCTCTCGCAGTGACGCCGAAGGAACCAGGCCTCACCCGCGCGCCGATTGGCGAAGACATTCTGGTGCTGGAACACGCCGCCCGCGACGAAGACGTGCGCGTTCTGGCGAAGGACCGCGAAGCGATCGAGCGGCTGTGGGAGGTCTGCCAAATTCCCGATTACCGCAAGATCGCGCCAGCGACCCATGCGGAACTCGCGGTGACCCTCTACGGGTTTCTCATGCGCGGCGGAACCATTCCCACCGACTGGTTCGCTCGCCAGGTGGCGCAGGCTGACCATGCCGAAGGCGGCATCGACACGATTTCAAATCGCATCGCGCATGTTAGAACCTGGACCTTCGCGGCGAACCGGCCGGATTGGCTGGACGACCCGGAACATTGGCAAGGGGTCACCCGGGCAGTGGAGGATAAGCTTTCCGATGCATTGCACGAACGTCTCACCGAACGCTTCGTCGACCGTCGCACCAGCGTCTTGATGCGGCGGCTAAAGGAAAGCACGATGCTGGAAATGGAAATCGCAAAAACCGGCGAAGTCATCGTCGAAGGCCACGCGATCGGCCGCCTCGACGGCTTTGTTTTCGCGCCGGCGCCGTCTTCAGGCGCTTCGGAAGCGAAGGCGTTGCAGGCTACTGCGCAAAAGGCATTGGCCGGCGAGATTGACGCGCGCGCCACGCGTTTGTCTGAGGCGCCGGACGAGCAATTCCTGCTCGCTTCCGACGGCGTCATTCGCTGGCAAGGCGACGCCGTTGGCCGGCTCGCCCCCGGCGAGGAAGTGCTGCGACCGCGTGTGCGCATCATCGCCGACGAACAGCTCGCCGGCGCCGCGCGCGACGCGGTGCAGGCGCGACTGGACCTTTGGCTGAAGACGCATATCGAAAAGCTGCTGGGTCCGCTGTTTGCGCTCGCCGCCGCCGACAATTTCACCGGCATCGCGCGCGGCGTTGCGTTCCAGCTTGCCGAAGCCTTGGGTGTGTTGGAACGGCAGAAGGTAGCTGAAGACATGAAGGGTCTCGATCAGCCCGCGCGTGCGACCTTGCGTAAGCACGGCGTGCGGTTCGGCGCCTATCACATTTATCTGCCGGCCTTGCTTAAGCCCGCCCCCCGTTTGCTGGCGGCTCAGCTTTGGCTGTTGAAGAACGCCGCGCCCGACGACAAGGGATTGGATGAACTTCGCCAACTCGCTTCGGGCGGGCGCACTTCCATTCCGATCAACCCCGAGATCGCCAAGCCGCTCTACCGCGCGCTCGGCTATCGCGCCTGTGGCGCCCGCGCCGTGCGGGTCGATATCCTGGAGCGGCTTGCCGACCTGATACGCCCCGCGTTGGCCTGGCGGGAAGGTTCAGCCCAACCGAAGCCGGCCGGCGCCGTCGCCGGCGGGTTCACCGCGACCTCGGCAATGACATCGCTGACCGGCTCTTCCGGTGAGGATTTTGCTTCCATCTTGCGCGCGCTTGGATACCGCCTGGAGCGGCGGCCGCGGCCGGTCGAGCCCACGTCGCCGCTGACGAGTGCCGCCAACGACGAGGCGGCGTCCGGATCGGCCACGATCAAGGGTGCGGCGGCCGAAGCCGCGTTGCTTGCCAAGGCTACGGCGTGCGCGGCGGAGACTGGCGAGATGCCGCCAGCGATAGCCGAGCCTTTGTCGGAGGACCACGCGGCGCAGGCCATGACTGCTTCGGCAGGATCCACGGATGCGACAGAGCTGGCGAGCGGCACCGCCGCGGCGCCGGTTGTCGCTTCCGAGGATCAGGCCTTTATCGAGATCTGGCGGCCGGGCCGGCCGTCGGAGCGCCATAGCCGGCAAACGAAGCGGCGCCGGCCCGAGCGTCAGCCGGCGCGATCGAGCGAAAGCTCAAGCGGCGCCGGCGTCGCTGCGGGGGCGGCCGAAAGCAGAGGGGAGCGTCCGGCAGAACGCGAATCCCGGCCGCCTCGCAAGGCGCGTCCGCAGCAGCGGCCACGGCCGCGGCATAAGGAGCGCCAGCAGTTCGCCGCCAGCGCGCGGCCGTTCGAACGGCGGGAGAAGCAAGCCGACCCGAATTCACCATTCGCCAAGCTCGCGGCGCTGAAGGAACAACTCGAGGCTAATGAAAAGGAACGGCCATAAGCCGTTTTTCGCGATTGGATCGCCAGCGCATCGATAAATGGCTTTGGCACGCCCGCGTGGTGCGAACGCGCAGCGGCGCCGCTGCGCTGGTCACGTCGGGATATGTGCGGGTGAATGGCGAGCGTGTCATCTCGCCGAGCCGCGCGATGCGTCTTGACGATGTGGTTACCGTGGCGCTCGATCGAAGCGTGCGCGTGCTGAAGGTCGCTGGCTTCAAAGAACGGCGCGGGGCCGCCGACAGCGCGCGCCTCCTTTACGTGGAACTATCCGAACGCGATTCGGCACGGGCGATACCGCCGAAGCCGCCTTCTCCAGCACGGCGGCCAAGCAAGCGCGAGCGTCGTGCCATCGCGCGATTGCATGACAGGCCCGACTAGCGGCCTCGCTTCTTGCGAGTTCCCTGACCCTGCGCTAGGCCAGCCGCGATGGTGCGGCTTCCGGAGCGGCAATGACCTACGTCGTCAATGAAAAATGCATCAAGTGCAAATACATGGACTGCGTCGAAGTTTGTCCGGTCGACTGCTTCTACGAGGGCGAGAATATGCTCGTCATCCATCCCGACGAATGCATCGATTGCGGCGTTTGCGAGCCGGAGTGCCCGGCGGAGGCCATCAAGCCCGATACCGAGCCCGGATTGGAGGAATGGCTGGAGCTCAATGCTGAGTTTGCGAAGATCTGGCCCAACATCACCGTGAAGAAAGAGCCGCCTGCCGATGCCAAGGAATGGGACGGCGTACCCGGCAAGAAGAAATATTTTTCTCCGAATTCCGGGTCGGGAGATTAGACCATTTTTACCGTCTGGTTTGCCTGGCTCAAACGCGACCGAATGAAGTAGCAACCATATTTCCGGTCGCTTTGCGTCTTTTGGAACCCAAGTCCCGTCATGCTTTTTAACCAATACTGCGGCTGAGCACGGCGATTTGCCTAAAGATGGCACGTTCACAGCGCTGTAAGGCATTGATTTTTGGAGAAAATGTGCTATATTGGTGACATCAAAAGCACGTCGCGGCCGAAAGCTCTCCTTTGGGGGGCCTATTTTTTCCGGCGTGTCCCCCGAGGCGTCACACATGAGGGCGTGTAACCCACGCAAGAGCAGTGGCTGATAGATCGCGTCATCGTTCAAAGAAACCGTTGGTTGTGTCGGGCCGGAGAAAGAAAACCTCCGGTAGGCCGGCGCAGGCGGCCAAGAAGAAAGCTTCCGGTCTGACCCGGAGGATCTCGCATGCCTTGCGCGGCACCGTCCGCCGTGGGGCTCCCGTGGCCAAACCGGTTGTGCGCAAGCCCGCCGGTGAAGGAGCAATTTCTGGCATGACCAGCAAGAAGACTACACAACGCCAAGGCTTCAAGACCAACGAGTTCATCGTCTACCCCGCCCACGGCGTGGGCCAGATTGTTGCCATCGAGGAGCAGGAGGTCGCTGGCGCCAAGCTGGAACTGTTCGTCATCAACTTCATCAAGGACAAGATGACGCTGCGGGTGCCGACGGCGAAAATTGCCAGTGTCGGCATGCGCAAGCTCGCCGAGGGACCGATCGTGAAAAAGGCGCTGGAGACCCTCAAGGGCCGCGCCCGGATCAAGCGCACAATGTGGTCGCGGCGCGCTCAGGAATACGAGGCGAAGATCAACTCTGGCGACATCGTTGCGATCGCCGAGGTGGTTCGCGACCTTTATCGGTCGGAGTCGCAGCCCGAACAGTCCTACAGTGAGCGTCAGCTTTATGAAGCGGCGCTCGACCGACTGTCGCGGGAAATTTCAGCGGTGCAGCGCGTCACAGAGACCGAGGCCGTGAAAGAGATTGAGGCGGCGCTTGCCAAGGGTCCGCGCCGCGGGCCGAAGCCAGCCGAAGAAGAGGCTGGCGTGGAGGACGAAGCGGCCTGACGGCGCTTGACCCCAAGCATTGCCCATCCAAGATAGGAAGGCCCGGCCTCAGCGCCGGGCCTTTTCAATAGGACTCCCTCTAAACGGCGGCCGCTCCATGCCTTCAGCGATCTCGGTTGCAGACGTATCGAAAATCTACGCCTCGGGTTTCCAGGCATTGCGAAACGTCAATCTGGAAATCCGTCCGGGCGAGATCTTTGCGCTGCTCGGCCCGAACGGCGCCGGCAAGACCACGCTGATCAACATCATCTGCGGAATCGTCACCTCATCTTCCGGGCGCGTCCTGGTCAACGGAAACGACAACATTGCCAACTATCGCGCGGCACGCAGCCTGATCGGTCTGGTGCCGCAAGAGCTGACGACCGACGCCTTTGAAAGCGTTTGGAATACCGTCTCGTTCAGCCGGGGACTTTGGGGCAAACCCGCCGATCCGCGGTATATCGCCAAGCTGCTCAAGGATCTGACGCTAGACGACAAGCGGGACAATCGGGTGATGACGCTGTCCGGCGGCATGAAGCGCCGGTTGATGATCGCCAAGGCTTTGTCGCACGAGCCGCGCATCCTGTTTCTCGACGAGCCCACGGCCGGCGTCGACGTAGAACTGCGCCAGGACATGTGGGAGATCGTTCGCGGGCTTCGTGCCTCCGGCGTCACCATCATATTGACGACGCATTACATCGAAGAGGCCGAGGAGATGGCCGACCGGATCGGGATCATCAACAAAGGCGAGCTGATCCTGATCGAGGAGAAGACCGAGCTCATGCGCAAGCTCGGCAAGAAGCAACTGATCATCTACGTGCAGCAGAAGCTTGACGCCATTCCGCGCGAGCTGGAGAGGTATCCGCTCACGCTGGCGGCGGGCGGCCACGAGCTGGTCTACAACTACGATACCCAAGGTGAGCGCACCGGCATCACGGGACTTCTCGAGGATCTCAGGCGTGCCGGCATCCAGTTCCGCGACATTCACACGACGCAAAGCTCACTTGAGGACATTTTCGTCGATCTTTTGAGAGAGCAACGATGAACTTCCGGGCTGTCGGCGCCATCTATTTTTTTGAAATGTCGCGAATGCGGCGGACGCTGCTGCAAAGCGTCGTCTCCCCGGTTATCTCCACCTCGCTCTATTTCATCGTGTTCGGGGCGGCGATCGGCGCCCGTATCACCAATATCGACGGCATCGCCTACGGCGCCTTCATTGTCCCCGGGCTGATCATGCTGATGTTGCTGACGCAAAGTGTTTCCAACGCGTCCTTCGGCATCTATTTTCCGCGCTTCACCGGCACGATCTACGAAATCCTGTCCGCGCCGGTTTCCTTTTTCGAAATCGTGCTCGGCTATGTCGGCGCCGCAGCAAGCAAATCCGTCATCCTCGGCGTCATTATTCTCATTACCGCCAATCTCTTCGTGCCTTTGCACATCGCGCATCCGGTGTGGATGGTCGCCTTTCTGCTGCTCACGGCGGTGACCTTCAGCCTGCTCGGCTTCATCATCGGCATCTGGGCGGACGGATTCGAAAAGCTGCAACTCGTGCCGCTCCTGATTATCACGCCACTGACATTTCTCGGCGGCAGCTTCTATTCGATTCATGTGTTGCCCGAGATATGGCAGACGGTGACGCTGTTTGATCCGGTGGTCTATTTGATCAGCGGTTTTCGCTGGAGCTTTTTCGAAACTGCTGACGTCGGCATCGGCACGAGCCTCGCGCTGACCTTGGGCTTTCTGGTGGCCTGCCTGGCGATCGTTTGGTGGATTTTCAAAACGGGTTACCGGCTGAAGACCTAATGGTGGACCTGGGTCATGTTGGTGAAGCCGTAACGAGAAAAGTCCTTACCAATGAATGGCTTAAGGGCCTTGGCTACGAGGATGTCGAGGCGGCCCTGGCGCTGCGATCCGCTTTCCATCAAGGCGAGGCCGCGGCCATAAAGCGATTCGGCAAGCGCCGGCTCGGTCTCGAGCGCCGAGTCGTAATCCTGGATCGCCTGGGCACGATCGCCCATTTTCAGATAGGCAAGGCCGCGCCGGTCGTGGGCGAGCGGATTTGTCGGCTGCAGCTTCAGCACGTGGTTGCAATCGTCCAGACCCTGCGCGAGCTGTCCATCCATCACCCGCACAAGGCATCGGTCGCTATAGGCGTCATAGTAGTTGGGGTCTATCTCAACCGCGCGATCGAGCTCGCGGAGCGCGCGCTTGTAGTTCCCCTGCCGCGCATAAACGAGGCCCCGCGTATGAACGGCCCGGACATTGCGCGGATCGATCTTGATCGCCTGGTTGAGATCGCCGAGCGCGCGGTCGTCATCCTGCTTGAGATAATAGGCGGCGGCGCGTTGGTAATAGCCCAAGCTGTCGCCCGGGCGCAGCTTGATGAGGGCCGCCCAATCGGCGATGGCCGAATCCACCTCGCCGCGCTCAAGATAGATCGCTGCGCGATGCTCGATCGCAGAAGCATTCCTGCCGTCGAGGCCGATCACGGTGCTAAAGTCGGCGACCGCGCCGCGGCTGTCTCCCGTCGCCTCGTGTGAAAGTGCCCGTTGAAAGATCGCCGGCGTGTCGTCGGCCTTCAGGCTGACGGCGCGGCTGAAATCGGCGATGGCGCGGCTATAGAAGCCCCTTCCTTTGTAAGCCAAGCCACGCTGATAGAACGCGGGCCCGTAATTTGCATCGGATTCAATCGCGGCGCCGAAGCTTTCCACGGCATTGCTGTAGTCTCCCTTCGCTCCATAGGCTAGCCCGCGTTGATAGAAGGCGGCCGGATCGCGGGGGGTGATGGCGATCACTTTGTCGAAGTCACGGATCGCACTGTCGTAATCGCGCAGCGCCGTATAGGCGATGCCGCGGTCATAGAAAGCTGCCGCGTAGCGCGGCGAGATAGCGATGGCTTTGTTGTAATCCTCGATCGCGCGCGCCGGCTCACCTTTGCCGGCATAGGCCATGCCGCGCCCGCGAAACGCCGCGGCGAATCCGGGCTCGATAGCGATGGCGCGGTCGAAATCGGGTAAGGCACGGCCCGGCCTGCCGAGCGCTGCATACGACAATCCGCGCTCGGTGAACGCCTGAGCGGAATCGGGCTTCAAGTCGATTGCTCTGTTAAGGTCCCGCAGCGCCTGATCGTAATTGCCCAGGCTGCGAAAGGCCGTGCCGCGTCCGAGAAGCGCCGCGATGTCCTTACCGTTGAATTTTACCGCTTGATCGAAATCGGCAATCGCTTCCTGAAATTTATGCTGGCGGGAAAGCGCACTGCCGCGCTGGAAAAAGGCCGCCGCATTCCGGGAGTCGAGCGTTATCGTTTGTGCAAAATCGGCAATGGCATTCCCATCGTTGCCCTTGCTTGCGTAGATCAAGCCGCGCTGGAAATGCGCCGAAGCATTGTTGTCATCGAGCCGAAGCGCCGCAGTGAAGTCGTCGAGGGCACGATCGGTCTTGCCGAGGTCGCGATAAATGACGCCACGGTTGTAATAGGCCGGCGCGGACCGGTTATCGACGGCCAACGCCTGCTCGAAGTCGCGAAGCGCGAGGCTCGCCTGGCCGAGTTCATGATAAGCGGAGCCGCGGCTGTTATAGGCTGCGACGTTACGGGGATCGAGAAAGATCGCCTGGTTGAAGTCGGCTATGGCATCGCCGGTATCGCCCATCGCGATCCGAACCGCGCCGCGACCGTAAAAAATCGATGAGCGGCGGTTATCTATGGCGATCGCCGCGTTCAAATCCTGCAACGCGCGTTCGTCATTTCCCTGCTTATGAAATGTGGTGCCCCGATCGGCGAAGGCCATGGCAAATTGCGGCGCCAGCTTGATCGCTTGGGTAAAATCCTGGATCGCGCGGTCATAGGAGCCGCCGTCGCGATAAGCCAGCCCGCGGTCATGCCGCGCCATCGCATCTTTGGGCCGGGCCTCGATAACGCGATCGAAATCCTCGATAGCGCGCTTATAATCGCGGTTGGCGTAACGCGCCTTCCCACGCTCGTAGATCGCTGGAATCGACTTCGGGTCGATGGCGATCGCCGCATCAAAATCCGCGATAGCCCGCGCCGGCTCGCGCCTCGCGCTATAGATCATGCCCCGGTAATAGAGCGCGCTGACGTTCTTCGCATCGAGCTTGATGGCCTGATTTAGGTCGTGAAAAACGTGATCGTCGTCGCCCTTGTCGCGATAGACCAGCGCTCGATTGTAATAGGCTGCCGCATTGCCGGAATCGCGATAGACCGCGCTATCGAAATTCTCGAGTGCCTTTTGCCCGTCGCCGAGGTCGCGGTAAGCGATGCCGCGGTTGATGAATGCAGCGGCCAGCCGCCCATCGAGGCGGAGCGCCTGATCATAGTCCTCGATCGCACGATCGAGTTTGCCTTGCTTGTAAAAGGCAAAGCCGCGGCCGTTGTAGGCGGGAGCGTAGTTGGCCCTCAGCTTCAGCGCGCGGTCGAAATCTTCGATGGCCTGTTCATAATCGCCGTTGCCGGCGTAAGCGACGCCGCGGTCCGCAAGGGCTATCGGATCACGCGGATTGAACCGGATCGCCTGGGTGAAATCGCGAATGGCGTGATCGAAGTCGCCGGTCTTGCGATATGCGGCACCCCGGCTGCCAAACGCCAGCGTCAGCTTCGGATCAAGATCGATCGCCCGCGTGAAATCGCGGATCGCCGAATCCCAATCACCCTTGTCGCTATAGGCGAGCCCGCGGTTGTAGAAGGCCAGAGGATTCTTGCCGTCGAGGTCGATCGAGCGATTGAAATGGACCAGCGCGTGATCGACATCGCCTTTGGCGCGATACATGATCGCGAGATTGTAATAGGCCAAAGGATTCTTGCCATCGATCTGGATCGCGCGCGTCAGATCGTCGACCGCGCGATCGTAGTCACGGCGATCGTAATAGATGACTCCGCGGTCGAACAGCGCTGGGACATAGGCCGGGTTGATGGCGAGCGCGCGGGTGAGGTCGTCGATCGCGCGCCCATAGTCGCCTGCATCGTAATAGGTGTTGCCACGATGATAGAAGGCGCGCGCATCACTGGGATTGAGCTTGATCGCCTGATTCAGATCGGCAATGGCCTGCTCGCGCTGGCCTTCTTGGCGCAACGAAATGGCACGCTGGATATAGGCGGCGGCGAGATCCGGAGTGTCGGTTTCACGCGCGGCGCGGATAATGTTGCAGGATTTGATGGCGGCCTTACCGGAAGCGTCACGGCAAACATCAATGCGACCGGTCTGCGCTGGTGCTAATCCGGCACTTGCCGCGAGCAAGACGGCGGCAGCACCCGCTAGAGTCCCATGCGGCAGCGCCCTCGGCCCGGAACGCGGCCGCCAACTGAAGACGCTTTGGATTCGACGGCGGATCAGCACGCCGACCCCCCATTACGACGCGCCGTCTCGCGACGCTCATTAAGCATACTAAGCCCCAAGTCTCGAATTTGTTCCCAGGGGGCCCTGACGGCCTGCCGTCACTCGGCGACGATCTTGACCTGTTCGCCGGGCTGCAATTTATCGCCCGCAGCAAGGCCGTTCAGCACCAAAAAACGCTGCAGCGAATGATCGACCATGGTCATGCGAGCGGCGAGTTGCTGTGCCGTTTCCCCGGCTTTCACGGTAACAATCTGAATGTGCAGCGGCTTAACGTTGTTGATTTCGCTTAAGGTCAAGCGGCGGAAACTGCTGGCGGACTCGCGAAAGGCGCGGTCGGCTTCGGCGCTTTTTGCCTTCGCGGCATAGACGAAACGATAGACGTCGCTGCCGAAGCGCACCGCATAAAGCCGGAAGAACCATTCTTCGCCCTGCGCGGTCGCCGTCGCAGCCTTCAATCCATTGATGGTGAGCTCACGCAACGAATTTTTGTCGACGTTCTCGATCCATCCCGAGATCAGGTAATCCGTGAGTTTTTCGCTGGCCGGTACCTGCACGGTATCGAGCCGCAACGCCTGCTTGCCCTCTTTCATCCCGATCACGGCCTGTGCGGTGTTATCGAGCTGGAATCCTGCGGGCGCAACGAACGTGAACCCAAGTTTCGGATGCAGATAGCGGCGGCCGCGGACGACGCCGTCGGCAGGATTCTCGCCATAGGCCAGTCCGTCGATGCTCGCCAGATACGCGGCTCTGTCACGCTCACCGATGCCGGGAGCACCGATTTGCCGTGCCTGGGCGATGGCATTGCTCACCCGGTCCGGCGTGGAGGGATGGCTGGAAAGAAACTCCGCTGTAAAGGGATCCTCGTCCGTTGTGGTGCCGCGGTAAAGGTTGCTGTTAGCGCCCATGGCTTCGAGAAAACGCTCCGCGCCATAGGGATCGAACCCGGCTCGCGCCGCGATTTTCACGCCGATGGCGTCCGCTTCGAACTCCTGCTGCCGCGAGAAGCTGGCCAGCGCCATCTTCGATTTTGCGAGCGCCAGGGCGCCGCTTTGCGGATCGGTGAGGAGCTTGTTGACGACGTCCTCGATCAGCGCCACGCGCCGCGCCTGATTTTCGCGGATCGCGGCATGCTTGGCGATCACATGCGCCATCTCATGCGAGAGCACCGACGCCAATTCCGACCTGTCATTGGCGAGCGCCGCGAGGCCGCGCGTGACGTAGAGTTGGCCGGACGGCAAGGCAAAGGCGTTCACCGACGGGGAATTGAGCAAAGTGACACGATATTGCAGATCGGGACGATCCGAGGCGGCGACCAGCCGCGAAACCGTGTCCTGAATCAAAGCCTGCAGCCGCGGATCGTCGTAGGCTCCGCCGTAAGCGGCGAGGATTCGTTCATGTTCGCGCTGAGCTGCCGCTGGCAGCGCCGGTGCCTTGGATTCAGGCCGCGACGTGAGTTGCGGCGAGATCTGCCCGAAGCCGGCGCAACCGGTGAGCGAGACCGTCAGCAGCAACACGGCGAAGCGCGCGATCTTCCGGTGCCGACCGAAACCGCTGTGGTGAATTGTCATGGGCACGACGCACTCACTGCTTCGGTCTGTTCGGGTCCACGATCTCAATTTGCTCCGGGTGGGCCACTTCGATCTGGGGCCCGCCGCGATTCTCGATCCAGCCGCGTACGCGCACCTGATGGCCCGCCAATTTTTCCGTATCGATTCCGGTGGCGGCCAACCGGCGTAAATTTCGCCTGGATATCGTAACGGTCAGGTTGCCGGACCGAGCTTTTCCGAAATTGACGTATATTGTGCCTCCGCTCTCGTGGACAGACAACACCTTGCCTGAGGCCAGCGTAAACCGGCCACGCCGGGCCAGGAGGCCTGTGCCGTCTTCGGCGGGCCTAATTTGGAAGGCCGGATCGGCCCATAGCCCGAGCCGAGCCCCGCGCGCGCTCTCCTCGGCAGCCAGCAAAGCCGCGGCGCAACCCTTTTCGCCGAGGGAGGCCCCGGCCGCAGCCCACCCCTCGGCGATCATTTCCTGCTGAACGAGATGCGGTGAACCGCTCCGGGAAATAAACACATAAGCAACCGTGCGGCCGTAACGGTCGACCGCCGTATCGGCTTGCACGAGCTGGATCGGGCGGCCGGCAATTAATCGTTCGAGGGCTACCTTCGCCGGCCCATTCGTCGGCGTCTCGATCCCGGCAAGGCGGACTTCGCGGCCATCCTGTAGCCGGAAGCTGTGCCCGTCGATCGCAGCGAGCGCGGTGGCGTTTTCCAGGAACCGGCTGCCGCATACTGGCACGCCGTCCTCGCTGTGCGCCGGCGGCGCGCAGATCGCCAAGATCAGCGGGAAAATAGCGACGCGGAAAACCGGCATGTCGGTCATCTTGGCCGATTTTGCCACCCCTT
>Ga0070741_10013071_pt1 | contig 14785 bp, 16 predicted proteins | sample Coa_R1_4_FD_66440 | JGI IMG/M metagenome (GOLD analysis project Ga0070741, IMG submission 66440) | Surface soil microbial communities from Centralia Pennsylvania, which are recovering from an underground coalmine fire - Coalmine... | ecosystem: Environmental > Terrestrial > Soil > Unclassified ...
TCCTCCTGGCTCAACGGGTCTCTCCCGTCGTCTCGATACCGGTTGGACTGCGCGACCGAGGTCAACGTTACGGGGCGGCCATCCGACTCAGCGTGATGGCCGCCGCCCGGGGAAGTCAGCGCGTCTCGCGGTGGAGGGTGTGCTGCTTGTCCCAGCGGCAGTACTTCTTGATGGCCATGCGCTCACGGTCGTTCTGCTTGTTCTTGACCGTGATGTAGTTCCGGCGCTTGCAGACTTCGCAGGCCAGGGTGATCTTCACCCGCTTGTCGCTCGCCATCTGTCCCTCTCACTCCCTTGGACTGGTAGCGGTGGGCGGACTCGAACCGCCGACGCCGCGATTATGAGCCGCGTGCTCTGCCAACTGAGCTACACCGCCAAGATGTTGAGAGCCCCCTTACGGAATCGAACCGTAGACCCCTTCCTTACCATGGAAGTGCTCTGCCGTCTGAGCTAAGGGGGCGGACCGGCGGTCATTGTACTCGCCCGGCCCCGGCCCGCCGTTCTGACGCCTCCCTGAAGAATTTTCCTGAAACAGAAGTTACTTCTGGTGTTATTGGGGTAATAGCGACTAAAGAGGGGGAGCAGCAAGGTCGCGCCCTCTCGGGTCCGACTTCAAACCCAGGGAGGACAGATGATCCGACACACCCCCACCCGGCGGGTGAAGGTGCTGGTCACAGCCGTGGCCGGCGTCACCTTGATGGCCCCGGCGGCCCTGGCTGCCACCTCGACGGCCCCGGACGGGAACAATTCGGGCAGCGCCTCCGGCTCCCCGAGCAGCACCGCCAGCTCCCCCGGCACCAGCCAGAATTCCTCCGGCAGCCCGAGCGGCTCCGGGTACTCCGCCAGCCCCTCGGGCTCCTCGAGCGGCAGCGCCAGCAGCAGCCCGAACGGCAGCTCGGCCGGCAGCCCGAACGGCAGCTCCTCGAGCAGCCCGAACGGGTCCTCCGCCAGCAGCCCGAACGGGTCCTCGGCCAGCAGCCCGAACGGGTCTTCCGGCAGCCCGAACGGCGGCTCCAGCCCGTCGGGCAGCAGCTACTCCAGCCCGCCGAGCAACAACTCGTCGGGCGGCTCTAGCCCCACCTACGGCAGCCCCAGCGACCCGAGCAACGACTCGTCGGGCGGCGGCTACACGTACGGCGGCAGCCCGTCCGACCCGTCGTACTCCGACGGGGGGTCGTCGGACTCCGGCGTCTCCGACGGGACCGGGTCGTCGACCGACAACGGCGCCTCCGACGGCACGCAGACCGGCGGCAAGGGCAAGAACAAGAACCGGAAGTCGAAGAACCAGAACAAGGCCGGCAAGAGCACGTCGAAGGACCCGAAGGGGGCCAAGGCGGCCAAGCAGGCCAAGTAGCGCCCGGCAGCCGCTCCGGGCACAAAGAACCGCTGGTCAGAGTGTTGCTGACCAGCGGTTTTTCTTTTTGTGGGCCGGGGTGGGTTCGAACCACCGTAGCTTCCGCAGCGGTTTTACAGACCGCCTCCTTTGGCCTCTCGGACACCGACCCGAGGGCATCTAGCATAGCGACATGCCCAGCTTTGACGTGGTGTCGCAGGTCGACATGCAGGAGGTGCGCAACGCCCTCGACCAGGCGAGCCGGGAGATCGCCAACCGCTTCGACTTCAAGGGAACCGACAGCACCATCGACCTGTCGGGCACCGAGATCACCCTCCACTCGAACTCCGAACAGCGCCTCAAGGCGCTGGTGCAGGTGATGGAGGAGAAGTTCGTGCGCCGCAACGTGCCGCTCAAGGCGCTGGCCTACGGGAAGATCACCGAGGCCGCCAAGGGCGCCGCCCGGCAGGTCGTCACCCTCAACGTGGGGATCTCCGACGAGAAGGCCCGGGAGATCAACAAGTTCATCAAGGCGGAGGGGCCGAAGGGCGTCCAGAGCCAGGTCCAGGGCGACCAGCTGCGGGTGACCGGCAAGAAGCGCGACGACCTCCAGGCGACCATCGCCGCGCTGAAGGGGCACGATTTCGACGTGCCCCTCCAGTTCGTGAACTTCCGGGATTAGTTAGAAGCGGGCGGCGCCCGGGTGCATCTGGCGCAGCCGGGCGATGCGCTCCTCGGTCGCCGGGTGGGTCATGAACAGCCGGGCGGCCTGGATCTTGCGGCCGGTCAGCGGGTTGACGATGTAGGCCTGGGCCTGGGCGGGGTTGACGTCCATCGGGATCTGGCGGGCGCCGGCCTCGATCTTCTCCAGGGCCCGGGCCAGGGGCTCGCCCGTCCCCAGGAGGAGGGCGCCGCTGCGGTCGGCCTCGAACTCCCGGGAGCGGGACAGCGCCATCTGGAGCAGCATCGCCGCCACCGGGGCCAGGAAGGCCAGGGCCAGCTCGCCGATGGGGTTGCGGTTCCGGTCCCGGCCGCCGCCCCCGCCGAACATGGCGCCGAACATGGCCATCCGGGCCACGAAGGTGATGCCCATGGCGATCGTCGCCGCCACCGAGCCGATGAGGATGTCGCGGTTGCCCACGTGGGACAGCTCGTGGGCCAGCACGCCCTTCAGCTCGTCTTCGGTCAGCATCTGCAGGATGCCCTGGGTGCAGGCCACGGCGGCGTGCTCAGGGTTGCGGCCCGTGGCGAAGGCGTTGGGCTGGAGGCTCGGGGTGACGTAGAGCTTCGGCATCGGCATGTTGGCCCGGGTCGTCAGGTCCCGCACGATCCGGTACAGCGCCGGGGCCTCGGCCTCGGTGACCGGCACGGCCCGGGCGGCCTTGACGGCGACCTTGTCGGAGAACCAGTACGACCCGCCCACCATCGCCAGGCCGAGGAAGAGCCCCAGCCACAGGCCGGGCCCCTGGAACAGCGCCCCGCCGATCAGGATGAAGAACCCGCCGAGGGCGGCGAGGAGGACGTACGTCTTGATCGTGTTCGTGCTCATCTGGCATCACCTACCTGATCAAACGGTACCGCCCGACCATGCGTTCCCGGTCCGTTCGGCGGGCCTTCCCCGTCACTTTCGGCCAGGATCCTGGGAGCGGGCTGGGAGTTCAGTCGTAGTACCCCGAGTGGATGTAGATACAGGGGACGCCGGCGGCGCGGAACATCTCGGCGTTGCGCCGGTCGTCCTCGAACGCCAGGCGCAGGTCGAAGCCCCGGTCCCGCAGGTCGTAGACCGCCTCCTCCTTGAACTCCCGGGCCATGGAGTAGTCGCCGCCCTCCCGCATCAGCAGGGCGTCCCAGCGGATGCCGTAGCGGGCCAGCCAGGCCTCCGTCAGGGGGTGGACCCGGGCCGGGCGGCCGGTCAGCAGGACGACGCGCAGGGCCGGATCGAGAAGGTCGAGGAGGATCTTCACCTCCTCGATCACCTGGTCCTCGCCGCAGGCGTCGAAGAAACCCCGCCAGTCGGGCCAGGGCTCCTCCAGGTAGTGCTGGCGCCGGGCGGCGTCGGACAGGACGCCGTCGATGTCGACCACCACCGTGGGCCCCGGCTCGACGGGGCCGGCCCGCCACGTCCAGTGCTGGCCCACCCTCAGACCCTCTTCCCGAACAGGAGCACCCGGTGGGCGCCGAGGCCGCCGGGGTCGAGGAGGGCGTCGGCCTCGTGGACCCGGCTGCGGGCGGCGATGGCGGCCAGGTCGGTGGTCTCCCGGCCGTGCCAGGCGGCCCGGGCCCCGGCCACGACGTCGTCGACGCCGAGGGAGCGCAGCCACTCGGCCTGGGTGGTCTCGCCGAGGACCGACAGCCCGGCGGCGGCCGCCGCCCGGTGGAGGCCCTCCAGGGGAACGTCGCCGGTGATGTCCTGCGTCCCCGGCCCCTCGAGCGGCGGGCCGCCGCGGTGCTGGGCCCGGTAGGTGCGGAGCCAGCCGTCCTGGCCCCGGGCGGCGAGGTCCTCGACCGGGGCGGCGTAGTCGACGACGGCGATCACCCCCCGGCGCAGCACGGCGGCGGCGTCCCGGAGCCAGGCGGCCAGGCCGGTGGGGACGGGCAGGCGGGCCCCGGCCGGGATCGCCGAGCCCTGGGCGAGCCGGTCGGCGGCGGCGGCCAGGCCGTCCTCGGCGGGGAGGATGACCTCGGCGAAGGACGGATGGCGGGATGACGGGGCGGCCGCCAGGCCGACCCGGACCTCGCTCCAGCCCCCCGTCGCCCGCTCGACGATCCGGAAGGGGAGGTTGTCGGCCAGCTCGTTGGCGACGACGACCCCCACGGCCGGGCCGGCCGGCAGCTCGGCCAGGGCCGTCACCACCGGGCCGGAGCCGGGGACGGCGACCGGCTCCTCGTCGGGCTCGGGCGGGACGGCGGGGCCGAGGACCAGCTCGGCCGGCTCGAGCGGGAGGTGCTCGGCCTGGGCGGCCCGCAGGCCGGCCGACCGTTCGACGAGCACGTAGCGCAGGGCGCCGGCGCAGCGGGGCCCGGCCCGCAGGACGTCGCGGGCCAGCTGCCCCCGGCCGGCGCCGGCGTCGACGACGAGGAAGGGGTCGGGCCCGCCGAGGCGGTCCCACCAGGCGTCGAGGGCCCGGGCCAGGAGGGCGCCGAACAGCGAGCCGATCTCGACGCTGGTGACGAAGTCCGCTCCGGCCCGTCCGGCCCCGCCGGCCCGGGCGAAGAAGCCGGCGGCCGGGTCGTAGAGCGCCGCTTCCATCCACTCGTCGAAGGGGAGCGGGCCCCGGCGGTGGATGCGCTCCGCCAGCCGGGCGGCCAGGTCGGACTCGCCGGCCAGGCCCGCTACAGGCCCTTCGTGGCCAGTTCGCCGAGGCGGGCGAAGAGGTTGGGGTAGACGCCGATGGCCAGGATGAGCGCCGTGGGCAGGGCGATGGCGGCGCCCAGGGCGACGGGCACCCGGGCGGTGCCGCCCCCGTCGGCCGGGGCGGGCCGGAACCACATGAGGCCGGCCACGCGGGCGTAGTAGAAGAGCGCGATCACCGAGTTGACGGCGGCCACCACGCCGAGCGTGACGGCCTGGGCCGTACCGGCGTCGATGACGGCCTTGAACACGACGAGCTTGGCGTACCAGCCGCCGAGCGGCGGGATGCCGGCCAGCGAGAAGAGGAAGAGCGACATCGTGACGGCCAGCGCCGGGGCGTAGTTGAACAGACCGGCGAACGTGTCGATCTCGGCCGAGCGCGTCTTGCGGGCCACGGCGATGAGGGCGGCGAAGGCGCCGAGGTTCATCACGGCGTAGATCAGGAGGTAGACGACGGTGGCCGAGAAGGCGCCGGGCCGGGCCGAGCCGTCGCCCTGGTTGGCCACGGCGAAGGGCACCAGCATGAACCCGCCCTGGGCGATCGACGAGTAGGCCAGCATCCGGACCAGGTTCGTCTGGCGCAGGGCGATGAGGTTGCCGACGGTCATCGACGCCGCCGCCAGCACCCACAGGATCGGCTGCCAGGCGTCGCCCCGGCCGAAGAAGCCGACGTAGACCAGGCTGAGGAGGGCCACGAACCCGCCGGTCTTCGACGCCACCGACAGGAAGGCGGTGACCGGCGTCGGCGCGCCCTCGTAGGAGTCGGGGGCCCAGAAGTGGAAGGGCACGGCCGACACCTTGAAGGCGAAGCCGACCAGCGTGAAGAAGATGGCCACGTCGAAGAGGTGGCCCCCGGCCCCGGTGGCCACGTACTTGGCGATCTCCGTCAGGCGGGTGTCGCCGGCCAGGCCGTAGACGATCGACATGCCGTAGAGCATCACCGCCGACGACAGCACGCCCATCAGGTAGTACTTGAGCGACGACTCGTTGGACCGGGCGTCGTGCTTGCGCCACCCGGCCAGGAGGTAGGTCGGGATCGACAGCGTCTCGAGGGCGACGAAGATCGTGACGAGGTCGCGGGCCGACGACATGACGGTCATGCCCAGCAGCGCCGTCAGCAGCAGGACGTAGTACTCGCCCTGGTAGTAGTCGCCCTCCTCGATGTAGTTGGCCGACAGCAGGACCGTGATGTAGCCGGCCACCAGGAACAGGGCCTTCATGACCAGGGCGTAGTTGTCGACGACGTAGGCCCCGCCGAACATGGCCCGGTCGTTGCCGTTGCCCGCCAGGTAGAGGATCGGCACGAGGGCGGCGAGACAGCCGACGCCGGCCAGCGTCGACGTCCGGTACTTCTCCCGCTCCTCGAACAGCAGGTCGGCCACCAGCACCACCACGATGGCGCCGGTGAGGATGATCTCCGGCAGGAGCGCCGTGTAGTCGAAGTACGGGGCGGGCACCCGTCAGCCTCCGGCCCCGAAGATCTTGCTCATGTGCTGCACGGCGTCGTCGGTGACGTGGAAGATGGCGCCGGGGAAGACCCCGAGGCCCAGGATCAGGATCAGCATCGGCACCCAGGCGATCCACTCCGGCACGTGCACGTCGTGGATGTGGGCGTCCTCCCATTCGGCCGGGATCTTGCCCATGGCCACCCGCTGCAGCATCCACAGCAGGTAGCCGGCGGCCAGGACGGTGCCGATGGCGGCCGTCACCATGAAGCCCCGGAACAGGGCGACGTTGAGCCCCTCGGCCGGCTGGTAGGACGACAGCACCGCCGGGAACTCGCCCCAGAACCCGGCCAGGCCCGGCAGCCCCAGCGAGGCCATGGCGCAGAAGCCGAGGATCCAGCCCATCCTCGGCGCCTGCAGCAGGAGGCCGCCGAGGCGGCTGAGCTCCCGGGTGTGGTACCGCTCCTGCACCGATCCGGCCAGGAAGAAGAGCATCCCGGTGATGAGGCCGTGGGCCACCATCCCGAAGATGGCGGCGTTGATGCCGAAGCTCGTCAGCGTCGAGATGCCGAGCATCACGAAGCCCATGTGGGCCACCGACGAGAAGGCGATGAGCCGTTTCATGTCGCGCTGCGCCAGGCAACCCAGGGCGCCGTAGATGATGCCGATGACGGCCAGCAGCCCGATGTAGGGCGCCCAGCTCCGGGCCGCCTCGGGCAGAACGGGCAGGGCGATGCGGATGAAGCCGTACGTGCCGAGCTTGAGCAGCACGGCGGCCAGGATGACCGAGCCGACCGTCGGCGCCTCGGTGTGGGCGTCGGGCAGCCAGGTGTGGAACGGGAACATCGGCACCTTGATGGCGAAGCCGAGGAACAGGCCGCCGAAGATCAGCAGCTGGGTTCCGTGCGTCAGGCCCGCACCGTGGATCTGGGACAGCGTGACGATGTCGAACGTGTGGGGGTCGCTCTTGAAGAACAGCGCCAGGAACGACAGCAGCATCAGGGCCGAACCGAACAGCGTGAAGAGGAAGAACTTGATCGAGGCGTACTCCCGGTTGGGGCCGCCCCAGACGCCGATCATGAAGTACATCGGGAGCAGCACCAGCTCGAAGAAGATGAAGAAGAGGATCAGGTCCTCGGCCAGGAACGTGCCGATCATGCCGGTCTCCAGCACGAGCAGCAGGGCCAGGAACGCCTTGGGGTTGTGCGGTTCGGGGAAGTGGTCCCAGGAGTAGACGACGCACAGCACGGTGACGAACATCGTCAGGATCAGCAGCGGCAACGAGATGCCGTCCAGCCCCATGTGGTAGCGGGAGGAGATCACGTCGATCCACGACTTGTTGACCGAGAACTGCAGCTTGTCGGCGGCGTCGTAGTCGAACTTGAAGAGGATGACGACGCCGACGGCCATCGTCAGCAGCGTCGTGACCAGGGCGACCTGCTTGATGAGCAGTTCCTTCGCCTTCGGGATCGCCAGGACGGCGGCGGTGCCCACGATGGGGATGAACACCGCCAGGCTGAGCGCCCAGGAGTCGAACCAGTCCATCGGGGTGCCTCCGGTCCTTCCGTTAGGTGAAGAGGATCAGCGCCAGGCCGAGCAGGCCGACGGCGGCGAAGAGCATGAGGGCGTACTGCTGCACCCGGCCCGACTGGACGAGCCGGAGGACGCCACCGGTCTCGGACGCGCCCACGCCGATCCCGTTGACGATCCCGTCGACGCCCTTCTGGTCGATGACGTCGTAGGTGAAGCGGCCGACCAGCTTGGCGCCGACGCCGACGGCGTTGACGACGCCGTCGATGACGTTCTGGTTGATCCAGTAGGCGGCCCGGGCGATCGGCCCCTTGATGGCCCCGACGACGCCGCCGACGAAGAGAGCGTCGAGGTAGTACTTCTCGACGAGGACGTGCTTGACGGTCCGCAGCGGAGCCCGTTCGAAGGCGCCCTTGTTCGGCGCCGTCTTCAGGTAGAAGACCCAGTAGGCCACGGCCAGGCCGGCCACGGCGACGAGGAACGAGAAGGTCGCCAGCGGGACGGCGAACTTGTGCTCCGGCGGCTCGAACTCGACCCCGGGAACCTCGAAGCGCACCCAGTGGGCGAACTTGAGGACGCCGGGAGCGTTGATGAGACCGATCAGCGCCGAGGGGATGGCCAGCAGGAGCAGCGGGACCGTCATCGAGCGGGGCGACTCGTGGGGATGGCCGTGGCCCCGGTACTCGCCGTGGAAGGTGAGGATGACGCAGCGGCCCATGTAGCAGGCGGTCATGAACGCCCCGATGAGCCCCAGGACGAAGATGTAGGGGTAGCCGTTCTTGGTGGCGCCGAGCAGGATCTCGTCCTTGGACCAGAACCCGGCCAGCGGGAAGATGCCGGCCAGGGCCAGGGTGCCGATCACGAACGTCCAGTACGTCTGGGGCATGTACTTCTTCAGCCCGCCCATCTCGCTCATGTTGTTGGAGTGCACGGCGTGGATGACCGAGCCGGAGCCGAGGAACAGCAGGGCCTTGAAGAAGGCGTGGGTGAAGAGGTGGAACACGCCGGCCGTCCAGGCGCCGACCGACAGGGCGGCGACCATGTAGCCCAGCTGGCTGACCGTCGAATAGGCCAGCACCCGTTTGATGTCGTCCTGGACGAAGGCCAGCGCCGCCGTCAGCACCATGGTGAGCCCGGCGATGAAGGCCATCCAGTTCAGCCCGCCGTGGCCGATGGAGAAACCCTCCCAGAACACGCCGTAGACCCGGGCGACGAGGTAGACGCCGGCCACCACCATGGTGGCGGCGTGGATCAGGGCCGACACCGGCGTCGGGCCGGCCATGGCGTCGGGCAGCCAGATGTGGAGCGGGACCTGGGCGCTCTTGCCCATCACGCCGAGGAACAGCAGCAGGGCGCCGGCCAGCAGCAGGCCGTGGCTGATCTCGTGCTCCAGGGCCATCTTGTTGATCAGCTGGATGCTGAAGTGCTGGCCGGCGGCGAAGAACAGCGTGATGATGCCCAGCATCAGGCCGACGTCGCCCGTCCTCGTGGTGAAGAAGGCCTTCAGGGCGGCGCTGGAGTTGTTCTTCTCCTCGAACCAGTGGCCGATCAGCATGAACGAGCACAGGCCGACCAGCTCCCAGCCGATCATCAGCTGGAGCAGGTTGTCGGCCAGCACCATGAACAGCATCGAGGCCGTGAACAGCGACAGGGCGGCGAAGAAGTGGGTGAACCGCTCGTCGCCGTGCATGTAGCCGGTCGAATAGATGTGGACCATCAGCGAGACGAACGTGACGACGACGAACATCATCGCCGTGAGCCCGTCGACATGCTGGCCGAGGGTGATGTGGACCTTGCCGTTGCTCCACCACGTCAGGTGCTGGTCGACGATGTGCTCGTCCTTGATCCACTGCGCGGCCACGATGAGGGCCAGGACGAAGCTGGTGCCGACGGCGATGATCCCCGACTCCGACCCGCCCTTCGGCATCTTCTTCCCGAACAGCAGGATGATGAAGTACGACAGCGCCGGCAGGAGCGGGATCAGCCAAGCCTTCTCGGCCATCGAGACGCCCCTAGCCCTTCATGAGGTCGATCTCGTCAAGGTTGACGCCGACCCGGTTGCGGTAGATGAGCAGGACGATCGCCAGGCCGACGCCGACCTCGGCGGCGGCGATGGCGATGACGAACAGGGCGAAGACCTGGCCGGCGGCGTCGCTCAGGCGGGCGGAGAAGGCCACCAGGTTGATGTTCACGGCGTTGAGCATCAGCTCGATGCTCATGAGGACCAGGACGCCGTTGCGCCGGGCCAGCACGCCGTAGACGCCGGTGCAGAAGAGGAAGGCCGACAGGAACAGGTACTGCGTGATCGGCATGGCGTCAGTCCCTCCTGGCCAGGACGATGGCGCCGACGAGGGCGGCGAGCAGGAGCATGGAGACCACCTCGAAGCCGACGACGTAGGTGCGGAAGATCGAGTCGGCGATGGCGCTCGTCTGGGTGGGCTGGCCGAGCCGGAGCTTCACGCCGCCGAACTCGTCGGACAGCAGGTAGGCCAGCACGCCGAAGATCAGCATCGACACCAGCCCGGCCAGCACGCGCTGGTCGTTGTCGTACTCGCCGGTCTTCCGCATCGGGTGCCGGGTCAGCATGATGCCGAACAGGAACAGCACGATGACGGCACCGATGTAGATGAGGACCTGGACGATCCCGAGGAACTCGGCCTGGAGCAGGATGTACTGGGCGGCCACGCCGGCCAGCACCACGACCAGCGCCAGGGCGGCGTGGACGATGTTCTTCATCGTCACCACCCCGACGGCGGCCACCGCCATCGAGATGGCGATGATCCAGAAGGCGACGTTCTGCGGGGCGTAGCTCGTGGCGATCAGGCCGCTCACTTCTTTCCCTTCACCTCGGCGCCGACCTCGAGCGGCTCCGGCGGGCTGACCGTCAGCATCCACTCGCCGAGCTTGGCCTTGTCGTGGAGGAGGTCGCCGATCCGGGGCTCGGAATACTCGTACTCCGGGCTCCAGAACAGGGCGTCGAACGGGCAGACCTCGACGCAGATGCCGCAGTACATGCACAGGGCGTAGTCGATGTCGAACCGGTCGAGGACGCTGACCGTGCGGTCACGCCCGCCGGGCCGGCGCGGCGGCCGCTTCTCCTTGTGGCCCTCGATGTAGATGCACCAGTCCGGGCACTGCCGGGCGCAGAGCATGCAGACGGTGCAGTTCTCCTCCTTGAGGGCGATGACGCCCCGGGCCCGGGCGGGCGGGTCCTCCCGCTCGTGGGGGTACTGCACGGTCACGGCCGGCTTCGTCATCGTCCGGAACGTGACCCCGAGGCCCTTGATCAGGCCCTTGCCGGGCAGTTCTCGCTTCGCCATTACAGGACCACCTTGAAGATGCCGGTGGCGAGGATGTTCAGGAGCGACAGGGGGATGAGGTACTTCCAGGCCAGGGCCTGGAGCTGGTCCTCCCGGAACCGGGGATAGGTGAAGCGGACCCAGAAGATCAGGAACGAGACCAGCATGATCTTGACGAACAGCACGATGGGGCCGAGGACGTCGGCCATGGTGCCGTGGACGTGGGGGATCGACCAGCCGCCGAGGAACAGCGTGGCGGCGATCCCGGCGAAGGCGAAGGCCGTCCCGAACTCGCCCATGAAGAAGAACAGGAACCGGAAACCGGTGTACTCCACCATGTAGCCGGCCACGAGCTCGGACTCCGCCACCGGCATGTCGAACGGGGTCTGCGTCAGCTCGGCCTGGGCGGCGATGAGGAAGATCAGGAACCCGAGGATCTGGGTGAAGATCAGGGGGAAGCCGATGCCGCTCCAGCCGAAGAGGCTCCCGTCCTGCTGGAAGTGGACGATGTCCTGCAGGCTCATCGACCCCGCCTGGATGACGACGCCGACCACGGCCAGCACCAGCGGCAGCTCGTAGGCGATGAGCTGGGCGGCGGCCCGCAGCGCCCCGAGGAGGGCGTACTTGTTGGCGCTCCCCCACCCGGCCATGAGGATGCCGATGACCGACAGCGACGACACCGCCAGGGCGTAGAAGACGCCCATCTGCAGGTCGGAGACCACGAGGCGGGGCCCGGCCGGGACCACGATGTAGAGGAGGAACGTCGAGATCAGGACCACCACCGGGGCGGCCATGAAGACCCGCCGGTCGGCCTGCTCGGGGATGATGTCCTCCTTCTGGATGAACTTGATCCCGTCACCGATGAGCTGGAACCAGCCGTGGAACCCGCCCGGGTCCATCGGCCCGAGCCGGCTCTGCATGTGGCTCATCATCTTGAGCAGGAAGACGTAGCCCAGGATCAGCGCCCCGGCGGGGATGATCGACAGGACGACCAGGGTCTTGATCGCGACGATCCAGCCCCAGGCGACGTCGACGGCGAGCAGCGGGGTCACCGGTCGATGTCTCCCAGGATGAAGTAGAGGGAGGCGAGGATCGTGATGATGTCCGGAACGTACACACCCTTGAGCAGCCAGGGGAGGATCGAGACGTTGGAGAAGCTGGCCGAGCGGATCTTGCACCGGAACGGGCCGGTGGCGCCCTTGGAGAAGAGGTAGTAGCCCATCTCGCCGAGGGGGTTCTCGGTGTTGATCCACACCTCGCCCTCGGGGACCTTGATGATGCGGGGGACCTTGGCCATGACCGGGCCGGCCGGCAGCCCGTCGAGCATCTGGACGACCATGCGGGCCGACTCCCGGGTCTCCTGCATCCGGACCCAGTAGCGGGCGAAGGAGTCGCCGTCGGGGTGGGTCCAGACCTTCCAGTCGAGGTCGCGGTAGACGAGGTAGGGCTGGCCGTCGCGGCGGAGGTCCCAGTCGACGCCCGACGCCCGCAGGTTCGACCCCGACACGCCGTAGCCGGCGCCGACGCCGGGCGGGATGACGCCCACGCCCCGGGTGCGGACCTCGAAGATCTCGTTGCCGACGACGAGCTCCTCGAACTCGTCGACCGAGTCGAAGATCTTCTTCATGACCCGGCGGCAGTCGTCGATCCAGCCCGACGGCAGGTCGATCTTGAGCCCGCCGATGCGGTTGAAGTTGGGGTGGAACCGGCCGCCGGTGGCCGCCTCGATGAGGTTGAGGACGTGCTCCCGGTCGCGGAAGCCGTAGAAGGCGGGGGTGATCGCCCCCACCTGGAGGGCCATCTCGCCGAGGAAGAGGACGAAGGTGGCGATCCGGGACAGCTCCGTCAGGATCGTGCGGATGTACTCGGCCCGGGGCGGGGCCTCGACGCCCATCAGCGCCTCGGCGGCGTGGATGAACGGCACCTCGTTGGCGAAGCTCGACAGCCAGTCGATCCGGTTGATCAGCGTGGTGATCTGGGGGTACGTGCGGAACTCGGTGAGCTTCTCGTAGCCCCGGTGCATGTAGCCGATGACGGGGTCGGCCGAGACGACCCGCTCCCCGTCGAGCTTGACGACGACCCGGAGCGTGCCGTGGGTGGCCGGGTGCTGGGGCCCGAGGTTGAGGACCATGCCCTCGGTCTCGAGCTCGACGTTGATGCGGGCGTCGGCCAGGTGCTTCTGCATCAGGGCTTCGGTGCGGAAGTCGACGGTCATTCGCCACCACCCCCTTGTCCTGTTCCTCCTTCCTCGGAGGGTTCCTCGCCGGGCATCGGCTCGACGTCGACCAGGCCGGGCCAGGGCTTGATCTCCCGGGACAGGAGCGGGAAGTCCTTCCGCAGGGGGTGGCCCTCGAACTCGGCCGGCAGGTACAGGTGGCGCATCCCGGGGTGGCCGTCGAAGTCGATGCCGAACATCTCCCACGTCTCCCGCTCGTGCCAGTCGGCGCCGGGGTAGACGGGGACCCAGGAGGAGAGGGAGAACGCCGCCTCGTCCACGTCGACCTTGAGCGTCAGGCCGTGGTGGCGGGTCGTCGACTGCACCCGGGCGAAGACCTGGAAGCGCCCGTCGGAGCCGGCCACGCCGTAGGTCGTCTCGGTCGGCTGGACGGGCGCGCTGGTGTCGCCGCCGGCCTCGTCGCCGCCCACCTTGGGGGCCGGCATCCAGTCGATGCCCGACACGAACGACAGGTAGTCGCACTCGAGCTTGTCGCGGGCCACCTCGGCGGCCTTCCGCCAAGCCTCGGGGGCCACCCGGACGACGAGGTCGCCGAAGGTGTGGGCGGCCTCGATGATCCCGTCCTTCAGCTCCTTTTCGAGCTGGGCCAGGAGCCTGGCCGCCGTCTCGGGCATCGGCTCGGGCTCGGGCTCCGGTTCCGGCTCGACGATGGGGATGTCTTCGGCGTCGGTCACGACCCCGTCAGCCTCCGACCACGATCGGCTCGCCCCGCCACCGCTCGGCCGGGTCCTCGTTCTGGATCCGCTGCTGGAGCAGCACCACGCCCTCGAGCAGCGCCTCGGGGCGGGGCGGGCAGCCGGGGACGTACACGTCGACCGGGATCACCTGGTCGATTCCCTTCGTCACGCTGTAGGAGTCCCAGTAGGGGCCGCCGCAGTTGGCACAACTCCCCATGGAGATCACGTACTTGGGGTCGGGCATCTGGTCGTAGAGGCGCCGGACGGCGGGGGCCATCTTGTCGGTCACGGTGCCCGACACGCAGAGGAGGTCGGCCTGGCGGGGGCTGGCCGGGAAGGGGATCACGCCGAGGCGCATCATGTCGTAGCGGGGGCTGGCCAGGGCCGCCCCCATCTCGATGGCGCAGCAGGCCAGGCCCCACTGGAACATCCACAGCGAGTACTTGCGGCTGTAGTTGAGGAGCCAGGTGAGGGGCTTGGGGACCTTGCCCTTGTCGACTAGGCCCACCGGAGCACCCCCTTCCGCCAGGCGTAGAGCAGTCCGAGGGCGAGGAGGAAAATGAACACAATCATTTCGACGAGACCGTAGGTGGAGAGGGCCTCCAGCCGAACCGCCCATGGGAAGATGAACACCGCTTCGACGTCGAACATCACGAACAGCAGGGCATAGAGGTAATAGCGGACGTGAGCCTGGCCCCAGCCCCCGAGCGGGTCGACCCCCGACTCGTAGCCGATGTACTTCTGCTCCTGTGGGCGGGTCGGGCGCAGCAGGCGCCCCACGCCGAGCATCGCTCCGACCATACCGACGGCGGCGACCATGAACACCGCCACCGTGAAGTAGGCCTGGAGGTAGCTCGCCGCCAGGGTGGACCCGAGGTGGACGGTCGGCACGTGTGCGCCCCCCGAGGCGATA
>Ga0070741_10013072_pt1 | contig 14785 bp, 20 predicted proteins | sample Coa_R1_4_FD_66440 | JGI IMG/M metagenome (GOLD analysis project Ga0070741, IMG submission 66440) | Surface soil microbial communities from Centralia Pennsylvania, which are recovering from an underground coalmine fire - Coalmine... | ecosystem: Environmental > Terrestrial > Soil > Unclassified ...
GTTGTCGTCGGCGCGCGCGCTGCTACGCATGGCGCGCTTCGGCAATCCGTGGAAGTCACCGGAGTGATTCCCCGCAGCGGGATGGTTCATGTCGCCGATCGCGGAGCCGTCGTTGAAGTTGAAGAACGTTCCCGCGCGATAGAAGAATTCGCCTACGGCATCGCCGGCTTTCGTGCCTTCCATCAGCTTCCAGATGCCGGAACCGACAATCGCTCCGAGCAAGCCGGCGATCCCGACCCCCAGCGCGCCGAGCGCCACGTTCGCGGCCGTGGAGCCTGCGGCGATCGTTGGAAGCGCAACGCCAAGTCTGCCGATCGCCATGGCTGCCCGAAAGATTCCGGCCGGTCCACCGATCACTGCGAATTTCAGCGCGAGGCCGAGGTAACGAAGGCTCGCTACCGTCATCATCAACGTGCCGCCGACCATCAGCGCGGCGGAGAATCCGGCGAATCCGAGCAGGATTTTTTTCACGGCATCGCCGTGCTGAATGGTCCACTTCGTGAGACTTTCGATGCGCGGAATGAGCCACTGGATTCCGTCGAGCAGCTTCGGCAGGATCGTGTAGCCGAGCCGCGTCATCAGGTTTTGCCACTGCTTTTGCAGAGCAAGCGCCGCCATCTCTGGATCATCCTTCAACAGCTTGTTGTACGCGCTGAGCCCGTTCGCCTTGTCGATCAGCTTCATGTCCCGCTGAAACTTCCACGCCTGCATGACCATCTGATCCATGATCGAGGCCGTGCGGTTCGGGAACATGTACTGCAGGACTTCCCGCATCTTCTTCGGATCGGTGATGCCGTTTTTCAGCATCGCCGGCAGCAGAATGGTTTGCGCCCAAGCGTAGGGGTCGGATTGGAAGAGATCGGCGCCGACGATTCCGCCAGGGCGAACGCCCTTCATCGAGTGTGTCTTCGTCCAGACGACCTTGGTCGGATCAATCAAGCCAAGTTTGTTGTAGACGCCGAGAGACTTCTGCGGGATCACACCGCCAACGATGGCGTTGTAGGCGCTCATGATGGCGTTGCCGGGGCCGCGTGCGCCACCGCTACCGCTGCCCTTCATCTCCTGGATGAGCGTCGGCAGGATGCGGTACATGAAGTTGTTGTCCCATCCATAGGCAGCGCGCCGCCCGTACGTCACCGCAGAGAGAAAATCTTGCGGTGTCACTCGGCCCCCCGAGGCGACGATCGCCTTGGTCATCAAGTCCGCTTCGGTCTTGAACTCTCCGGGTGTGCGCGTGGCGCCACGCATTTCCAGCGCCTTGGCCAACGTGTAGGCATCTTGGCCAGCGCCGCCGAATTTGCCGCCGCGTCCGTCGTTGGTATTACGCAGGACCGCTTGTAGCTGTTGCATTACCGGCATGTTCGCAATCGCGTCCTGCGCGTTGCCGAACACCTGAAGCGAGTGCCGGATGACGGCAAGATTCTCTGTGGCCGTGCTTGTTGGCACGGCTTTCATCGCGTCCCATGCGGCTTGCGTCGCCTGCACAATCTGCAGGTGATTCATGCCCGCGACATTCAACTGCGCGAGCTGGTGCTGGTACTCCATCGCTGGCTTGATAAGTTTCTCAAGCCCGTACAGTCCGGCCGCACCGGCGCCGAACATGAAAGCGCCACCGACGAACATCCCTTTGATGCCTTCCAGCCGCTTTTGCAGCTTGGCTGCATCGCCTTCGGCCTTTAGAAATCCGCTAGATAGCGCAACAAGGCCGGCCGAGACGTTGTTCAGCAACGACAGACGGATTCCGATTTTGAAGCTCTCGAAAATGACGCTTTCTCCTTATGCCGCGTATGCGACGCCGCGTCGATTCACAACGCGATGCGCAGTTGAAGGAAGGCAAGAGTATTTTTCGGCGAGTGCGCGGTATGTCATTCCCGCCGCCCGATCTGCGCGGATGCGCGCAACTGCCTCATCATCGAACTGGCGAAACTTGTCCGGTGCCCATTGCGCGACGTCCATGCGTGGAACGCCGAGCTTCGCAAGGCGGGCTCGTTCCAAACAAAGCGCCGATGGTTTGCGCCCTTTCATCCGCGCCATGCGCTTTGCGATCAGCTCTGGCGACTGCCGCTTGCCGAGATTTGCGCGACGTACCTTTGCCCGCGTCTCTTCGGAAAATACGTGTTCCGAAATTGCTGCCAGCCTGCGGGCGCGCGTTGTATCCGCACTTGTTGCGGTGCGCCATGTAGCTGTCGATGTAGCCTTGCTCGAACTCGATCAGCCGCGCCTTGTCGGCCACGAACGCCAGCGTAAAGAAGCTGAACGCCGCTTCCCCGTCACGGTTCCATGCGGCTTGCAGGTGCCGGTTTAAGTGCCGACCGGCGCGTAGAGCATTCCAGTGCTGTTTCTGGCGTTTGGACAGATCGACCGCCGATCCGATGTAGTATTTGCCGTCCTTGGTATTGCGGATCATGTAGATACCGCTGGGTACGGTGATCATGTCAGTCCCGCTGCGTATTCGCTTGCTTGAGTGGTTCGCGGATCAATCGCCGCGCGTTCAATATCCGCGCCCGGTGAGGGACGCCGACTTTCACTGGTTCCGGTGGGTGTATCCGATGCCGTGGTGGAAGCGGCTATCGATGGCGCTGCTATTCGTGTGGGTTGCGTTCGTATCGATTGCGATTCTTTCCGTCATGCTGCTATTCGTCGGAGCATTCATCCATGCGGTTTTCTAGGCTCGCCATTGGCGCGCCTCTGCTCATGATGAGTTTGGGCGCATTGGCTGCTCGGCCCGCTTACAAGCCCGGAACGTATGACAGCCGAGGCGACATCTTCGACGCGCTTTACGGCTTCAAAACGTTCAACGGGAAATCTCTCATCGGACTCCTCGACGATTACGGCTTGTCTGTGACTCTGGTCGAGGTAGACACAATCGAGTCTTTAGGGCCGCAAGAAGGCGATCGGCCGGGCGATGTCAACTATTCGTTGTACGTTGAAGGTACGCCGACGCGCCACATGCCTTGCGACTTCAGCGATGGCGGCCCGATCGGAACTCACGATCTGCCAGACGTCGAGGAATTCATCCGGCGAAAGGGACAGTTCCCGGTTGTAGACGAGAACGGCATCCACCCGACTGGCGCGCTGATGTTTTGGGCGGCTACCGGAAGATGCTCGAAAGCCTGGGCTATCCTTCCACACCCTCCTGCCAGCTCTCCGCACGCTCCAGCGCACTGACGCCGAGCGCGGCAGGCAATGTTCTGACGCCGAGGATGCCAAGCACCGCGGCCTCGCCGATCATCCGCTGAATCACAGCCTCGCTTCGGATTGCAGCAGGCCCAAGCACAGGACGCGGCGGGATCGTTTCCGTGCCGAGCTCTTGGTACACCATCACGTCGTCAGTGCTGCCGACAACCGCCTCAAGGCCTGCGACCTCGTGGCTGATCGAGTCGCGCAGGTCTCCCGTGCGCAGTAGCGGATCGTTCTCGCTGTACCCGAGCGCCACGCGTTGCGCTTTCGTGCTGTCTGCAAGCTCCGCCCAGGACGGGAAACCGCCAACAGCCGGCTGATACTCGCCGAACTCGTCTTTGGCGACCTTCTCGATGTGCTCGGCTGCTCTTTTTAGTCCGGTTTCGAGCGTGACTGCGGTTGCCGCGGCCGCTTCCAGCAAGTACATGCCGAACGCGCCGAGGCTGGTGAACTCTCTCACTTGTCATCCTCGAAACGCATGGTGTCCATGTTGAACTTGTTCCCATTGAACTCCGACATGATGATCGCCATGGCGGTGCGATCAATGTCTGCCACTGCGAAGGCAAGATCAAACGGCACGCCGTTGTGCACGAGCCACAACGCTTCCCGAAATGGCGTGTGCGTCAGTCTTTTTTTAGCGCCTCCCGATCGGCCTCCGCGTCCTGCTTGCCGAAGTGCGCCTCGACACCCTTCATCACCGCTTCGAGACCTGGATCGTCCAGCCGCTGGATCAGACCTTCGACTTGCAGCTTGTTCGTGAGCTGGCCGACTGGCTCCGCATCGATTGCCGAGACAAACAACAGCGGCAGCACCATGTTCACGTAGGTGGTATTGCGCGCAGTCTCGCCGAGCGCTTCGACCAGCCGGAACTGCGCCAGCACGCCAGGCTTGCGCAAGGTGATCACGCGCCCGCGTGAATCGGTGACGTCGAACGTCTGCTGCGCCGCGGCGACCAGTTGCTCCGTCGGGTTCAAGGTAACGGTCGTCTCGCTCATGCCACTTTGATCCGCTGCGAGGCGTAGAAGCCGATCGTCTGGCTGATCAGCTGGTCGCCCTTCTTGCTGCCGGCCTCGTCGAACGAGAGGCAGACGCCGATGTAGCGGTACTGGCTGACCGACCCGTTGATCTCGCGGATGGTCTCGGTGATCGTCGCGTTCAGTACGTTCTGGCCGGCGTAGTAACCGGCTTCCTGCGCAGCGAAAAAGTCATCGACCACGCTGTTGCTGCGATCGAGCGTGATCGATCCTTCCCAGCCGTCCGGGATGTTGGCGCCGCGGTTGACGCCATCGAGGCCCTTCGAGCGGAGCTTCGAATATTGCGGCTTGCTCTCGAAGCCGGTGGTTGTGACGGGCAGGTTGAGCGGCCCTTGCGGCGTGACGACTTGCAGCGTGACGTCTTTGCCGACGTTGAACGAATTGCTCGGCATGGAAGTGCCTCCGATGAGGCCGGATTACCCGGCGCTGTGGAATGGGAATCCGGTGAATCAGCCGACCGGCTGCGTCTGTTGACGCGTCACCGTCACTGTTTGCCCAGCTACCAAGTTCACCAAAAGCTTTTCGACCACCGATAGATACTTCACCGTCACGTCATCCTGCAGATAGCTGGCAGCGACGCGCGATGGCGGGTTGTTGTTCTGGTCGCACTGCGTGGTGAAGTCGTCTAGCTGCGACTGGTCCTTCATGTTCTGAAGGAAGTTGTCGACGGTCGCCTTGACGCGTGCGCGCAGCGGATCGTTCGGCTGCGAGGATTGCAGTTGCCCGACGAACAGTCCCATGCTCGCGGCGAGCGTGGTTGCGAGATAGTTCGTCATGCGCGTGTAGTTGTCTCCATTGATCGCCGGATTCGAGCTGGAGTTGTGCCCGAAGCGCACGCCGAACTGATTTCCGGCTGGTATCGGATTGGTGATGATGTCGATGCCGGCTTGGCCGAGCTGTTGCAGCTCGGCGGTCGAGTAGACCTGGTTCGCGTACGATTTCTGCGTGCCGACGATGCCGTAGAGCTGTTTGTTGAGCGAGGAATTCTGCGGCGCGAGATTCGAGAGCAGGCCGGCGACGAAGCCCTGCGGAGAGATCAGCCGCGTCTGGCCGTTGACCGTATCGTTGAAATAAACCCAGTCGCCGAACAGCAGCTTGAAGGCGTAGGAATCGATGCCGGCGGTGGCTTTGACCGTGGCGGCGTTCGAAATCGTGTCGCCGGCAGGACCCACGCCGATCATGTAGACGCCTTCCGAGAGACCGAATGCGACCTGATTCGTCCACTGCGTTGAATCGTCCGCATCGGCGAGCATCCCCACCGCCGCGCCCGTTCCACGCAGCGCGTACATCCCCTTGCGCGGAACGGTGTCTTGGCCGACCAGCACGGTTGAGGTGATCGTGGTCGCACCATCCGTGCCGCCTGCCAGCGTGTATGTGGCGAGCGAAGGCACTGTGGTGCCGGCCCCGGCGGTCGCGACCACCAGATTCGACGGGCCACGGATGCCGTACTGGCCAGAATTGATCGCGGCCGCCATGTTTACCCACAGCGCATTGCCGGATCCCGCGATGTTGTCGAACGTTTCCGGCTGCTGGCCGGGCATCGCGATCGTGATCTTGTAGGTACTCGCGGCCGAGCCGTTGGCGATCGTTGCCTGACAGGAATTGCCGAGCGTGCCGGTGTATTTTGACGTCAAGGTAAGGCAGGTCGAGAGGATCGCGATCAGCGCGGCGGTATCGGTGCCATCGGTCACGCGCACGCAGCGCATGTTCTGCGCGCCTTGCAGCACGGCCGCGGCGACCGCTGTGCCAAGGTCGTACTTGCGCGGCTGGATCGCCCCGAAAAGGCTGGCGAATTGCGCCATGCTGCCGACGGTGACCGGCGAATTGACCGGCCCCCACTGCGCGGTGCCGACGATGCCAAGGCCGTTTGAAGGCACGCCGTTGAGCTGGCTGACCTGCGGCGGGACGATTTGGACGTAAAGGTCCGGGACGAGCAAAGCCGTGGTGTTGAGCGCACCGGCTTGAGTGATCTGCGGCATGGGAGAAACCTCCGGGCAATAAAAAACCCGCTTGCGCGGGTCGTTGGTTCGTTATTCCGCCGCGGGAGGCGGGTTCTCGTGCTCTTCCTCGTCGTGCGGCAGCACGATCGGCAGCTCGACCACCACCACGTTATTCGCCTGCTCGGATGCGAGGATCTTTTCGATCTCCGCCTCGTCGGTGATCTGCGAGCCGCGCTGGTGATTGCCGAATGGCTGGACAACGGTCAGTGCTTTCATGGGATGCCTCTACTCGTACAAGGTGATGGTCGGTGCGCCGCTGATGGCGTTCGCGATGTTCTCTTGCTGCACGACCACCTGCGTCGAATCGATCTCGAGCGTGGTCGCGTATTCGACCTGATACAGCAGGTCGCGCCGGTAGGCGTTCGCCTTCTGCGGCATGTCATCGTCGCAGGACGATTGGTAGATGATCCGGGCGCCGGTGCCGTCGGCCAGCGTGATGAATTCCTGATTCGACAGCATCGGATCGACGAGCTTCGCCACCGCCTTGCGGTTGTCCGGCGTGTCCGCCCAGATCGTGATCTGGAAGAGGCGCATCTGCCGGCGTACTTCGGAGATCGATGTGCCCGATCCGCCGGCGCGCGCGGCCCTGATGATCGAGCCGGATGCGATCGTGATCACGTGGCCAGCCGAACTGGCGCCCGGGATCTGCATCGCCAGCGCCGCGGCGATCGAATCTAGCGTGTCATTCGCCTGTATGGCGTACGTGTAAGCCAGCTTGTCGATCAGCAGCGCGACGTTCTGCGGCGTGAATACCGTGCCGCCGATCGTGACCGTCTGCCCTGCGATGGTCAGCGTCAGCGTCGGATCGACGACCGTCGCATCCTGCGGCGTGGTCGGGTAGCGCGTGGTGTTGCGCTCGGTTTTCGTCGCAAACACTGTCACGTGGATGCGGCCATTGCCTGCCGGTATCGCCGCAAGGTCGGCATCGAGCTGCGATGCCTGCGGCCAGCCGGCATAGACGATCACCGGCACGCTAACCGCGCTCGGCTGGTCTGTGCCGTTCGGGTACAGCGCCGCGGCGATCAGCGCCACCAGCGCGTCCTGGACGTCGGTAAGGTCGGCCACGGCGTCAGTCCGGCTGCGATTCGAATTCGACCAGCTTCTTTGCCGCTTCCAGCATTCCGAGCGCCATGATCTCGCCGCGATAGTCGCCCCATGCCCACAAATCCAGCGTCCGCTTCCCGCTGCGCACCACGCACAGCACTTCATCGGCGACCACTTCGCCGCGTTCGATGCGATCCGCGAGCTGTCGGAACATGGCCACGACATTGTCGGGCCTGCGCAGATTCGAGACAGTCGCCAGCTCAGGCATCACGTTTCGCTCTCGGTGAGCGCGCACCGCCATCCCAAGTCAGAAAGCTCGGCCGAGTAGACGAGATACCGGTTGCCGAGATCGTCGATCACGACGTCGTCGTTCTTGATCACCACGCAGCCTGGTATGGCCGGCATCAGCAGTCCCCAGCTTGCCTGCTTCGCGTCACCCGGCAGGTTCACCGGGTTGTTCGCGGCCTTCGCGGCTTGCAGCAGCGAGCAAGGCCAGTTCTGCGCCAGTGCGGTTTCGTTGGCCGCGGTATTGCCGCCGTAGCCTTGCGCGCCTACACCCGCCTGCTGCTGCGGCCGGTAGAACGTCACCGTGCGATTGCATTCCACCGCAAGAATCGGCAGCAGCGGCTGCATCGCGGCAATGAAGAATGTGGAATCGTTCTGGATCAGGTAATCGCCGACCTGCACCTGCGTGCCATCTATCAGGCAATACCACAGCGGCTTGCCGTATTGGCTCGGCTTGCCGTATTTCATGTCCTGCGCGTTGAAACTCGCGGACAGAGTCTGTAGCTTGCACGCGACGTCCGTCGGGTTGTTCGCATCCAGCGCGCGGTATTGGTCGGCTGGGAAGCCGATCTTGCCAGCCGCGATTGCGTAGCCGCGATACACGCGCGATTGGATCGTCGGGCCGTCCATCAGTGCAGCACCCGCGGCTCGATCATGCGCAGATCGACTGCCGCCCAGCGCCCGTCGTCCATCTCGACAACGATCGCCACGGGCGCGAAGTACTCGCCCCGCACGATCTCGTTGACGATTCCGTACACGTCTTCTTCCGGCAGCTCGAAGCGATCGCCGACGCGGATCATGCGCGTAGGATCGCTACGCTGGCGCCGCCATCACCGAGCGCTGGCCCAGGTGCCACGCCGATGAATTTGCACATGCGTCGGCGCCAGTTGTCGAACAAGCGCATCCGGTCGTCCAATTCCTTCGCGTTGTGTTCCCACACCGCGGCCACGTCAGTGTCCAGATTCGCGCGCGCCGCTGGAATGTCCGACTCCAGCAGTGTCAGATTCGCGAGGTAGACGTTGATCAGTGTCGCTTCTTCTTCCGGGCGCAGGTTCGTCAGCCGGTGCTGCAGCGTCTGCCACACGCCGGGCGAAACGAACCCGTACGCGAAGTCGCGCGAGTCGTCTGCGACGGTATCGCCAAGCAGCGGATAGCCCGCCCAACGCCGACAATCGCTCATCTGTTGCGCGGTGAGCGCCATCGATCAGGCCTCGGTGCCCTTGTCTTCAGCGACGCGCCAGTCTGCGGCGGTGAATGCCGCGACTTCGTCCGGATGCACGTCGGCTTCCACCGGGCCGCCCGGATGCTGCGGCACGTCGCGCACCATGTGCACGGTGGCCACGGCTTCCTGCTGCTCCGCTGCATCGGCAGCGTCGTCCTTCTTCTTCGCCATGCTGTACTCCTCGAATGAAAGAGAGCCGGAGCTTTCGCCCCGGCTCCACTCCTCGCCCCACTGCTATCCCTGCCAACCGATGAACGCGGATCAGCCCATGAGAATGGCAACGTGCTCAGATTTAATGCAGGCCGCCCCATACGCGATCGAGATTTCATACCGCACACGGCGGTATTGCAGATACATCGCGACTTCGAACGACAGGCCGCTGCGCGGGTCGGTGATGGTCGTCCGGTCGGCCGCCATGTCGCCCTCTTCCGGGAGCGCCGGTGCGCGCGTGGCGAGCACCAGAGCGTTGCGAGAGAACGCAAGGTTCGGCGTGAACGTGTTGCCGACGGTGATCGCGGTGTTGTCCGCTTCGACCGCCAGCGCGCCCGGTGCGTTGATGGCGAACGCGCCGCCCGAAAGCGCCGTGCCGACCACGTAGTTGTTCGTGTCGCCCGCAAAGTTCACCACGTCGCCGGCGAGGATCGTGCCGGCGCCGGTGTCGGTCGCGATCGCGGTGCCGCCAACCGGGATGTTCGACGGGTTGTTCACCAGATAGCCGCTGCCGGTGCCCTTGGTGTGCTTCTGGATGCCAGCGGACTCGCGCAAGTTGAACCCGAACAGGTCGAGCAGCGTGCCCTGCGCACGGAACTGTTCCGTACCGGCCTCGTTCGCCTTGGTCAGCTGTGTGTTCTTGCGCAGCTGGGCGCCGGCGGTGGTGTTGATGATCAGATGGCGATCGCCGCCGGGTGCGCCGTTGTCGTCGAGGATCTTGCGCACATCGGCCGCTTCGTCCAGATGGCCGTTGAACGGCGTGGTGCCTGCGACGCCGGCCGCGCGCGATGCGCCGACGAACAGGTTTCCGCAATACGCCTCGATTTCGTTGCACAGCGTACGCATCGCCTGCGCGATCTGGTTGACCCGGATGTTCTGGTAGCCCGGACCGTTGTTGACGCCCTTCTGCTCCTCGCCGGTCCAGCGGAACGGCACGGTGCGCGACTTGGCGATGACGATCTGGGTGTTGCCGATGTTCTGATCGCCATCATCGGGCGGCAGCTGACCGGGGGTGACATCTTCGGCCGCGGCGGCCGGTGCGATCGGCACGCGCACGATCTCGTTCAACGCGGCGCGCGAAACCTGCGCATCGAGCGTGACGGCGGGAATGAAACCCACCTGCTCGCGGCTGACGATGTCCAGGGCCGCGTACAGGTCCGGCATCAGGTTGGTCAAGGTGTTCATGTAATTTCAGCTCCTCAGTCGGTGACGGTTCCCCCGGCCTTGCTGAAATCCATGCGCTCTTGTGGCGACATGGCGTCGAAGCGGGCGCGGGTTGCGGTTTTGTTTCCTGCTCCGCCGCCGTTACCACCCCTTGAAGCGCCGCCGCCATTGGCGCCGGAATCCTTCAGGATGTGATCGCGGTGCGGGTATTGCTCGACGAGGATTTCCAGCGCTTCGTCGAAGTCGGCGATCTGCCCAGGCTTCGTCCGGCTGAAGACCTGCTTGTCGCCCTGATAGGCAACGACATTGCCGTCTTCGAGCTTGAACGCGGCCCCGAAACGGGCCTGCACCATGTCCGACGGGATGGCGAGCTTGTCGGCGATGAATTTCGAACGCGCGAACGCGCCGCCGATCTTTTCATCGTGAAGCGCACGCTCGGCCTTTTCGGCGCGGGTGTTCGCTTCGTCGATCTTCGGCTGCAGCGCCTTGGTGACCTCTTCCCGAACCTGATCCACCTGGCCGGCATCCACCAGCTTCTTGTGGTCGAGTTTCTGGACGGTCTCGAGCGCCTTCCTCGCCGCATCGACGTCGAGTCCTTCGAAGGCTTTCAGCTTGCCTTCCGCGGTCTCGGCGCGTTTGCGGTGATCTCTCGCCTCTCCGTTCAATTCGCCGATCTTCTGCATCGCTGCCGGCGCGTCGAACGGGATCTCCTTCCCATCGTCATGCACATACACGGGCTTGCCGTCGCTAACGACAACGTGGCCTTGCTCATCGAGTTTCAACTTCATGGTTTTCCAACCTCACAACTGAGAGCCTTCCGGCCCATGCGCCGCTTCGCTTCCGCGTTGCGGCTGGATACGAAAAAGCCCAGCGCGTTGGCTGGGCTCTCTCGCGGTGAACGATTTATGCGCTGTCAGCCTTCCGGCGGCAGCGGCGCTTGCTTCGGTTTCGGTGCCGGCGCTTTCGCGACCGGGTCTGGCAGCCTGTTTTTCTCATCCGCCCACTTGCGATCTGGCGAAATGATGTCGCGACGCTGCAGTTCTTCGAACAGCGTCTCGTCCGGCAGCTTGCCATTGAGATTCAGCTCCAGCAGCAGATCAGCCGTCGCTTCGGCCAGCGTGTGCACGCCGAAGTCCTTGTAGAGCGACAGCTCGCCAGTCTGCGCCTGCCCCATCCATGCGCCCATCAGCGCCAGGCATTCGTTCAAGCTCGCTTCCGCGACCTCGACGATGCGCTGCAACACGCACTTCTGCGAGTCGTCCTCGCTGTGTACCTGCGCGGCAAGAACCTTGCCGGGGCGGCGCACCAGCATTTCCGCGCCAGTCGCGCGCATCCGCTCTTCGAGATCGAGCAGCGACTTGCGGCCGGCCTCGATCGCATTGCCGGTGTGCTCGACGTATTTAGCGTCGGCTTCCGCATTCGATGAACGCAGCGCGGTGCTGGCGCCGACGGTAATGCTCGCGTCGTCATCGAACCCAGAAAGGAACAGGATCGGCACGCGCGCGGCGTGCAGGATCGTCTGCTGGTCGCTGGCGCTCTGCCAGTGCTCGACGTTCTGGTATGCCAGCTCGATCAGTGGCGATTCGCCGCTTCCGAAGCCGGTTCGCGTGCCGTAAAAGAACACGAACGGGATGATCTTCTTCAGCGATACGCGGCCGTTGTCGTACAGGAACCACTCGTCCTTGTCGGCCACCTTGCGCCAGACTTCCCATGCGCCGGGCGTCAGCACGCGAACCTGCTCGACCAGCTTTTCCGCGTAGTCGCCATCGCTCTCGGGCGCGAACTCCAGCAGCCGTAGCTGCGTCAGCACCGTCTTGCCGGCCCTCTTTTCCGTACGCCAACCAAGCACCGTGCCGGGTGGATAACGCACGAAATACGGGCGGGCACCGAAGGCCTTTTCTTGCGCGCGGGTCTTGATGCTGCGCGGTACTTTCGGATAGTCGACGAGAACGCCTGAAATCCCGCGGGCGACGATGTCCAGCATCAAGTCAGCGACGAACGAATGCAGCGTGTTGCCTTCGTCATCGATCTTCGCCGTCAGTTCCTGGATCGTCTCCGGTACGTCCTTGAAGGTGATCGCGCGCGAAAGCGGTTTGGCCGCCATCACGATCGCGGTGCGCTTGAACAGCGGGTGCAGCGTCGCAGTAGCGAGACGGTCTTTGTAGCTTTGATCGTCCTCTTTCGGCCACTGCGGCAGGAAGGTCTTGCCTGCCGCGCGCATCGCGCCGGTGCCCGCCATCAGCGCATCCAGCATCGGCAGGTCCTTCAGCATCGCATCGACTGCGGCGCTGGGTTTGCGGACTGCGGAGGTCGTCATGCGCTATTTCGCCGGGTCAGATTCGAAGCGGTGCGGATGAAGCGGTGTGCTGCGGGCCCAGCATCAGCTCGGTCAGCGCCCAAATCGCGGCATCAGCGCGGTCCGGCGATCGTTCGCCCATGTATCCGGCGGTGCTGAAGTTCGCGAGCTGCTCTTCCAGCGCGGGGAAGCGACCCACGTGGAACACTTTCCCCTGCTCGTATAGCGCCGCAATGGGCTCAGCGCGCACCACCTTGCCGCGCGTTGCCGTAACCAGCTTGAACGGTGCGCGCGGATTGGCCGCGTGTACCACGGCGCGCACCATGTCGCCGCCGTAGTTCGCCTCACCGATGATCCGATCGGCGTTGCGCACCTTCCACTTGTGGACCGCGCGGGCGCCCCACTTCTCAGGCTGCATCCGCTCGGAGCAGTCCTCGAGCAGGTAGCCGTTGCCGTCCACTCCGAGACCGGCCACCACCATGCCGATCTCGTCGGAGCGCTCGTCCTCTTTGCCCTTCGATCCTGAAGGGTCGATCGCGATCACGATCCGCCGCATTTGCGGCAGGTCATCCTCTACGCGACGCTGGCGCTCCAGCAGCTCGAGAGTCCAGAGCGCCCCGTCGATCTCGGCGACGTAGCGCCCCTCCAGGAACCGGCGGCGCTGGCGTTCCGGCATTGCCTCCAGCGAGGCGATGTAGGCCGGATCGATGTTCTCCCGGTTGTCAGCCGGGTTCATGTAGAGCATCCGGTAATCGTCCGGATTCTTAAGCGGCTGCCGCGTTATTGGATCGACGTGCTCGATGAATAGCCGGTGCGTCCAGTGCGTCGAGCTGGGCGGATTCAGGTCGTAATAGGCCCGATTCTTCAGGCCCGCACACTGCTGCGCCAGGCGCGTGTGCGCGGTCAGCACCGATCCGTACGGGATCTGGCTGCACTCGTTGAAATACATCGTCGCGAATTCGAGGCCAAGCACCTTCTCGACCCGCGCTGGATCATCCAGGCCGACGAACCATAGCTCCGACCCATTCGGGAACGAAACAAAGCCGTCCTGCCGGTGGTCCTCGAGCGGCACATTCGGGAAGCACTGCCGCATCACCTTCGGCAAGGTGTCCAGCCAGATCGCCGCGCGCACCGCGTTGTAGCGGTGCCGCAGAATTGCGTGCCGCGACTGCGCCGCCTTGATCGCGCGCACCGCGACCGCGCGGGTCAGCAGGAATGTCTTTCCCGAACGCGCGCCGCCGACAAGCTCAGTGTGCCGCTGCGGCATCGCCAGCAGGCTGTTCGCCTCCAGCTGCTTGGGCGTAAGCCTACAGCTTGGCGTCGTCACTGCTGATCGTTACCGTGATCGCGCCGGTGTGTTCGTGATCGTGCTTGTCGCGCCAGTTGTCCTTGTCGCGGTTCTTCAACCAGAAAATGCACGCGGTTGTATCCGGCGGATATTGCTCGATCGTCTTGGCCCGGACGACCTTCCCCTCGTACTGGAAGATCTTCTCGGATTCGTGCGAGTAACCTGTTGCGCGCCGATAGAGCGACTGTTCCACGCGCTCGTCCGCGACCTTCTTGCCGAGCTTTAAGGCCCGACAAAAGTCCTTGTGCTCGATCTTCCAGCGCTCGACCGTGCGGGTCGCAACTCCGAGGAACTGCGCGATATCCGCCTCGGTCGCGCCGAGCTGCGCGCATAGCTTCCGCGCCTGCTCGGCATATTCCTTTCGGTACTTCGATGGCCTGCCTCTTGCCATGGCCTAGCGCTTGCGCTTCTTCGTGCTCTTGCGCGAGGTCTTGGACCTCACCTTCGCCGGTTTCGGCTTTGCCGGCGGCGGGATTGTCACGGCTGGAATGTGCTCGACGCGCGGACGCGGCTGGTCAATCGGCAGATCCTCGATATCCTCGAAAATCGCCTTCCAGAATGTGCGCGCTTTGGCGCGCAATCGCGTGATCAGCGGTTTCATTCGGTTCCCCCCTTGTTCACCGGCACGGCCGCGGTTTCCATCCGCACGCGGCCTCGCCGGCCTTGTCGTAGGCGAGAATTGCCTTGGCCGTGGCATCGGTCAGCACGTCAGTGCACGCCACGTCGATCTGCTGGAAGGTGGCGCATTCGGCGCGGTTGTCCGGCGCGGGGCACGGCTTGGGCGGCGCGGATGCGCACGCGGCCAGCATCAGCACGCAGGCGACGATCAGCGAGCGTATCACCATGTCCCGTCCTTCAGCTCCTCAGCGGCCGTTCCCGGCTTGGCCGGCATCGATAAGACCATCCTTGTCTTTGATCAGCTTGCCGATTTTAAGCGCGCGCCTTACCTGCTTCTCGTCGCAGCCTTCGAGTTCAGCGAACGCACGTGCGCTCAGTTTTCTC
>Ga0070741_10013073_pt1 | contig 14785 bp, 17 predicted proteins | sample Coa_R1_4_FD_66440 | JGI IMG/M metagenome (GOLD analysis project Ga0070741, IMG submission 66440) | Surface soil microbial communities from Centralia Pennsylvania, which are recovering from an underground coalmine fire - Coalmine... | ecosystem: Environmental > Terrestrial > Soil > Unclassified ...
CGCTTGCAGAACAAGAGCCATTCGTTGCGGAAAGGGACGAGTTGCAGCCGCAGCGGCAGGTTGCGATTCGGATCGCTTGAGGTCGGTGGTGATGAGAAAGACAAATATCATCCGTGGCAGTTCGGGGCAGTCCTTGATCGAAACTGTCCTGTTTCTGCCGTTTCTGTTGACCATAGTTTTGAATGCGGTGAACTTCGCTTACTTCTTTCTGATGGCGCTGAACATTACCAGCGCGTCCCGCAGCGCGGCAATCTACTCGGTCATGGGAGGCGCAACTCCCGCAGCGATTGCTTTACCTAAGGCCGGGCCCAACACGACAACAACTACCGTCAGCTATCTGGCTTATCAGGACTTGACAGGCGCCGTCTATGCTCCATACGGCAATGCAGGCGTTCATGTGTGCTCAACCGCCGCTACAAGTCCGCCCAGCGTACTGAGTGCCGGAACCCTGACGCAACGAACACCTTGCGCCAGCTTTGGACCAGTCGGAACTTTTCAAGGTTCGCAAGCAGATCCTGAATTGAACGCCTCGAACACAGTCCCGGCATTCCTGCTGAATCGCGTGGACGTGGCATACCGGTTTTCCCCTCCCATTCCGCTGAGCCCGTTCAACCTCGTAGTCCTTGCCACCCCCACTTGCAGTACTACTGGCGGCACGGTGACCTGCACTTTCTACCGTCACGTAGTCATGAGGGAGATGCAATAGATGGGCCGGCCATTTCTGCTATGCGAACGAAATTCGAGAGGCCGTGAAAGCGGGCAGGCGCTGATCGAGTTCGCCCTGGTGTTCATGTTCTGGGTGATCATGGTGATTTCGATACTCGAGATGGTGCTGTTCCTGCACACCTACAACGTGCTGGCGGACTCGGCCAAGGAGGGGGTGCGCTACGCGATCGTCCACGGCACGAACAACTCCATCCCTTGCGGGCCGGTCACTTGCGCCGATGTTACTGGACCGGCCGCACCAGCAGGAACAACTCCAGGCTATGGCAGCGGCTACGGAGTGGTGAAGACGTTTGCTCAATATTCGCTGCACAGCACTACCGGAATGACGGTGACGATTAACTACCCGGGAGGGGATGCGACCCCCGCGAATAAAACGCCAAATCGGGTTCAGGTCGTGGTGGCTTATCCCTACCAGCCGATCTTTGGACTGGGCTGGCCCACGTTTACTGTGAATGCCGCCGCTGAAGGAAGAATCATGAACTGAAGCTGCCCCCGACAGCTTTGCGAGGAAGTGTGAGTGACTTACTGAGCACGACCAGCACGATGAGAATGAGAGGCGCCAAGCAAGCGCAAGGGAGGCTCCGTCGATGAGAACCAGCAACTGGAAGTTCAGGCGGAGAAGTCACCGGGCCGGCGAGGTTGGCCAGGCGATGCTGCTCTACATTCTCGTCCTGGCCACTTTTCTTCTGGGAGCGCTATTGTTCGCGTTCGACCTCTCGAACATGTGGTTCCATCGTCAGGCTGCGCAGAGCGCAGCCGATGCTGCCTGTGCCGCAGGCGCCATGGATCTCCTGGTGGACGCACAGGGAGGCGCAACCGGACACCAGGTGTTCACGCCCGGACAACCCTACAGTTGCACTGCCTCGAGTTCCACCTCGAATCCCCCCGATCCGGTCTGCTGGTACGCGGCACACAACGGTTATAACAGCAACAGTACGAATAATCTTGTGAGCGTCAGTTTTCCAACTTCGGTGATTGGTGTTACTGTCCCTCCTGCAAGCGTAACAACGCATCCGTTCATTCGCGTCGATGTTGTGGACCACGTGCCCACTCTGTTTGCAGGGATCGTCGGCGGTGGTAGCACCAAAGATGTTCGCGTGTTTTCGACTTGCGGAGTGGAAGAGGCAGCTGCTCCTATCCCACTGCTCGTTCTGAACCCGAAAAATCCCAGCAAGCAGACTAGTGCTTTCAACGTGCAGGGCACTCCCGATGTTGTGATCTGGGGCGGACCCCAGCAGAGCATCCAGGTGAATTCGTCCGATCCAGCCGCTGTGACGATCGCTGGCAGCGCTACCGTGGATCTTAGATCAGGTGGCCCGAACAATACGGGTAGTGATCTGGGAACTTACGGTGGGCCGGCGAACGCGCCCGGCGGTTTTCTCCCGGGCACGACCGGCCAGTGGAGGCTATCGTCGCCGATCAGCGACCCGTTTGCGCAAATCCCTGCGCCAGCTACTCCTGCGACCGTAGGGTCATGGAAGCCGGTGCCGCCAAACACCACCTCGCCGGTCGTTTGCCCCGCTACGTCGGGAGGTTGCGCCGAGTACTCAGCTGGCTTGTATCCCAGCGGAATTTGTGTAGGCAAAAGTTGCCCCAACAACCCCGGCTCCTCTTGCGTTGGTCCCTCCAATAGCTGCATCGCCATTTTCGATCCGGGCATTTATTTCATCCGGGGGAATTTCAAAGCCTTGTCTGACTCTTGCCTTCGTCCCAGCGGAGCAGCCGGAGACGGTTCCCGGGGCGTCGTGCTGTATTTCAGCGGTGGCGGCACGGTGACGGTTGCCGCCAACTCCGGTGATGGCAACAAATGCTCAACTCCATTCTTGACCGCCGGTTATCCCAGCACCACTTCGTTAGTGAACGGCATCAAATGCAAACCCACCTCAACCATTCCAACCAATCTCGTTGGCATCAGCAGCTTGACCGGGAACGTTCTTCTCGCCCCGTGTACCGGTCCTGGTGGAGTTCCGGGTCCCTACGGCGATCCGTACGAGTACCTCGGACAAACAGATCCGCTGGGAGAGCAGCGCGGATTTCTGTTATTTCAAGATCGTTCTTACACCAACATGAACCAGAGCTGGGGCGGCGGTGGATCCTTCCTGCTTGCTGGAACCATGTATTTTCATTCGTGCAACGCCGCCGGTACGGGCACGCCTTGTGGAGCGGCGGGGACCTTTTACACCGATACCTTTACGTTGCAAGGGAACTCAGGATCTTCCACTTACGTCCTGGGCGATATCGTGGCAGACAACGTCATTCTTGGGGGAAGTTCGGGCATCACCATGGACTTGAACACGACCGTTGCGTTCAACATCCTGAAGGCCTCGATTTTCCAATGAGAGTCCGGTTGTTCGCTTCAACTTAGCGCTGGGGTGTAATCGTAATTATGGATTTAGAACTCCTGGAAGAGCTGATGCAGCCCCTGTCGGAACAGGGCTGCCAGCTGGATCGCATCCCGTCTTTCGCCGAGGTGGGATACGGCTATCTGCCCGGCCGTAGTTCCGGTTTTTCAGCAGTCATTCACCTGATCGCCATCGTCCTGATCGCCGTTTCGTCCACCCGTGTCGTGTTTGTACATGCGGCAGAAGTTGTGCACCCCAAGCTCGAGCCCTTGAAGATTGACCCGCTGTATCTTCCCGTCCTCGGTGGAGGGAGCGAGGGAGCGGGCGTAGAAGGTGGGGGCTCAGGCACGCCCACGCAAGCCTCGAGCGGGTTGCGCGCCCGCAGCCATCGTGGATTCGCCTATCCGGGACCGCAGCCGCTGGTTTCGGCTCCGCCGATGGCCAAGCTCGGCATTCAAACGATCCTGCGCCCAAATTTGAAGAATCCTCCGATCCTCCGGCAGAATTTTCCGCTGCCGAATCTTGCCATAGATGCCCCGCCTCCCGCCCCTGAGTCACCAACGCCTGTGATGAAGGTGAAAAATGGAAGGCTGGCCATTCGTGCGGTCGAAAAACCCATACGAGCTCCGAAGCTGAATCTTCCGGCCGCTTCGACCAGCAGTCTGCCACAGTTAACGCAGGCCGCCCCCGCAATGCCGCAAGCTCCGCCTCCGAAGCCTATTCCCGCGACCGCTCGGACCTCCGATGTCCCCGTGAGCAGCCGAGGGAAGCAGGGATTGTTGGTATTGAACGCCATTCCTCCACCGCCCGATGCCGTGTCGAGAGTTCCGCTAGGCGAAGCCCGCTCCCTGTTTGCGGTGGCTCCGGGGCAGGCCACTGTCATCGCTGAGCCTTCGGCAGGCATCAGTAGCGGCGGATCATCCGCGAAAGCTTCTGGCAACGGAACTCCATCAGACAATCCGAGCGGTGACGCAATCGCAGATCTCGCGGCCGGTGGCGGCGCCGAGCCTGGCGGCGGAACTTCCGGCAGAGGCAGCGGTTCCAATTACGGCTCCGGACGGGGCGCTGGCGTGAATCCCATTTCGGTGGGCTCCGGCGCCGGGCGTGGCTCCGCGTCCGGCGAAGGTACCGGAGGTGGAACTACAGCCGCTTTGGGCAGCGGTGGCGGAGCCGGGAACTCTCCCGGAGGTGGCGGCTTTCCCGGCATTTCCATCCGCGGCGGGAATTACGGGAACGGCTCCCCTGGCATTCATGCCAATGTCGTCCCGCGAAGCCAGACGTCCTATTCGATGACCATCACCTCCACCGCCAGCAGCGGCGGAGGTTTACCCGATTACGGAGTGTTTCAGAACGAGAAGGTGTACACGGTTTATCTGGACATGCGCGCCAGCGATGACGATCCGGCGCCGGCTTGGACCCTGCAATATGCTCTGCTGCAACCCACGGACCCGGCGGCAATCCGCATAGTCGGCGTTCCGGCGCCGCCCTACGCCACGTTGAAGCAGGTTCCCGAACTTACACCCGATCTTGCCGCAATCTGTGCAAGGAAGTTGATCGTGGCGTCGGGAGTTCTGAACACCAATGGTAAATTGGAGCAGATTTCGGTGAAGAAAACCCCTGACCCGCGGGTCAGCGCACTGGTGCGGGACGCACTGGCCAATTGGATCTTCCAACCGTCTCAAATCCAAGGCAATCCGGTGGCGCTGAAGATCATGCTCGGCATCCGTCTGGCTCCGAAATAAGTTCAACTCCACAACTGTTAACCCTCGGAAATTGAGTCCGCAATACGAGCCTTGAGGCCATTGTGTACACTGAGAAACCTATGTCCTCAGTACCCTCGGGACCCGCGGTGGCCGGAGTCTCAAATTCGTGGAAGTCTGGCTTCAGGAAAGTTGTGAATTCGCGCTGGACTTTTATCGCTCTTCAGGGACTTGATCTGCTGACGACCATGCTTGCGTTTCGCATGGGTGCGTACGAAGTGAACCCGCTGGTGGCTCATCTCACGGTGGCCTTTGGGCGTTTTCGCGGCGTGCTCATCAGTAAGCTGATCGCCATCGGGATCGCCATGGGAGTTCGCAAGCTGCTCTGGATCATAAACATTTTCTATGCGGCAATTATCCTGTGGAATTCGGCCAATCTGCTGAGCGCCTCCGTAAAGTAAGTTACCCACACAGGCCGTGGCTTGGGGTATGTCGTTGCGCGCCTTTCGCGTGAAGCCTCGCCGGACGAATCTAGCACGACGCCGTTCGGCGGCGGGGCACTCTGTTGCAGAACCCTACCGCGGTTCAGATCGTAGTCCTTACGAGCGGTTCTATGGGGATGTCGGACGGTTTCTTTGGCTACCCGAGATCGAACGCAGTCAGTTTCACAGTGTCACCCTGATTCCTAAGGGGTTCCGGAACGTGGTCTGTCACCGGCGCCGCCCTGAACATGCCGCGAGCGCGTAACAATGGCAAGTCGGTGCTGATGACAAAAGCGATCCGGTGAATTAAGCTTTAGTCTCAACCGTTTACCATCCAGGGCCGGGATGGCGGAACTGGCAGACGCAGCGGACTCAAAATCCGCCGGTACTTGGTACCTTGGGGGTTCGACTCCCCCTCCCGGCACCACTCCAAAAAGCCACAGAGTGTGCGGCTAAGTGGACTCGCTCTCCGCGTGCGATGAACCTGTGCAGCAGACGCAGTTTGCGATTCCCGAGCACGAGCATCCCGCCCGCTCCGCTGACGCCGCCGATGTAAGAGAAGAGATCAAGATGATCCAGCGTGATCCTGGTAGGTCTGCATACCTCCCATCGAGAGACTGGCATCGCACGACCGTCGCGGTCGGATAATGTGCGGAAGTGGAATCAATGTAGGGGATTAGGGATTGTGTTACATCATCTTCGAATGCCGCCGCCATATCCTGCATCGCCTTCAACATTTCAGGTGATCCAAACCCCTTTGCGAACAGATCGACGGGCGCCTGGCCCGTGCGGTGCGCGTAGCCATAGGCCATCACGACGATCATCGGCTTGCAAGTCTTGGCCGCGATCAAGTTGTCCAGAATGAAATTCGCATTGCCCTGACGGACCCAGCCGGTCTCATGATCACCGGCGCGCTGCTGTAAATAGAGCACCGGATAGAGGGACGGTGTTTTATGCATAGCCCTGCCCGCAAAAAATCCGCGTATCCGCCTTCCCGCATTGACTTGCGTTCTACCCTGGTCCTAACATCCACAGGATGATCGGTCGAACCATCTCCCATTACAGCATTCTGCGAGAGTTGGGCAGTGGCGGCATGGGTGTGGTGTATCAGGCCGAGGATACGAAGCTGCGTCGCAGTGTAGCCCTGAAATTTCTGCCCGAAGGACTTGCGCGCGATCACCAGGCGCTTGAGCGTTTTCAGCGCGAGGCCCGAGCCGCCTCTGCCCTAAACCATCCTAATATCTGCACGATTTATGAAGTCGACGAGTACGAAGGCCAGCCCTTTATTGCCATGGAACTGCTGGATGGGCAAACTCTTCAGGGTCGTGTTGCCGGAAAGCGGGTTGGAAACGAAGAACTAGTGGACTTGGCCCTTCAGATTGCGGATGCACTCGATGCCGCACATTCGAAAGGGATTTTCCATCGTGACATCAAGCCCGCGAACATTTTCCTTACCACTCGGAACCAGGTGAAGATTCTTGATTTCGGGTTAGCAAAGAAGACCGACCCCCTGCAGGCGGCGTTGACGGGTAGCAATGCCGCCGCGCCGACTCGCAGCCTAGGAGATGAGAACCTGACCAGCCCGGGCATGACCATGGGCACCATCGCCTACATGTCTCCCGAACAGGCACGGGCTGAAGAACTCGATTCTCGAACGGACCTGTTCTCCTTTGGAGCGGTTCTGTACGAATTGGCCGCGGGCCGGCCTCCATTTACCGGCAAAAGTTCTGCAGTCACTTTTGATGCGATTCTGAACAAGACCCCGCCTCCTTTGCAACGTCCTGAGCTGCCCGAGAAATTTGTTGACATAGTGGACAAGGCGCTCGAAAAGGATCGCGATATGCGCTATCAGAGCGCGGCCGAGATGCGTGGCGACTTGAAGCGGCTCAAGCGGCAAAGCGCAGCCCAGCCCTCCGCGGCTATGCCCATATCTGGAGCTGCCGAGTCACATCTGTGGCTGCGACTACGGGGGCTTGCCCTGCTGGGCCTGCTTGTGAGCGGGATCGCGGCAGGAGCGTTCTGGTTTCTAGCCCCTGTGCCGCCACCGAAAGTGCTCAGCTATACGCCTCTAACCCAGGATAGGGAGCGAAAGTATCCTCCCTTGGTGACAGATGGTTCGCGCCTGTACTTCATGATGCCGAAAAAGGCGGGATGGACAATTGCGGAAGTCTCCACCTCGGGGGGAGACACGGCCGCCATTGACTCGCACTTAGATGACATTCAATTGGCCGACATCTCCCCAAGTGGGTCGGAGCTGTTGATTGGGCAATCTGATACGCACCCGATATATATTTTGCCACTACCCGCCGGCTCGCCTCGACGGCTGGGAGCCATTATCGCCGATGATGCCACCTGGTCGCCGAACGGAGAACAAGTCTTCTATGCGAGCGGTAACGGACTGTTCCTGGCAAAGCGCGACGGTAGCGACTCCCGCCGGCTCGTGACTCTAGCCGGCCCCGCTTCGTGGCCTCGCTGGTCGCCTGACGGAAAGGTATTGCGGTTCACACTGGACGATTCGAAAACCGGTTCACAGTCACTGTGGGAAGTAGCCTCTGACGGGACCGGGTTGCATCCCTTGCTGCCCGGTTGGAGCAAACCGCCATCAGAGTGCTGCGGCAACTGGACTCCCGACGGCAGTTACTTTGTGTTTCAGTCCCCACGCGGTGCCAGCACAAGTAGCCTTTGGGCCATTCGAGAAAAGCGTGGGTTTCTACGCAGTTACAACCCGGAACCAATCCAATTGACCACGGGTCCAAGCAACATGTTCAGCCCGGTGCCGAGCCGGGATGGAAAGAAGCTCTTTGCGATAAAAGCAGATCCCCTTGGCCAACTTGTGCGGTACGACGGCAAGTCGCAGCAGTTCCTGCCCTATCTTTCAGGAATATCCGCCACTCAACTAAGTTTTTCGAAGGATGGGCAATGGGTTGCGTATATGAGCTACCCGGACCGAAGGCTGTGGCGCAGCAGAGTCGATGGCACGCAGCGCCTTCAGCTCACTTCTTCCTCGATGGGTGGTCGGCTGCCTCAATGGTCGCCTGATGGGAAGCGTATTGCGTTTTGTGCGAACATGCCCGGCAAGCCAGCGCACATCTACATCGTATCGGCAGATGGTGGAGCTCTCGAAGAAGTTTCCCAGGGCGACCGCGATGAAATGTTTCCCACATGGTCGCAGGATGGCGATTCGCTTTTTTTCGGAAACTCTCCAACTGACCCGGGGGAAGTTCCTGCAACGGCTATCTATCGTCTGAACTTGAAGACCAGGCAGCTCACGACCGTGACGGGTTCTGAAGGCAAGTGGAGTCCCAGGCTTTCGCCGGATGGCAACTACATTGCCGCCCTTTCTGGTGCTTTCCATCTCATGCTTTTTGACATGAACGGCCAGAAATGGACGGAGCTGACCCACACGAGGGAGAGCCACCCCGCATGGTCGCATGATGGAAAATATGTGTACTTCGACTCCACAGCCGAAGGTGAAGCGGCGTCCTATCGCGTGCAAATCCAAGACCACAAGCTGGAACGTGTCGCCAGCTTGAAAGAGGTGAAGCGGTTAACGTCGGGAGGTCCTGCCTCCTGGACCGGCTTAGCTCCCGATGATTCTCCGCTGGCACTGCGCGACATCAGCACTTTCGAAATCTACGCGCTGGACTGGAAGCTGCCGTAGCGATTGCTACTCGGTCTCGCGCTCGCGGTGGGTCCGCCTGGCGACGAACGGGATTACCAGATCGAATATGTGCGTCCCACCGGGGAGAATTTCTGTATTGTCAGGTGCTGCGAGGAGTGGCTTGGGAAAACCCTTCCAAACTTTCACATTTACTTGCACACTTCTCACCGTGGCAAGGTATAAGTACAACAACATAGAAAAATACGCATCGGACTCAAAATCTGCCGGTACTTGGTACCTTGGGGGTTCGCCTCCGCCTCCCGGCACCACGCACTTCCCCTCTTCCATGCCTGGAAGAAGCAGATGAATTGTCGCTGAATCGCACTCGTCGATTGCTCGCCGTTCTGCGGCTGAACTGCGTCTGCAACCCTGAACATTGCGGGGCAGGCCTGCGCAAGCGGAACACCGTTGCGCTTGTGGACGCAGTCCTTCGACTGCTGACTGGCGTTACCGTGTCTCCGCCTGCCAGCTAGTCTGGTGATCTTGGATTATCTGGTAACAGTCGCAAGCGGCTTTCGCAAGCTTAGCTTTGTCCACAATTGTCACGTTGCCCCGTGTGTACCTGATCATGCCCGCTTTCTGCAAGATATTGGCGGCCATGCTGACGCTCGACCTACGAGTTCCCAGCATCTGCCCGAGGAACTCCTGAGTCAAGGGCATGGTGTTGCCGCCAATCCGATCGTGGCTCATCAGTAACCACCTGGCTAATCTTTCCTCGACAGCGTGCAAGCGGTTACAGGCTGCAATCTGGGTCGATTGCATCCCTAAGATCATCGCATAGCGCTGCAGCCGCTTTTCCAATTGTGGACAATCTGGGAGGATTTTCCGCAGAGTCGTCACATCCACCCGGTAGCCGGTTGCGTCGGATTGAATCATGACTCTAAGGGGGCTGGTTTTGAAGCCGAAGACCACGGGCAGACCGACAAAACCTTCCTTGCCGATTAGTCCAACCTCGACACTTTTTCCATCCGGCAGAACAGTTAGCACTGAGCCCAATCCGTCATTCAGGAAATAGACGGACTTGATGGCTTCGCCTGCCTCGTGCAAAACCTGATGAAGCTTTAATCGGACTAGCTCCAGCGAGGGAAAAAGTATGTTGCAGTCCCGGCGAGGAAGAGCCAACAGAATGAGGTTGCCTACCGCCTTGCCATCCCCGTCTCTCCCTGCAGTACCCGCACTTGCGTTTAGAACGGCAGCACGACCTTTAGCCATAGCGGCTCCTTGCGCAGCGAAAAACGCTGTCCGATTTCGCAGGGAACCGACGCCCGGACGGGCACGGCGGAAACGTGCTAGAAGAGACCTATCAACTGTACGCCGTTTGGCGAGCCCCCGTATGCACGCCAGCGCACATACGTGCGTCACAAATGGGCAGACGAACGGGCTAAACGGACGTACCATTTCTTCAACGAACTGCCCAAATCAGCAATGAAGTGGGGTAAAGCTAAGCGGTGTGTCGATGGTACGTTCCCTCCAAACCGAACAAGAATCGCTCATCGCATCTCTGGCAGCACTTGTCTCCGGCGGGAACCTCTTTGCTGAGGCGCAACGACGGTCCAACCGATGTCAAGCGGTGATGCAGTACTCGATGCGACATTTCGGCTCTATGAAACAGACTTTGGGTGGAACGTCCGCTCGCCATTCTGCCCTGGTGAAGAGAATTCCGCATCGTCGGTTCGGACAATATCGCCTGTTGGGCCACAAAGAGGGGTGCAGTATGAGTACGGGAGTCGCAGTTTCTCCACTGCGCAAGACCTGGAAAGAACTTTACCGGAATGCTCTATTCGAAACCGACAAGAGCAGGAAGTCAGAGCGCATAGCCCATGCGGAGTGGGCGCTCACTCTGCGGGCACGAGAACTATTTCACTCAGGCAGAGAACACCTGCAAGAACGGCAAGAGGTAGATGCAGCACTGTGCGCTTTGCAAGCTCTCCGTAAAACTGCCACGCCCCACGACGTGCGAAAGGGGGTTAGAACTGCTTGAGAATAGGCCGATTCTAAGTTGCCCTGATGAAAAATGGCCATACACGAACCGTAGGTGAGTGCTCATGGCGGCAGTTATATGAGGCTGCTTTTTTCGAATCAGACCCGAAGTTGCTTCCCCAAAAAATTGAGGACGCCCAGAAGGCGATGGGTGAACGAGCCTTGGCGCTGCTCCGAAACAACGGGCACAACCATTCAGAGAAGGAATCCTTGGCAAGAGCTTACGTTGCATTGGATGAGCTAAAGATCATCCATCAAACTGTTGACCGTTCTCTCCAGGACGCTTACCGAAGGGCAGCATGAGCGATTCAGAGAAAAAGGATTGGCGCGAACTGTGCGCAGCCGTTGCCAGCGAACGTGATCCCAAGAAGCTGGGGTTACTGGTGGACGAACTGATCAGGGCACTGGATGAGCGGCAGTCTCAGCTTCCCGTGGCTACGCACCAACCCATTAACAGGAATCGGTCGCCCGCGACCAAGTAATTCTTTTCTTTGCTTTGGGCAAGACCCAGAGAATGTGTCGATGAGTTTATCTCCTCAGAACGTCTCGCAGAAATTCAAAACGAAATCCTCGCCCCTACTCTGCCGAATCTGCGGTAAGCCTGTCGCTGTCGAGACCTGCAAAACCGATGGAGATGGTCAAGCAATTCACGAAGATTGCTATGTCCTGAAGGTCAAGCTAGAGCAGGCGAGTAGGGACGGACACTAGACCTGAACGAGCAGACCAGCCTTTCTGAACCGGTCTTCTTCCAACAGTGACGCAGTTCTGTGGCTGCAGCTGCAACCCCTAAACAATGTCGGTCAGGCCTGCATAAGCCGAACACCATTCAAAGAAGCTAAATCCCATGGAAGGTTCTTCTATGGTACGGCAGGGTTCCTGGTTTTGAACTATCTTCCCGCGGGCTGCGCGCTTCGTACGGGCGGGGTGATCTGCGGTAGTTCTATTTGAAAAGTTGCGCCTTCGCCAGCATGGCTTTCGACCTGGATCGTGCCGTGGTGCTGATCCACGATCCACTGGGCGATCGACAGGCCCAGCCCGTTGCCGCCCTGGACGCGGCTTCTGGCTTTGTCTACTCGATAGAATCTTTCAAAGATTTTCCCCTGCTCCTCTGTCGGAATGCCCACCCCGGAATCCCGAACCGTGATGACCGCTGCCTCGCCACGATGTTTCAGGGTCAGCGATATCGAACCAGGGGACGGAGTGTACTTGAACGCGTTGTCCAGCAGGATGTCCGCCAGGCGGTGCAGCATGCTTTCGTCGCCACTGACGAAGGCTACGGGATCATCGATGTCCACGGAAAAGCCGAGCCCGCGAAGAGTGGCGACCTGTTTCCAGCCCTCCACCACTTTCTGCAGCACGGATGACAGTTCTACGGGTTGCATATGCAAGGTTTCGCGGCCCGAGTCGGCGCGAGCCAACGAGAGCAACTGTTCTATCAGGGCTGTGGTGCGCTCCGCTTCCAGCAGAATGTGCCGCAGCGAGTCCTGGTATTCACTCTCGGTCCGGGCGCGGCGCAGGGCAAGTTCAGCTTCCGTGCGGATCAGCGATACCGGAGTTCTCAGCTCGTGCGAAGCGTCAGCTGTGAATTGCGTCACCCGCGCAAAGGCGGTTTCGATTCGGTCCAGCATCGCATTCAGGGTGTCGGAAAGGCGCTGGAGTTCGTCCCCGGTATGCAACTGCTCCAGGCGAACGCTCAGGTTTGTGCCGCTCACGTCGCGGGCCGTTCGCACCAGCGCGTCCACCGGGGACAGCGCCCGGCGGCTGATCCAGTACCCCACTCCCGCCGCCAGCAGCAACAGCAAGGGAGCGAACATAACCAGGTAAGAACGAAATCGCCGCAGAGTGTCAAAGGCGTCGTCGGAGGAAAGCCCCATCTCCACGACATAGGAACGGCCGTTCACCGTTACTTTTTCAAGGACGAAGCGGAGATTGTGTCCCTGCATCACTCGATTTGTGAATACGGCCCTCTGAGCCGGTGGCAAAGGCACCATCAGCGATGGGTGGGATTGCAGGGACGCGGATCGATAAATCGGCTGCCCGTCGTCCACGTACACCGCAAGGTAATCCCCCAGATGCTCGCTGCCGTAGGCCTCCTGCATCAGCGCCTGCAGGCTTGAGAGCGACGCATCCCTGCGCTGGGTGGCGAGCAGGCGAGTGAGATCGTCCACCTGGTTTTCCAGGTCATCATCGACCATGTCAAAAAGGCTGTCCCGGAGGATGAACCACATGCCCATCCCGAACACGACTTCGGCAAGCGCGAATATCCCCAGGTACCAGAGGGTGAGGCGGATGCCGATGGACAGCTTCTTCATGCCGCACCATCCGGCCGGATCATGTAGCCCACGCCCCGCACCGTATGGATCAGCTTGGGCCTGCCGGGCAGATCGATCTTGTTGCGCAGCAGACGCATGAAGGCGTCCAGAGTATTCTCTTCGATTTCCCGGTCGAATCCCCATACTGCCTCAATCAGCGAGCGGCGGCTGACGACTTTACCGGCCCGGTACATCAGGCGTTCCAGCAGGTTGTATTCGGTGCGGGTCAGGGAGACGCGCTCGGTTCCCCGCAATACTTCCCGGCTCGCCGGATCGAGCACCAGATCCGCCACCCGCAAGCTGGGACCCTGCACCGCCGCCGATCGCCGCTTCACGGCACGCAGGCGGGCCACCAGTTCATCGAATGAAAACGGCTTGGTCATATAGTCGTCGGCGCCGGAGTCGAGGCCGCGCACAATATCGGGCACGGCGTCGCGCGCCGTCAGCATCAGAATGGGCGTGCGCACTTTATCGGCGCGCAGCCGCCGCGCCAGGTCATACCCGCTCAGCTTCGGCATCATCACGTCGAGCACGATGACGTCGAACTCGTAAGCTTTCGCCAGCGCCAGGCCTTCCGCGCCATCCGCCGCAGACGTGACCGTGTGCCCTTCTTCCGCCAATCCCTTGCGGAGAAGGTCCGCCATCCGCGCCTCATCTTCGACGACTAAAAGCTTCATTGAGCTTGCGACACCATTCATATCATCCAACTCCTACCCGGGGGAATACCAGAGCCCGGTTCGCGCCCATCTGTCTCACGATCTCCTCTGAACCTGTAATCCACCTGAAGAACAAGGCCGAGAGACAGCGAAGCCGCTGCCCATTGACAATCCATACAAAGATGTCTATATAAAGATATCTATATATGGCAAAGACCGATGCTCTGCAGGGTTCGCTGGATTTGCTCGTGCTCAAGATATTGTCGCGGCGGCCGCGGCTTCACGGATACGCCATCATGGCTGCCATCGCCAGTACCTCCGGCGAAGTGCTGCGTGCAGAGGAGGGCTCGCTCTACCCCGCGCTGTACCGCATGGAAGAAGCGGGCTGGATCCGCGCCGAGTGGATCAAGAAAGACTCCGGTCGCCGCGCCCGTGTCTACGAACTGACCGCCGCAGGCAAAAAGCAACTGGGTGCGGAAGAGTCGCGCTGGCAGTCAGTCAGCCTGGCAATCAATCGAGTTCTCCGGGAGGCCTGACATGTCTTTTTGGTCGCGGATCGCGAATGCCGTGCGCGGCGAGCGCTTGAATCGCGAGATCGAGGAAGAGTTGCAGTCCCACATTGAAGAGGCCATTGCCTCAGGACGGGACCCCAACGAAGCGCGCCGTGCATTCGGCTCCGCGCTGCGTGTTCGCGAGGCGAGCTACAGCATTCGTGCCGCCGGATGGCTTGAGTCGCTTCTCGCCGATGTAAGTTTCGGCTGGCGGCAGCTCTGCCGCAACAAGGTCACGTCCGTGGCCGCGGTACTTTCCCTCGCCCTCGGCATCGGCTCCTGTGTCGCCGCCTTCCGTCTGATCGATGCCCTGCTCTGGCGACCGCTGCCCATCTCCAGCCCAGGCAACCTCTACGTCCTCTCCCGCAAGATGAC